>JAAUXT010044739.1_pt1 | contig 14882 bp, 17 predicted proteins | sample 7278171 | NCBI WGS metagenome assembly JAAUXT01 (sample SAMN14350112, study PRJNA611818) | marine sediment metagenome | isolation source: surface marine sediment (1.8m) | place: French Polynesia: Moorea | collected 2018-08 | reverse complement strand
GAATCCCACGCAATAACGGCGCACATCGTTTTTATACATTCTCATTTCCGGACGCAAGGAAAGTTCACAACCGACTGCGATGGATCGGTAAGACACGAAAAATGGCAGGAACCAGCGGGAACTCTTTGATGGCTCTTACCGCGTACAGACTCAGCTGGTGCGCCACGGAAATGCACTTGAGGAAAACTTGCAGCGTGTGCCTTTCCGCGCAGCTCGGTGAAAAACAACACGACAACGATGGCGGATTTCCGTGCAAGGAAGGATCCAACGTGTTCATCAACAGGAACAAGTAAGTACAGTACATCGGCATTGGAATGAACGGATACGATCTTCAAGTAGCAGATCGACCCAAGAAGCTTTGTTCCATTCTCTTCGTCTTCGACATCACAAAATGTGCGCAACAGATCTGTTCACTGACAGCTGACCGAGCTGTGGAAGTTTGTTCATCATCATGCACACAGGGCCAGCAACTTCACGCTGACACACAAGACACGTGACAACACATTTGAAGCTGCAGAGATCTTTCCAATGAAAAATACATTCCACACGTCAGCAAACAACACAAGCTCAACCGAGTAGCACAAGAAATCCGTTGTGTATCACGAACTCGTTGTGTGCAGTTTTCCGTGTCCCAAGGTCATGAGGTTGCGAACATACGGGTACACCTCACTGCAAACAGGCACACGATGATCACGACCAGAACAACAAAGTTGCTCATCGCAAACGTTTCACTTCATTTCGACTTCACCAGAAGCATAGCAGAGACAGACGGCCGAGATGCCCTGCGGGATGTTGGAGTCTTTGAATCCGCCTTCAGAATGCATCAGTTGGACGGCGAGAGGCCACTCAAAGCACTGCCGCCTGTGACTCGTCTTCGTGAAACGCTACAGTGTGTTGACTCGTGGTCGCACGCTCTTCAAGTAGCCGTACAGAGTCGACAGGCTGACGGCGGCCAGGGTCGCCGTTCCCATCACACTGGACACCTAGAACGAACAGAATATCACACGGTTAATTCAGTCTTCAAAATCGACTTTTTGCTCACAAAGTTTGAGTACGAATGATGCTATTTTCCTCAGACCGCAATCAGTTGGACCTCCACACCAGTCAAAGCATCACAGTCTCCATCATTGCTGGTCAGCCATGGGGTCACCATTCCATTTACCCCCATCAGCCTGGTCCAAGCGGACCTGTCTCAACTCCTCACATGGATAAATTCAAAGCCTTCAGCCAGGTACAGGACTGCAACATTACACCACTACCACAACGACAGCGCGCGATCACACACACGCACACACCACTTCCTCCTCCTCCACATCACACACACGCACACACACACGACCTCCCGCACCTTGAGCAGCGTGTCGTAGCGCGCCCACGCGTCCAGCAGCTGAACCCGCAGCAGCGCCACGCTGCACGCCACGAACGCCTCCGTGGCGTGCGCCGCCTTACATCTGCAACACAATGAGATTTGTCGCTCACCACAAATCGCGACCAGTTTCCGTCAAAACTTATCACTTTTGCCCAAAACCCGTCGCAGTCAGACCTCCACATTCAGTGTGACACATATCTCTTCAAAGAAATACAAACAGATGGAATGATTCCTTGAACATGAACGTTCTGCCCGACTGATCACCTGGTGTAGAGCTCGGTCAGAACCGTCACGTTGTTACGCAGCGCCCTCCGCGGCAACTTCAGCTGCCTCCAGATGGAGTCCGGGATGACAACTCCCTCCTCAACCAGCATCGCCAGGTTGAACGTCGCCTGTAACGCCAAGCATCGATTCAGATCCGGAGGCGTCACTCGCCTTCGTGACTGGTGGAATTGCAGCAACACGTTGCTTCCTCTTGCACCGGGTTTGTTGCCCCCACCGACAATCTGAAGCACTAGTGATGGCCCACGATGGATGCAAGAGGATCACGACTGCGAGGCCGCGTGACTCACGTGCGGATCCCGGGCGGCGGCGGCGGCGGCGTACATGTGCGCCGCCCGCAGCGCGTTCCTGTCCCCGCCGCAGCCGTACCAGTAGTAGTCGCCCATCTTGATCCACGCTGAAACGAACAAAGCAAACTGCACGTAATTCTACCGACAAATATTCAAATGAACAAATCTCGATGCATATGGAACAGTGGGCAAACATGCGTGAAGCTAAACTGGATATGACGCCCATACAATGCACGAAGTGCACTTGCAGCAATGCAACTCAGTTTTCTACACCGCTTATGTGTCAGTGTCAGAGGCTGCCGCAAACTTGAAAACCAGTACTGCAGGAAGATTCTGAAGGACTCTACCATAAGCATCAACTTGGGGGGCCCCGATGGAGAGGTTGTAGTGTCTCCACACACACTCCTTCTGCATGAGGGTGGTCAAGCCGTCCTGCAAAGATTTGATGCACGCGAAACTGTAGCTGCCTCCTCCCACACATGCCGTTTCCAGAGCATAACAGCTGGCGCACACAACTCTGCTGTGAAACGAACCGAGAACCGAGTTGAACTGAGACAGCAAGTCAGGATTCATGCAACTCACAGTGTTCTCCTCGCAGAGAAAAGCGAGGTTGAAGTTTGCCACTTCCACTCCTGTGCTGGCTGCCATTAAGTAGTACAGGAAAGCCGTCTCCCTGCCATGCACAGCACCAAGACCATCAACGGCTCATTGCGGCTTTTTGAAACAAAGTCCCTTTGGACACAGGAAGCAGGCAAAGCACAACATTTTGCTGAAACTTGAGAACGGAATCCTTTTCCGGAACCGCACTGTTCCATCATGCAAGACACGTACCACCGCACGCACCGAGTCAATGGATCAAGCATTTTACCAAGCAAAAAAAAAATTGACATCAGCCCCTGCGTCTGAAAAAACGTACCAGTCGTGATGTCTGTAAGCTTTGAGTCCCTTGGCCAGAACCCGGGCCAGCGCTGGGTTGTGTTCTGCCACGAACCGCGCCCAACTGCAAAAACAACAGGCTCCCTCACTTTCCGCACAGTGCCGCACACAGACGCACGCAATCTGCGGCGCTCTATCTTACCCGACGGCGAGTCCCGTGTCCCTCGTCGCATTCGGATGCCCGCGCATGTTGATCATCGCGATCATCTCGGCTGAGTCGAGCTGGCCGCGCCGCGCCGCGAACGAGAAGAAGTCGAACGCGCCCACCTGCAAGGATCACAATGACATATAGACCACCGTTGCGATATCTTCAGGCAGTTCGGTACCAAGAACGAGACACGGGAGCTGGAGTGGTTGCTCAACGCAAAATCGCCAAGATTTCTAAACTATTGCCAGTATTTTTGTCTTCAATGTCGAGAGAGGGACTCAAACGCTTGCCTCGTGCTTGCTTGTCGACTGTTTTTGTGCTAAAACTCACTGAAGCCAACGAATGTTACCACTGCGTACCCTGTCCGCGGGTTTGCCTGGGTACAGCCCGTTGTAGTAGATGTGTCCCAGGTTGTGGGCCGCCTCAGGGCTGCCCCGCTTGTACGCCTTCTCGAAGTAATACACGGCCTTGGAGGCGTTTCCCTCCATCTCGAGTGCGTGCCAGCCAATGGCCGTCAGCGCCTGTACATGACCCTGTGTGAACGTGAACGAATGAAAAGAGTTTTCAGGTTCTTGCCCACGGGAGAAAGTCATCATCAGTTTACACGAAAGGGTTCCGTGATCCTATCAATGATCGATCGACATCACTCGAACACATATCATGTCCCCGCCCTTTGTCCACGACACGAAGTGAAGCGTCGCCGTGTCCACTGACCTTTGCAGCAGATTTATCCAGGTGATGCAGTGCCTTGCTGAAGTTTTGCGTCGTACCTTGGCCCTGCCAAAAGCACAAATTGAGCCTGTGAATCCAAGATTGCTTCACTGCCTTCCTGCTTCCGCGAAAAACGTGTTCTGTGCACTTCCTGTCTGCAGAAATGACCAGCCTGAACTCAAACTCGCATCGCAACACAAGAGACGCGAACATCTGGCCGCGCAGGCACAGCACAAAACCAACCCTGAGCAGTACGACGCCGTAGTCGTAGTTGGCGACGGGGTCGTCCCCTTGCGCGCCCAGTCTGTAGAGTTCAGCCGCCTCGCGCAGGTTGCGCGCGACACCATGGGAGCCCCAGTGCAGCATGCGAGCCAGCTCCTTCTGCAAATCAATCGACACTTCGTGATGGCCTGATGCAAGAAGCAAGGTTTTTTATTTCTGACCGGCACAAAGGAAAATGGCACTGCTCCACACCAATGCTTCAACCCAACAAATCGAGTGACTTTCTCGAGACGCACCTGGGCGGAGGTGACGCCCTGCTTGGCCTGGTGCCTGACCCAGTTGAAGAGGTCCCCGTCCTCGTCCGTCTGCTGCTGCAGGGACCACTCGTCTGTGAGGCGCACCTGCTCAGTCTCCAGCTGCAAGGACGATGCCGCGAGGTGAAGTGTCCGTTTTCGTGCCACTGGGACTGGGGCACCATTCACCCATTCCTTTTCAAGAACATTGTATGTTCAATGCAAGACTACGATTCTTTCTCGAACAACAGGTGACAGAGCCAAAACAAAACGAAAGGTCGTTTCTATCGGACCGCGGCTTCGCTCGTTTCACCCAACACATCACAACAGAACTCAGAACGCGATGCAACCACAACAACGAAACACAAATTTCTTGAAACAATGCAGAGCAAGAGATTTGTGCGCAAAAGAGGAGAGATGTCGCAGGCAGAAAACGCTCACTTGTTGTCGGCGTCAGTTTTGGCTGCGGAGTGACCTGCGATCATGTTCACAAACGTTGTTCCAAAACTAATTTTTCATGAGGAAGAACCAATATACACTGTTCCACAGTTTGATCAACGCTTCGCGTGCGTCTTACAAAGGGAAGTGTCGATGGGTCTGCGTATCATATTCTGCATAAATTACACTACTACCTTTGCTTCCACACAAGAAACACTCACATCCGAATTGCGGTGCTCCTCACGGTCTTCCTTCGTTTTGCCCGCCACGCTCTTCAGGTACACTGAAGCACAAACGCATTCCCAGCATCACAACCTCAGACGAGCGATTTGCGAGAGCGACATGTGGGGAAATTCAAGAGCAAGCGCATCAAAAGTGTGAAACGCACCGTAAGCAAGTTCTGGGTCCCACGGCACCCCGTCGAGCCCGAACTCGTGTTTGTTGGCGAGACTGAGCTGGCAGAGCCGACTCCCTTGGAGCGCGCACTCCATCAGGTAAGAGTGCGCCTGGGGAAGCGAAGACACAACTGAGGCATTTTCAAACGCTTCACAACACAGATCTATTCGTCATTCTTCAGCTTGACACATACATTCGTCCAACTGAGGCGGAAAAGTGCATTTCCACGAAAACCAGAAAGTCTTGGTGACGAGCGTGAAGTGGGTGGCACGCTGACAGCGACACTGGCCTTGACACAGCTGCGAGTCTCACAACGTGAGCACACACGCTGGAGACTGACGGACCGCGCACCTTGATTTCGTGGACCTTGACGCCCAGCCCGTAGTTGAGCAGCACGGACAGCAGGAACGTCGCGTCTTGGTTTCCACAGCAACTCGCCTGCTTCAGCATACTGACAGCCGACGTCACGTCTCTCAGCCCCAACTCTTCCTGAAAATGGAACGCACCTTTGCACACAGAATTCCAAAATAACACAATCCAGTGCGCAACAATTGGACTGAGGGGCCCATGCTGGAACCAAGTATTCGTGAATTTGTTACATTTGCCCTCCATCCACCCTGTCCACGGCGAAAAACAACTGAAAGTGTGTCCGCGAGATACAAACACACTCCCAATCATCTGAGTCGTGACCGCGTTACGTACCAGCGTGAGCGTGGCGTTGTTGTAGAGATGGTCGCCGACAGCAGTGAGAGACACGTCTCCTCCCTGCAGCGCCGTCTGGCGGATCCACCGCGACACCGGGCGGTACCCGCGGAACCTGCACCACACACGAGTACGTTGTTTGCTCAGTTTCTCAAATTTCTTCAAAAACTTTCGAACGTGGCCACGAAGGTTTGCTGTTCGTAGTCTCCTCCATGGAGGCTGAATCAGAGGCACTCACTTGGCACTGTCGTACACGGAGCACTGAGGCGGTTGTGTCCCAGAAGAATGAGGTTCTATCACAGCAACATAAACATCTGGGCACGTATCTGGAACCGGAATGACAGAACAACAAAACTCCTTATCCTTTCTGTGCAGGTTTTCCAATGACTCAGACTGAAACACACACTCACCTCTTCGCTTTCTTTCCTGCAGCGACTGGCGGCCGGACTCAATCTGATGCCGAACCCAGTTGAGGTAGTTCGTGCATCTAGTATCCCTCAGGCTCAGCTCCAACTCAAACATCGGGTGATGCAGGGATGGAGCCGAAATCTGAACGCACAAGCAGAGGAACCAACGATTTCAAGTTGCTGAAAAATATCACCCTGGAAGGGCAACGCGATCTCATGATGCCTAAAACTGAGTCACCTCATCAGCTGTGAGCCTCTTCGATCTGTAAACTGTCGCTTTGCCGATGTAGCCCTTGAAGGCTGGAATAACCTCTGACCCACCAAACACCGTCAGGTGTTCCGTGTCATTCAAGTACGGGCGATAGGACTTCTTCAAACTGCAAGGAAAGGAGCAGGTTCTGGAAAAAACTTTTCAATCGTCACTTTCTCTGTGACTCTAGACTCTACGCACGCACAGCAGAAGAACACGAACAACAAACTCGATACTCACTGCAATCTTGAGTATTTTGACTGTGACCATCCTGGACCGTACAACATTGTCACCTCCCACTTCAGGTAAAAAAGAGAAGACTTGTCAAAACAACTTCGTGAAACACCGCATTTACACTTTTTGGTTTGTCATAGAACTTTGCGCAGTTGGTTGCACAAAAGTTGATTCATTGAAGTCGCCCACTAACTGATCTGCGGACTGACCCGAAGAGCCGTCAGCCTGCTCAACCCACAAGTCGCAAAAGACAGATCTGAGAGTAGCTGAACACGCGAAACACCAGAGGAGTACTGACCGTGTGTTTCGCGTACGAGACAACCAGGTGGCACCACTGGTGGCGCACGACTGGAAAGTTGGTGAGAAACGCCGCCTGCGGCCCCCGCGGGTTGCGTGACGCCAGTTGCAGGTGCAAATGACCTGAAAAAGGGACAGCGGTGCTGAAACCTCCTGAATGACCGTCAAGAAATTTTCACACACAAGGAAATTTGCTTCTGCAACAGCTGACACATTGTCCCAAAGTTGTCCCAATTAAGTCTTTCTGGCCGCACGTTCAGTTCTCGCGTTCAGGCGCCTGTGATCGCTCACCGTCGTGGTTGAAGAGGATGAGCGGGCTCACGTACACGTCATCGGACGTGACACTGTGCACTATGCTGCACAGCGGGCTCGACGAGACGCAGTACTCAACCACGTACAGCCACAGCGAAAACGTGAACCTGAAATTAACATCTTCTTTGTGAACACCGTCAGAACATACGAGTCACTGTGTCCCTTCGGGCCTCGTCCAAAATTCTTCCGAAGTCCTTGAAGCACCGATAACAGGTTTATCTGACGCCAACAGCCATGAAAACGAAGTCTCCTCTTTCAATACCAGCCAGTCTACAAACCACATAAAGAATCGCCAAAAAGAGAAGACTTACTGAGGAGAGTGGAGGTGGGCTTTGTGCTTCCGCTGTACTGTTGGGTGTGTGAAGGGAGGCAGCAGCCTGAACACACCGAACCTCCCACCAGAGAGCGCCACTGGGAAACGTATTGCTTCGTAAACCTCTGAAAGCAGAGCAGTTTGCCATGGCGTCCAACCAGAGCACAGGCTCAGAGACGTGCAACCCTTTCCTACAAAGTTTGAAAGAAATCAAGCGAACAGGTCACAAGGACCGTTCGAATCAGGTACAAACCTGGTTCCCAAGGACACTGCGGTGAAAAAGGCTTGTCCTGAGCCAGTTGCTCCAACCAATCAAGACACTGACTCGCTCGCTGCAGAGACCGCTCGTAAGGAAGGGCGATCTTTACGTTGTCAATACTCTGAAGCAGAAAAGAGAACTTCATGGTCACATGACAACAAGGCGCTCAGAAGTTGCCCTGTGAATGTTGCCGATGAAAAATGATCCGTGTGCAACTTTCGTCTTCTTGAAAACCACATAAATCCTGTGGAACATGAAGCATTTCCATTCAGGGAGTTACATTGCAGTGCTTGGCTGTTTTTGGATCAGATGGCCAAACATTGCAAACTCACCTTGACCACTGTTTTTCTGCGGGACACCTTGGTGTACTGTCTGGGGACCTGCGCACAATCGGGAAACTGCACGATGGCAGCGACCAGCACTGCTCTGTCCACGAACTCGGCCTCTGGATTCAAGTGACTTGGTCTGAAATTTTCAAAGGAAACTCAATGTCAACCGGTTGGCTTGAGACACAGAATTTCGTCGTAAGTACAGTGACGCATGAAACGTTCACCAGCCAAGTCTACTTTCTCACACTGTCTCAAACCAAACTTTTTGGCCTTTTCGTCGTGGGCAAACAGAACATATAACTTCACACACTTTTGCTCCTTGCAGACGCAGGTGGATCTGACACCAAACAATCGAGGCTAACTTTGCCAGAGACTTCACAGAGCACCTGAAAGCGATTTCCTTTGGCAGTTTGTACACGACGTGGGTGAACTTGACGTCGGTGTTCGCGTCACATGACCAGCATGTGTGGAACGCGGTGCGGTTGGCGCGCATCGCAGAAGAAGTCGTTAGCCAAACGGCCACTTGATGTCCCTCTGAAAATGAGCTGCGTCATCAATTTTCTCCTCCCTCTGTGAACATGGTTTTCGTTTTCGTCAGCTGTGCACCACGTTGGCCTCAGTGCGAAGCAAAGGATAGTTGACTGGCAGTTCCAATTCAGAAGCGCATCAATTGAGCCAAACACGACCAATGATAGGGTTTTTTGTTGTTGTGTGTTTTGGAACCTTTAGTCTGTTCAGGTGAGAAGTCTCAACGATCACAACCGAAATGTATTTCACGTTTCGTAAAACAACTCAAGGAATTGCCACACAAAGACCTGTACTCACACACGCTGAACTCAAAATGTCAAAGATTGAGACAGGTTCACTTCGATTCCCTTTGAGTTCGAAAAGTTCAACTGAGTGCAACAACAGAACAACGATCTTTGTCTGACCTTCACATCTGTAGGAGACAGTAATTCTGGATCTCGCATGGTGGATGGGCGAGTTGTCCTGCGGCGTCACGTGCAGGTAGCTACCCAGGTGCTTTGCCGCCCAGTTGGCACCTTCTGTGACCATCAACTGCAAGTGGAAGTGTCGAATTGCATCTCTTCTGTCAGAAAACTTGAGAACCTTGTTGGACTTCAAACATCACCCCCACCGGGCCTTTTTTTCGACAGCAGAACTCTGGCCGTCAACTCTTCACTCTAGATTCTCGACAGTCTCTCCACGCACCCGAACTCGTCTCGGAGCGAACGCTTACCTTCACACACACGACGACAGCAACACCGACGAAATGCATTGCCGCGACAAAAGCTCAAAATGGAACGTTGCAATTCGCACAACTGGAAAAGCGCCAGTCATTTCTCCGTCAATCCCATCGAAAAGTGTTCAGCAACTTATCGATCAGAAACGAGCACAAAGCATCAACAGAAACATGTGGTTCCGCACGCTTTTGATGTTGTCACAATGTTCCCAGATTGAGATCAAATTGATTTTCGAAGCAACAGGTTTTCAAGTTGAGTTTGTTAAATGGCAAGTGAAATGAACTCTGGGGAAAATCAAATGTTTCTTTCGGATGTTGTGCGAGCCGACTGCACAGGCCTGCGCCCTCGATGCATGATGATGATGTTCAGGGTGTTGTCTCGGGCCTCCCATGCAGGGAGCAGAGCCTCTCGCTACTCCTCTCCTGGATACGCTCGTACCAGAGTACACACAGTGTGGGAGGCTTGTTCGCACACTTGTGGAAACGGAATCTACGTGTGGACACAAGACAGGCAACTTTTGACGGGTCAAAACTTCTGTGCCGCGATAGACCAACAAACTCCAGAACTTTGGCAACAACTGCCAACACCTCTGTCATGGCCAAAAACTGCGGCATTAAAAGTGTCAACACTTGTCTCGCGCTCCTTGAAAACTGTACTGACCTGTAAATGCAGCACATTTGACAAAAATAAGCAAAGAATTCGGCAAAAATGCATTGTGACCCATCACTTCAAAAAGTTTTACGCATCAGCTGGAGTAGGCAAATACGGAGGTAAGAAAGATGAAACCGAACAATTTACTTGCTTGCTTTTAATCGATTTATTGATAACTGTCATGATACAGCTCTCACACGCATCCAAAAGAAAGAAATAAAGAAATAAAAATGGAGATTTATACCTTGGAGCCAATGTATGTGCAAAATGGTGCATTGATATATTTTAAGAATTAAAAATTTATAAAAAATATTAAGCTGCAAATCTACCAGTTAATACTATATATAATTTTATATATTGATAAACATTTTTATATATTTTGTCTTCTATGTTGTCTTTTCTAATTCCTTGTATCATATATATTAATTCTTTATTTGTTAAATTCATGAAAATATTATGTAAATTTTTAATATTTTGTTATAATTGTACTCTATAAATGTCAAATTTAGTACAGTCCATAAAATAGTGATGAATTGTTTCTTGTTTATTTTTGTTACATTGTTCACATTTTGAGTTTTCTGTAAAATTAAATTTGAATTGATCTGCTTTTAGGGGACTGCAGTGAAATCTTAATTTTAAGTAAATATTGTCTATTTCTGTGTCATAAGCAAATAAATTATTGTGTTTGTATTGATGAACTTTGAATCTTATATGCATACATTCCAAGAAGTCTGGGTAATTTATAATTTTCCTATTATTTATTGGTAATAAATTCCACATTCTTATCATTTTTAAATAATAGGAATTATAAAATTTATTCTTTTTTGAAAAAATCACTTTTAATTTTCCAACATTTCTACCCACATTTTTTGGTAGGTCCACAAAGAAGGAATTATATATTATTTTAGGAGTTTGTGTAAGTTTTATTTTAGCAAACATGGTAATACTTAGGTAATTAGTTCTTTCCCAAAAATTATTCCATCCTAATTCTTGGAGTAATTTAGCTTCAGAAATAAATCTAGTTCCTTTTACAGTTATTAATGCACAGTGGTATATTAGCTTAGTTATTCTTTTCAAATTTTTCTGTGTGGCATTAACATAAAACATGCTACAATAATCTATTTTTGATGCAATAAGTCCTTTGTATAATTTTTCACAAGTTTTGTAATCTATATTTTTCCTAATAAGTTTTAACATATGAAGTATTTTTTGTGTTTTATTTATTGTATAATTAATGTGTGTTTCCCAATTTAGATTTTGGTCTATAAATAAACCTAATTGTTTATAAGTATTTACCCTTTCTAGTTTAATATTTTCCATTTCTAGGGTTGGATATTGTTGAAAATGACTATTACTAATAATTAAGTATTTTGTTTTTTGTTTACTAAATTCAATTTTATTATTTTTTGCCCAAGTTAAGAGTTGATCAATATCAAATTGTATTACATTAAATCCATTATGCATGTCATCTCTTTCAATTTTTTCTACCAAAGCTGTATCATCTGCAAATATGTAAGGGTTACTAATTATATTTTCAGTTATATCATAGGCAAAAATACTCCATAACAGAGTGGCTAAAACAGAACCTTGTGTAACAGAGCTTTGTATATGATAAAGTTCAGATTCATATCCATGTATTACACATCTACTGTATCTATCTGTTAAATAATGTTTAAACCAATTAAATACATTTTCAGCAATGCCCATATATTTTAATTTTTTTAATAAGATGTTATGGTCAACTTTATCAAAGGCTTTTACAACATCTAAAAATAATACCAAACTATCACAGTTATTATCTAAATTTTCATAAATGTTATGCAACATCATTGATAAATTATGTTGACAACTAGATTTCCTTTTGAAACCATAGTTATAATTATTGAGTAAATTATGTCTTTCTAAATAAGAATATAAAGTTTGAAAAATAATTTTATCTAATAATTTTCCTAAATTATTACATAGGGATATTGGTCTATAATTTTCTCTTTTGTAATAGGAATCCTTTTTATGTATTGGAGTCCAATTGGATATTTTCCACTGTTTTGGATAAACAGAATGTATTAAAGAATAATTAAAAATATATTCTAATGGGATTAAAAGTTCTTCTTTGATTTCTTTAATTAAGATATTACTTATATTATCAGGTCCAGTAGCTGTATGAATATTGATATTTTTAATAACTCTTTCTACCATGTTTTTTGTTACAAATGGAAATTCATATATATTATTTGTTATAAAGTTTGTATTATAATGTATATGTAAATCATGTATACCATTATCTGTAGTTACTTGTTCAGCAAAATAATCACCTATTATTCTAACTTTATCTTTGTCATTTTTGTAAATTTTCTTTTTATAAATAATATCTCCTATATTTTGTTTGATTTTTCTCTTTAATAATTTGTTACAAATATTCCAAAATTTTCTACTACTATAATTCTTTTCCTTCAAATTCCTTGTTATATTTCCATAATATTCTTCTGTGGCATTTTGGAACATTTGATCCAACTGCATTGTAACATTTAAGTATTTATTTTTATTATAAATATTAGGATTTTCTTGATAAATTTTTTGGAATCTTCTTTTTAAAGTAATAAATTTTTTTATTTTATAATTTATTAATGGATGTTTTCTTTTATTATTTGATAAAATAAAATTTGGGATATTAATATTCATTTGTTTATAAATTACTTCTTGCAGAAAATCCACCATTTGCTCTATATTGGAACAAGTATGAAATTTTTGTATCCAGTTAATTTTTTGTAAATTTTTTCTTATATTATCCCAGTTTCCCTCTTTATATTTATAAATTTTCCTAGGTAATATATTGATTGGTTTATCTTCATATTTTATTGTAAAATAAATAGTGTTATGATCACAATTTTTAATTGGTGGATTAATGGTTATGTTTTTAGTGAAACCTGGAGAATCAGTTATAATTAAATTAAGTATATTCTTATGTCTAGTAGATTCTGTAACTAATTGATATAATCCTAATTGACTTATAGCATCAAAGAAAATATGATTATTGTATTGTGATTTTTGCCAATTTATATTTGGAAAATTGAAGTCACCTATGAAATATATTCCACTATAATTATTTGTTAAACTATAATTATAACTGTCATAAAAGTTGTCTATTAAGTATGTAGTTATTTGGGCTTCACTCATGGGGGATCTATATACTAAATTTAAAATCAATTTTATATTATTTGAACATATTACTTTAACAGCTAAATTTTCTATGTTAGGATTTTCCAAATCTATTAGTTGTTCTACTTTTATATTTTCTTTATAATAAATCAATAAACCACCACCTATAGTTAATCTGTTTTTATAAATAGGTGGTCTATAACCATCTATATATAATTGATATTGATTCATTTCATCATTTTTAAGCCATGTTTCAGTTAATAAAATTATATCACAATCCTGGATATAAACAAATTCTTTGATTATATCATTGAATTTGCAATCTTGTACATCTATTAACATAGAATTATTGGTATCTGAAAATAGAGATCTTATATTTGTATACCCTATATTTAAATGAAATGTGGGTCCTGGATTTGGATGAATGTCATTTGTCAATAATAACTTTTTATAAATATAATAATTATTGGAATAATTTTGATGTATGTATAATTTTTTATAATTATATAAAAGTTGTGAAGTTATCCTGTGGTGCAAGTACGAGACAGGCATTGTTCTATAATAAAGCGTAGGTAAGGTAGATATAAAAAATAAAAAATGCGCAAAATTTTGCCTTGGCAACAGTAGTCTCGTTCTGGTTTTGCAGCCTCATTTGGGTTTTAGTTTGTTTCTTTGCACCCATATTTTAGCCTTTTATACAATCTTTCATTGGCTCCAAGGTATAGTGAAATTTTTGTTGTGGTAACTAGTTGATGATAGCATGGTCGGTTTCTCAATATTTTTTCCCCATATTTTTCACGATAAGTTATGTACAGAAAACAAATGAAACCCGCCCCGGTTACGCACATAGAAACTCTGACGTCACACATCGGTACCTTTGATCTCAATCTGTTTTGGCAGTTGTTCAAAATTTTCCAAATTTTATGAAAAAGACGTATTCTATTTGAGAACTTCATATTTGTTATATATTCGAGATAGAAAAGATGAACACACTCATTCAAGAATTTGTTAGTAACATTCACATCAGGTATGTACAACCAAAATTCGTTTGCCATTGGTTTTTGCCATGGGTCGATTTGAACACAAAATCCACCATTAATCTATATCCGATCACCGATTGTTGAGTTCCTCTTGAACAACCATAAGTAATTTCCCCATCTGGTTCTGTCCTTTCCAAGTTTTGCTTGACTTCAATCCTGGATCCCGCAATCCACAACCTGTGCCCCAGAACAAATCAAATGGCGAAGCTTCAGCCAAAAGCTTGTTTCCAGTGTTCAGCAGGGCCTGTTTCATCGTGTCGTCCGCTCCAAATTTTGCCAAGAGTCCAGTCTTCATGACTTCAATCCTCATGTCATCGTCAAGCTTGATATTCTGCCCAATAGCATTGGCCTGAAGTGGATACTTTGCTCATTGTGCTCGAATTGCCAAATCTGGTCAATCAGAAAGTTCACACTTCTTCACTGTGTAGAAATGTTCGTTGGAGGGATATTTCTTGCCACTCACTTCCATGGTGTTGTATATATGAGTGAAGCGCCAGTAGTGATGTTGTAGTATAGTTTATTGTAGAGTATGAGTTGGAGCTCAGTGGTTTAGGCTACCTTCCTCTATGGTGTCACAAGCTATTGTGTGTTGGCAGTCTGGGT
>JAAUXT010138116.1_pt1 | contig 14883 bp, 15 predicted proteins | sample 7278171 | NCBI WGS metagenome assembly JAAUXT01 (sample SAMN14350112, study PRJNA611818) | marine sediment metagenome | isolation source: surface marine sediment (1.8m) | place: French Polynesia: Moorea | collected 2018-08 | reverse complement strand
ACACACACACACACACACACACACACACACACACACACACTGCACTCAACAAAACCACAAAACCAGAAGACACTTTTGCGAATGGTAAACAACACGCTGTGCCAGGCTTCGGGTCACAGTTCCTGGGTTGAGGTCTTGTAGCCACAGGTATTCAGTGGATCTATCTCTCATTTCCTCGTCTTTCACTGTTTGTTTCGCTCTCAGGTTCCACCGTTCAAAACGTGCTGCCTGTAAAGCACTGCCGACGCGCTGGAGCGTGCCCACATGACTCACACCACTAATTTGCCTCAAACAAATGTCAAACATAATGACCTCTCTTCAGAAATATTCTGCTTCCAGAAAGAAGCGCAAAAAGCATTTAGGAGAAACTATTGAATGAAGTGAATATTTCCAGTCTGTTTGCTGGTGCCACCGCAGCAGTTTGACCCAAAAATTGTTTTGAGTGCATGCGTGGTGTCGAATGGGAAATTTGGATATAATTTTTGTCAACAAAAAGTGCAACAGACGCTTTGAAGAGTTTTCGTTGTACACATTGGGAACAATGCAAGGACGTAAACTTGCAACTGCGTCTGACAGCAGCCCGAGCAACGCTAATCAGGTGGATCTGTCTGCAAGGTCAATGACTGTCATTGCTCTCAGCCCGTGGGCTTCCAAAAACAATCCTCACACTCACCTTCCAAGTTTCTTCTTCAAGAACGTCGAATACCGGCTGCTGAAAGGAGAAAACGGAAATTCTTTTGCCACGGTGTCCAGAGAAAATTTGGACACCATCGTGTGGTTCGTGTGAAAGTGTTCGTCCAGCTGATTCTGAACACGCGAGTGAGTACACGCAAGTGGACTCATCTCTGCACGCACCATGCGTCCGAGCACACGCACAGATACGTAGATATTCGCAGAACGAATTTTTGAAGAAAGGCAACGAATTTGACGTTGTTTCTCTCTTTCAGCTGGGTGGTGGTTCACAATGCAGGTTTTATCAGCTGTCTGTCCCAAGTTCATAAACTTCGTACTTGGTCACTCCACTGCTAAAGCTGAACAGCAAGTTAAAGTTGTTGCGATTTTGATATATACTTTCACGGATTGTGTGGTGATGTTCAGAGAACGCAATTGCGCATTCTGAACAACAACGACACAAGCGGGATTGTTTCGACGTGAGTCTGTGCATGTTGTTGCCAGCCCCAAAACTGAAAGACATCATCTTGAAAGTTTGAGATCTGTTTTTACAGGCGACGCTCAACTTGAAGCTGCGCGCCCAACGACAGCTTCGTAAAAGGAAATGCTATCGCTGATTAAAGCACTTAACCCACATCTCCTGCCACATAAACATACAAATAACCAGTCCACCTGTGCCTGCCAACACAAAAAAAGATTTGCATAAGAGTGAAGACAACATCAGGCACGAAGTCAAATTTTCACTTCTCTTTTGGCTTCTTCACTGTTGCCTTCAAATTACTCTTTCCACCCGTGTCGAGCTCAGCGGCAGTCTTCTCATTGCTGAGAAAAATCAACAAATGATCAAAGGAAGCCTTGGCAGAGTGAACTTTTTGAGGTTTACAGCAGTTTTTCTTGCTGGTGAACAACTCAAATGAGGTTGCGCGAAGCTACATCGTTGAGCAAAGAACCTCACCTTGTGCGGGAAGTCCTATTTGATCCTTCTCTGGTAAATTATGATCACAGGGAGCAATGACAACCCGAAGAAACGTTTAATCCTTGTTTGCTCAATGCTCCTCGGTGGCAGAAGTCAAAAGATTCAGCCAATCTTTTGCACAGGAGGATTAATCTCTGTGAATCAGTGGCGACGTTTTCAGAGCAGACAGACATCAGGTTGACAGGCGAGTTGACCCGGGCACAAAAGCCGAGTTTATTCCTTTTGCGGGTTGTTAGATCAGACTCTATGAAGGCAGAATAGAGTATTTATAATGTTACAGTTGAGCGTCTTGCTGCGGTTTTCCACCCCTGCCGCACGATGAACACGGCACGAATGATGAAACGGCGCCGCGACCGTGCCCGCTCCCTCATGCGTTTGAAAATCCATCATCTCTCGACGTCTCTGGCACCCCGGAGATGGGGTCTCCGATGCGCTGGTGTCTTATGACTCTTCACACTGTTGCTAAAGTTCGTAGTGTTGCTACCAATGACCAAATGTGGTGAGGGAACTGAACTCACGTTTCATCATGTTCCACCCAAAACAGCAATTTCTTGGGATTCACACGAGAAGAATTTCGTCCAGCTATCGCTTGTCAGAATCTTCAAACCCCAAGCTACTCGTACCAGTGATCTCTGGAATTCGAAGAACTTTGTATGTGAAAAAGTTGACGACGTGCAATTTGCCAATGAGGCCTTCCTGTTCTTATCTCGGGAAAATTTGTCAAGCAATGGGTATGTGGTGTCATGGCAGAGTTGCAGGGGTTAAACGAAATGTCAATCGATCTGATATCACTGTTTGGCTGACTGATGATCTGTCTCAATCAGAATAGTTCACATGACTGACTCCACCAGGTCTGCGCACTTTTGTGATGATGTCGTTGAAAAGAATCACCTGAAGGGCTTTCACACAAGATGTGCCGATCACCAGTTGCCTTCACCGAAATCACAGGTTTATCATACGTCAAGAATTTGAAACGTGGGAGTGACCAGCGATTTGAAACTGTCGAGCGAACTTTTGCTCCACGTCACCACGATTTGTTTTGATCCGCGAAGGTGCTGGGAGTAGGATAGCTCACTCAATGTTGTGCATGACATCCTCCATCATGTTTGACCAAAAAGCACAGAGAAAGGCTCCTGATTAGTACCCACACACAGCCAGCTGAATTTTTCCCATGGCCAACCACCCACCCCCAAAACCAGCCAAAATTCACCTTCTGGATCAGTAACCTAAGGATTGAAATCCCTTCAGCTCAGCTGCACCCCAACATCAGGAACACCCTTGGTCAGCTGAGCCCCTGTGTTCAGCCAAGCCCCTCATGGTTGCAAGGTAGGTAAAATCTTCCATGACTGGCTAGATCCCCCCTCGCTGGTGAACACCCCCAACAATCAGCAATGCTGCATGCAACAAAAGCAGCTAACAGAGCAGATGAAATTCCTGTTGCATGTCTGTGGCAAAAGACGGGGAAACTCAAGTTAGAGACAGCTTTACAGTTGGGCGGAAAGGTTCAGATGCAGAAAACGAAAAATTTCTTCGTGTACCTGAAACTTTCAAGGCTTGAAATTCCGATTGCGAGCAAAGTACCATCCATCCACAAGCAAAAGACAATATTTGCCGAAAACTGCACACAGACAGCCAATTCAAATCACACAAATGCAAAAATTTTGGCAAGCACTGCAACGAGACCGAGACTATTCTCTGTAGTGGCGCCATTAATCACAAAATGACTCACCTTGAAAACACACAAGACACACAACAATTCCTGGGAATACAGAAATGCATTGGAATTGTGCCTGCCGTGCTTGCAATCTCGACTGGGTACATATTTGGAAAATATTCGTTTCAAGTGTATCTACACTGCAGCGACGCATTCAATGAAATCTTGGTCGACAATTTCGAATCGGAATGTTCGCCAAGCTCGGTCTGACACTCCTCCAACGATTCTGGAGGGGGGGAACAAGCCTGGGCTTCCCTCACCCCAGACCCCAGTGGCCCTCGAGAAAAATAACATTCCTCCTATTTGTGGCGCAGGCAGGCTTTCAATTCCTTTTCATGCTTCGGGATTTCTAGTTGCGAGAGTTTGGGCGCCAGAGTGTTGTCACTCTGGACAAGGACGTGGACATTGGACTGTCACTGAGGAATGGAAATCCAAGCCAAGAACGAAAACCTCTCAGTGCACTTTCGTTCTTTTTGTCCTTTGTCCACAACCGATTTGCTCCTCAAACTTTCAAAATGCATTCTGAACATCAGATGATTTTTTGCGACAGTTTGTTTGCGCATGCAAATGTAGCTTGTTTATTTTCATTTCAGTCCGTAAACACAAACAAACTTTGGCCATTGAGATGCAAATGAACTGAGCCATCTTCTGACTGCACTCCTCTCTCCGGGGACCCTCTTGCCATCATGAAACAACCTGAATCTCAACCCAAGTGAACCAGAACCATCTGCAAAGCGATTGACTTTCGGCGCGCACGGCGTTGCCCACGCTCGGGCATTTCACAAACAGGAAGCAGGGGGGGGGGCACGGGTCTGCAAGTGGATTGCTGACCAGAAGAGGGTGTTTTCCAGTCAGAGGGATCCACCCACCAACTTGGGCGTGTGTGTGTGCATGTGTGCAAGCTATTTCACCATCAAGAGGAAAAACTTGGCTTTAGGCTTCAGACATTGCTTCCTGTCTTTTGGGCAAACTTTTGCAGACGTCAGGTGGGACAAGACTTCGGTGAATGACATTGAATGGTCCATGACACCCCAATGTTCACAGGAGCTGGGTTGAGTTCTCCCGCTCCGGAATTCACCTGTCTGGGTCGGTGTGGTCGCAACTCAACCTGAGGTTACCTGACTGTTCAGACACCGTGTGAATCATCTGATACATGCAGGTATCTGGTACGGATCAACCCGAAATTCCAACCAGTCAGGATATTTGGGGTTCACACCGCAATAAATAGCTCATGTGGTGAGAATCCCTTCAAACAGGAATGTGATCCGCTATGGCCACGATGTCGAGATATCGCACCCGCAACGATGTCGGAATTGTGAGGTATTCTGCTCATTCGACGCTCTCGGGAGTTGGCTGCTCTGAGGAAGCACCACCGCGAGTCACGTGCACCTGCTTTCTGCGACACCAAATCTGGATGCGAACTGTGGCTCAACCAATGCCAACAATCGTTCACAATAATCGGAGCGAAAAACGAACAAGGCCAACAACAGAAAGAATCCGGCAACCTTCCACACTGGCAAAAAGCAAAAGGCATTTGAGTTCACTGGCAACATTTTTCTCAGACTTCTGACGTGTGCTGGACTGGAATTATATAAATCTTTTGAGTACAACGTCTGTCTCCAACAATCTATATCCGGACTTGATGCGTGCATCAGATGTTCTGAACATCTGTGTTCAGGGCAGGCTGAAACGTGTCGACACAACGTCATGTCATCGTCTCCTTTGAAATCCGAAAAAGAGATTTGAACCGATCGTTCGAAGACAGAGCACCACCGCATCTCTCGCGTGAAATATCCGTGATACTGGATTGACCCTGGTCAAAAATTATTGTTTCAAGCGAAATGCCAAGTGCAAAGCAACGGCTTCATCATCGCGTGGTTCTTGGTCCCTGCAATGATCTGGACCAGTTCTGACTCCGAACATTGAGCCTGTTTCTACTCACCAGCTCAACTGACCAGCTCAACTGACCGTCCACCAGCTGAGTGCCACGTGCTGTCAGGAACATACAAATTACTCCACACTGATGTGAAGCTGCAGGTCGCGCCGCGCACCTGCGAAGACGATCTGGGATATCCCTTCTTTCTGAGCCTCCTGTCGAAAGTTGTGACAACACAAAGCACTTGGCACGAGAAATGATTCGGTGAAAATGTTGTTCCACGTACGATGCTTGACGTGCTACGGAGCAGACTGACAACAAGCGCAGAAAACGCACAATCTCTTTGGGTTCGGAAGTTCAACAATGTGAAAACTCTTTGACCTTCGACTTGAAACGTTCGTATCACATTTTTCCATTCACTTCCCAGACAAGAGGCTTCGAATTTGATCGACTGATAAATGGTAAATTGCGCAAGAACAGAATTTGACAGATTAATTGTGTTTGGCTGATGTCAAGTCCTTGTCATTTCACGAACGAGAGTTAGATTCACGCAGATGCATGAGCAGAATTCTCTGACAGCCGTCAACATTCCACAGGCCTGAGCGAGCCCGATTCACAAGTTGCATTGGACTGAAGACCTGGATCCGCGTCGTGAAGCCAAAATCCGTCAATATCCAGGTCGAAAACGGCAACAAAGAACCAGGCCCGTCTCCGCACACAGCAGCCGGACGCCCCCTCTTCCCCTCCCCTCCCGCACACTGGGGCTTTGTCACCTAAACTCCTCGTCATGTGCGAAGTCACAAAAAGTACACACAGCCCCTCTCAATGAAAGAAAAAAATTCTCGGTGCGCAGAGGAGCTTTTCTGGATGCCTTTTCAGCAACACCACTCCGAAGTGACGTTAAAATCTGACACCAAGTTGACGTTCGCAGTGAACAACGAAAAGCGCCAGGAAACCACACATGGTGCTGTACACAGGAGAGAAATGTTGAACAATGAACAATGGTACTTTTCTTTCAATTTGTTGAAAACTGAGTGTTGATACATGCCGATCCACTTCTGCTGTGTCTTCCTCTGGGTGATGGAAAGCGCTCTCCTTTTCGCATCGACCATTTGAAACGCTAGAATCTACAGAACCCATTTTCGACTCGCAGGCAGGGCCACCGGCACCTGCATTTTGATTAGCGCAACTAAAAAGGGACAATTCATCACGTCAGTCGCACAGAGATCCCAATCTCAAAGCTTCCGGCAGTTTGGGACCCTGCCAATCAAAACAAATCAACACGAGCATTACAAATTATATCGGTTGCACAAATACTAATGATGTAGTGTTGGGTGACAACAGAGCCCTGGAAAATTTATGGAGGCAGAACCACACGGAGGCAAAAACACACAGTTTGCATTTCAGTGCGATATGCTGTGAAGCAACGCCAGAAAATGAGCTGCTGTCATTTGGAAAAGCGCGTTCACTGCTGACGTGCACGCACGTGTGTTGTTTGTCTGTCTGGCAAAAGATTTACACGTCAGCGTGTGAGAAATTGTGAAATCTTGCCCGCTGATAGACACTGACCAAAGTCAACACTGACCTCGGGCAGACAGGCCACAGCAGACCAAGACCACTGCAGCAAGCATCAATGACTAAGGCTCGCAAGCGCGTTAACAGGACAGTTCTTCTTTGTTTTCATGAAAAGCTGCAATGTTCCAGTCAGTCCAAGTTCTTTTTCTTTGACATTTTCAGACTGAGGTTGCAAGAGACAATAATTCCTCAAGAACTTCCTCTCAAAGTCGGAAGCACGCGCCACCCACACTCTCCCGTGTCACGATCATCCACCACGAAATCCGCGTGCAAATTCGATCAACATTTCCCAGCATCTGCAGAATGCATCAAACAAAAACGTGAGAAAGTCTCCTCCAGGATCTCCAGGTGCGGTAGGGAATAACAGCTGCCTGAATTTCCGGACACCTGTGATGTGTCGGGTCTTTTTTCAGAAACAAGAGTAAGGACTGCGTGCACCCTGCCCTCATTTCGAAGCACCAAAGAACACACACGCACGCACGCACACACTCGCACATGCACACACAAACACAAACACACACACAAACACACACACGCACACACACACACGATCTGCATCGTCTGGTTGTGGAGTTCCTGTGACAAGTTCTTGGTTTCAACAGCTGATGATCGTGTGCTCCGACCTCCCAAGTCAGTCTACACGACTTCACATCGCACAGAAAGTGTGGAAAAGATCTTGTCTGCGATTCAGTGAAAACGGATGTGTTCTGATGTCCATGTTCACACACTGAACTGCAATTCCTTTGACTGGATGTGCGACAGAAATGCGCTGAAGATACAAGCTGTTTTTGGGGTGTGAAGTATTCCTGGACAGTGTCACTCTGACGAGAGTCGCGCTTCTGCATCATCGCGGAGAAGAAAAAGTCTCGCAACTTTTTGCAAAAGGGTGGATTTCGCTCGTAATCCTTCAGAAGCAATTAACAAATGCGATCATCTTCCACTCCACACGACGGCCTGCAAAAACCACTTCCTTGGATCACAAACATTCAGATCTGTGAGAAGACAACATTGTAAACCCTGTGGTTTGCCACATGACAGAACAGATCGAATCCCACAGACCAGGAGGAACCTCCGAACCTGTTCCCTGACCGCTGGTGATACTTCCGCTGATTACTTGGTGAAGTTTTCAAAACCATTGGTGTTTTGGATCTCCCCATGCAGCCAGATGATGCGCCTTCAATGAGCAACAGTCGCAATACAAGGCATGAATACCCCCGTACTCGTGTTCGATCAGCTTCGTTTGAAGTCTGCGATTGCAAACGTGTTGTCAACCTTCAGATTGTCAAAAAGATCGGAAAACGGAGCACTTGTGTTTTCGTCCAGCGCACGTTGTATCCATAGCTGGAGGTCACAGTGAACAGCGCAGTTTTGGCCCGTATTAGCGCGAGCATTGCGCCTCGAGCCAGCAATTATCGCCTCCCAAATCACGACCATTATTCTCCATTATCCTCCTAATTGCCGCCCAGCCAGCATCTCTATCCGCAAATGTAACGGTGTGGAGCTTTGTCAAAGCTGATTCTTGCTTCGTTGCAGGAAAGAGAAGCTGAGTGCCTTTCCTGTTGGTCTGTCCTGCATGGTGGCAGCAGGCTCAATTTGTGGTGATTTGACACTGAAAGTCGGACAAAGGTCATCGAGCCCTATTCCTTTTGAGGTACCCGAGGCTTGGACAGAAGACATGACTTGCTTTGCTTCTTCTGACCCTCCCACATCTTCTGCGACGTGCAAAGTCAAAGCGGAGACGGGCGAGCCCAACCCAGAGACAAAAATTATTTTTGTGCAACCTTCACCTTGGAGGGCTAAGCTATCCCCATATGGGTATGACCTCGAGCAAATCTTGCATTCGTCCCCGCAAAGAGTTTGCAACGTTTAAAAATTCTTCTGATCGTGTACTCGTACTTTGCTGGAGTTCAGATTTTCTTCTGCACTTTCATTGAAATTCAAGCAAGTGGTACTGTTTAGTCGACCACTTGGTGACCCCTTGCAAATCAGTCAGTCGTGAGCGTGAAATTGAACGACCAGCTCAAACGTGCCGATTCGTAGGGCAATGAAAATTGCTCTTGCACAAGTTTCAAACCCCCGTTTGAAGTGGTTTCTAGAAGATTCAAACTGACGCCTTTCACTCACAGCATCAGACTCACTAAACGTGCGAACCTGGGCAACGCAGACAGAGAGAAAACGATGCCATTTGCAGGAAAAATTGCGCCATAAAACACATCGTGGAAACATCCACTGCGACGTACAAAAGATCACAATTTTACGGCCATCATGCACCACAGCAACGCGTCTCCAGCAATTAATTTCAGATTAGCCGCCTTAATTAAGCCTCGGTCCACAGGGACATAAACAATGTCAGCATGTGATGCGTGGTCGTGCACGCACATGTGCCAATCCACTGCAAATCTACCCGACCAGGCCTCTTGAACAAACACGACAAAGACAAGAAACCTCGTTACTCCGATTTGCTGCACTCAATGACTCAACTGTGAATCCGGCTCTTCCTTCTGGAACGAAGCCTATCAAATTTTAAGCAGGTAAAATGACTCACTCACCCAATGTACAAATGGACTGCAGGCGATCCGCCCGCCGGAATTCAGCAGCGAGCAAACCCGGCTGTTTACAGACCCAGTTTTTTATGCACACACGTGAGGGATGATTACACGGTAAAAAGTAAACAATACATGAGTCACTGCGACGCATGTCCAGGTGGAGAGATAGCATGGGGAAGAGCTACTTTTTATACAAAGGCAAAATGTTGAATCTCAACAAGGGGAAACGCCACGAGTCAAAACGCAAACCAAAGGAATCTGCTTGAGAACACAAACACACGGCGTGTCAGATTTGAGAGGCTCTTTGTGACTTGTGCACGCACCCGTGCAACTCTTGTGGAGTCTGATTTGGGCGATTTCCTGGGTATTTTTCTCTGGTCACCAGTCCACTGAATCCAATGAACGTAGAGCGTGTTGCTCTTGTCGAGGACCAAATCACAGACCTCTTTGACCAAAACCAAAGCACACTGTTACCCTTCAAGTCTGTCGTGTCCTGGCAAAGATGTTGTCGTGAATCTGACAGTTACCAGCAGATACTCGTACTTACCCTGGCTTCTACGCGATGTACACCTTTGCCTCAGAGCGCCAAACGAGGTATCAATGTCAATATCCAACAAAGAACTGTCATGCATGGCAATTCAAGCAACTTCGTTTCTTCGTGTCAATGCTGCTCGTGTACTTGCTTTCCTTTGTGTTCCACATTGCAGACATGGTGGCGAAATCACCACCACACCACTTCGCATGCTGTTTGATAACTTTGAGATACTTTTCCTTGTGTAGTTGTGAGTTCGTATTCCCGTCGTGAGTGGCAGTTCAGTTTTGTTCGCACGAGTCAGCGAGTACACGCACCACATGGACAGTGTTGTTTTGGCAGCGCTTCACACACACTGACCGTGTAAATGTGGTGGGATGTGTGTTACATTCATGTGCATGCTGGGTACAAACCCATCATAACCCTTCGTGCGCCACAACTAGAACAAGACCAGCAACTCGTGTCGCCCTTGTTTCAGGAAAGGAATCCAATTTTTCTGGTCACAATGAGATCAGCAGTAAATGGCATAGCGTTGTCAAATTTTGCAACAGAATAACTTTGTGTGTTGCGGGCATCTTTCTGGAACACAAACACAAATTGGATGGCATTTAACGGGTTCGTTTCAACCCCCAAGTTCCAAGGGGTGTTCTTGGGAAGAAAGGAACGGGCTTACAGATGGGGAAAATGCAGAGTCTTTCGGCAGACAGAAGAATGTTTTGTGCTCAGCTTTCCAGTTTCCTTGCAATTGCCGAATTGTTCCAGAAATGGGGACAAGGCAAGACGCACCCCAGTGCGTGTTGCATTAGCTTGGCACGCAGATCCGAAACGAAACTGCAATGTGTCAGAAGAGGAACGCAACCTGTGGGTGGCGCCGGTGCAACTCAGCAGTTTGACGTTTGATGTTGGAGCCATCGACAGATGATTTTGGTCTCAGAGAACCAATATTTGTCGTCCCCCTGAGTTCAAAAAACAAATGATGTTTCAACCAATGATGCAGGCATGTGTGATTGTGCTCAACACCCCGTGCGCCCGTTCAGGTCAGATAGCAAAGCGAATTTCCGTTCCTCGACCAGAAAATGTCAATCCGAACTTGGGAAATGCACTGCGCCAAATTAACAGTGACATGTTATCAATTCTGAAGAATAAAGAGCAAAAATTTCCACCATAAATCTTGAGTCGGACTCATAAAATGTGAACTCCGGCGAACTTTTCCGCGGAGACGTCCAAATTAGCTCAACAAATTGACATCATTCAGGAAACATCAGAGGCAGGGCAGAGGCTCCGGTTGCCCCGGTGAGCTTGACCCGTGCAGAATGATGCGATTCCAAGTCGGATGTGGGATTCACCGGCCGTTTGTCAACCAAAACCAGAATGACGCTTAAAATTGCACCAATTGTGACCACTGCCATTTTACAAAGCTTCGGCCTCATGATTCAACCCACAATTATCTTCCATCTTCACACAGGAAAAACATGAAGCACTTTTGTTGTTGCAATTGTTGAATAGACCTGATTCAAAATCTTCAAAGGAGCGTTTGCCTGAAAAGGAGTCCCTTGTTGTCTCCATGGAAAGAGGCACACACAAGAGGGAACATGTCATTGTCATTGACTGGGAAGAGAGTGCATCTCGAACCAAAGACATCAATTCTTTCCGCTTGCGCAATTTCCATGTATGTGTCAAACCCGGAGGCTGTCGCAACCGTTCCTCAGACACAAGAAAACGACAACACAGGAAATCGAGTTGGACCCAAATGTGGTTACATGTAACATGGAGGACCAATGATTTTGTTGCCCCCACTCTTGAAGGAATTCGACGTTGTTTCGCCTCAACACGCCTCAACTCAACATGCTCCCAGGGGGAGGGGGCCATGATTTGCCATGGGCGTGAAAAACTGAGCCTCACGACGCCAGGTTCGGAGGGTGGCCTGTTCACTTTTCAGGATCAGGGGGCCAGGGCCCAAGTACGCTGCCTTCATCGCGATGTTCATCTTTGCTGACCAATCACAGCACCAGAGCGACGAGCGACGGGGCCATCAGAACCCCCACTGTCTGATTCTTCAGGACAAAGGACCATGGGAAGACGACCTTCGATTGGACCAGGCACCTTTGGTCAGTACTGAGTTATCCTGTAGTTCTGCAGGACTCTGAAGCATTCGCGCAACGCTGAAACGTTGTTTCGTTGACTTGAATGTCACCAATGAACCCAAACCACCGTGGATGCAGGTGGACGACTTACCCGTGTTTGCCAGTAGAATCTCGTCGTGCACGTACTCGTACAATCCAAACTGACGAGAAGGTTCCGAATTCTTGACAAAGTGGTGTGCATGGGGATCCAAACGCTGAGCTTTGAGATGTGCCGTGCGAAAGATTCACAAGTTCCCGTCCATGTGCTGTTCTGCTGAGCGCATCATCAACACTGCGCGCTCGAGTGAAACTCTTGCCTTCGCTTCACTGCCATCAAGGGGATGTACCCCGTTGTTGTGTTCCGATGAATCGGGTACTGGCTGCACATAAAAGTTCCTGATCACATCAAGGTGATCACAAAAAAGTTTTTTTTGTTCTCTCGACCACACGAAGTTGCAACCAGCAACGAAAGAGGTTTTCCCTTTGTCTCTGAAACTGGCATGCTACTGTTTCAATTGGGCCGAAGAACAAGACAAACAGGCTCTTGGCAGGGCCTCCCAGACCCAGTTTTAATTGCATCACGTCCATTTGAACGATTTCACACACAAATTGACAAAATTCATTTGATGTGCAGAAAGTCAACAGTCGAGTGGACGGGACGCGATGCGGCGCAGCGAATCGGGTCAAAAGGCGCAGCGCGTTGACCCTGACAAAGCGCGCGAGAGCAAACACGTCGCGCTGAAGCGGAATCGAGCAAACACACAATTTGAGCCGAGACCAATGCATTTCTTGGCAAGCTTGCTTTTGTCTAGCGGATCCAGTGCATTGAAAATGTCGAAACATTTTCCTTTTCTTTTGGTCGAGGGGAAATTGTGTGCGAAACGAAAAACAAGAGCCCTTCCACTCGTTTGATCGTGCAGAACTTTCTTCAAGATGTGGAGAACAAGCACGCCCTTTTCAGTTGTTCAATGCAGAAGCACGCGTCAGACCCACAGAAACTCGAAGCCTTTCAACTCCACCCGCGAAGCAAAAACCTCTACAGTCTCAGCAAAACACATTGGCGATGAGACAAGAACACTTGTCAGTGCAGACACGCGCCTTTGGGATGTTGCTGTCTCAGAGACAACCACAACTTATCTTGCTTTCTTTTTCTTGTTTGAAGTTATTTTTCAGAGAAAATAGATTCTCTGTGTTTCCTCACCACCAAACAGTTCCAGGACAAGGCCTGAGCCACATTCTGGTTGGAAAAGGGTCTGAAAGGGGTTGTATTGGTTCTGTTCACATATTCTTGGTGGAAAGTGCAATTTGAAGACAGGCGGCCCATGTTTCACGAAGCAGTTGACGCGAACACAACGCGAATAGAATGTTGGCGTCCTGTATCTTTTGCTTGCCTGAAGCAACACAAATATTTATCCTAAATTGTCTCTCTTGGCTGTTTGTAATGTCTGTTGAAATGCACATAAATATTGAAGATCTACTGTTGTTCAAAAGAACGAAAAGAACGAGTACAAGTTTACTGGGAAAACGAAGAGTCCTCTACGATGTCTATTATCGGCGCAGATGTCTTGTTTTGGAGTCAGGGATTGGCCGAGCCCCACGACCATTCGTGATCCACACCCGACATTTTTGTTTGACGTTGAGGCCAACCCAAACCTCTTCTACCAAATCCTGGACAGGAAACACACAATCTGGTTTTGTTCTCTCTTTTTCCAGGTGGGCGGGGGGGAGAAATTGCGGCTGAAATGATTTCAGAAGAGGGAGCCACGTCCCTGCACGCTGTTGTGGTTGAAGCAGTGGAGAAACAGAGGAAGCGGACTTCTGTACCGCGTAAGTTTGCGAACGGAAAAAACAAGAAGCGGGGGGGGGGGGAAGAACTTCGACCAAATACTTTGCAGTGAACCCTCAGATGAAGAGACAAGGTCCTGAGAAATTGAGTTCGGTCACCAGCTCCTCGTGCGCGATCAGAAAATGTCTTGCCACACCGTAGTGAGACTCGCGAAATAACAAAACACTAGCGAAGCATTTGCACTTCCTTTTTATGTATTTTTGTTTGTTTTCAAAATTGCCATGTACGTTTATGAACATCATGTGAGTAGATACTTTATGAATACTTCTCTCTAGTGTACAAATCTGCCCCTATGTAACGCGTGGTTCCTCTGGGTTTCTCTGTTGAGTGAACCTCGGGCGAGCCAAGTGGTGCATCTGTTCAATTTTGCTTCTTGGACCCAACTCGCTCCTCCAACCATGGAATCTTTTTGAACTGGTGACAGTACCAGAAGGAATTTTACCCACGGTCCAATCCAGCGCACAAATGGCCCACCATAGATTCTCCACAACATGACTCAAACAAAGTGAATGCAAGGCCCAGTCAACTGTCGAAAGAAATGTTAACTTCGTCGAATGTCACTCGTGTTTTTGTTCAAATCGGATTTCACTTTACGCCAAACAAATTCTTTGACAGGAGAACTTGCCACTTGGACCCACGCGTCAGCTGCCTTGTCCTGACGAGCAGTGTGCCAACTGGATAGTTTCACGAAAATCGGTTCAAAATTTGCACTGGCCCAATGTTTGAAAGGGTTCTTGCAATGTGCTTACACTGACTTGAACACACAAATCAAGCAACTTGATCGACGAAATTTTGCACGCGAGTTGTTGAAATGTTCAACATGTGAAAACGTAACGGTAACAAAATCTAGCACCAGTGTCTAAAAATGTCGCATTGCATATTCGTGTTGCTCTTTATACGAGGTTTGTCCCAAAATTTTCCTTCTTTTTGCGATGGCACACCCATCTACTGTGATATTCCAACAAAATCTAATCCAAAAACATTGCTTGATATCATACTCTCAGGTGCCAAAGAAGCAAGCTT
>JAAUXT010149240.1_pt1 | contig 14888 bp, 17 predicted proteins | sample 7278171 | NCBI WGS metagenome assembly JAAUXT01 (sample SAMN14350112, study PRJNA611818) | marine sediment metagenome | isolation source: surface marine sediment (1.8m) | place: French Polynesia: Moorea | collected 2018-08 | reverse complement strand
CCCACCCCTGGATCACCCCTCCACTGTACCTTGAGTGCCCTGGGCCCGCCTCCCCTCCCCACCCCTGGATCACCCCTCCACTGTACCTTGAGAGCCCTGGGCCCGCCTCCTTTCAGCTGCAGCTCCAGAACCTTCAGTTTCTCCACGTCCGACTCGATGCGAATCGCCATTGTGTTGTTGTGTTGGCCTAAACTACGACCTTACTTTTCCCCTTGAGAAATTGGAGCACAAAACAGAGCTGTGATTTCTAGAGCTCCTTGTGCATAAAAGGACAAAATTTGAGGCGGGCGCCACGTGACCCGAATATCCAAAGCACTGAGAGAAAAATAACAAACATTTGGGTGTGTTCGATTCTCCCGTGCGGTTTGGCGAGTGGGCTGAACTGGCTGATGTCGCGCAGTCTCCAATGCAGGGGCGAAGTCGCACTGTCGCTGGCGAGATCCGACAAAACGGGATTCACCTGTTGGCCAATCAGCTTGTTGTAGAACTGTAGTTACCATGGCGTCTTCTCACAACAGGGAGGTTTGTAGAGCGGAAATCTTGAATACCAATGTAGGTGTTTCAATGCATGTGTCACTGAAATTGAGAGTTGCATTTCACACAGGAGGGGGGCAGGCTGAAGATGTGGGAAAGCAAGTGCTTGACGTTGACGTTGACGTTGACGTGACATCAGCGTTCACGTTTTGCCACTGTGGAAACCTCGCTGATGTCCCTCCTGGATGTACGCTGCATGCTGGACACCAAGCGTGTGCTCCCAACCAAAAAAAAATTTCAAGGTATTCAATCAGTGACGTCCCCGCCACCCTGCCCCCTGGTGATTATGCCACCACTGCCCGTGCCCCGCCCAATGCCACCTTCGCCCGGCCCTATGATGCCTTCATTGGGGCAATTCGGGTTTCCACACAGACGACGCTGCGTCAAAATTTTGACATGAGACCAGGAAAAGACTGGACCATTTTTTTGATGCTCTCCATTGGGTGTCATTTTAAATTTGATGCCGCCTGCGCATCAAAATTTTGATGTGTGCATCAAAATTCTGACGCTGCCCAGCCTGTGTGAAAACCCTTGATGATACGAAACATCTGCGGGTGTCGCTTCACGTACAGCACTACAGGGCAGCACTGCATGGAGTCAGTGCACCTCAGATTGCACTGCAGTGCTGCATGTGCAACAAGGACAAGCAGCTACAAGGACAGCCTCAACTACCACCTGGTGAAGGGGCACAGCATCGTGCTGCAGAGGTGATCAGGGTTCACTGTCAGGGCATACAAAATAAATGCACTCATTGGAAATATAATGACAGAGGAGTTGGTATTTTCTGCACTGTTCATTGCATGAAATGAAAAGGTTTATGTTGCAGCCATAACATTGTTGCAGCAACTGGTTTTCCTTTTCATGTTGTCTCAACAAGTTTGTGTGTGTGTGTGTGTGTGTGTGTGTGTACCCCAGTACAACTGGACACTGTGTGTGCTTGTACATCCCAGTACCAATTGGTGGTGTGTGTGCATGTGTGTGCATGCACGTATGCACTGTATGTATGTATGTTGGTGTGTGTGCATGAGTGATGAATCTTTGGCCAATAAAAGATGGCAGAAACAAGAGAATGGGTCAAATGATCAATTTCCATGAAACGTACATTGAACACAAACACACATGCATCAAACATCTTAGAGAACAAGCATGTGTCAAGTGTTTAACATTTCCATCATCATGCATCCAGGACCTGGTGGCGATTGCCTCACCTCGACTGGAGGAGCAGCTGCTGGGGAGGCAGGGGGCTAATAGGTGTCTTGGGGAGTCCCTCTGGCCTGACACCTGAGTGACCTTGGACCTCCCCTGTCTGGTCAGAAAGGTCATCAAGTTTTACATGTTATCCTTTGGGTGGAAGTCCACCCAGACAAGGTCCTCCCCCTGCAGCACCTCAAACCCAAACCCCATGTGCAACTTTATTGAGAGACTATTCTCCCCCTGTATGGTGCCATAGACTGGCTCTCCTTCTTCCTGCAGCTCTGAAGCAAGCTTTGCTGTCACACACTTTGCCAGGCCTTGGCCCCTATATTCTGGATCTACATGTAGGAAGCCCAAAGCCCCATATGTGGTTTGCAGCTCAAAGGCAACCAGGTGTCCATCCTGTGTGTGACGCACACTGCAACTACGCATAAGCATTACACAGTCCTGGATATAGCATCGGCTCTCAGGGGTCCCACCAAACTTCCATGAAGCATTGATGGTGTCTATCTCTGCATCAGTTTGGATTGGCCCAGAGAAATAGTAGCCTTCTGGTAAAGGCCTGAAAGAAATGGAAACATGTAAGTGACAGACAGAAGCATGTGACATTCAGATCCAGGCAAAAGACACATCAGTGGTGATGTGTGGAGTTATGATTTGGAATGAGGGGGGCACACAGATCCAGGGCATCCTGACCATGAAACAAAATCCTGTCCTGCCCTCCTTCTGGTGGGTTTCCAATGATCAGGAGATGGAGAGTACTTCCTCACTTGGACCATGTGGATTTCCTCCACAGAGATGAAAAGTTCAAATGAGCACACAGTTTACATTCGATGGTGTGTGCCCCTCTGTTGTTGAATCCCTTGAGTACACCAGGTGGTGGGCCTGTGACCCAGGGTTTCAAGCTCGAAACAAAACAACAATGTTCCCCAGCATTTTGAAAGCTTCTTTTTCTGCTTGATTGTCAGGGCATTGTGGTCAGCCTTCTCAGACTCTTTGTCCCTTTAATCCCCCAACTCTTGGAAGAATTAAGCACGTGTTGACATCTGTGGGGCAGGGTGTTTCAGGATGGGAATGCTGCCAATGATGATGCGTCTTCCCAGCTGATCACATGCACCGTGACTCTCCAAGATCTCCCTCACAGGGTCATACAGATCCTCAACTATCCATACAGAAAGGTTAGAAAGAGTGGAGTAAGGTATAAACCTCTGATTGGCTGGGCGTCTCAAGACAGCGAGGTGGTCCCTGGTCAGGTTCAGGTCTGCGCATGCGCCGCTTCTCTCCGCGACCTCAGTCATGGTGTCAGCCAGGTCGTGAGGCATCCCTGCAGAAGGAGGTAGGAGGAAGGTGCTCTTCAATTTCTCAACTGCTGGTGGTTGAAATGTATAAAAAGAAAGAAGTGTTGTTGCCCTGACATGTGTGTTCCAACTATGTGTCTGAAGTAAACCAAAGTGATTCGTCGTGGTCTGAGGTCTGTGTTCAACATTTGAATGAACAAAACTGTCAGACACCTGGTGGTGAGGTGGGGAAACAGTGAAAAAAAGTCACGAGTGGCTCCAGGTCAGGGGTAGCCGTCGTGTTGGCTGTGTGCCAACCTGAGCAAGTCCAAAAGGGAGACAAAGGACCCATTCATCATTGTCTTGTCCTGTGGGTCCAGATTGGGGGGGCTGAGCCTTTGCTACGGCCAGTGTCTGACCCCAGGATGCTCCTTTGGATGTTTAAGGGGATGCGATTTTATTACAAATTGAACATTTGTCGGGTGTCGGAGTCCTGAGCCCAGCCACCTGGATCCACTCCTGTGTACAGCTCTGTACCTGCGAGTCTGACTGGCTGACTCCAGTCCACGATGCCGTGGGAGAAGAACTGCAGGAGCTCCCGTCTCGGGGCTCTCTCCTTGGTGTACAGCGTGCAGCTCTCACCCACCGAACAGCGCTTCAAGTTCATGAATTATTCATTTGTCTGAGGTCAACCAAAAAATATGAGGGGGGCAGGTGTGAGGGGCAAGGGTCTTCCTTTCAACCCCTCTGAACTTGCAACAAGCATGAAATGAAAGGTCATTGGAAAATACAATGCAAAGGAGATGCATGGAGAACCAGATGCAACCAGCAGCATCCGAGCAACATTGAACTGACCAGATCGTCTGTGGTCTTCTGGAAGACGATGCTCGGGTCAGGCCACCTGTTGACCGTGAACTCCTGACCCTTCTGCATCTTCAGCTGCAGCTTCACATGTTGCTGCATCTGAGCAACAGAAAGCAACCAAAAGTCAAAGGGACAATCCAGGGGCTGACCCAGGGAACAGATGGGTCAGGGTCTCATATACAGTTTGAGACCGGGTGCTGGGGGTTGCCCTTGCATGCACACCCTGGAGCAGCCAAATGGCTGTGAATCGTTGTGTTCACCATCCTGACTCTGGATCCCCTGTGCTTTCCCCTCAGAGCCACCCCTGGATCATCCCTCCACTGTACCTTGAGAGCCCTGGGCCTGCCTCCCCTCCCCATGCCTGGATCCTATACCTTTAGAGCTCTGGGCTGCCTCTCCTCCCCACCCTTGGGTCCTGTACCTTGTGTGCCCTGGGGCCCCTCCCCTCCACCCCTGAAGCTCCCGCTTTACATTCTGGTTCTCATCTCTCCTTGCTATGTGCTGAGGATCCACTGGGGTCTGCCACTGGATCAGCCCCTCCACTGTACCTTGAGTGCCCTGGGCCCGCCTCCTCTCAGCTGCAGCTCCAGAACCTTCAGTTTCTCCACGATGCGAATCGCCATGCTCTGTGGATGAAGCCCAACACGTCATCCTTTGCCCTCTTTGCCAGCAAGACCTTCTCTTGGCACCTCAGTTGACTTTGGATGAACTGATGCCCATCGAGAATCTGGCTTGTGGAGTGTGTTTTGTGATCATGTGAAATTGACCTGGTCATGGCACTCCAAATTTGCAAATTCATTTGAGGCCCCAAGCACAAAATCTCTCAACAACAGCCACAAAATCAAACCTGTTGCTTCTCCTCAAGAAAAGCAGAATGTGTTACACTCTTTGCCACTGCCAAAAATCTTTTTGATCAACATGGACAAAGCAGTCTGTCGATTTGTTCTGGGTACAGGATCATGTAAACAGTGTGCCACGCACCATTCCATTTTTGCTCTTGTCTGGTGCTGTTGACCTCAAACAAAATGGCATCAGGAGACGGTGCAAATCAATTGAGTTCGCTCGATCATCGTTGTCACATCGGTGTCAAAAATCAACATTGAATTCAATGATGAAAAAAAAAACCATCAGCCCAAAACATCATAGAATGCAAACATAGAATTTACCTTTTCTGCATGTGAGTGAACACTGAGACAACTGAATGCAAAACTGACTGATGGGATCTGGATTCCCCTGGAGAACAGCTGTTCAGTGCATGACAATAGCACATTTGTTGTCTGCACAAGGCTGTGTTCTTTTGACAACTAAACTGCTGATTTTGTACTGCAAATGAAAAAAAAAGCATGCAGAAACTTTCAGTGCAAGAGAATGTAATTTTTTCCATGCAACGAGTAAAAGCTCTGGCACTCGGGGCACAACATTTGGGGCGCAGATATTCCTTGATTTTCCAGGGGTCAGAGGGGTGCTGGACCCCACAGGCCCCTGGATCCCAATGGATCAGGATCTGATGCTGGGTCTGCTCTGGGTCACTCAGGGCACAATTGATTGATTTGTCATCCCCTGATTGGTTGAAACAAGGTGACTGTGGCGCGTCATGAAAGTTTGATGAGTACACAGAGGTCAGGAACAGCGCGCATCACGTGCACGCGCAAGTCTGCGACTCGGTGACTGCAGGGGCCGAATGCAACTGCCTTCAAAGAAAAAAACAGCCCACCAATATCTTTTTTTCCTTTTCGCGTTCCTTTGCTGTTGTACCCCCTACCCATGGCAAAAGTGAACTTGTGCCTGGCTCAATTGTCAGCCTCTGTGGCCTGGGGTGGAGGCTTGTCGGTTCACAGGTCATTGGTGGTGCACACTCACAGAGACAAATTTGATCAGTGTTGGCACACACACACACCACACACACACCACACATTCAAGTTTCTGAAGCTCTGTGTTTTGTTTGAATATCACCTTTTTTCACCAATGTACCTGTGAAGCTTCTTCAGGTTTTGTTCTTTCTGGTTTCATTTACAAAATATATGATATCTCAAAAGTACAAATGTTTGATAAAGGATCCATGACAAAATGGGCAAATGTGGAGGATTTGTTGGTACATTTTGTTGGTTTGTTTTCCTTATGATTCAAAAAATAAGTGTGCCTTTTTAGTGACTGAAAGTTGGGGTTTAAATTTGGTATTTTTAGAAAAGTGTACAAAATGAACTTTTATGCCAATTTGGAATGCTCTATCAACACACAAGTTACATGATACATGTTGGAGAGAAATCCGGACAAAGATCTATTGAGAAAGGGTAAAATATATAATGGTTTGTATTTGTAGCCCTTTTACACTCATTCAGAATGTTTAGTTTCATTATAAAAGCTGTGCAAGTTGAAAGAAGGAAAATTTGTACTGTAATAATTGGAGTTTTGTTGGTTTTTGTGTGTTTGTTCCTGGCAGCCCCAATCATCGCTCACCTACATCTGTCATGTTGGAATGTTCAAACCACTGTGAGGCTGTGGGAATATTTTTATTTTGGAACCAAGGCTTCATCATCACTGATGGTTTGACATGCCAGGGGTGCACATGTTACAGCTAGTTCTTGGGGAATCATAGCACTTTTTTCAGTCGAATAAAAAGCACATGCAATTGTATGAAGAAAGCACACCAACTTTTACCTCGATTAATATTTTGTATCAAGGTCACACTGACATTCTTTGGTAATCTAAAACCCTTGTGCACTATCCACAGCTTGTGTGTCCTCCTCCTGTGACCTCACAAAAACTACGGTGAAGTTTAACACAGATCCAAAGGTGCCACCCCTTCCTTTTGATGCTGTTCTAGAGTTTGAATATATCCAGATCTCACATTTCCTTCTGTCTAAAAGAATGTGCACACTTTTATGCATTCCACATAAAACTGGCAGATGTATTTATTCTCTTTTGGTTGCTAGATTTGTCTTCTCATCTTGGTAAGTTGCACACCTGAGTCTGTGTTGAACATTCTGAGGTTCAAATTTATGGACTTAGATCAAGGTTTCAGATAGATATGTGTGGTGATCCAGGGGTACCATGCCTATGGAGAAGGAAAACACACAGAAGACAGTTTGGTTCATGCTTGGATTTATTTCAGAGTATTCTATCCTGGCTACTTTTACATTGGATGATTGAATATGAACAAGCAAAAATAGAAGCAAAAACTTGGTTCTCTTGTCAGGTGATCAGACCAGTCATAAAACAAACTCTTTCTCATGAGAAAAGAAGGTTGTATCAGTTCAGAAACCTCCTGATGGAACTCAACTCCTGAAAAATAATGTGAAAACCTCAATGGGTGGGAATGTGCTGCTGAGGTATATTGTGCTGAGTGTCCTTTTCCTGTGGAAAACTAAAAATCTTTTGCAAAAAACTAACAGTTGCTACTTGAACTTTGGAATGCAGAAGCTGAAGCCCTCACATTTAGTCGTTCATTCCTCCACCAACACTTTTTCACAAAGGGGCCAACAGAGTGTATTGTTGTCTCCTGCTCTCAGCTCAGGTGTGTTTCCAACATCCAAATAAAGGAACTGATCTGAAGATTCAATGCCATCTGGCAGTGGGTACTCAGCCAAGTCAGGGACAGTGCTGTCATCTCCAAACTTCCACTCATCAGATCCTGCTTCCCTGGTGATATCTAGCCACATGTAAGTGGCACCTGTACTGGTTCTGTCAGGAGAAAATACAGAATATCATGCAGTGCTGACTCAACAGGAAAACACGGGTACACAACCTGAGAATGTGTATGCATATTTACATCACATCAATGAGCAATTCAACATCCTCTGCTGTCTGATAGGTGGCCAGCTTCCCTCCTTCTGTACTGCAGAACTCTTCTGCCTTTTCCCAATTGTAAACATCTTCCCAAGTTATTTGTCCAGAAGAAACATAATCAAATTTGAAGCATTTTTCACCATGCAATTCCCAACCATCACCACTGCACTCTGTGGGACACATGAAAAGGTCATGTGAGTCAACAAACACACAACTTCCTGAGAATAGGCAGAGAAAAGGAGATTCATTACCAGTTTTGTTCAAAACAATTTCATACCAAGAGGTGGTACAGTTGTTGTTGTTGTTGTTGTTGTTGTTGTTATTGCTCCTGCTGCTGTTGCTCCTGCTGCTGCTGATGTTGTTTCTCCATCAGATTCTTCCCCAGACTCCCAATGTGGGTTGAGCACAATAGCAATGGATTTCACAGTAGTGTTCTCCCCTGCCTCAGAATACACTCTGGTCAAAACTCCTGCCTCACTCCTAGGGAGGAGCAAGAGGCAAAGTGCCAGATTCAACACAGCAATCTTCATCTTGTTTCTCTTGTTGCAAAGATGATCTGCAAACACAGAAACACAATATTCAACAGATTCAAGTTTTTGAAGACACAAGTTCTGTTCAAAGATGCTGTTTTCACATCTTACTTGTTCATCCATCACTTACCAAAGAACCTTGTGAGCTTTGCTTAGTTCAAGAGCTGTTTGTTGTTGTGAAGTATAGCTCAGTATGAGAGAACATGGCACACACTGTTTGTGACAGTCCCTGAAACAATAATAATAAAACACCACATTGCTGGGCACTCACATCCTCAGCTGGTCACTGTACTGGCTTTTACTGCAGATATTGTCAAGAGAAAAAAATATTTTATGGTGCAAGTTTATTTTCATTTTTGTTACTTTGTTGCATGCATTGTTGAGAGTTCTTCATTTTCATGGCATCTCATCCTGTTGCACATCAGTAAAGTTGGAAACTGAAGAGAAACTCATAAAAAGAAAGTGTAAAAAGTATCAAAATTGGAAAATTCTTTCTGCAGATGTTGCTGCTTATTATCATCATAAAATGTTTATGGAATATTTTCCTGTTGCACACCATAAAAAATTGCAAACTGAAGAAAAAACTCATAAAATGAATGTGTAAAAATATCAGAAGGGGAGAATATTTTCCTGCACATGTTGTTGTGAATTGTTGTCATAAAATTTGAGTCTGACATTTGTAGAAAATTTTCCTGTTGTACATCATCAAAAGTTGGAAACCCAAGAGAAAACTCATAAAATATAAGCATTATGTCCAAAAGCACAGAAATTTTGCTGCACAAGATGTGGTTATTTTTATTTTTACACTGTCTCATCATGTTGTGCATCATCATAAGTTTGAAAGTGAAGAGAAAGCTCATATAATTGAAGTTGAAGTTTCAGAAGTGTGGAATTTTTGCACAAGAAGTTGCTGTAAGTTTTTGTCATGAAAATTTGTTTTCTATTTTGTGTATCATTGTTCTGTTACATGTCAATATGAGTTAGAAACTCAAGAGATAACTCATAAACCATCTCAGAACTGTCTAATTTTTTACTTATGTGTAGTCATCATGAAAGTTGTTTTCTACCTTTATCGAATATTTTCCTGTTGCACATCATCAAAAGTTGGAAACTGAAGATCAAACTCGTAAAATGAAGGTGTAAAAAGCAAGAGAAGCGAAGAATTCTTTCTGCACATGTTGCTGCTTGTTATCATCATGAAATTTTTATGGAATATCTTCCTGTTGCACACCATAAAAAATTGCAAAAAAAAACTGAAGAGAAAACTCATACAATAAAGGTATAAATATATCAGAAGCAGAGAATTTGTTCTCTCTTGATGCTGCGAATTTTTGTGACAAAATTTTAGTCAAACTTTTGTGTGATATTTTCCTTTTGCACATCATGAAAATTTGCAAAGCGAAAAGAAAAGTTGAAGCATCAACAGTGTCCAATGTATAGAATTTTTGGCTGTGGCAGAATTTTTGCTGAAGAAGCTGTTTTCCACAAAAAAACATCTCATACCATTACATGTCATCAAAAGTTTGAAACTGTTACACATCAGTACAAGTTACAAACTCGAGAGAGACTCATCACATGTATCCAGGAAGTAAAAAGTTTCAGAAGTACAGATTCTGTTGCAGACCAAGCTCATGTTGTAAACTTGATTTGGATACCTGTTCATTCCAGCATGTGGACCTGTAGGGTCTCTTGCACCCAGTCTTTTCCTGCACCCAAGGAACACCAGCACCCGGGCCTTTCCCACACCTGAATCCTCTTGCACCCAGTCCTTTCCTTTCTCTGTGGGTCTCTTGTCCATGGGTGGCTCCTCTCCAGGGCTGCTCCTGACCTGTGTGACATTGACGGAGCACTGTGGTCCAGGGAACATATGGGACCGGCAGAGGCCAAGCAGAGGGGAGGGGTGGACCTGGGCGGGGGTCTTTGTGCAGAGCAGGGTGGACCCAGGACAGGGGTTCCAGCCTGAGGTAGGCCTTTGAGGTGGGGGGATGGAGGATCCGTGTTGGACTCACCTTGGGACCCATGGGGGTGGTTACTGGATCTGGGCCCATGTGCAGAGTGGAGGATTCGCCTCTTGAATGCTTGCCCCCCCACAGAAATGGTGCTGCCAAACCCCACCCTGCCCCACCTGCTGCTGGCTCACCCACCTACCTTTTCCGACCCACCCACCCCACCTTTCCCCACCCACCCTTCCCCAGCCCGCCCCACCCACCCTGCCTCTGACTCTGCCGAAACCTTGGGCCCCGAATGTCTCCCTGGAGAGCCATGTTGACTGGAAGAGGCCAATTTCATCTCCCGAGGGGACCATCCCGGAGTGAACACGGACACCACACTGCGCGAACTCCTGCGTAACGTGACCTGCGTTGTGACATCATTTTGACCTGCACCATGATGTCATTTTTATGCATCTTCAATGTAGGTCTCATGTTGTTTTCACATCAGCATGCAGGGATGCAGGGAATCAGCCCCATCTTGAGGGGCATATGAAGCAAAACATGACTTTTCTTTTGCTTTGCCACATCACCATGTCAGACGTCAGATGTTGGTTCCTGTTGTCAGTAGTTTTAGTGCTGCAGGAGGTGTTCACCTGGAGTTGTGAACATGCAGGAGCACTTTTCACAGAGCTCGACTGCACTGGACCAGGACAGAGGGACACAGCACAGGACACACCCAGCGTGACACTGACCACCTTGCATCCCAACAGCTTCGGTCTGGGGTCGTGTGTCCGGACGTGTGCAGGACCTGCAGCCGCAGCTTCATCTCACAGTCGGACCTGTCTGCAGTGAGGACAGAAGGATGCAGTGCGTGATGCACTGTGTGACGTAGGGTGTGATGCAACCTAGCAGCCTGTGACACATCCAGCATGAAGCATCTTGAGTGATGCAGATGTCAGTTGGAGGATGCAGCATGCAACATGCCCCATGTGACATCGCACGTCTCAGTGTGATGCATCAAGCTTCAGGCATGATGTAAAGTTTGTGATGCATTCAGTGTGACGCAAGTGGAGATGCAATCCAGCAGTGCGTGATGCAGCCAGTGTGACACAGATGTCAGTTGACGCAACCCAAGGGTCATGGACCAAAGAGCAGAACAGTGACAAACATTTCCGCTTTCAGTAATTTTGTAAATTGTAATTATTCTTTTTAGTGACTGAAAGTTGTGGGGTTCCAATGTGGTGTTTTTTGAAAAGTGTTTGACTTTTTGTACCATTTTGGAATGCTCTGTCAACAAGTAAGTCAAATTTATAGACTTGGATCAGGGTTTTGGGTAGATATGTGTGGTGATCCAGGGGTACCATGTCTATGGAGAAGGAAAACACACAGAAGACAGTTTGGTTCATGCTTGAATTTTTTTCGGAGTATTCTATCCTCACTACTTTTACATTGAATGATTGAAGACGAACAAGCAAAAAATGGTAGCAAAAACTTGGTTCTCTTATCAGGTGATCAGACCAGTCATAGAACAAACCCCTTCTCATGAGAAAAGAAGAAAGGGTTGTATTGGTCCAGAAACCTCCTGGTCTTCCTGAAGGAACTCAACTCCTGAAAAATAATGTGAAAACCTCAATGGGTCGGAATGTGCTGCTCAGGTACATTGTGCTGAGTGTCCTTTTCCTATAGAAAACTGAAAATGTGTCACAAAGAAACAGCAGCACCGAGACAAACTTTTTACAGTGGGAAAATAATTCATAGATTTGGAATGCAGAAGCTGAATTCCTCACCTTTAGATATTTGTTCCTTCACCAGGGCTCTTTTCACAAAGAGGCCAACAAGGTGCAGTTTTCGCTGCTGAATGCAGCCGAGGTGAGTCTCCAGGGATCAACAGGATGGACAGAGCGATGGTGGGGTACCGGATGTCTGGAAGTGGGTACTCAGCAAAGTCAGGGACAGTGCTACCATCTCCAAACTTCCACTCAGATCCTCCTTCATTGTAGACATCCAGCCACAGGTCAATGGCACCTGCACTGGTTCTGGCAGGACAAAATACAAAATGCAGTCATCCCCACAAACATTAACAAGGTCATTGCATGAAAAAACAATTGGATCATCTGGAGTGAGTACCAACTTGTGTCCCCATAATTCAATATCAAACCATTGCTTCTGTATTTTTGTCAAATTGAGAGGGTTGTCACAACAGTCATCAATAGCTATTTAAATAAATAGGGAATGTTATCATGAGTGACACACTGACAGGACACCTCTTCATTCAACAGGCTGTAACAGTCATGAAAAAGCAGTGTCAAACTACAGGAGATGCTGTCATCTGATCCTCAGATCAATCTGTGTGTCTGTAAGAGTCCTTTTCAAAATGCCAAATCAGGTGATTCCAGAATGGAAACATATGAACTCCAAAACAGACCAACCAAGCTGGATGTACCAACAAAAAAGAGTCAAACTCATCCAGGTGGCCACAATGTTTTTCCTTGGGGAGAGTTTGGGCCACAGAAAACCTGCTGGATTGGCTGGGGCAATGTACAAACTGGAGTCCAATTAGGTGGGTTGACAGTAACATACATATTTATGCAGCACAGACATCAACAGAGAACCTCTCGCATATGTTCTGAGGGAAAAATAGCATGCATTTACCCAAAGTCAATTAGCAGCTGGAGGTCCTCCAGTGTCTGATAGGTGGCCAGCTTCCCTCCTTCTGTGCTGCACAACTCTTCTGCCTCACCAAAAGTGTACTTCTTAGATCGGGAATTGACTTCTGGGTCATACACAAGTTTGAGGCATTTCTCACCATGCAATTCCCAACCATCACCACTGCACTCTACTGGACACATGAAAAAGGTCATGTGAGTCATCAAATACACAACTTCCTGAGAATAAGCACAGAAAAGGAGAGTCATACGCAATCTCAACTCATCATTATCAGCTTTGCTCAAAACAATCTGTTACCAAGAGGTGGTGCTGTTGTTTTGCTTGTAGTTGTAGTTGTTGATGTGGTTATTGTTGTTGTTGCTGCTGCTGCTCCTGCTGGTGCTGATGTTATTTCTCCATCAGATCCTTCCCCAGACTCCTAATGTGGGTTGAGCACAATAGCAATGGATTTCACAGCAGTGCTCTCCCCTTCCTCAGAATACACTCTGGTCAAAACTCCTGCCTCACTCCCAGAGAGGATCAACAGGCAAAGAGCCAGATTCAACACAGCAATTTTCATCTTGTTTTTCTTCCTCCAAGGAAAACCTGAAAGCACAGAAACACAATATTCCAAGGGTACAAGTTTTTGAAGGCATAAGTTTTGTTCAAAGATACTGTTTTCACTGATAAATCTGTCTGTCCTTGTTATCTATCTCTTACCAAAGAATTGAGCAAGCTTCACTTGGTTCTCAAGAGCTGCTTCTTGTTGTGAAGTGTAGTAAAGTATGAGAGATGGTATAAAACATGGTACACACTGTTTATGACAGTCCCTGAGATAATAATAATAAAATCACCATGTTCCTGGGTATTTACATCCTCAGCTGATTGCTGTACTGGCTTTTATTACAGATATTTTCAAGAGAATAACATTTCATGGTGCAATTTTATATTTATTGAGAGTTTAATAATTTTTATGGAATCTCATCCTGTTGCACACCAGTGAAAGTTGGAAACCCAAGAGAAAACCCATCAAATCAAGGAATAAAAGTTGGTTTTTGCTGCAGGTGTTGCTGTGAAGTGTCATTAAGTTTTGGTGCCATCCTGGAACACATCATCAAGCCTCAGAGAAGTCAATAAAATCAAGATATAACAATCTCAGAAGTGTCAAAATTTACTTTACCAGTGGTCATCATAAAAGTTATTTTCCACTTTTATGGAATATTTTCCTGTTGCACACAACAAAAAATTACAAGGGCAAACCAGAACCCATAAAATTTAAGTTTAAAGTGTTTAAAGCCTGCAACTTTTCACTTTGGTGGAAATTTTACTCTACAGGTTGTTTTCTGTTTTATACTATCTCACACTGTTACATATCATAAAAAGTTTCAACCAAGAGAAAACTCATAAAATGAAGGTGTTCAAAGTATCAAACTCAGAAAATTTCTTTCACATTATCATAAAATTTTAGTCAAAGTTTATGGAATATTTTCCTGTCATCATCAAAAGTTTGAAAGTGAATAGAAAACTCACAAAATGAATATGTAAAAATATCAGAAGGGGAGATTTTTTTCCTGCTGTTGTTGTGAATTGTTGTCATAAAATTTGAGTCTGACATTTGCAGAAAATTTTCATGTTGTACATCATCAAAAGTTGGAAACCCAAGAGAAAACTCATAAAATATAAGCATATGTCCAAACTAATACAAAAATTTGCTGCACAAGATGTGGTTATTTTTATTTTTATACTGTCTCATCATGTTGTGCATCATCAAAAGTTTGAAAGTGAAGAGAAAGCTCATAAAATCAAAGTTTAAAAGTTTTAGAAGCATGGAATTTTTGCACAAGAAGTTGCTGTAAGTTTTTGTCATAAAAATTTGTTTTCTATTTTGTGTATCATTGTTCTGTTACATGTCAATATGAGTTAGAATCTCAAGAGATAACTCATAAACCATCCCAGAACTGTCTAATTTTTAGGTGATTTGAAAATCACCTACAGGCATAAAGAGGCAAAATATGTGAACGCAAGTTTGAAAGTGTTCTATTTGTTCAATTTCAGTCATGTTTAGATTTTTTGTTCACTTTCAGGCTGTAGTTGATGCATGAAGTGTCAAAAGAACAAATTTTTGT
>JAAUXT010008100.1_pt1 | contig 14888 bp, 20 predicted proteins | sample 7278171 | NCBI WGS metagenome assembly JAAUXT01 (sample SAMN14350112, study PRJNA611818) | marine sediment metagenome | isolation source: surface marine sediment (1.8m) | place: French Polynesia: Moorea | collected 2018-08 | reverse complement strand
TCTATATCAATCCAGAATATTCTATAACATTCATGCATCAACCAATTTGAGTATATAAACCAGGATTTGTGACAGGCTTGTCAGTTCATCACCAGCCAGCAATAAAGACAACAAGAGTCAATTGGGAACACGAGTTAGTCTTCATTCGACAAGTTCTGTCGCTCAACTTGTCTTGTAAAGTTCAATCCAAAAGAATGTGCACCCGGCATGAATGACAACAAACTTTTTCAGAAGCCTTTCGAAATCGGTCAGGTCCATTTTTCAGTTTGGTCAAATGTCTTGTCAGTAGCGGTGCACGACCAGAACAAATTTGTGTTGATGCGTTCGAAACATCCTATATTTCGTCCAGATTTACGAGGCGCTCAACGTGTCTTTTCGCAGATCCATCGCGCCGATTTTCATTTGGTGTTCGAATTTTTCAGACTCAAAAGCTCCAGGAGAACAGACACGCCCAAAACGAAAAGCTGATATCCCCGCAAACGGTAAATGCTGCTCATTTCACTCCCAAGCATGGCACTGAGCAATCCTTGCCATTCCCATTCTGTGTTCTTCGTGAAACGCACCCCTTCTTGTGCAGGTACCCCTGTAAAAAGACAGAAGCGAGAACACGCGAAAGATGGGAGTGACGTATCTGAAGAAGAGGCTGAAACAAACAACTTCGAATCAGATGGAGAAGCTGAAGCCAACAACTTCGAGTCAGATGGGGAAGTGAAACCCGACGATTCTGAGCGTAAGTGGCATGCAGTGGCAGTGTGTAGTGGAATCGTCCACAAGAAGCGGCGATCGTCCGCCCGTTCGATTACTGCGTCATGTTGTGAAGCAGAGACTGTCCAAAAAGACTTGTGTATCTGGTAAAAGAAGCGCTATTTATCAATGACCGTGGTAATCACACCACATCTTTGTTTTCAGTGCCAGGAACCAATGTCGGTTTGGAACAAACGATAAAAACAGACAATTCGTTCAAGTCATTGGAAGGCAATGTGTGCGAGGAGACTTTAAAAGGAATTGCTGACATGGGTTTCACGCATATGACAGAAATACAAGCAAAAGCAATTCCACATCTACTGGAAGCAAGGTAATTCAAGCAAGCATTTCAGTTTCTGTTCTTCGAGCCGAACTTCGTGGCCGCAATTGAACGATGTCACGATCAACCCTTCAAGATATGACTTCTGCTTTCAGAGATTTACTGGGAGCCGCAAAGACTGGCAGTGGAAAGACTTTGGCTTTTCTTGTTCCAGCAGTCGAGTTGCTGAAAAAATTCCGATTTATGCCAAGAAACGGTAAATCTGTGCACAGCTCTTCTCCTTGTCTTCAATATGTGTCTCACGATTCGTTTGTGTGCTGAAACCGGTGCAGAAGTTTACGAGCTCAGTTTGTTGCCCTATTTGCAGGAACTGGTGTGATAGTCATTTCACCGACCAGAGAGTTGTCCATGCAGACGTTCGGTGTTCTGAGGGAAGTTTTGAAGTACCACCACCACACGTACGGTCTCATCATGGGAGGCACGAATCGCAAGGAAGAAGCCAACAAGTTGGCAAAGGGCATAAACATCCTGGTGGCGACTCCTGGCAGGTTGCTTGATCATTTGCAGGTATGATGTTTGCAGAAAACTCCTCAGGAGGTACCTCTGCTATTGTGTCCGATTCGGTACACCCCAACCCTACCAATGAAGACTCGGTTTGTTCGATTTCCCGGCAAATTGAACGAAATTGGGTGGAATGGAAAATGCACCTTCCTCAGAAAAGCGCTGTAATTTGCGTTGTCAATTCGGCTTTTTTCCCTTCATTTTGAGAATTATCAGAATTGAGGATTGAAACTGTCACTACTGCGCCTCTCTGACGAGAGTTTCTGCTCCTGTCGGTGGCAGGGGTGGGGGCAGGGATCGAATCAGTGGGGTCTCATCCCCCCGCCCCCGCCCATAACGTTTTCAGAGGTGCTCAGAATGAAATTTTCTTTTCACGATGGACTTCTGAAAGGCGTAGAAAAAGGGCGTGGGGCACGAAACAGGGTCTCACAATAAACTTCGCAATATTATTTGACCTGTCAGAATGCAGTCCAGACATGTTCCGTCGTGGCAATTCAAACCTATTTCTGACCTTCCTGTCAATATTGGGAAGATGTGTTCTTTTCCCTGTTCTTTTCCACTTGCAAAACACCAAAAGAAAAACAGCTTGTGGCTGCGCTATTCCTTATGGTAGTGACAAGAACTGGTTGATCATCAATGTTACAGAACACACCGGAGTTCATGTACAAAAACCTGAAGTGTCTGGTGATAGACGAAGCAGATCGATGTCTGGACCAGGGTTTCGAGGAAGAAATGAAGCAAATCGTCAAACTTCTGCCAAGTAAGACCTGAGTAATTTATGGCTCTTCAACATTCGTGTCTCACCGGGAGCTGTGACTTCCAAGCAACTTTTTGACTTCGTGCGCACCTTGTTTGCGTTTTCAGAAAGGAGACAAACGATGTTGTTCTCAGCAACACAAACCCGAAAGACTGAAGATCTGGCTAGAATTTCCCTGAAAAAGGAACCTATCTACATCGGCGTGCACGATTCGAGAGAAGTGGCCACTGTGGAGGGTTTGCAGCAGGTCAGTGTGCTCGCGCTGACAAAGTGGGGAAACACCAACATTCGTTGTTCAGTGCAGCATTCTCAAGTTCTTGCGAGTCGGTTTGATTGTAATCCGTGACACAAGGAGCCCCTTCAAATGGTCCTTCATCAAATGCAGGGTTACGTGGTGTGTCCGTCGGACAAACGGCTGCTCTTGCTGTACACGTTCCTGTCGAAAAACCGAAAGAAGCCGAAGAAGATCATGGTTTTCTTCAGTTCCTGTCTCTCCGTCAAATTTCACCACGAACTGCTGAACTACATCGACATGCCGCACATCATGAGCATTCATGTAAGTTTCTCATAACAACTTCTGTGTCCCGCCAAAATTTATTTCCCTGTGTCGTCGGCTTGATGGACTGAACACGGATTCCTATCTGTGAATTCCTGGCGCGCAAAAACTTGTTGCCTGCCTTGTGTTGCCAGACTGCCTGTGGCAAGCGACAGAGGGTGCTCAGAGACGAACAACTTCTCAAAAGTTTGTACCTGTTGCACAGAGCTGACTTCCGTCGGCAAGCTTGTGGACTTGTCCACGCTGCTTTTGGGCTTCATCAGACAGATTAATGATCGAATGCGTTTTACGTTTGGAACAAGACCTTTTGTTTCGTTTCTTGCTTTGGAAAAGAACCATCCACAATTGACTCTTTCACGTAATCAGCTTCAAAATGTTTGAGATTGATGAGCTGCTGCAGAGCTATGTGCGGAATGACGCCCGTAGATAAATTAACAAGTATTGAATGCACCTGTTCACTGGTCCGATTGTTTGAAACGGTGCTAGGATTCCAGCAGTCCGGTGCGAGCAACAGAAGGCAATCAACAACAATGAGTTTTATTTCTCATTCTGAAAATTGAGGACACCATTTTCTGTCGTGTGCATGACGTGAAACATGTCGGGGGTTGGCGTGGAACGCCTTTCGTCTGTGTGCGTCGCTGGGCACCACACGTTTCGATGCCGATCTAAGGTCAGAGAACTTGTGACTGCGAAGTCAGTGGATGACCTCAGAACCCTTCACACGGAAGGTTTCTTTGAACAGAACGTCATCATTATCGGGCATGGAAGTAACTGTCTGTTCGTCGACGACCTCGACGTTGCCGTCCTCAAAGTTGACATTGGAGGGTTGGACGCGCGTTCTCATGGTGATGACCAGGTGCTGATCACTGTCGGGGCTGGCGTAGCGTGGGATGATGTGGTTGAGTGGAGCATTGAGAATCGACTGGGTGGCGTGGAGTGCATGGTTCGGATCCCCGGAACCTGCGGAGCCGCCCCGATTCAGAACATCGGCGCGTATGGCCAAGAACTTCGTGACCGATTTCACTCCCTGCAGGCTTTCCATCGTCAGCTTGGCACGCTCGTGACATTAGCATCTGGAGATTGTGAGTTTGGCTACCGGGACAGTGTCTTCAAAAGGGACCCATCCTGGGTCATAACGAGTATTTCGATAACTCTCATAAAGAACGGGTACGTTCCAAGCATCCAGTACCCGTCTCTGAGCCGAGCTTTGAACGCTTCTTCTCTGACGTCTCCCACTCTGCGACAAATCGCAGATCATGTGATTGCAATTCGGTCGTCAAAACTTCCAAACCCAGCAACCCACCCGAACGCTGGCTCGTTCTTCAAGAATCCACTTCTCAGAGGCGACCAGGCAACAGCGTTTCTTCAGACACATCCAGAGGCTTCAGTGTTTGGTGTTGACGGTGGAACCATCAAAGTATCTGCTGGATGGCTCATAGAACAGACGGGGTGGAGGGGAAAGATGCTCGGTGACGTTGGAGTTTGGCCGGAACACGCCCTGGTGCTTTATCGGACTCCTACGGGTCGTGCAACAGGAAACGATGTGATTCGCTTGGCCAGGAGCGTGAAGACGGCTGTTTATGCGCAGTTTGGGGTTCAGCTGCAGTGTGAGGTTCGGATACACTCGTGTGGTCAACAAGATCAGAAAATTTGACTGAAACAACAAGAAAATTATTGTCCTGTGTTGTGTCGCATTGAGCGAACACACAAGGAGGTACTGTACGAGAACGTGCGACGACAAACTTGTACCAATGCCCTCATGTGTTAACAACGACATTGAGAGAAACCTGAATGCGTTTTGAAAAGCATTGTTCGCCTGAGTAGATTGTGAGGATTGGAGTCGAGTTGCTGTGTACCATCACCCTGACAGGGTTGGTGACAAGAAAAACACAAACGAGCTGAAGTCATCACAAATTCAATCTACTTTCCTGCCAAACAAACAATTCTGCGTTGGGGCAATCTGACATTGAATAAAATGTCAAGTTTCTTGAAATATTTCAGCATATGCAAGCGAAAAAGAAAAATGGAGGTCTCTCTTCTAGATGCGCGATTATTCACATTCCTGTCTACCTCAAGTGTTTGACATGCAAGAATGAGTTGTCGGAGTCGGCTGTGTGCATGGGAGCACGGTTGAGCTGCCTCAGGAATGTCCCTTATTAGGTGCTTCGGGCTGTTCGCAGACTCCGTTCAATTATCCGATTTTTATATTCTTCGTTCCTACTTTCAGTCGTCTGATGGCTTGAATCAGTGGCGACAAGAGTCGCCTTTCACACTTGGAGGCTGTTGAATTTGAAGGTGGTGATTGAGTGTTTGTGATCGTCAGTCACCCTGCGCGATTTACATTGAAGTGCGTAGTGTCTCACCATTAGTGAGGTCCTTTGACAAGGTATCACCTTTGGGTGGGTTTTGGAAATGCACTAAGAAAGAGCTTCTCATTCATGCTGAAAGAGACCTTTTGGACTTGAGTTCGGAAAGACCAAAAGTTGATGTGCGAAGGGTGAAGGAAGAACAGATTGGATGCTGAGACACGAACTTCCGCGGCAGCATCCTGGCAAGGAAAGGAGTTGCCCTTTGATACTGGAACTGAACACATGTCAAAGAGTAGTTACCGCGGAGCAGAGGCTCAATGCAGAAGACAATTGTCATGTTCAGTTCAAGAACAGCTAAAGGCTTCTGCCAGACAAATTGCAGGATGCGGCATCGTGTGACCCTCAAAACGAGTAATTCCACGAGTGACATGAGTTGCTGAAATGACAGAACCCAAATACGTACTTCGTCCACACACTACATTTGGACGTGACTTAACTTTTTCTGCATTCGCCTTTGCTGTGCATATTTATGGTTTCTTGCACAAGTGAAATTTGAGCGTTGAAAAGCAGTCTGGGTTGAGTGCATCTCTGTTGTGGCTATTGTGAAGGCGGGGGTAATCAACACCAATTTTTCATCCGCGCGTTTTCGGTGAGTGAGCAAGATGGACAAGTTGTTATAAATCTTTTTCACATTCCTTTTCAAGTTGAAACATACACTGAGAGCTGGTGTCAACCTGAGAAATGTTTGCATCCAAGGAACCTCGACGGTGTTTTGTCAATGCTGGACGCTGGCAACAACTCGTCCGTGATGTTTCTTCTTCACTGCTTTGCGGCTGTGGTCTAAATCTGTGGTACAATGCGTGTGTTGCTGATGCAACAAGATTTTCACACCTGTATTGTCGAACCTAGTTGGAAATGAGGCTTTCCAGGTCGGTTGATTTTGTTGCTGTCAACTTCTGCGTGGCGAACCCGTCAAACCTGTTTGCGAAGAACGTTTTCAGCGAAGTTGGTTGATGTGATGATCATTTCTTCGCTCGATTGTGTGAGGTCCAACAACAATGCAGTGAATGCCATGGTTGTGGGCGCGTGTGTTGGGCATTTGGAAGTGCGCTCACGATCAGATGAAGTGAAACGAGGAGCGGTGCTGAGCGTTTGTTTGGAAACAGCTGTTGTTGGCAGTGTGCAGGTCCTCTGTACTTTGAGTCGACAGAAGATTCCTTCACTTTTGGCCGTCTTCTTTGCCTTCCCTTCTCTTTGCTGCTGCAGTGCACAGCGGCACTGAACTTTTCTGCTTCGTTAGATGGGTTTGCGTGCGTTGGAACTGGCGCTCAGTGATGAATATCGACCCTGATTTGGCGATTCATTCAACATACCTCTCTCACTGACATCAAAGCAGTATCAGTATTAGTGGGTTAGTTATGGCTGATTGCAGGAATGCAAACAATTGAAGCTTCATTAGCTGACAGACAAAAACCTTCGCAGCATCCTCGTGGTTACTTTCCACCCTGCTGCTGTCTTCATGCCTCGCATTGATCTTGCGCTGCCGAGTTTGGAAATAGGCACCTCGAACAGAGACAAGTGGTGCTATTAGAGGAAGCACGTCGAGAGTTTGCATCACGGAGCCAGCTCGTATTGACTGGGCAGGAGTGGTGAGAGGCCCTCTTCACGAAATCCTGCGGTGTGGAGAAACGACAAGCGGCGCAGTTTGGAGAGCCCCATACGAGGAAGCCTCGTGTACTCAGAGGGTTGAATTTGGCAGATTACCTTCTGGGTACAGTTTTAATTGGTGTTAAATGGAAGCAGAGAACCATATGGAATCGTATTTTACGCAGCTGTAGGGATTGTTAGTTGAACATCAGAGTCTTCACAAGCATGTCACAAACTCAGTTACCTCTCCCTGTATCCAGCAGCTACGACAGGCTTTGAATGCATAGATTTGGTTGCATCCGCTAAAGTGGTTGCGGTCTGCGAGGAAAGCACCCATATGTGCTCCAAGGCTTCATTTATGGATCAATTTGGTGCTGGGGATGGAATCTGGTTGAGGATCATCCAGTCTGGAGGGTCCTGGCTGAGGGGCTGATTCTACTCGTCCAGATTGGCGAGATGTCCCCTGGATCCTTCCAAATTGCTGCTCGACTCTCGTCCCGATTGTACCGTATTCTCTCGAAAGCTTCAATCTTTGCTTTTTGATGTGGTTCATCATCTCTCACTGTCCTTGATCTCATCGGGGATGAGCCCCAGAAATACTACCGATTTGCCGACAAGAGTCATGTTTGCTTGTAATTTGTCTTTCAGGGGAAACAGAAACAAGCCAAGCGAACTCAGACCTTCTTCCAGTTCTGCAATGCAAAACAAGGGACTTTGCTGTGCACGGACGTTGCGGCCAGAGGTCTGGACATCCCCGAGGTGGACTGGATTGTGCAGTACGACCCACCGGACGATCCCAAGGTACGACATGCCAAGATGTGTCCAGAGTGACCTTTGCGTGTGACCCCTTTTTCGCAACCGTTTGAAAAACACAACTTACTGATGCGTTGCAGGAGTACATCCACAGAGTTGGGCGGACCGCGCGAGGCGAGGGTGGCGTGGGCAACGCTCTGCTGGTCTTGAGGCCGGAGGAGTTGGGATTCCTCCGATACCTGAAGCAGGCCAAGGTCCCCCTGAACGAACTGGAGTTCTCGTGGAGCAAGATAAAGAACATTCAACCTTCGGTGAGTAAAGAGGTGATATTTTCAGTTGTGCATCGGGGCCCGAAGGCACCGCAAAGTTCCTTTTCATTTGCTGTTTGTACCTGTCAAGTCAGTCCTGAAACGATGTCAACCGCCTGCGTTGTCGTATTGTGGGCAGCAGGTATGAACGTTTCCTGAAAACGTTTTTGACGCCATTCTTTGGGCAGCACTGGGTGGAAAATTGGAGATTCAGTGTGTGTTCAAAACTTCACTCCTGTGCTTGAACCCTGGTTGCCCAACGCAGAATCCGACGACAACAACCTGTGAGATAACGACTTTTGAAAACAGCTGTACTTGTAACTGGGAGATTTGACAGCCTGAGGATTTAATTGCACACGAGAACTTAATACATCGGGTCAAAGAGTTAAAAGCTTGAGAATCGCTTTCTGATGCACGTTTCTGTTGCCTCGATCTTGTGCTTTGATCACGAAGTTAACTTGATGGGAAGGGCATTATCTTTGATATCTTTTGTGCAGTCAACTTGATGCGAATGTAATTGGTCGTAACTCCCAACGGGGCAGAAACAACGTTTCACCGTTGTTCTGAGGCTCGCTTTTCAGGTAAATGTAGGCTGGTTGAATCGTGAGACTGACACATTTTCTCTTTGTGCCAGGTATAGATCTGCCGGTACAAATGTTCTGACCGCAAGTTGTTGTGAACTGGTTCAATGGATTGCCAGGAGTTGGATTCAAGCGATGATATCAGAGAACCTCAGGGTTTCAACTGACGTTTTCTCTTCTCGAGCCACAACAAAGCTTGAAATGCCGTCGAAAACATTTTTTGTTGAACACCAATGCTCAGTCTTGAAACTGCTGAAAAATGCTTGAGCATTGCCTTTCAAATCCCGTGTCAATGAGAGGGGTATTTGAAGTCTTTGTGTGGTATTTGTAAACTAAGCCCTGTTTGACCACGAAGCGACAGCACTTAATCTTCGTCTGAAGGTTACAAATGTGTTTCCAAGCTCCGCAAGTTCTCTGTCGGGAAGTAGCAAATTGGTATTTGCCGGCCTCAGTTCCTGGTTGGGCAACATTAATTACCAGGCTTTTCGTGACCTTTAGAAAAGAGAAAACAAAAGGCCTGATTTGCTTGGGACTGGCCAGTGCTAGAGAACTCAAGTGAACAACTCTTTGCAGAACCTCATGTTTTTGACAGGAAGCCAGGGAAAAGGCCATAAATTTTAATCAACATGATTTTAGAAGATCAGGTTGTTACAGATCTTCGAAACAACGAATTCTACAAATAATCTGGATGTTTCCTCGTTTTTGTCTCGTTGCAGCTGGAGAAGCTAATTGAGGGGAATTACTTTCTGCACAAGTCAGCACAAGAAGCCTTCAAGAACTATGTGAGAGCCTACGCTTCTCATAGTCTGAAGAACATCTTTGACGCAGAGGCCCTGGATCTCCAGAAAGTGGCGCTCTCATTTGGATTCAAAGTACCTCCGTTCGTGGACTTGAGTATCCTTTACAGAACAGAATCATGAGTTCAAGGGGGGCACTCTCGTGGGAATCGCGGGCACTTTTCATTCTGACTAGTTGTTCAGTTTTCCATGCGGGATGAAGAGTCGCCTGACTACAATGCTTTTTGATTCAGCTTTGAATCTTGGGGAGTAACGTGGTGCTTTAGCAGTGTCAAGATAAGGAGAGTTGCCGTCCGAGCTGCGTGAGGCTCGTACATGAGGGAAATGACAGCAAACCGAACTTTGGGATTATGTGCTTTGCGGAAATGATTGATTAGTACCGGAGAAACAAGCATGAAGTCACCCAACCCCTTGCTTGCAAAAGCCTGTTCAATTATGGTCCATCACACAATGACATGAAAGTCTGCAGTTGTAGTCTGCCAAATCTGGAAAGGTTGAAATTTCTGTTGTGTGTTGCACTCCTTCACTCTCCCGATTTTGGATAAATTGCACCGTGTCTGGTTGGTTTTGAGTTCTTTTGAAGCTCAGAAAGTTGGGTCAGATGTGACGTGCAGTGAAAGGTACGAGGAAGCTGAATGCGTGACATTGACAGTTGCATGTTGGATTTCGTAATTGCGCCACTTACAAAAGATTCTGGTGTAAAAACATCTTCGTGTTTCCACAGTGGGTAATGTCATGGCTGAAGGACTCAGCGATTGGCCCAGGAGAACCCCTGGCCAATACATCGTCTGACACAAGACAGGCCGAGAAACGCTGATGTTGATTCTGCATGTCTCGGCTCGTTTGCTGTGTGATTCTCGTGTGAAGGTATTTTTATGACCTCTGCCCACTCTTCGTCATGCGGAGAAAAAGTCATCGTGGAATGCCAAAAAAAGCTGGAAAGCTAGAAAGAAGTTGGCCACAATTCCTGACATGCTTTCGTGACACTGAAGTGCATCTGTGCACTCTGGGTAAAATGTGGCCTTTGGGAAACCGCAGGAGCAATTTCCTTAACAGAACGCTCAGATGTGCACTCCAGCAAAGGTAAAGCTGTGAAGAGACGAGGCGGCGGCGGAGGCTTCGGATATCAGCGACCCCAGCACGGCAGCAAGGCAAAGGTGTTCCGGGCTGTCAAAACTAAGAAGTCGGACAAGAGACAATTCTCTAGTTGATTTTTCAGGGACCCCGGTGTCTCGCTTAACACATTGGACAATTTCCGTGTGAATCGTATTCTGATACAAGGGAATCTTGTCGGTGTTCAGGCAATAAACGCTGCCAAATCAAGGCTGTGTACCGGTTGTGTTTTCCCCCGTGCGTCTGGTGTGGTGAACACGCTGCCGTCCGGGATATGGGCAGGGGCAGGTTTAAACATCTGTTTGCTGGACAAATTTTTCAGCCAGACAGCGGGAATCACAACACAGTGAACCCATGTTTTCTTTCCCTGTTCGCGAAACACTGGGAAGTAACAACACTGCGCATGCAACACTTGCGCTTGCAAAGCTTTCGGAAAGGCCTGAACTGGTTTTGACATTTGTGTTGGTTATCTTGAATCACGTAACAAGTTGTGCGCTTGAAAACGTCAGGGAGTTTATGCGTGAGGTCATTTTGAACGTGTGTACGTGGATATAGATTGCAGCGAAAGTGAAATTTGCTCGCACCAGCGGAACAAGCTCGATGCTACTCACCGCACAAAAGAGCAACAAACGAACCGGCTTCGTTTTTACACACGCCGTCCTGAGGGATCGGCGTGTGTTATGCAACGGTGATAGGTTTCGGACTTAAAAAATTTTCGGCCAGTGGGAACCCCCCCCCCCCCCGGCTGGGAAATTTGCTGGGAGATGCAAATCTGAAGTAAAAAAAAATTCATATTTGTTAGGGGTTTTGGACTTAGAAAATTTTCAGCCTGTGGGACCCCCACCTGGTTATGAATGAACACACCATCACCTATATCTTTACATCCATGGAGCACACATCTCAACTGTGACATGGTGTGTGTCTTCACCGCCAGGTGATCTTGTTGATATTTCCGTTGAAGAAGCACTGCAAATCACAACAAGAAGCAGTGCTCAAGGCAACTGCAGTGCGAAGTCCCTTACCAGCCGGTGATGTCATCGATTCTTCCTTGTCCTCCTTGTCTTCTCCACAGGGGGGGGGTCTGGCAGGGGGAGGGGGGTTGGGGGAGGGGGCAGGGAACATTTCATCCACCCTGCCATATACTGCACTACCACTTGGTGCTTCGCCCTGAAGGGACTTCGCACAACAATGCGCATTCTGCGTTCATAAAATTGATTACAACTCTTGGGCTCAGATCAGCAACAGCAAATAACTACACACAAAGCGTGAATCAGCAGGTAAAGACGCTTTCAGACCGTGCAAACACGAGATCTTCCAGAATGATCTCGGTTCTCCGCGTGATGAATAGTCATTGTGTGTCTTTCACCTTTCCGCAGCTTGGTTTGCAGCTTCTTGTTATCTTTTTCGTGTCGACCAAACAGTGTGTTGATGATTTTTTTCTGGCACGTGTCGAAACGGTTGTCTTTGCTCTTCATTGGCGAAAAAGCGTCGTTGTACACAACGGTGCGTGGATGTCTTGTACGGAGTGTGTTCCTGAGAACTAGCTGTGGCAATTCGGGCAAATTCTTTTACCTGCGGCAGTTACTGTGCTTGCAGAAAGTTGCTAGAATGCTTGATGATAAATCAGTTACTTTTCTGAGGCTAAATAAGCCAAGAAGGGGAGATTTAATGCATTTTGCCTTTAGTTGTGCTTAATGGGGGAAGGAATGTGGTGATTTATTTATGGTGGTTTGCTGCTGGTGACAGAGAAAGGAAAGCAATCAACAGAGCACTAATCTTACGTTTAGGCCAGATTGGCGCAGTGGAATGGATTAATGCCGAGTTCCGAGTCCTTCTCCCGGTGGACTCATGAATCCAGACGCAGAGCGAAAACCTGGATGTGATGTGCTTCTGGTCGATATTCTCCATATTCAGTATGGATCATCCCTCGCTCACTATTTCTCTCAAATGTAGATGATTTTCTCCACTTCTGGATAATGTAGGTTTTCCCAGTGTGACCAAAGCATCACAGATGGTGTTCAGAGTCGAAAGGTTTCTTTTGTCTGTACACCCAAACACGGCTGTCGGGATTTTCTGTTTCGAATTTTATTCTGGTTCCAGATTCTGTGGGTTCATAGGACGCGTTAGTCAAACAGGTATTTGTCAATTGGGGAGATCACAAGTTGCCAAGTTTGTCGACAAAAACTCATCTTTCCGCTTGATGTACTCTTTGCCTGCAGTCTGTGGTGTGCAAGTTCATCTTGATTCCACAATAACTTGATAAGGCATTGCTTTATCCATGGCATGAAGAAGCCTCAAACGAACCAGGCCATGTGTAAGTAATGGAAAGTCTTCAAAACTGCTCTTTTTTTCTTTGGATCTTGAATTCCTTGTAGATCATTGATGGAACGCCTCAAGGCATCAAAAGAGAGGAGTTAGGAAACTTGCTGCACTGACTCCACCAAATGATCTTTCAAGAAAGATTATCGTCACTATTTTAAGGCCGTTATGAATGTTGATGAATGAAATGTAAAATATTTCAAAAGTTCAAAAATGCCCGCAAGGCTTGTGAGATGTTGAGGTTCAGGCGGAAAGAAAGTCAGCGGGAAATCGACACAAATTCAGTTGCAATGCTTTTGACAGTGGCCAGTGTTATTTCTGATTTGACCATTTGGGTAATGCATGGGCCTGAAACATTTTTGCCCCATCTGAATGTATTGATTGCACGAAATGCAGTGTGTCTTGAAGAAAAATGACAAGCCAAAGAAAAGCACTTGGCTGAGTTCTCATGCACCATCAAGGGAATCATGTCACCGTAAATTGGATCAATTTGGAGTTGAGAAGGAATTGCGGATGAAGATCATTCGATCAAAAGTCTCGGTGGACGCCAGGAATCCAATACTGTTGAATGGAAAGGTGCAATCACAATTCCCTCGATCGCTCATAAGCATCTCTGCTGAGAATCTTGTCACACAAAGTGACAAAGCTACAAAAAGCCATTCACGAGCTGAAGTTGCATTTGGACGTGGGCATGTGGCATGTGAGTCGCATTGCACTTGGAAGACATACGAGCAAGCCACTGCAGTCGATTCTTTCGTTGGCGCCTGCGAGCAAGCGGTGCGTGGAGAAAATTGTGGTTTTCTTTGAGTGAAATGTACAGGTACAGCAGTATTCACTGCTATTTCCCTGATAAAGTTTCTCATCGCTGCTGGGTAAGAAAGAAATAACCTGTCAGAGGCATCTCGAAAATAGGCTGATGTTGATGGCATGAAAGTCAAGTCTTGCATCAACAAAGGTACCTTTGATGTAGCAATCAATCACGAAAGGGTATTGTGTTTTTCAACCGTGCAACCTTGAAAGGATGTGCTGCGGGAGATAAACACAGGGCTCCACCAACACCCTGCACATTTGAAAAGAACGATAAACGACCAGAGGCCATCAAATTAATGTAAATCTTGCCTGTAGTGGATTGAAGCAAAGTATGTGCACAAAGAGATACTTTTTCACTCGTGCAGAAGAGAGCACACGAAAGGAGGACGTGCTTTGTCACCTGGGCGCACACTTTGACGCACACTGTTTGTCTATTTTGGGAGATGTACTCGTACGCAGTTTAAAATGTATTGCCTTGTACTGGCAGAAGTGACTTCATTCTGTTTCACCTGACCCGGTCAACGAGCTTCAGCGGATCCAGAGGGGTACGATCTCAGCCCCCAGAAGCAATTTCCTTGTTGGGTGCACCAAATCACTTCAGCCAAAATTTTGAAGTCGAGGGGGTCGGCCCAGCTCAGGTCCCAGCTCATGCACCCGTTGTGAACCATAACTTATCAAGAGAGAGTTTTTCTTCGTCCACACTTAATTTGCGCGCGGATATTGAACCAAACTCTCAAATTCGGTGTTTCTGAGGGTGCAGACACACTTAACTCCGAAACGGAAAATCGCGCGACTGGATGGTTGAATCGCAGTCGCAGCAGAGATGTGTCGTATTGCCTGACCCCTCAAGGCATTTTTAATGGACGGAACTTCGTCATGCACAACTTCTGTGACAATCATCCAGTTATACTGACTGCTCTGGTTGCAGTTTGGTAACCTGAACTTTTACTACAAGATCAGGCAAGCCCAATTCTCAAATTAAATTTGTCCAGTTGACTGAAATCATTCTTGCCACAAAATATCTGGGTGGTTGCAGAACATCTGAAAAGCATCTGTCCAGTCATTTTTATCAAAAACGAGATGACCAGGACGTCACATGTCGCTCAAGCCATATATAGATGAAGAAATCCATAGCAGAGCCCTATATCCATATAATCTGATATCCATAGTAGAGCTGTAGAGCCACAAAACAAAATGGCAGCCCCCAGGCCTGTATAATGGCTGCCCCCACATAAGAAAACCAAAATGGCTACTCTCAAGCCCAAATGAGATGTTGCCTCCTTGGCTGCCAGCACACAAATGATACTTATGCTGTTTCCCAGGCCCAAAGGCTATGAACCTGGCATAAACACT
>JAAUXT010003773.1_pt1 | contig 14893 bp, 19 predicted proteins | sample 7278171 | NCBI WGS metagenome assembly JAAUXT01 (sample SAMN14350112, study PRJNA611818) | marine sediment metagenome | isolation source: surface marine sediment (1.8m) | place: French Polynesia: Moorea | collected 2018-08 | reverse complement strand
CGCCTCTTCCCACCCCACAATACCTCCTCCCCAGCCCGCCCCTCCCCCCCCCACACCCCTTCCTCCCCAGCCTGCCCCTTCCCACCCCACCGCACCCCTCCTCCCCAGCCAGCCCCTTCCCACCCCTGACGCACCAGGATGGGTTCGAGCGCCTCCTGCTCGAGTCGCTCCGCGTCCTTCAGGCAGAGGAGGTAGTCGTCCTGCAGGTTCTTCATCTGCACCACCTGTTCGCTGCGCAGCCACGCCTCCCGCTGAGAACCTGACGGGTCAATGTCAATCAAATTTCACACACACGTCAAGTAGAATGACGGAATCTCGAAGCGGCTGAAACGTCACAAACAGTTTCATCATGTGAAAGAGTTGTGCTCAGGCACAGCACCTCGCACTCTGTTAAGAAAACAGACCCCGGCCGTTTCTTCAGAAAATTCCGTGTCCTGCTTTCTCACCGATGTAGTGTCCAATCCCGATGCCGATGGCGAGAAAGAGCGAGACGAGGGTGAGTCCGGTGAGTAGTCCGTTGAGCGTCGAGTTGGGGCGGTGGCGGCAGTTTCGCTTCACGTTCCCCGCGGCGATCGGCAGATCACCGAGACTGTAGCTCATCGACGACAAGTCCGACTCGTCCTCAGCCACGCCTCAAACAAGAACACCCGTCAGTGTAGACACGCAATTGTCCTGAGCGGATATACGAAGCCAGAATTGCCCAATTCCGGGTTTACCGAACAAGGCCTTGACAACTAGAAATGACATTGGTTTGGAACAGGCAAAAGGACCGTGCTTGGACATTTCATTTGAAAAAGGCAACGTGAACGTCTGAAAGGCTTGGAGAGAAACACGGCAAAACGACTTTGCTTCTGCGGGATTTTCATGCACTCTTCGGTGTTGAACTGTGAAATATTCTCCACGTGTCATTCCACTAACTTTGGACATTTTTGTTTTCTGCGTCGCTCAATTCGCAGACGTTGACGAGTCTGCTAGCGTCTCACCTGAAATGTCGCTTTCGCACCGATCGTCCACGTCTTCTGGTGCCAGCGAGTCAACGTCTGCGCACGCATCAAGAACCACGTGACCACAACACACCGGAAGTGCCGCGCACAGCGGCAGGAAGTGAGTGACGAACACGTGATAGTCACATGAGCAATAAGGGCGCAAGTGACAAAACCGGAAGTGATGAGCGGAGCCGGAAACACGTGACGAGTGCAGATGGCGCGCAAGTCACAAACCGGTGGAGATGTGGAGGCAGCACAGCAACAGGTGAAAGAGAAGAAAATAGTCGATGTTACACAGGTGAGAGGCGCATTCATCACAACAATGGCGTTTAGTTCTTGAAAAAGGACGCTTCTCAAATTCGAAATTCAAGTGGTGGTGAACAAGTGCTTTTCCACTGCGTGCGACTGCGGTTGGGTTCCCAAAATGGAAGTGGCACTTTCCTGGTCAACCAAACACAACACAGTTGCGCCACGATACACCTCGCAACATATCTGGGGCGAACAACCCACCAAGAAATTCAGGCTTAAGTCCCAAGCTTTTCAGTGCAAAGTTTTCATTTTGAAGATTTTTGAGGAAAATGTCAACGACAACTACCAACATGGCACAAAACAACAAAATTCACCACAAAAATGTCAAAATTTTTTGTTTCGAAAGCTGAAAGACTTGTTGGCTCTTTCTGATTGCGCACTTGTTTCAGAACGGCTCACCTTCCTCCCTGTAAGGGTTCTGACCCCTGTGCAGCGGGGGCACAAAGCGGAAGTGCTCTCCGATACTCGACGCTGATTGGTTGGAGGAAGTCATGACGTCATCGCGACTGGCGTCCGCGAAATTGCCGTCCAAACGCACGAAATCCGAATCTGAAAGAAAGAAGCGTTTTCTTGCGAGGAATAAAAGTACACGCATTGCAACGTATATCAAAGAAGATTGACAAGACAAACAGAGGGAGTCCATTCAGTCTTGAAGACAGGGATCAGGACCCAGACAAATTTTGTTCAGGGTTGAATGGTCATGCTTTCTTTGCAGCAACGCAACACTCTGCCAAGCGCAAAACCATGGAACACGCAATTCCTCAAGGTTATCACCAGATCACAATAACAGGCACCAAATCACACAAAGCAAACACAAAATCAATGGTGGTATTGCATTCGCTTTGCCAATGACGTCAATGCAAATAAGACGCAGATGTCGATTTGAATTGCTGTGTTCATGACATTTGTGTTTGGTGCAATAGAAAAATAGCAATTTGTAAGCAGATCAATTCCACTCCAATTCGAGGCAGATTTTCGCTGAATGAACCGCACGTACCCGACGAGTCGCTCCCGGAGAGGTGGCGCTTGCGCAAGTTCAGCACTCCACTCCCACCAGGGGGCAGCTCCGTCATCCCGGGGACCGGAATCATAATGACGTCACTTCCGCCTGCTTCCGCACCAGCCTCGTTCTGAAATTGGATGTTCAGCCCTTCGTTTTATTGACAGACAACAAGCAAAATTTCAGCATGGTCATCTTTGGAGGAATATTCCTTCGGGACGGGAGCAGACAAACTGTATAGAAAGTACTTCTCACAGAACTGACCTTTTCTGTGACCTCTTCGGGCTCAGCTTCCGCTTGCGCAAGGTCAACGTCACGCTGGGAAATCACCTCCACAGAAGAGCGACTGTCGTCTGAACCCTGGTCAAGGTCGGCCGCGGCTGTCAGGCCAGGGTCGCACTGCTCAAGGGTGACGCCCTCCGCAGCCTGCGGCGGCACGGGACCAGCGTCGCTGGAGGGGGTGAGCGGATCAGCCCCGAGGGTCGCGTCGTCCCCCTCCGAATCCCCCGCCTCAAGATGTGCATCACCCGCGTCACCCAGTGCCTCAAAATCCGAGTCATCTGAAACAAGAGGGACAAACGGTTTTTCACACGAGGTTCACGGAATCACTGCTCTGTTGGTTGATCTTGGCGAGTTTTGTCCTCGCTTGCAAGGCTGGGTCGTCCATCACCTTCGAGGAGTGCATCACCCAGTTCACTTGCAAGCTCGTGCATACACAGGCACGCACACTTTCTCTGTCTGCAACACTGGTTCCGCACAAAGTGAACAGTGTGGTGGGTGTACCACGACGTATCATGCAAGCAAGGTGACACAAAACAACGCCATTGTTGTTGAAGCCACAAAGGAAATGAAAGCAGACTTGTCGAACCGAACCACAGCATGCTCTTGTGCTCCTGTCACCTTGGCAAACAAACCAAGCTTTATGCGGGACAAAGGAACGGCAACAAACGCTGCAGAAAACACCAATTTTTTTTGCAGAAGACGAAATCAGGTCTGAAAACGTGAACATCCTCAACAGAACTTGTTTGGATACCAGTCCTTAAAACTCAACAAAGCAGATAGCCATCCAACCTCAGAGCCTTCACACGCTGCCACATCTTGCACAAAGATCTCGACGACAAATTCAACTGCAGATCAGCAAAGAACAGACAATTTCGGACCGGAAGCATTCAGATCTGAAAGAAATTAAAAGGCAACAGAATTAAACATAAAGCGTGACTGTGCGGGCCGCGGTTGCTATGTGGTGTTACCTGGCAACGAAACGCTGGTATCCAGGTCGTCCCAGAACCAGTCGTTCTGCCAAGGCTTCAGACACAGAGACGCTGAAACCATAGCAACCAATTCATGTCACCAAGAGTCCGTGGACGGCGTGTGAAAAGCAGCTTTGGGGTGAGACTGAAGAGCAAGAACGCAGTTCCCTCAGCACTGTCCCAGACAACAGAGGGACACCTCGAATGGGTGCGTCTCTTTGGAAACGTGAGAAGGTGCAGAATCTCACACACAAGGTGAGTTTTGTTTGCTGCCTCGACACCTGCCACCGCTGAGGCGGGCCGCGTGTGCAAAACAGGAACAAATAAACAACTGAGCAAGGAAAGGTCCATATCTCACAGCTTTCAGAAGCATATGTGGGCCAAAGCTACACATGCAGAACAAACTTGCAGAAGGACGAGAATGTGGATCTCAGAATGCTTCTCGACACAAGATTCCACGAGGAAGACCAACCTCCCAAGATTCTGTCAAGCTCGGACTTTAGACGCAACAAAAGCTCTCAACAGGCACAGCGAGTGGACCAACCAGAATTACAGGACAACAAAAGGACATTTTCACCAGTGATATGTGCATCATCTCCGGAAAACAGGCTGGTAGTTGCCAGAACCAGACCCTGGCTTCGCAAAACTCAAAGGATACACGGGGGCAGCCCTCAAACCTGAAATTTCTGCCCCTTCCCTTCCATGTTGTTTTCAGCGCCGAAGATTCACACTTGATTTTTCACGCTCAAAGTCCTTTTCGACACCAGGGTCGGATTCCAGTCAGGAGTGGAACGCACCTGAATCCGCCAATGAGAGCAACGGTTTCGCGTGAACTCACCGGTAGATGACGATCTGGATGGGAGGACGCCCTGTTGCGCCGCGGCGGTGGCGCCCCCTGACTCCCGCGCCTCTCCCTCTGGTTCCCGCTGTTGTGGTGGCTCCTTCCTGCCCTTCTTCCTGGGGGAACGCGGCGACTTTGACGCGCCCTGTTTGTGATGGTAGCGCACGCTGCGGGCGCTCAGGTGCACGAAATCCGACGAGGAAGAGCTCGACGCAGTGTCGTCCGACGAAGACGTCGTCTGAAACACAAGTCAGAAGTTGGTGCGCCAGAATCTTCCTTGTGACAATTGTTATCACCCCGTCTTTCCCACCCTTCAAGCAACGGAACAGCTGCTTGTCATCCACATCTTTCTGGAACTTGTGTTGCCTCCCCCACAGAGAATCTTCCCAAATTTTCTTGAAGGTAGAAGGGGGGGCGTTCCCCCCCCCCTCTGACTTTCTCACCTCCACTTCCCCAGCAGGCGTCACCACCGCCCACTCTTGTCCGATTCCTTCCGACGAATCTGTGTCCGACATTTCTGCACGTGATGTCTCGGCCGCTGCGCGTGCGTGATTCACACAACGCCCGTCAGGAACATCACCATCTTCTTCACTGAAAGCGCAGTGCAAACAAACCTTGGTTTTTGAAGTGTTCTTCTGCACACGTGCAGTCCACTCATGCACGCCTGAAGAGGGTTCTGCTGTGCTCAAATGTGTATTTTTGCTCCAGTGTGTTGGGTTCCTCTTTTACAAGAGCATTCCATTTCTCGGCGAAAATTGGCACCCTCGTGAAAGTTGTCGTCGTCAAGCCAAATTCTGGAATGACATCACTGTCGTCAGACTCGAAGGTTTGTTGTCGCTAAACTTGGCACACCGCAGACATTCCGCCAGATGCACAAAGATCAACGCATCAAGCTCGGTTCAAATGCACCAAACTGTTGCATTGCGCCACAACAAATGTGCCAACAGACTTTGATTCCACATCCTCATCATCCTGACACACAGGGTACACCAGTCAACTGAAGCGTCTGATCCGTTTGTCAGCTTCGAAAGTCGGAAAGAGACAGACTGATGTGACTGCATTTTGAACTTTGAGGTGAGAACGGAAAGCAACTCAACCATCAAAGAAAAGATCTACACGTGTACAAACTTCAGATTTTGCAGTGATGCTGCTCTGTATCTGCTGAGTACACACTTGAGACTCTAAGGCAACGTGTCCTTACCAAAGCGTGCAAAAAAGTTGGGCAATGTCTGACTCATCACTGCCTCGGAACGATAATCTACGAGCAGATCTACTGAGGCAAAAATGTTCACGATGTGTTCACAACTGCAGGTTCTCCTTTGTGTGATTGCATCTCTCTAAAGTCACCTCTAACAATTGAAACTGTCTCATTGGATCTTGCAAATCTGGCTCGAGCTGGCTGACTTATGGTTTCTTTCACCTCTTTGCCGAGTCAAACATACCAATTAATGAACTCGTGAGGCTCGAGTTTGTTCTGGGTGATGCAAACAAAGCGTGGATCTGTAGATCTAACCAACAAAAAGGAGCATGACAAGAACACCTGAATCCACCTTGATCTTTGTCTGAATTAAGATTTGGAGTCTAGATCTAAATCGGACTCTGCCTGAACTCTTGCACTTTTGAACTCGACACTTGAGAACAAAGCAGGCCAGCGCCGCAAACAAACAACCTCACAATCTGTTTGTCAGGCCACACCAGGTGCCAGCGGACACCCTAACTCAAATCAGGTTTTGATCCCTCAAATATAACAGTTGACAGCAGCAATAAATCTTTTATATTTGTTTACGATCCGAACCTCCATTTTTGCAAGATTCAAAAGCCCTTCCAGGCCCTTCACACAAAGCAGTCCATTGCGCTGTGTGCCATGGTCTGATTGTTTGTTAGTTCGAAGGTTAAACATTTTTACATCATTTGGCCAACGATCTATTTCAAAATAAGCTGACAAATGTGCACAAATAATCAGGAATTTGAAAGAACGAAGCCTCACCTGGCGGAAATTTTCCTTTTCTGCCTGCAGCCTCCACTGCGCAGGTGCGTGATCTGTCCTAAACACGCGGAGTTAGCCGTTATTTCTAAAATTTACTTTATAATAAATTTATGATACATTTTAGTCAAATAAAGTCATTCAAACATATGACTTTAACTGAAATATTTTGAATCAAAGTTTGTATGCTAAATAGAAACACAACTCCTGTTTGAGTTGCAAACGTTTTGCCCAGAAATATTTTGTAAATGAATACCATAATTTCAGTCACACATTTAAAACCCAGACATCATGTGACAAAAATATTTACTGTAAACATTAGCACGTGCAGGTTCAGCTGTCATTACACGTAAACAAACAGCCTTGAGCCAATGAAAATCTTACCAGTGTACAGACTTTTGCCAAGATCAAGAAATGCAGCATGTTTGTGGTCTGACGAAACAGTTTCTGCGCAGCCAGCAAACAACCACGCGCTGCTGGATCACACCAACGGTCATTGGAGACCAATTTTCCACCACTTTCAGCTGTGACAGGACCAAGACAGCCGAATGCGCCACACACTCGTGCAGCTGGACTCAGTTTTTTTCCATTTCACACAAGGTCACACGAAGGGTGCCGCAGGCCTCCCGTCATTCTAGCCCGTCGACCCCCCCCTCGATAAATTGTTTGTTTCCAGAATTTTGCAAAAGCAACCACCATTTCAATGTCTTTGCTGTGTGTGTGTGTGTGTGTGTGTGTGTGTGTGTGTGTGTGTGTGTGCGTGTGTGTGTGTTGGGGTGGGGGGCTCGCCTCCTTTGCCCTGCCAACCAAAAGAAAACCCAACGCACCGTACCTTGATTCGACGAGTCCGAATCTGTTTCGTTCTGTTTGCTGACATTCCGTCGTTGCTGTTTGCGCCGCCATCCTGGGTTGTTGCGACGGCGGCGTTGTGATGTTGCCGTCGCAATGCGGGGTGGATTCGGCGTTTCGTCTTCTTTCTCCTCATGTTGACAGTCCTCATGATTGCAGTTGTGGTGCGGGGACAGTGTCTGATGATGTGATTCACTGAGACCTTCCTTCGTGTCGCTGAAGTTGACGAGGGCCGTCAGCAGCGCAACTCCTCTTCGTGCGCTTCGAAATCTGAAGTGATCAATTGAGATTTGCTTCCTCCGTTTGGTTTGGTTGGTAGATAAGTTGATTCCTGTGTCCACACAGTGCGTACGCGGATGTGAAGCGCCTGCACTTATTGACAATTTGTCAAATTCACGGAATGCGACTCACCCACTCATTGTGAACGAAGGCACTTGCTTCAAGCACTGAAGGAGCACGATTGACATGCGGGTGGCGAAAAGAGGCAGCCTCCTTCACACGTGCTTCACTCAACGTAAGCCTGTGCCAAATCTTCGCACTTGTTCTGTCTTCTGCACGTTCGAGTACGTTCGTGTGTGTTTGCCTCCCAACAGAAAATCTGCACACACACATTCCTCACTGGAGAGATTTTGCGACTCTCTTGTGATGTGAAATGAGTTGTTGTTGGGAGGGTCTGAAAAGGAAAACAAGTCGTGCTTACTCTTCTCGGGTCGAAAACAGCTTTGCTGAAAGTGTCGCGCGCAGCGTTATGCTTTCTGGCGACCTGCATTGCGCACATACCTGCAGTTGGTTTTTGAGTCTGGCCTGTGGATTCTTGTGCGTGTGTTGCACTGTGCAACATACAACAAACATGTTTGATGCCAAACACGCAGCAGTTCGGTGACAACGTCCCACTGTGAACAAAGCAATGAAATTTGCAGCAGAGCAACCAAAACCAAATGTACGACCGCACACTCCTGGGTTAGTTTTCCTCTGCTGTGCACCAGATACGTGGTTCGTCCACGAATTTCCCGGTTTCCCATCTGTTGCTAGATTCACCGGACCAAATGGTGGGGCTTGATTCACCACACCAACTGGTGGGGCTTGATTCACCACACCAACTAGTGGGGCCAGATTCACCACACCAACTAGTGGGGCCAGATTCACCACACCAACTGGGGGGCTAGATTCACCACACCAACTGGTGGGGCTAGATTCACCACACCAACTGGTGCGGCTAGATTCACCACACCAACTGGTGGGGCTTCATTCACCACACCAACAAGCAGTCAAGTTTCGGAACACTAAGAAACGGAAAATTCGTGGACGAACCACGTACTCCGGGCGATCTGGTTGTATGTTTGAAAGCAAGTCCAAGTCTTGTTTATGAAACTGATGTGCACCATAATCTTTATTGTCCACATGTTAATAAAGTCTACAATGTGCGAAATGTCTCCTCAGGATTTCTTCTTCGGACATCAAATCTCCGTACACCACGGATATTTCATGCGAGAAAAAGTTCGTCCGATTGAACACTTCACCGATTTACAGAGACGTTGTTACGGGCCTTGATAATTTTGCAGACATACGCCACGTGGTACCCTTGTCACACCAGCAACAGCAAGGAAACCAAGCAAAGCAACACGACAGACGAGGCGACAAAGAAAACGTTCAACTTCGTTCATTCGAGCCAGATTTACAAAAGGATTAATTTCTGTTCGTGTTTGTAAGGGCATATTTTGAAGAAGCGCGTGAAATTTGGACGTGGCGGGGCAGTGCGGGGGGTGGGGGTGGGATGCAGGCCGTTTTCTCCCAAGCGCTTCGCCAGAAACGAAGTCCAGTGTCATATCCTGCTTTTCTGACAGCAATAAAGTGGTAATTTGCGGTTCAACTGGTCGCCTGTGACATGTTCCCGACGTGAAAAAAAGGCGCCAGGAACACCACTTTCTCCAGAGTTCGACACACTTTCACACACCAGCGTGAATGGTTTTCTCGATTTGTGTTTGTGAGGGATGAGGCTGGCTCCAACGTTCTCACCACAAAGTTCAACGCACAAACGCAACTCACAGCAGCAAATTACTTTTCAATTGGAATTTCACAGACTCGAAGTCAACAGCAATGAAATCTTTGCTCCGCTGAAAAACAAATTCCACTGCAATGTCCACACGCCTGCCAAGAACAGTGTCCATTGAATTAAATTCACGTGCTCAAGAAGGAAACTGAGAATTTAGTTTCGAATTGGCAAAAAATCGCGTGACAAAAACTGATTTCCAGACCGATTCGGTCGCGCTGCATTGTGGCACACCGCTTCTGTTTCGGGCCGTACAGCCCCGCAAAAAGAACAAAAGTGTGGCGCGGGGGGGGGGGGGAGGGGTCGCAGGCCGATCCCCCTCATTTGGCACCTTGGGCGCAAATGTTGGTGTCCACGTTGCACTTTTCGAATTCAAAATTACCCCGACCAAATCCTAGATCCGCTTTGAATGGATCTGTCTGCGTGACGGAGGCGCTCAGTAACAGTTGCGGGAAAATTCTTGAACCACGGTTGAACCCACGGAACGGGAGTAAGTACTTGAAATACGCAACACAAAGTCCAAACCAACAACAGAAACACAAGAATATCATTGTAATAAATAGCGACATCTCGCGGCCTCCAGTCACTGGCGCCGCAACAAAAAAAGGCAGCCGTGTTGGAACGTCTCGCACAAAATGAAGTTCTGCACTCACACAGTGTCAATTCTCGTATCCAGGCAACAAACAATGCGCGTGTGAGTGAGAGACGCGCCTGGTGCTGTCGTTTTCATTTTGCAGCGCAGACGTTCAGAACAGGCCTTCGAGGATTTCTGCATTTCCAAGAAGCGAAGCTGGACCTCTGAACACTTGGCGAGTTCTTTCGCAAACGCGCGCTGCCCAGTCTCGCTCCCGCAGCGCGAAGACTCCAGAGCCCAGCGATCACTGACAATCAGTCTCCTTACACCAAACTTAAAACCTACACCCATTACATACAAAGTAGAAAAGTAGGTAATTTCTTAGCACTGCTAAAACTCTCTTGGGTTTTCACGGCCTACGAGCACAAAAACGCGATCAAAATTCAAAGTGTCCTCGGATATGCTCGACGCTACCACGAAACAAACGCCGAGTTGATTCTTTTTCACTTTTCGTGGTCTGTGGGATTGTAAACAGGCCAAACAGGATTCGCTCTTGACTGTTTATTGTCGATCCACAAAATCTCCGACCGTGCGTGAGAGAGAAATTTGGTTCCACCCAAATGGCTGTCCCACCATCACCACCGAAAAGCGAAAAAGTCGTCTCTGCATTACAAGGTGAACACCGGTCGGTTACCCTTCAACCACAGTGTGTTGTCGCCATGTTGTCAAAAAGGAAAAGTTCACAACGCCAGTCGCCACTTGTCTTGACAATGTTGTTCAGCGTGGTGCGTTCTCCCAGTCACTCTTCGTCTTGTGCACACGGGTTCACTCATGGAGTTGTGTGTGAGTGGGGATCGTACGACACTGCCCACACCAAAATTATTTTGCCAAATGACTGTGTTGATACTTTGCATCTCGAAGGTCATCTTGCACAAACACAATTTTGATGTGGACCGAGTGGTGTGATCCCCTGCCACACACTGCTCCCACGGACAGCGCAAGTCACACGACGTGCACAAAACCACACTTCTATGTCGTTGACAATGTACCATTCGAAAACATCATCAGGCTGTTTGGCGCTTGTATGAGAAAAATTTTGCCCATTTCCGTCGCAACAGCATCGCGCAAGCGCACGCGCATGTGCAGTGGGACACTTCACTGGAATTGCTTTTTGAACGTGGCCGTCACGCGTGGACATTGGTCGCGTCATCAGGCCTGTTCAATCTCTTTCAAGCTGAACGTCACAACGTTCCCCGCAGCGTCACCGATGACGTTTTCGAATGTTTTGCGTCGTCCTCAAACACACCAAATATGGACAAAGAAGAACACAAGCAGATGTCTCGTTTTCTGCATCTCAAAGTGAATCACAACTAAATTGTCTCTGCATTGTACACAACATGGTTATCAGCGGAAAATCTTATCAGTATAAAACAAAGTTCTGATGATCAACATCTTACACTCACGAATCAAAAGGTATGGATCTGTGCAATGAGCGAATGAAGGGTGTGCTCATAACACTGCACTCTCAGGCAACACGATCCACAAAACGTCCTACAGCAGCGCTATAGTTGCACAATGCGCCTATTTGACCATTTACACCTTTTCCTACAAGCCCCAACACCGGCGAAACTTCTGCGAATGTGTGCATTCAGTAGAGCTGCAAGAGTTCACGAATCCCAAGCCATGGACACTCTCTTTCCGACCTGTTCTTCCACTTGCTCTGTTTCTCACATGCACTGCATTCCACAGTGGTGAAGGGCTGATTCACACGGTGCTCAAGGTCAAGCCTCCTCCGTCACAGGGGTCAACGAGGTCAAGTTCCGTTCGTGTGACATCCTTAGTCTCCAGGTCAAGCAAGACCATGTGACAGGAGGACATACATGTGTACCCACACCGTCACTCCTTTCCCAGGCGTCTCGGCCATGTTGAACTGGCGCGTGCCTGTATCAGGAGACGAATCCACACGCGATGACCCTGCAGGCGATGAGGGGAAGCGAAAGGGATGAAGACCGACCGGGGTCAGTGAGTGCACGAGAAACGATGACGAGAGTCAAACATGGAAACATCACTCCTTTGCTTCCAGGCTTAAACACACGAGTCCAACACTATATGTCCACCAGATCACAGGAAAACCACGACCAAATTGTCTGTGGCAAAAGCTGCCGAAAGTTAGCCATTTGGAATTTTTGAAGTTTGTGCTGAAAGTTGAGTCAAGAACGTGAATGATAGGTCAGTTATGTTTGAGAGTATTATTACGCAACGAAACCTGACGTTTCAGCGCTTTTGCCACAGACAACCACAACCGTGGCTCTCGTGAACCACCGCGGGTTGGCCTGCTATGTTCGTGACGTCAAAGGGCACAGACGGGTCACGGGTGGAAGAGGGCGCACGACGCGTTGAACAGGAAATGCCCTGGATAAACGTGTGGGTGTTGGCTGCTTAACGCTGGAACAGTTGATGATGACAATAACTACAGATGGGGTGTGACGACAGGACGCTGATTCTATCCATCCTCCTTCGGGGGTGTGAACCAACCTGCATTGCAAAACGACATTGGCACCGCGTGCGAAAACGACAATGCTTTTTGCAGGTTCCGGAACAGAAATTCAAATGGAATATCAAGACTGCACAATTTTGACACGATTTGACACACTGTGGTCACACAGCTGAACCGTGATTCCACAGACCAAGTGTTGGGTTTACCTTGATTGAAAGTGTTTTCCCCAATCTTTGGGCACCGTGCACTAACTACTCACCGCTTTTTTCGTGAATTTGCACCAGAGCTTTGAATGACTGTTGAGCTCGCGCCAAACTATACTGAGACTGAAAAACACAGAAACGGAACCGAACTGCACGTGAATCTGTCAAAGAGAATGTGACATGTCGACGTTGTGGTGTTACACTTTGTTTTGAACTGACCGACGACGGCTGTGGTACCTTTGAAGAGGAGAACTGGATTCGCGCCTTCCCTTTCACAAGCGTCGCTGCTATTTGTAAAATCACAGATTCTAGACTGTACGCGCTGCTCCAGCCCTGTTGAAAGAGAGACAAGAGATTCTGAACATTTACGTGGTCAGATACTCTCAATTTCCTGTGGTGGTTTCTTCGCTGAAATTTGTTCGCTCAATTCCCGAACACTCGGAAACACCAGACAGACACGCGCCGTGTCCATCGGACTCGTTTGCTCACCTGATGAAAATCTGTTCATCTCTTCACACTTTCTGCTTTTGTGGTTGGCGCGCACGAAGACCGTTTCGTTGGGGATGAATACATTTATCACGAGCGCCCATCCCCCAGATCCGCTGGGAGGAGCCATTGTCGCACGCACCTGTTTGGTGAGGAGCTCCATGCAGATGGCGCCTCCTCCGAGCACGTATCCGCCGTTGATGATCGGGTTGATAACGCGCACGAACGGCGGGTCGAATGGAAATGTGTCCTGCGGACAGACCAACAAATTTACGTCACTGATGGCGGCACAGCTTCCGACAATTTGACCACAGAGGCGGCGGACCAAAACTCTCACACTCCCCGGTCTCATTCTTTTTGGTGGCATTCAGAACTTTGCCTTCCAGCCAGGTCACAAAATGTCCCCACCATGCGCACTTGCAACGCTTCTTTCGGGCGGTCCGATCTGGGTGTGGCAGGGCTTCCTTGTTCATTGATTTACGACACACTGCGTCGTTACCTTGTAGGTGAAGTTGAGGAGAATGTGGTCTTTCCCTTCCTTCTCCTTCAGTTGGACCATGTCGTGGGACAGTTGGCTGTCGGGGTCCACTCTACAAACAGCACAAAACTCTCAACTTGACTGCGTCCACTTTTCAACACAAGTTTTACTTCTCAAGGCCAGGGCAAAGTCGGCAAATGTTGTTTCGTCCCATTCTTCAACCTCAATGATTGAAAGTAGCAGCACTCACTTCATGAGCTTGACGTTCCACTCGTACAAGCTGTCGTTGACTAGATCTACCTTGTAAATGTCTGAAAACAAGACACCTACAATTGGTCGGCACGTACAACTCACACAATACAGACAAATGGACAATGCAACACAGAAATCGTGGAAATACACGTCTGATTTCCGATCATCTTGGGACAAACCGCACCTTTCTTGTAACTGTCGGACTTGTAGATTTCTCTCAGCTCCTTCATGAGTCGATCGGTCGCCTGAACAGACCCTGAGACCGATCCCTGATGAAAACAAAATCAATCGCTGCGTAATTTCTGCTGCCAATATAAATCCTCTGTGACGGCCAGACACGCAATCCAGACACGCGCAAATGGTGTTCACATCATTCATTCGCAGCAGGTTGTACTCGACATTCAACTTGTTCCGCTCCACAGGTCAACCTGGCCGTAACGCTACAAGTTGGGTCTCAACAGAGAGGGAGCATTCAAACTCCCTGACAAGACAAGTCTGTCCGTCATCTGGATTGGAACCCCCAAACACAAATTGACAGGTTGGGCCACTTTTATCCTCCCCCCCCCCCGCAAAGGATTTTGTAGGTTTCGGTGTTGTTTTACCTTGAGGTAGTCCTGGCGCTGGTTCTGTTTTAACCGCTCCAGGGTGATCAGGTTGTCTGTGTCGATTCCGTCGTACTCCTCCTTGGATTTATTCTCCCTGTGAAGCACACAGCAAAAGCATTGGAGCCTTCGAACACTTGTGCTGGACTACAGCGAAATAAAACATCACAGGGCGTACCATCAATACCCTGTCGCGCATGTTCAGAGTCTGAAATGTTTTCAGCGTGTACTCACGTGGGTTCCTCCTCCATCTCGTAGTGGAAGTCGTCCTCCGCGTCCAGATCCTCGTCTTCGTCGTCGGAACTCGCGGCGCCCTCTGCCGACGAACAGCCCTGCTGCTGCGGACACAACACACAGAGGTGAGAACAGCCCTGTTGCTGCGGACACAACACAGAGGAGGTGAGAACAGCCCTGCTGCTGCAGACACAACACACAGAGGTGAGAACAGCCCTGCTGCTGCGGACACAACACACAGAGAGGTGAGAACAGCCCTGCTGCTGCGGACACAACACACAGAGGTGAGAACAGCCCT
>JAAUXT010002086.1_pt1 | contig 14893 bp, 25 predicted proteins | sample 7278171 | NCBI WGS metagenome assembly JAAUXT01 (sample SAMN14350112, study PRJNA611818) | marine sediment metagenome | isolation source: surface marine sediment (1.8m) | place: French Polynesia: Moorea | collected 2018-08 | reverse complement strand
GCTTCATTTTGGTACCAGTTTTGTACCGATCGGTCAAGTGGTTCAGGAGATACCGCGGTCAGAACACAGAATTTTGAGCGATCAACTCGAAAACAGGCCCGAATTAGAAGCGGTTGCTCTACACATCGACCCCATGTGGGAACTTGGGGGTGGGGAAACAAATTTGCAAAATTTGGGTGAGACGATTCTTGTTGGGGGGGGGGGTCGCTGGACCCTCCCCTGCTGCCCAAAAGTTCCTGCACGCGTCTGACAGAACTTTGCTTTGAACCGTGTTGCAGGCGGAGAGGGCGAAGGAGGCTCAGCAGACTCAGGATGGACACATCAAGATGCTGCAGACCAAGCTGGACGAGAGGGAGCGGACCCTCAGCAGCGCTCAGCAGTCCAAACACTCCGAGATGGCCGAGGTGAGGAACGACGAGCACCGGAGTTCAGCGACCCCAGGGGAACACTGGTTGCGGATTTGTTTTTGCCGCCGCTCCCGTCGTTTACAGGCGGGAGACTGCCACATTGTCCCCATGTTGTCTGTAGCTGTGCACAGAGACACCCCCTCTCTCAACCTCCATGGGTGGGGCACAATCTGATGTGTGTGGGGTGGGGGAGGGGTCAGACAAAGCTGATTTTCCGGTTTGGGTCAGGCCAAGAACTTGCCCTCCCTCCCCCTACCTCCCTCCCTGAAAACGGAAATTGTTTTGCAACAAGGAAAGACCCCACAGTGCTTGCGACACTCTTGACAGGAGCGGCTGCGAAATCTCTGCTGCCTTGTTGTGCGAAGTCCCTTTAGGGCAAGCACCATGTGGTAGTGCTGTATATGGCAAGGTGGATGAAATGTCCCCTGCCCCCCCCCGTACCCCCCCCCCCCGATTGTGACTTGCAACGGTTGCTGTACGGTACAAGGGACTTCGCACTGCAGTTGCCTTGAGCACTGCTTCTCGTTTCAGTTCGTCAAGAAGCAGTCGGAGAAGGAGGCGCGACTGCAGAAGCAGGTGGAGAGTCTGCAGGCGCAGATGTACTTCAAGGAGAGAGAGCTCGAGGAGCTGCAGACTTCCAACAGGTGCGTTCCCACACCGGACCGAGGCAGATTGCGCTGCGTGTGGGCTGCGTGGCACATTCATTCATTCATTCATTCATTCATTCATTCATTCATTCATTCGTTCGTTCGTTCGTTCGTATAGACAACTACGTCTGGAGCAGAATCCGCTGAGGGGGAGCCAGTCGCCCCGATGCCATCTTTCTCCAAGACGCGCGGCGCTCAACAGCGCCACAGTGCGACACAGTCCAAAACAGCCCTTGAACAGGTGTGTGTGTGTGTGTGTGTGTGTGTGTGTGTGTGTGTGTGTGTGTGTGTGTGTATTTTTGTTCAGATTCTTTCCAACGCTGTTGCGGTCTTGCGTGGCAGGGAGCAAACCAATCGCCCTGCACATGTGGTGCAAATTTTTGGACTTGAATTGTTGAAGGGTCGGGTCAGGTGAGACAGGTCTTGTGCCCTTTTTCCTTTTCGAATGTTGTTTGCGTGCACCAAGAAACCCACAAATTGCATCTCTTGACGTGCGGGTTACAGCGCGACGAGAAAGGGGAGTTTCCCCGACACGATGTCGTTCATGGGGAGTGAGACGCAGCCTGCCGCGTCTGCGCAACAGCCTTCAGCGTCGGCAGCCGAGCAGTCCCGTGCGTCGATCGGTTCAGTGAGCACTTCGGCCGGTTCCGTGAGCACTTCGGCCGCTTCCGCGAGCACTTCGGCCGCTTCCGCGAGCACTTCGACCAGTTCCGTGCGCACCTCGGCCGGTTCCGTGAGCACTTCGACCAGTTCCGTGGGCGCCACTGGTACCAAGGCACCCGACTCTGCAACGCCTGAACCTGATGTGCCCGAAGCAACACCCGACACGTCTGATGATGCAGACCTGGATCTTGGTGAGTTCTCGCGTGTGTACGAATCGTCAGTCAATGACATCCTTTCCTATCAAATCAGCCTCAGGCAGTGTCGAGAATAGCATATTCAGTAACGTAAAAATGCACACTTTGTTCAACCAAAATTGACATGACAGACGGGTGAGCAGAACGCAGGTGGAGTTGACCATTATGTCAGTGGGACCTTGGTGCCCAAAATTGACGAAACCGTTTTTGGGATGGACATTATGCGTGGGTGATTGCGGAACCATGGTTCTGAACTTCCATTCTCAGAATCGGATTCGGAAGACGCCGCAGACTTGACGGAAAGGATGGTGAGGATGAGACTGGACGTTCCAGCGTTCACAGGTGAGTTCCTCCGCCTCAACTGAACAGAAACGTCGGCTCCGCGATCCAGAACTTGGGATCCTTTGGGGACGGGAGAAGTGTGTATTCCGCTGTGTGCGTCACGTGAAACAATTTCTTGCTTTGTAATTTGTACAATTGCGCTTGCAGTTGACGGCGGGGGGGGGGGAACGCGTGTGATTTGAATTCGCTGCTTCTTTTCTTCAGCGGCGGCGCAAAACGCCTGCATCGTGAGCAACGTCCTGTGTGAGAAGCACGTGGCGAAGGCTCGGCAGCGCCCCCAACGGAAGGGCGGCGCAGGACGCCTGCTGCACCAGGGACGCGTCGTGCTCAAGGGACCCGTCAAGGTCACGGCGATGGACCAGCTCGGGCGGGTCAAAGGTCGAAACGTCGTCGTCCCGCAGCAGCGACGCAAGGCCGGTGCGACGGCAACACAGAACGTGACCGGCAAGGGTGTGGCACAGCGTGGCGCTTCGGCAGGTGTTCCAGCAACAGGTGTTGCGGCAGTGGGTGTTGCACCACGTGGTATCACACCAGCAGGTATCACACCACGTGTCCCTGGAGCAGGGTTCACCCATGTGGGTGTCGTCACACCACGCGTCTCCACTGCGGGTGTCCCATCACCTGTCTCTGCAGCAGGCATGACGTCAGCAGGTGCCGCACCACGTGTTCCCGGAGCACGTGTCACGGGGCCACGTGCCCCGGCGGCGGGTGTGCGGGCGGCGCGAGGCCGCGGAGCCGCGCGCCGGGGGCGCCGGCCGCTGCCGGGAGCGGTGTGGAGGTACAAGATACCGCGCATCGAGGGGACGGGCCTTATCAACCTGCTGCACGCGCCGCTCATGCCCCGCGAGGTGGCGCCTCCCAGGAACCTGGAGGAGAAGAAGGGCCCGACGTAAGTTCAACATGTTTGCGTAGAAACACTATCTCCTGCGTCGTTCACATTGCGGCTGTGTTCTGATTGGATACAGGCACGGGTAGGAGCGCAAAAAAGTATTTTAGACCGCCCCTTGGATCCGCGCATGCGCGTTATTCTCAGCGTCTCACAACTCGTTTTCCAGCCTGGCGCAGATGATCTTGGCCAAACGACCAGCACGTCCTCCTGCAGAGCCGGCGGTGCCTGGAACACCTGCGCAGGCTGCCCCTGGAGAAGCACCTGCATCCGCTCCTGGAGCAACTACCGCAGCAGCTCCTGGGGCAGCTCCTCCTGCGGCTGCTCCCGGGGCAGCTTCGGCTCCTGCAGCGCCACCTGCCGCTCCTCCCTCTGGGCTGTTCGTGGAGCGTCCGCGACGCCCTCTGCGCTCCAACAAGGTGCAGATCCCGCAGATCGTGACGCCGCTCAACTACCACCTGGCGGAGACGGGGCTGGCGGCGATGCTCGAGTCCGCGCAGCGAGACTATGAGCTGCAGGACCTCAACATGTCCGTGGCCTCCCAACACGCCTTGCTCCTCATCCCCGTCCTCAACCGCTACCTCCTCATCTACGGTATCATCCTCGACAAACGCCTCGATCTCACGAGGCTGCGCGCGCTGGACGCTTTCAACAAACAGGCGCCCCTGGACTCGCTGACCACGTCCCTGCGGTCGCTGCAGCTGCGGGGCATCAACGTGGCTCAACTGGTCAAGCAAAGTGTCATCAACTCGCTCAAAGTGTTGTTGAGTCTGGTGCAGCGTAGTCCCCACGTGCGTCGAGCGCTCATCAACGATAAGTACTCGAGCCTGGAAGCAGAGAGAAAGAAACCCGACGACAAGAAGAAGGACGCAGCGGAGCCGAGGAAAGACGCCGAGCAAAACGCCGCCACAGGTGGCAGCACTGTAGCAGAGCCAGCTCAACCAGGGGGCGCCCAGCCAGAAACTGCCAAGACTCCCGCAGCCAACAAGCCCGTGCCAAAGGCTCCAACCACCATTTTCAGTGCTGGGAGTGTCGTCTCGAGGCCGAAGAACGCTCCAGCACGCAGCATCCCTGTCAAACCCCAAAACAAGCCAGAGCCCTCAACATCTGAGCAGGTTTGTTGAACTCATTTGTTTTCACACATACTGAGACCAAGCCAACTGTCACGAACTTGAGTTCGATTTCCTTTGTTTCAGGGCCCTGACAACTCCAGCAGTGTCAAAACCACCAAAAAGCTTGATTTCAAAGTTCCGGAGCCGCCTCCCGAAAAAGGCAAACCTGCGGCGGCGAAAGACAAACCGGTGGCGGCGATCCTGCGTCCGACGGACGTGTGTGATGGGCGGCGCCCGCGCAAGAGACCGTTTGTGAGCAACAGCACACAAACACACACACACACACACACACACACACACACACACACACACACACACACACACACACAGAGTAGAACGCACATACCACCAACTCCCCAACACACGCGCGCACAGAGATGAGACAATTCTTCTGGTTTTTCTCACGTTTGTGGCTTCCTTCCTCAAGACAATTTTTCACCCCTCTGTGACTGAGCGCCCTGTCGCTGCCAGATGTGGTTGCTACAACCAGAGCAAACACGAGGAAGCACGTTTCATTGAGCCAGTCCGCCATGTTTTCCGCCTCGTAACTCACGACTGCCGTGTTCCGGTTGCAGGGGTCCAACATCGCGCTGCACGGACTGGCGTCCCATGTGCAGCGCACCGTCTCTGTGCGTCGCTGCCTTATCCAGCTCGCCGACCCCGTGCTGCCCAACGTAAGGTTCCTTTTACACAGGGCGCGGGAACGAGCGCAGCTGTGCTGGCAATAGCTGTGGCGGTTGTGGTCAGGGCTGATCATCAATCGGACCAGGGTGGTGGTCACCACCAACCAGAGTTGGACTTGTTTTTGGCAAGACGAAGGCAACCCACCCTCGACAAAGTCACTGGGCTTTTTTTGCACCCACCGAACGCCAGCGCGTCGGTGCGTGTATTCTGATCACACTTTTCCGGATATGTGGTGGGATTGACTTTGTTCTTGTTTGCAGACCGAGGCGGCGTATCCAGAGGTGGTGCTGCTCTCCCTGCAGATTCTCACCCACGCCGCGCTTGCCTGCAAAACTCGCGCGCACTTTGAGAGGTACGGACAAGGGATCACCAAGTCGACAACGTGTGATCCAAGGAGAGGGGCTCCAGGGGTCCGGTTCTCCCCCCTCCCCCCGCCCCCCAGTATTTCCTTCCGAAGGCGCGAATGTTTCTATTTTATCTCAAAATTTCAAAGTTTTCGCCAGGGGGGCGTGCGCCTTTCCTGGACCCGTACCCGTACCGTACCTGTGCGACAAGGTGTGAAACGTTTGTTGGGGAGGAGGGGGGTGTTTGCCTGGAAGTTTCGAGCCAGATCCCTTTTCCAATGTTTCTTGTCTGGACCCCCCTCCTCCCCTGACAAAAACATCAGATTGAGGGTCAGACCAAATGTGTTTGTCCACATGCCTGCAACACACTTGGCGGGAGCGGCTGTTGAATGCGACATGTTTGTTGCCCGCCGCGCGGCGGTTGCAGATTCCGGCCGCTGCTGACGCGGGACCCGCTGCTCAACTGCCTGACGGAGCGGAACACGGCGACGGGGCCGACGCTGCACCGGATGCGCGAGGCGGCGCTCGCGCTGCTGACGGCGCTGACGCCGAGCCGCAGCCTCGTGCTGCAGATGTGCATCAAGCAAGGTCCGCCGCCGCTCGTCTTGGCTACCACACGCGCCGACTTGGGTGCCGTTCGTTTTCATGCCCCGAACACAAAAATTTGTGTTGAACCTCAAGGGAAATTGAGTCAAAATTGACTCCAGAACACGAAAGGTCCGCCGCCGCTCGTCTTGGCTGTCACACGCGCCGACTTGGGTGCCATTCGTTTTCGTGTCTTGAGCACAAAATTTTGTGTTGAACTCTTTGAGCATTCCCCATTTGCGTTGAACCTCAACAGGCTCAAGGGAAATGGGGTCAACACCTTGCTAAGATTTCGAGACGAAATACAACATCGAACAGGCCCAAATTTCAGACGGACATGTTGTGACAGATATGTCTTCTCTTCTTGTTGCAGAGAATCAGAACTGCATCCTCCACTCGGTGTTCAGTCTGCAGACTTCTCTGGAAAACACAACCGACGCGAAACACAAGTCACGCGTCGCGGGCAAGGTGCGTTTCGTTCTCTACACAGATATTTGTCGTGTCACCACAAAGTGGGTGTAAAGTCGTGCTTGTGTTTTTCTGTGGAGATGCCGACACGACATTTTATTTGGTGATTTTAGTTTGCGCTGTTGGATAACAAGTAGTGTGCTGAACGTTTGAACGCTGTGTTTTTTCAGATCGTGCGTCTGCTGTCGCTGATCTGCATGACGCACACAGGCGGGATGCGGCTTCTGTGGAACCCGAACTGCGACGCCTCCGAACGGGTGCGTGCCTTCTCCTGAGGGTGTCTTCTCCGATCCAGGGGCCCAGTGTGTTTGGGTCCAGTTCGAAATGTTTTCTTCTGTGCATTGAGGATTTCTCCAGGGTTGGTGGGGCACGGGTGTCTTGGGCCTCACCCCTGTATCCACCTTGGTTCCAGTGCACTTCAACTGTCTTGCAAGTGGGTCTGATTGGTGTGGCAAAGCGAATGCCACGTGAAGTACAGAAAGCAACCGGTGACGTTGTCGAATTGTGTCACAGTTGAAACATGTACCGTTTCCACCCGTGCATGAGACGCGCCCTCTTTCCCCTGAACAAAGCGAATGAAACAACGTTTGCTTCCTTTTACGTGGGTCCGACTTTACCTTTGTTTCATTGGGCCTTATGCCAGGCAACAAATGTTGGGGCGCGTCTTTTAGTGCGACTTGAAGGTGCGATAGACTCCACACTGTCTGTAGCGCACAGCCGAACCACATCGCATTGACGCTGGTCCTGTTTTTCAGCTGGTGAAGTCTGTGGTGCTGATGCTGCACGTGGAGCTGCTGCGCTGGTGGCGCCACCGCCCGGGGACGGCTGCGCGCCGCGCCAGCGTCGTGACGCTGCGTCGAGCCGTCAAGCTCATCCACCGCCTCGCGACGCAGGTGAGTCAGGACGTTGTCACACAGAATCGTCGCGGCAACGTGTCTGGGTGGCCTTTTGATATTGACGCCCTATGTGTCTCACGGCTAATGCGTCTAACATCGGTGACAGGCGTTTGTGACGCAGCACCCGGAACCCATTCCGCAGGGTCGGCAAACTCGAAGCGCACACACGTGTAGATACAGCAGAAAGATCTACACGGGGCACAGCAGCCAGTTCTGTCTGAAGGGGAAAATAACAGACATCTTCTTTCAAAAGTTCAGGACAAAAATTACACATTTTATGCTCCACGTTCAGGTGCCGACGTTCAAGAAGCAGAAGGAGCCTCTGATCCAGCACTACAAGGAGCTGGTGGTCGGGCTGGTGCGGGTCGTGGAGCAGTCGCGGGCGCCGCCGCAGTTCTGGCCGCCGAACCGCCCCAGCCCCCGCGCCTCCATCACCTCCCCCAACACAGCCGCCGAGAGTGAGTCGTGCACGAGTTCTCGACTCGATCCAGGGAATGGGGCCCCAGATTATCCTAAAATTTGTTGATCCCACTCATTTTGTGCAAGTTGTATGGGTGTTTTCTGCTGCTCGACATGAAACAAGCGTGCGGAACGTTGTCCTTTTGCAGTCGACCCAGAGAATAAGCCTGGGGCTGAGGCCGCCTGACCCCCGACAATTTTTTGATTGCTCTAATCTTGTGCGACATGGGTGGATCTTTTCTGCTGTTGCTGTTAAGTGCTGCACATCACGGAGTTTTCCAAGAACAACTTCAAGGCAATTTAGAAGGCGGGAAAAGAACAAATTCTGACTTCGAGTTGCCATGTCACCCTTGGATAAAAATCATTTGTTTTCGTGAAGCTGAAGCCCCTTCCGCTTGCGTCGCTTTTCGTGGGCGTGACTCTACAAAGCTTTGCTCTTCTCTTCCAGTGAAGCTGCTGAAAGCCCCTGAGGTGTGGGACTTCGAGGTGCCCTACCCAGACCCGTTCAACCCGGGGAAACCGGTGGTGGAAGTGCCGAAGAAACCGCCGCCGCGACCGGAGTCCAGAGCCGAGGAGGAGGGGGAGGACAAGATGGACGAAGACTGAGTCAAGCGTGCGTGCACAGCGTTGTCCACGCAACAGAAGAGCAGAACGTCCAGAGACCGGACGAAAATTTAGGCAGATAAAGGCAATAGGAAAAACACAGCATTCCATTTCACCCCGCGCCCTGCTGCACCAAACGTCAAAAATTGCGACGCAACGTTTGGAAGTGGCGACGCGACGGCGCGGCGGGGCTTCCACGGGTGTTTCCTCATGGGTCTTACAGTGTGTGTGTCGGAAATCCGTGTTGCTATGGCAGCTGACTTATCCAATTGGACTGAGGAAAACCGAGAACACAGAGCTGTCCGGTGTGGATGGAGTCGGTCGAGTTGTGCTGATGTGGAGCCAAACCCCTGTGATCGAACTTGGAGCCTGATGTCGCGGGAGTTCGCGCGTCTTCAACACGTTTCTGTTCTTGTTCGCTGGAAAGGTCCTTTGTCTTTTGTTTTTTGTTTGTGAACTAGCGCGTTTCAACTTGTCGCGAATACCTCCGAAATGCTATGTTCATAAGACATGGGTCTGTGTTCCTACCACCGAATTCACTCGTATGCACGTCGCACCCAAGCCTCACACCTCCTTTTGATGCTCAATTCTGAAGCTTCTACGTGCGTAGTGCACACCAGTGAACGCATTATGCAAATCAGGGAGTTCCAGCAGGGATACTTGACATTCCAGGGACGGATCCAGGGCAGGAGGCAGGGGGTCCACCCAGGGAAAAAGTTTATTTTCCTGCCCACTTGATTCGATCCTGGATCCGGCCCTGCATTTCCGTTGTGTTCGACAGACGTGTGTTTTGTCCCGAAACAGGTGACTGTGTCATCGCTTCACGTAGATATACGATTTTGTTGAGGTGTTCCAAATTCTACTGATCAATGTTGATTTTGCGCAGTTGCGCAGCTTGTGGGGGCAGAATGGCGCCTCCCTCTTCCAGCGGAGTATTTTGACTCTCAAAGTAATGAAAAAAAATTTTCAAGAGTCACTGTCCGGTTGAACAACGTTGGACTGTGCTGGAAAAAATACTTTTTCTCAAAAATGTTTTTTGCGGTGTCTGACATCAAGATGTCCGCTGAGGCGCGTGTCTTCACCGATCACTGACAAGTGTTCTTGTTGGTGGCGTGATTTCAACTCGGTCAATTTGTATTTTGTAGGCAATTAAATTTTGTATTGAAGCATTTATGAAAGGACCAACTGAGGCTTGTTTTGATCATTGGTTGGTGCGCGCACCTGCCACGGCACCCGCGGCGATTCTAACCGGTGCGAACAGCCGCTTTTTGTGCTGTTTTCATTTTATTGTCAAAACTGATGCCACAGCGAAATGTAAACGCCTGCTGTCTGAAAAACAGTTCAGCATCACGAAAATGGTGTTCAGTTTCCACGTGTTGTGGGTTTTGCAAGGCATAGGTAGGTCTCGACTCACGTTTTTTTTTGCGTGACGGTGTTCTGACTGCATTCTTGTCAACCAGACTGAAACAGAAGAGGTGTCTGCTTTTGGACGTGGAACAAGCCGTGTTCAGGCTGAAATGCGCACATTTTTGGGGTTGCATCACAAGTGAGTGTGAGTTCACCACTTTCAATGGAACCAAAGAAAAAGAGGCAAATTTGGATGCGCAGTGTTCGTGGACGATGAAGTTTGGTGTTACAGCACAATGTTGGAGTGAAACTGGCGACGGATCCAACGTCTCGTTTCCCGGCAACACGTGCGTGACGACCAACGTGAGCGTGGAGACGCAGAAGTGCGACGCGCACGTCACGAAAGCGCTGGAGACGCTGAGCAATGACGTGGATGTGCGAGTCGCGCTCAACAGGACCTGTGCGTGAGTACCGTACTGTGTGAGTACTGTGCTGTGCGTGAGTACCATGCTATGAGTGAGTACCAAAACAATCTGCGTGCGTGCACGTGACAACAAATATTGCTTTGCGTGAATACCATCATCGCGTGTGTGTGGGAACGGTAGTAAACATGTTTGTGAGTCAGTATATACCCCGTCTTTCACCTCTTGCCAAAAATTGAGCACAAAAAAGGGTGCACGTGACGCACTGGTAAAATTCACTCTTTCAAAATGCGTGCGTGTTATAACAAGGGTGAATGCGGTTCCACTTCTGATTACTCTTGACAGACCAAATGCGGCAGGGTTTGACGTTGTTTGCAGCGCGTGGAGCCGCGCGCAGCAGTGCTACTCGGGGCTGATCGGCGCCTGCAGCAGCGGCGGCGCCGAGCGGGAGGACGCCATCTTCGCGCAGCTGCACCGCGCGCAGCGCCGCCTCGCGCCCTACGGACGCGCATGCGTGGAGGCGCGTGCGCAAGGTAAGAGCCTCTTGTTTTCCAAACCAAACCTGCAGCGGACCCTCTGATAAGAAAAGCCTCGGGACAAGCCTGTGCTCACAGCTCTGCTTTCTTACAATGTTCTTCATTCAACAGAAGGATCAGCGTGGGCCGTTTCACCTGGTGTCCGACCCTTTGCTGGCTCAACGGGCAATGGAGAGGGGAAGGACTTGCACTTCAGAAGTTTCCCCTCATCTGTTGCACATATCAGCGCAAAGTTTGTGAACACGTGTCAGAACGCCGCCCTCCACCCGAAAGCTCAAAAGCACCGATCACATGACTTCAGGTGATGGAGAGACCACGTGGTGCTACCTGCCGGTGTTATCTCAAGAGCTTCGCTGCCGAAGACGGTTCGACGAGCATTACTTCCGCCAGGTGAACAGCAGCGACGACGCAGAGGCCTGCAGGTCAGTTCACACTCGAATGTGCTAGACAGACAGACAGACTCGTCCAAAGGCTCACACGTTAAATTGAGCGCGGGCAATGGTGTCACTGCAGGTCGATAGCGACATTGCTGCGATGTTACGACGAGGTCGAGGCGGAGCTGGAGGTCAGCTGCAGTCAGTCCGAGTCAGCGGAGTTCCGCGACAACAGGGTGCTCCCTCTGGTGACGGAGACGCGCGACTTCGTGCGCCATCGCTGTCAGTTTCCGGTGTCGCGTTGGTACGGCAGCGGCGCCATGGCGACACGCCGGGCGGCGTCGTGCAGCGTCGGCGGCGCTGCGTTTGTGTCGGTTTTTCTGACGCTCACTCTCGCGGGTCCAGGGGGCAGGCCTCCCTGACCCCAAGAATGAATTTGACCTGTTCTTTTGTCTGTATTCAAGGTTGAATTGGGGTCCCCTTGACCCATTCACAAACAAACAGCTGAAGGTCGGATACTTGTTTTGACCGAGGTTGGAGCCCCACCCCGGATTCTTTATCGGCCAAAGGTTCGTTTTGAAGTCTGTAATAAATTGTTGTGGGGCAAAACTAAACTTGAAAACCGCTTGCTCACTTTCGTTTTTCGTTTCGCTAAATCGGTCAGTTGACGGTCAATTTCAGGTTTGATTGAGGTGTGCATGTGCCCTCTGTGTGTGTGTCTGTCTGTCTGTGTCTGTGTCTGTGTCTGTGTGTGTGTATGTTCGTTGGTGGAAGCGTGAGATCCGTATGTTTGTGTGCGGAGTTGCGCAGACAGGAACATGTTCACATCCCCAGCTGCCCTCACGTTGCGTTTCAACGGGAAACGATCGCACCCAACCGCAGGGTGACTGCGTTCGTTCCTGCAGATTGATCGTCGCGGTGCGGAGAGTACTTCGCCTTCTGGTGTTTTGCACTGTGTACAGCTGTGGCTAGATACATACGCACAACCAATCAGGGGCGGATCTGAGGGGGCTGAAGGGTCCAGGACCCCAGTGACCCCGAGAATATTAATTTTTTCCCTTGTTTTGTGCTGTTGGGGGTCAGGCGCCCTCCTGGACCTCAGATGTCTCTCCCCTCCTTGGCGAAAGAATCTGCCCCTGGTGCACTGTTATGCAACCGAACAAAACAGGAACACAGGCAGCACCATAGAAATCCGCAGGGAAGAGTCTCTATTGAACAGTGAAGCTGCTGACGGAGACAGGTGTGCGTTGCTCTCGCGAATGGTTCAGGTAATTGAGTATCTTCTTTCCTTTGAATCGTTTTGGTGACAGGGGGGAAGTGTTGCGCGTGTCGCGTTTGGGGGAAGGTGTGCAGAGCGGGTGACGGGCAAGGGTATAGGGGAGAGGTGGACAATGGAGATTTGAGGTGAGGGAGGCGCGAGGAGAGGGGGAGGGAAGAGTGAGTCTCGGTGAGGTAGGAGAGAGGTGAGTTTGGGAGGGAAGAGAGAGGAAATGGAGGGGAGAAGTGAGGGGGGAAATGTGAGGAAAGGAAGTGGTGAGGGAAGGAAGATGTCGAGGAATGTGAAGAGGTGAGGCAAAGGAGGGGAGAGGCTAGAGAAGGGACAGACATGTGAGGGAGGGGAGAGGTGTGGGAGCAGCGAAGTAAGGTGGAAGAGACACTGAAGGGCACAGAAAAGGGATGGGTGATCGAGAGGAGAGGTGACCGGGTGAAGAGATGAGAAGCTGAGAGGTGAGACAATGGAGAGGGGAAAGGCGAGAGGTGAGGGAGCTTCGTGTCCTTGTCCCATTGAACCGATGGCAAGCTCTTCCCCATGCACCGTGCGCGCCCCTTCTTTCAAATGAATTTTTGGTTCAAATCAGTGAATACAGCACGGCACACAGACGTTTCAGGTGAGAACTCTCAGAATGACCGAAGCGACACGTTCGCTGGACACACGCGTGGTTATTGATCAGTGATCGATCCCTTCTTTGATCTGCCTCGGATCGAATCGGCAGATCTTTGATTGGCTTCTCACGCAAAGCAACAGAGGCGGCGTTGACCCGGGTTTGTAAACAAACACTACTTTTTGCGCAACTTTGCATCGATAAACAACCATTTTCAATTTTGTTCAAAGAGCGACGTTTTATGGCTGAAGCCACAATGCTTCTGGCTTTATTGTTGGCTGCGTTGAGGGGTGGCTGGTGCTGGCAACGACTGGTGCCACTGAAATTCGACGAGATACCGTTTTCGTCCGTGTGTGTGCACATTTTGCACACCAAAAGGACTAAAAGAAGGGGTGCACAAATGCAATGGTGTAAGTTTATCATTGTTTCAATGAGAACCACCAAAACCATCCAAAATTGAGGATTGTTTTTTTTTTTTTTGGAGGGGGGGGTGCGCGCTCCACCCAGACGCGTGTTTTCCCGGGTGAATGCGGTATTGTAAATTGGAAATTTTACCGCACAGAAACACCCAAAGATCCCACCTCCTGAGTGAAGCTGTGCCAAGTTTCCTGTTTGAATTGCAAATTGGTTCAAATTGCCTCGAATCGGCGGAGCTGGGGTGATTATGATTGTGATCAGGCCTCTCCCCAGACTCGATAAGTGACTTTTTACCAGACAGGTTATCAATAAGGACTTTCCGCGCAGCCAGTGCCAAACACACAGACGCATTTGGAACGTGAAAGTGAACGACGTTGTTTCTTTGCTGCTTGTCTTGTGCAAGAAGGACGAAGATTAGGGGAGGGGCCCAAACCTGCGGCAAACTTCAACCTTGAGAAAAACTGATGTGAGGAAAAGACCCTTTTGGTGCCTGTAGCACAAAATCGGTGGAGGGAATCGATTGTTTTGGGTCAGGGCGTCATGCACCACATTATCCCTCCTGGACCTGGCAGGAGCAAGATTGTGCTGAAACGTGCACGACACCGAAGTCTCTCGTTGAGAGGAACGTGGGCACTAAGGGTTTGGCGGACGGCTCGTGGTTTTGCCTCGTCTTTATTGTCCTCGACCCGGTGCGCAATCGATGCGAAAACTCTGCATATTTCATGTTCGAGCAACTGAACCGAACCAGGGGCAGATCCAGGACCCAGGGCAGATCCCTGCAGGCATTCCGTTCATGGGGGGACCACTGCAAAATGTCAGCCTTTTCGCACGTGCGGCGCAAATTTAAGGGGTAGATTGTTCGGAAGGTCATGGGGACTTGAGCCCCTCGCCCCCCCCTCAGAGCCGCCTCTGCGAACCAAACTCACTCAGAGTCAGTGGGACTTGGTTGCGTCCACTGGCATTCCAGCTCCTTCTCTGCAGGATGACACGCACGCAAAGCGGCACCGACTGGTAAAAGCAAAACAAACTGTGTTCACAGTGCGTGTCACAGTAGGGACCTCGGTACCAGTGACAGTGTCATCGATGGTCGATTCCAGTGGTTCCTTCGCACGAACTGACAACAGCACAGTCCCTCCTGGCAACCTCGGAAACAACGCACAGCAACGCTTCGGATTCTGCAGCACGACGATGAATCAGGTAGCCTCGCGAACGGGACGTTCTGACGGCAGACATCACACGACCGCCGGATACCGGGGTTTTTAGGTGATTTGAGGTGGGTTGCGCGATTTGGGCTGATGAGCCAATCGGTGCGAGCCAAATCAAAGCACCTATAGGCAGCCTCTTCCAAAAGTTTGTCTGCAGCAGTTTCATCGTCAAGATGAGAATTGATTTGGAATCTTTGGGGCTCTTTTGGTTCATTTTGGGTTGGGGATAATGCGCAAGGAAGGAATTTGTCAAATTTGAATTTTTAGGTTTCTGAGGTCATAAAGGTCAAATTTGGAAGTGTAGGAAAAATGGGGTGTGGATGTAGAAATGTGTCTATATCTCAGAAGGCACAAATATTTGGTGAAAGGAGTATATTGACAAAATGTAGTATATTGTATGGGAGTTTGAGAGGTGGCAT
>JAAUXT010080578.1_pt1 | contig 14895 bp, 23 predicted proteins | sample 7278171 | NCBI WGS metagenome assembly JAAUXT01 (sample SAMN14350112, study PRJNA611818) | marine sediment metagenome | isolation source: surface marine sediment (1.8m) | place: French Polynesia: Moorea | collected 2018-08 | reverse complement strand
AAGAATATACTTTCAAATATTTTATTACCTGCGGCCTTCCTTTTGGTGGCATATTGTAGAAAATTACGCACGCGAACAGCAAACGTGGAAAATGAAAATTCGAAGTTGAAATGTCGCGTCGCGGGAGGGAGACACTGTCCATGACGTCATTTTCGCGGGGTGTTTTCTAAGTCGACACAACGCGAATCCGACGCGCGTGAAAAAAAACGTCGTGCTTAATCTCTCCATTATCCCCAACCTAAAATGAACCAATAGAGTCCAAACGATCCTAAATCAATCCTCATCTCAACTATCAAACTGCTGTATATACTTTTGGAAGAAACTAGCTGTGGGTGCTTTGATTTGGCTTGCACCGATTTGGCTCGCTTGAGCCCAAATCGCGCAACCCACCTCAAATCACCTAAAAACAACAATGACAATAATTTGTTTGTTTGCAATGGCAGTCAAATGAACCTTTTGGTTTTCAATGCTGTCTTCAAATATTGATAATGAACATTTATGATTGTAAGCAGTTATCTGAATTTTTAGTTCATAATAAACGAATTATTTGATGTTTTGTCATGTATTTTAGTGAAGCTAAAGTATTTTCAAAAGCTCTGCATCGCAAGACAACAACCGCTGACAGGAAACCAATGCCTAACATAGTGGCTTTATCTGTACGCGCTGTGTACAATTTGCCAATCGGTGGCACAGATACGACCAGACTTTGCCCTGAACTTGCATGACTGCACTGAGAGTGAATGACAAGTGACCAAATGGGCACGTCGGAAAAGGAGCGGCCGTACGTGCTAAACCTGCATATTGCTGTGAGTTGGTCGCAGGATGCGGACGCGCCTGTTCTCTGGGCTCCGGTCGGCGCAGCTCGCGCTCCGCCGGGGGATCGTCCAGCTCCGCGGCAGGCCTCACCTCGCGGGCAGCGGAGCCCCGACGTTCCCTGAGCGTCTCCAGGGTGAGAAGGCAGTTTTAGCCTGCATGGGCAACGTATCCGCTGTGTTTGCTTGGACGAATGAAGTGGTTCCAGGAAGGCACGGACAAGGCCTGTGACCATACGAGGGTGGTCCACTATCTGGCGGTTTCTGTCCCAAAAAAGTCGTGTTTTGCGATTGAACCAAAATGTTTAATGGCTGAATTTGAACACAAGGAGGCAATCTAACAATGCAGCAGTAAAAATGCATGCAATAAACTTTGGAACATGCCCCAAAATGACAGTAAAATTGGCATCACAGTCAACAAGTGGTGACAGGTCAGATCCTTATGTGCAGCAACAAGCAAATGGTCAAGTTTTCAGTACTCGAATTCACTGTCTGTTTCAAATTGGATTCCATGGTCTTCTTCAGAGTTAATTTGGAGGTGCTTGCCCTTGAAGTACTCGCCATTACTTTTCACACATTTCATCCATCTCACTGTGATTTGGTCAATTGCAGCAGCAAAGTCTTGCTTGGGAATTGCTCTGAGAGCACATGTAATACCAGCCTGCATTGCTTGGATGTTTTGAAACCTGTGGCCATGGAGATCAAACTTCAAACGGGGGAATAAAAAATAGTCACAGGGGGCTAAATCGGGGGAGTAGGGAGGGTGCTCCAGGAGGGGGATCCCACTGTCTTCCAGCAACTTCACAGTGTCATCTGCTGTGTGCGGTGAAGCATTGTCTTGCAACAAAAAGAAGGATCTCTGTCCAGCTGCATTTCTCCTCCAAAGGGCAGGTTGCTTGCGTCGAACACTCTCCTTGAACCTCCTGATCGTGGCACAATAGGATTCTGCATTCACATTGACTCCTGGATCCTTGAATTCTGTGTGGATGATCCCTCGCCGATCGAAGAAAGCTGTGAGCATGGCCTTTCTCTCAGAACATTGTTTCATGGGCTTCCAACTCTGGTCCCTTTTGGGTGCCATTCACAGGACTCCCTTTTGGTTTCCAGCTCAAAGACACTGACCCAGGACTCGACACAGGTGATCACTGACTGCAACAAGTTGGGTGTGTCCTTCACTAAAGAAATGTTGCAGTTGCTGACATCTCAGCACTGGTCTCTTTGGGCCTGGTTCAGTTCCTTTGGGATAAATTTAGGAGTGATTTTGGACAGGTTGAGATCCTTCCGAACAATGTTGTGCATGCTGCTCTTGGACAGGGACAGCTCCTCGGCCAGGTCATGCATGGTCACACATCAGTCTCCTTGGATTGCTTATTGAACTGCTTGAATTGTGTCCGGCACATGCACAGACTTGCATCTCGAACTCCTCTTCTGATTTTTTGTCTCTGTCCACCCATTTCTGAACCTTTTGTGCCAAACTCGGACTCTGTTCTTTGAAAGGCAGTTTTGTCCATGCACCTGGTGCAGGTGCTCCCAGCATTGGATCAGTGTCAAACCACTTTTTGCCAAGAATTTGAGCACTGCCCTTTGCTCCACTCACTCCTCCAAAGGGACAACCAAAACAGACAAAAGAAAGATTCACCAACTACTCATGGTCACCATTTCACACCTCAATTGCCAAGTGACTTGTGCCTGACAAAGTTCAAGGTTGCAGAGATCAAGATCGCTGTGACCTAGTTGCCATTTGTGGGGTCCAACACATTGCTAATGGTGGGAAGACAAAGTGTCCTTGGTATGTCCAGGTTTCCAAAAAAAAAAAAAATCCCGAGATATTGGACAGAAATCGCCAGATCGTGGACCACCCTCGTATTGACTTCATTGTTGCACTGCCAGTCTGAGTTGGGGCGCCCCTCTTGATTTGGACCCATGTCAGGCGCCTGGTGCCCAACCTTGGATCCATTGGCGTTTATGTGGTTGCAAAGCGTTTTTCCCTTTTTCTGTCGTCTGTCTCACGTAAAGTTGCAATCTCCGCAGGTAGAACAAGATCTGTGTCGGAAGATTCAGAGTGCACTCACTGCCCGAGGAAATACAGATGAATTTTCCCTTCTGCAAACTTGTCATTTGGTAGATTCAGGCCTCTCGACCAAATCCTCGTACTCCTCTGCAGTCTCAACACCATTTCCGATCCTTGTGTCGCAGGTCCCCGGGAGAACTTCCCTGTGACGATCCGAGCCTCTGAGGTCGGCATCACGAGCCGCGCCACGGCGGCCGAGTGCGCCAGGGCGGCGCGGGGCGGTTTCGCCGAGACGCTCCTCCGGGCGGGCGCCGTCCTCTTCCGGGGCTTTCCGCTCCGCAGCGCCCGGGACTTCGGAGATTTCCACACGGGGCTCGGCGATTATCGCCTGCTCGCATACGTCGGCGGAGCAGCGAAAAGGCAGAAGGTGAGGAGCATTTCAACAATTCCTCTCCTCGGCCTCAAGGTGCTGTCTCAGGAGCGCATTTCGAAGAGTTGGCCGACAAGAGGCCGGACCGACCCTGATCGCACCATGCATTTGGAGGATGAACACGGATACGAACGCTCTGGATTCGCCCCTGGTTTGTCAACCTTGATCTGTTTTGTGAAAACACCGATGTCTGCAGAACGCATCAAGCTCTCAGTCCCAGCCCTAGGCGTGTCTGCTGCAGGTGGAAGACGCTGCGCATGTGTACACGGCGAGTGAGGAGCCCCCTGACTACACCGTGTGTCTGCACAACGAGATGGCCTGCCTCCCGACCTGGCCCAAGCTGGTAAGGCTCGCTGCGTCAAGAGGCGAGGACCGTGGAAGCAAACGGCGGGGGCGGAAGGCACCTGAGGTGAACCTATCTCTCAGAAGACCAGCCCTGTGTACGGAAGATTGCACAGGCAAAAGCAACAATTGTCCTTGTTCAGGAATCCCGAGGGCTGGGCCTGAGGTCCTGCAGGGCCCCACTGATCTGCCGTTCATTTCCGGAGTGACAAGGTTTTTGCACACTAAAGAAGACAATTCATTCACATTTTGGGGGTTCAGGTCGGCCATCCAGGGTCTTGTCCTGGACCCGCAAGAGCACTGGCCTGTGCGTATACTGGTGATGCTTGTCCCCTGCTGGTGCTGCAGGTGCTCTTTTTCTGCGAAGTCCCTGCGGCCGCAGCGTGCGGCGGGGAGAGCGTGGTCGCCGACAACAGGGAGATCCTGCCGCGGCTGGACGGGGCGGTGCGCGCGGAGCTCGAGCGCAGAGGCCTCACCTACCACTACAACTGGAGCAGCCGCAGCATCGGCTTCAACAGAACCTGGGCCGAGGTACGGCCTGCATTTCAGCGCCACAACAAACTCATCGAACTGGCCTCATGGAAAGAAACAAGTCTTGTTCAAATCCGTGAGATTCGAATCGGATGGATTTTGTGTTGGAGTGACAATCCCCCTCAATTCTCGCATGATTGACACGCCGGCAGCCAACTTTTCTCCTTTCGCTTTTCGTCACGACATTCATCCCGGTTTTGTGGACATCTCATGCAATGAAGTGAGTTCGCGAGGTTTGGGTCCAAGTTCGTTCGGGTCCAAGTTCGCAGGTCCCACGGGTCCGAAGTCACTTGAAGTCGACGATGTAGTGCCCAACCACACACCTTGAAACACAAGGGCGGAACACACCCAGCCGGGCCACACCCTGGGAGCTCCTTCTCTGGACAGGTGTTCCAAACGCCGTCCCGGGGCGAGGTGGAGGCGATCCTGCGGGGCAGCTGCGACGGCTTCCGCTGGGAGGAGGACGACTCGCTCTCCTACTGGAACTCCAAACCCGCAACAGTCACCCAACCCGACACAGGTCAGCGTTTTGCGCTGGGGCTGGGCATGTAGGACAGAGTGGGTTGGTGTATACGGTGCGGCCAAATCAGGGTTCTCGACGGGAGGCACATGTCTCTCTTTCTCCTGCTGGACCCACACCCTGCCTGTCAGTCAGTGCTTTGACTTATCTGTGCATGGCGCACCCCAGGCATGCTGTTCACACACGTGTTCAAGAACTTTGTCCTCTTGCAAATGAAATGATACCACCAGAGTGAGTCCCTTCGTGACATGTCTTCAGAAGTTAAAACGCCCACAGTGGTTGTTTTCTGAGTCTCTCTGACCTTCTGACATGGCTCGTGTTCACTCAGCCAAGGTTCAGGCCCTGACCTCCCAAAATCTGCGCCTTCAGACATTCTTGCCGTTTGGCTTTCACGAATGAAAGAAGACTCAGGGTGGGTGGCAGGGGGGGGGGTGAGACTCCGGAAGGGTCACCCACGAGACCCAAAGTTTTGGCGACCACACCCCTGACGCCTCAGTATTGCAGGCGAGAAGATTTGGTTCAACCAGGCCACCCGCAAGCACGCGTCAGTATGGACCTGCCACCCCAAGTGGCAGCACGTGAAAGTGCCAGCTACCAGGATGCCGACACACTCGTACTACGGAGACGGGTCTGAGATTCCGGATGACGTCATCCAACACATCCGGGACGTGTCGTGGCAGTGCGCCATCGGCTTCCAGATGGAGCTAGGTGAGTGCCTCCTACAATTGGTGCCTATACATCGTCTTCCCGGTGACGTGCTCCAATGCAACCCGTACGGGACCGGTGTTCCCGACGAAATGACGAGTGGGGTCCCTTGTTCTTGATCCGTCCCTGAGGAAAGAGATATACTAAGTTTTCTGAGGCAAAACGTGGCAAGAAAGTTAGCGATCGAAGCCCGTACCCAGGGGCTCCCTCAGACCCACCCCCGGGTCTTGAGGGCTGTTATCAGGCACTTTAATCTTGGACCAACTTCGCACCGAAATTTTGACCGACTCGTCTGGGCCGTTGCCCACGGGCAATAGACGGTAAGTGGTTCTCAAGTCACTCCACACCAAACATGTGTTTGTCGCACATCGCGGCACCGTTCTGCTGTTTGTTGCAGGGGACGTCTTGGTGATGGAAAATACGCTCGTACAACACGCCAGAATGAGTTTCACGGGAAAAGAAGAATTCTAGCAGCTTTACTCCAAGACCAAGAACAACCACTGTAAAATTCCGATGCAAAAGTTGCCGTGACTGTTCGCCAAACTTTTGTTGTTCATTTCCAATAAACAGTACGCCGCGCCATCACAGTTTTAATTCGGTCACGCTTCAACGGTAAACAATTGATTTCTTCGACTGGAACGTCTTGGAATGTGGGCCAACCAAACAAGTCACCGACTCGTGAGGCAGATAACATTTCTTAACCTGCGTGAACTGTGTCAATGATTGAGCAGGCAACAAACAGTGTGTCAGTGGACTGTGTTTTGTTCTAGATTTCGTGTCACAGAGTTCCAGCACTTGGTCACATGGGTCAGAAACGCCCCCAACCGCGCCACAGAAAATGACTGTGCCACATAGACAAAGTTCTGCGAGGAAGTTTGGAATGGTTGTGAAGGAGAACATGTCTTGATCTCTCGGGTGGTGTGTGTTGGACGTTGCGCGGACTCCCCAGGATGACGTACCACGGCGGGGTAACGCTGAACGCGTGGGTAGAGATCGTGGTGATCAGTCTGCTGCTGGGAAACGTCTTCAACCTGTTGGGGTTCATCGCTACGGCGTGGGCCTACCCCAAGGACCGCTTGGACGACGTGCAGAAGGACTATGAGGGGCTGGGGCTGTGGCGCTCCTGCTTGAAGGACCAGGACTCTACAGAGCTGATCTGCACCAACTTGGCCGGACACTCATCGCTGCCAGGTTTGTTTACACACGCGCTCACTCCTCAAGTACGTGTACATACTTGTGTAGAGTCCTTTGACATTCCAACATGTTGAGGAATCTTGTTGTTCAGTTCGTCAGGATGTTGGTCGCGTCATTTCGTGACCCCAACGCGGAGCCGAATCATTCCTCGAGTTTCGCTGGCTTCGTGCTGAGGTGCTTGAGCATTGCTCAACGGGAGAGCGTTTTGAATAGAAATTTGCGGTTCATCCACACCCAGGGCACTCACGCATGCACTGCTGGCGCAAGGCTGAAATCATGGCAGACATGTGTGAACTGCAGGAGCGACATGCAGGCTTTAGTCGTAGCTTTCAGGAGGCCTTGTTCCAGATTCAATTTGAACGTTCTAAGAAAGCTTGTACCCCTCGATCAAATCCTGTACGTATACGTGGTCGTGACGCGTTTTTCTGTCTGCAGGTTGGTTCCAGGCGGTGCAGGCGCTCATCTGCCTCGGCTTCATCTGCAGCGTGCTCAGCTTCGCCACGATCCTGCTCTACGCGTGCGCGCAGCTGTGCGCGCAGAGCAGACGCGCCCTCCTCTTCGCTATCGTCACCAACTACGCAGGAGGTACGTGGGTGTGAGTTTCTTGGGGGCGATACTTCTCGCGACAAAGCAAAGTAGACAAACCCGTCAAGATCGGTTTCACTGCCACTTACACGTTCAAATGTTCGAGATCTTGGGTTGTTTGTCTCTCAAGTCGGTAGAACCCCCACCAGCCCTATGAGGGGCATTTCTCGCTCTCTTGCCGCCGTCCCGCCTCCACCTCATCCCTCTTGCCCTCTTCCATCCCACCTCAACCAGACTCCCGCCGGGTCACGCGACACAACACTGACAAGCATTCTTGTCTGTTCCGTTGCAGTGCTATTTGAGCTGGTTGGGCTGAGTTTGTTCGGCTCTCAGATCTCCGACTCGACGCTGCTCGGCGCCACCGAGGGCTACACTCTCGACAAGCACAGCTGGTGCTTCATCCTTTGCGCCATCGCCACAGTGGTCTTCGCCCTCACAGGCGTTCTAATCATTTTCGAGCTGCTCACCCTCCCAATCAACCCGTACATCGAGGAGGACCTCACAGGGGAGCCGGGCGATGCAGACGGTGCAGGTCACGTGGTGATCGGGGGAACCGGAAACGGAGGAGCGTTTCCGGCCGGAGGGACCCTGGAGATCCAGATGAAGTCAGGAGGGGATGAAGTGCAGGAGCTAACTATGGAGGACCCGGGCGTAAAGACCATCTCCCTCGCTTGAGGCCAGGAGAACCACATGAACGTGTGTTTGTTCTGAGTGCCACTGCAATGAATTCTTCAATAGCTGAGCAAAAGAACGGAGAACACGGAAGACCCGAAAACCTACACACGAAAAATTCCTGACGAAGTCACTTGAATTTGAGACTGAGACATTGCGGATTATGTTCATGCCGCCCCTGGTGACCCTCAGCTCAGCGCTTGGTGCACAAAGTTCACATGGACCAAAACTTACACGTCGAACACATGGAATCACCAAAGGATCTACCACTTGAAATCCGGACGCTGCATGTGCTAATCTGGCGTGAAAGCCGGATTCTGTGTCGACGTTCACGCGTTTTTGCACCAAGCACAGTCCTCATAGTAGCGTGTGCAACGATGTAGGTAAAAGGTTGCGTTCTTTGCAAACACGCACGTAGTATGTGGTCTTCCCGCAGTGCCGGAACCAGGATTTGGTCGGGGATCCCTGAGCACCAAGCCTCGAATTGTACACAAAATGGGGGATGGAGGTGGGTGGGAAAGACAAGTTCGCACCCAACGGTGCAAAAATGGGGCAAACGAATGTTTCCTGGATCCGTCCTTTGGTGTGACTTCGTTGCGTGTCGTTTCCGAATCAAATCACCTGTTTTCAGTACAAAATTATATTTATTTGTACCACTCTACAAAATACAATAAACATGCTCATAATGCTGTCAACAAGCAAAACACAAAATTTGTCTCAGTGAAGTCAAATCCGAATTGTGCCACTTCAGCCAAACTATTCTTGTCGCGACAAACCAACTTTCATACCTCCAGTCTGGCCAGGTCAATTCGAACTTTTGTCCAGGCCTTTTCCCGTCGGACAAAAGCTGAAGACAGGTACTTCTGATTCCATAATGCCCGTCTTACCAAACGATACTCGTCATCCAGTTTTGGAGAAGTTTGAAAGCAACAATTCGTAACTTCGGAGTGACCACGCAACATTCATTCAACAAGTCCATCCGACTCAAAACATCAACAAAAATATTCTCTACACAAAAACCTACGAGATTGCAACCATTCGACAACTGGAGCGACAAAACAATGTTGCTGATAACGACAAGGAAGGCGACGACGAAGGTTCTACGTCCTTGTCTCTGAATGAAAACGCAACGAATGTGAAGTGCAGAAGACTCGGAAAGAAGAGAGAAGTTTCCACAGCCGCGGACCATGCTTGTCGCGCTGCCATGACTGACGCGATCAGAGTGGGACGGCCGACAGTTGGACCAGAGTTGTATCACAAGCATGCAGGGCATGTGAGGAGACCTGACACATCACGCGTTGCGTCCAGTGCACGCCAACAGGCTCCGCGCCGTCGCTTGAAACGCAGCACACGGACGCGAAGCGTGATCTATCCGAGCGGATTCCAGGCGGAAGTGGAAACAGAAGCACGCCAGAGTCAAGTTGCGCACCTCAGGGGGAAAATCACAACATTAAAACAACCAACGTCAACGTCTCAAACCGTGGATGCACGACTAGACGTCGTCTTGTGCTGACACTGACACGTCCTTCGGCTTCACAGTCAACCAGGGAGAAACTCCCACGGTCAGACAGGAACGCTGATTCCACGTTCCGCAGTATCCGAGTCAGAGCCACAGATCGTTGGAGAATAAAGCTGCAATGCAGTTGCGCCGCAGACTGTATGAGGTCTGCGTCACGTGCACCCACAACGTCAGGGTCGGGTGTGCGAGACCCAAGTGTTGTCCGATCCTTGTTGGGGTCCTCGTTCCATGTAACTTGAACAATTCAACACGAACAAAGGGAACAATTTGCACCTGACAGTGGAATGATGGGAACGAAATGAGGGAACGAGCTCCACTGCACATGGAGAAACACTGCCCCGCTGCCCTCGCTTTCAAGTTGAACTTCCTTTGAGAGAGCCTCTCTTTGAGAGGAATGAGCCTCGTTTTGAGGGGGACGCGGTCGGAGTGGCGGCGTCGCCGTCGCCCTCAACGCCGCCGCCGTCCGCCCGTAGGTCGATCTTGCGGATCTCGTTGACCCACTCGGTGCTGGTGAGGCGGCGGTCGGCGGGCGCGTGCACGCAGCGGTTGATGAGCGGGTCGAACGGGTTGTCGTCGTCGCTGCGGATGAACGACATGCGCATCGTCTGGATGAAGTGGTCGAGGCGCGCCTCCTTCTGGCGCCGGAACGCGTGCTCCTGGTTCCACAGCTCCCACGCCATCAACCCTGGTGACGAGAAGCATTGGAAAACTCAACAAATGCTCCGCTCCTGAACACATGCTGAACGCGTGGTACTCATGTGACACCTCACACGCCATGGGGTCTGAAACCACACTCCTCGTTCGCTGCGAAGTTTTGGCCCCGACAATGCCACAGAAAATATCCATTCCTCTGTGCATCATGGGGAGGCAATCACACTGACGCCACCGTGGATTCAAAAGTTCGTCGGAGGGAGGGCGATCCTGGGCGGGGGGGGGGAGGCTTTTCGGGGACTTGAGGCAGGCTGTGTGACTGGGCCGTGAGCCGCCCCGCGGATTCGCCCTGGTGACGCACCGCGGAATCCGACAAGCTGCCGGTTGATCAGGTTTCGCCGAGGCTTTTCTCCCGCGATGATGTATTGTGCCATCAATAGCGGAATCATTGTTCTCCAATCACGCGCCTCGGTGCGCCTCCGATCCAGCGTGAGTCTCCGCCAGGAGCGCCGCCACACGTCCGCAGCTTCAACTTCCCAGAGGTGGTTCCGGAGAAAAGACCAACACTCATTTTGTGCCCTGAGACGCACTTTCTCAGAGTATAAAAGGTCGCCATATCAATTGAGATCGACCCCAGCAAAACAAAAAACAAACAAACAAACAAACAAACAAATAGAAACAGCCGGCCTCGGCAAAATGCTGGATCTTATAGGAAGTGAGCACAGAATACAGGTCTGCAATGGATGGCTGCACACCAATGCTATCTCAAGTGGGCGATTCTGAATCAAAAACTGAGCCTGCATCTCTTCAGTCACTCCTTCAAATTCTCCTTCCATTTGTTCACATTTGACTTTTTTCAGTGCAATGTGGTGGCTGTATCACACGTATGAACGCAGCCACCATGCATGCTGACTGTCCACCCTGGACTTGCCGGACGCCAACAACCCTCCCTTTTGCTTGGTCTCACTCTCCTTCGTGATGCTTTTCATCTTCTTCCATCCTTGGTGTGGGCGCTGGTCAGACGCACTGAAAACCCTTTGAAAAGAGAGGCCTCGTGTGCGGTTGTACGGTGTGTGCGTGTGTGTGTGTGTGCGTGTTTCTGTACCAGATCAACCTCATTACATCCAGAACTCTCTGTCCACGCAGTCGGGACTTCTTACCCGGTCAGGACCTCACAGGTCGGCACCACAAACTCACCGAGTCCGTAGACGTCGGCGCGGGCGCGGTACTGGGCGCCCCGCAGCACCTCGGGCGGCAGGTACACGTAGTCCCCGGCGCGCGTCTCGGGGTTGCGCGGCAGCGGCGCGGCGCGAGGCTCCCCGAGGTTCGTCAGCTTCACGTGGTCCTTGTTGTGCAAGAGCTACGGGAAACAGGACACGTTTTGTTTGCGCTTTGTCTGCCACTGTGCAACTGATCAAATCCGACATCTCAGCCAAGACAAACGGTCGTTGTGACATTTCTCGTCGGCACGGGACGGTTTGCAAAGCCTCGGTGATGTCTCTTTGAGGTCTGCAGTCCTCCCTTGAACGTAATTGTGGATCCAGGGGCTGTGGGAGTCAGACCCCTGACTTGGTATTGTGCAGGTTTCTTCCCCCGGGAGTGTGACTCTCGCGTCTGCGTGAGGGGCGCGGCCCGGGTTCTCACCATGACGGTGTCGAGCGACAGCTCCATGTGCACGAGGCCCTTGCGGTGCAGGTGCTCGAGCGCGATGCCGACCTGCTCCAGGATCCGCCGGCACCGCTCCAGCAGCATGTTCTTCCCCTTGGACCGGCGCGGCAGGGCCTGCGAGACGAGCAAACACAGAATCAGGGAACATAACAGAGAGAAGTCGCATTCAGCCAGCAACAGAAGATTCAGGGCTGGAGCGTGGATCGTCTGCTCCAGCAAAATCGGTTCTGTCCTCTTCCCAAGATCGCCCCCCTCACAAACCGTCTCTCTCTCTGACCAGAAGCAGATTTTCATGCAGGTTCTCACCTTGAAGCCGAAGAGCTCGCGCCGCGCCCGGAAGAGTCCCGGCTCCACGATGAAGCCGGGCACGCCCCGCGACGCCTGGAACGTGCCCAGCAGCTTGATCACGTTCGGGTGTCGGACGCGTCTGAAAAAAAACGCCGCCCATTTTTGGATCGTTGTTGCGCGGCCCCGACCACAAAACGAGTTCAAGATTTTCGCTTTCAGGTCGGCGAAGGAAATTACTCCGAGAGGAAACAACGCGACGTGTACACGTTTTGTCCTGGACTCTGCATCCTCAGTGAAACCAAAGCGCTTTCGCTGCTGCCACCACATCCATGGCCCACATGTCCCTTGCTCTCACACACAGCGCTCGCACCTGAGCTGCAGCTCCTCAGTGACGAGGTGCATGGCGCTGCTCCGCACCGTGTACAGCTTGACGCAGACGAGCGTTTCTTTGCCCGAGTCGACGATCTTGCCCGACTTGATCTCGCTCCAGATGCCGCCGCGCTTCACCTGCTCTGGGAACGCGCCTGCAACAAAGTCCGGCTGTAATTGGTAAGAGACGAGCCACCAGGTCTCCAGCTCAGGTACAAAGTGCTGCCCTGTCTCGTGCCTGGGGGTGGGACCTCGTCCCTCAGTCACTGATCAGGGGTCCTGCGCCCGTGGTGCCTTCACTCAGGTGCTCGAGTCAACGGTTCGCATTCAAAATGGGGAAAGCAGCTGCCGCTGTTGAATGTTGGACATTTAGGGTTCAGGGCCAGTGGGTGAATTTCCAAGGCAAACGCGGCAGGGAGAACGAGTGACAGATGGGCCGTCCAAAGCATCAGATCTGGCATAACCGAAAAAACATCCGTCAGGGGGTGTCAACGCAGTTGTGTCACCATTGTGTGCAGTCAAACAGCTTCCCAATTGACCCACTGTTTTCACGTCGAATCCGCTGTGTCCGGCCGAACTCCACAACCACAAAAATTGAATGCGTTTTTCTGGTACAGGTAGAATTTTCCGCAAGCACCTGTCAACAGAACATGCATGGGGATATTTCTGTTGGAGACAGGACTCTTGAAATGTGTTCTGGGATCACCCTGTCACACAACTGAAGCATCATCCGTCAGCAGCTGTCATGCAGCGCAATATGCCTGAACGCAAGGCTGATTTGAACAGCTTGTCAACGCTGGAGCCGTGAGCGATGTTCACATCGGGTCCGCAGCGATACAGCGACAGCCTGCTTTTCCGGTTCTGTCCTCTTGTTCGGACATTTAATCTGCCTGAAGGATCATTTGTGCGCATGCATGCAGGCACACACAGACGCAGCAGTTCTAATTCGCCAACATGCTCGTCGCAGTACGCACGTTCGGCGGGTCGTGCAGATACAGGCACAACGCAAAACCGACTTTGTTGACGCGAGGCGGAAAAACAGAATGTTCGTTGTATGGCTTCAGCCTCATGCAAATCCGATTGTTACGGATGAGGCTTTTCTCCCACTGGGGCTCAGGCTCAACAGCTAACAAGATTCATGCGCAACAACCACGCAGGCGTGGGTTCTGTGGTGGATCCAGAGGCTCAGATATCGAAACCGTATACAACAAGCAGATTTACAGACGGATTTGCAGTGCTGTTAATGGCAGACAAGTTTGCTCACTGTTGCAATGTTTATGTTGATTTCTAAACAAGCCATCGACTCCCAGTTGTTGGAATGTTGCAGCACAAAGTTCCCTGTTTCAAACGGCACGAGTACTTCATTCGTGGCTCCTGCTCGAATCAATGGGCGCTGCGTTGTTGCCGGCGACGCAGCACCCACCAACTGAGACTCTATTTCTCGACTCGTCCTGTGTGAGCGGTGAGCGGCCTCAGTGGCCGCGCGGCTCTTACACCAGACGCGTGGCGAACCCAGCCGTACCTTTGGTGGAGCTGTCGAGGATCATGAGGTTGTCCGCGCTGAAGTCGTACTCGCGCAGGTAGAGGTTCCCGTAGGCGGCCAGTTTCTCCTGACACTCCGGGATCATCGTCTCCAGCCCCGAGTAGCGACTCTCCAGCTCCGACGACGTCCGCTTGTCGAACACTATCGCCTCCATCAAACCCCTGTTGGCGTGCACCAGCTTGGGGATGGTGGCGCGCATGTTCTCCAGGTAGGTGCGCGCCGGCTCCAGCTGGTTGTACACGTACTCGCTCACGATTTCGATGTCCGAGACTTTGTCGAGCGTCTGCTGCGCGCGCACGCGCACGAACTCGACGGGATTCTGCAGGTACTTCTCCAGGTTCTTCTGCGCCATGGATCTCCGGCGCCACTTCTTGAAGTCCCAGACGAGGAGGAGGGGCGCGCCGAGCAGCATCGACACCGACACCGGCACGAGCGTCGGCGCCGCCACGCCCAGAGCCACCTTCTCCAGCGCGTTCATGTTGAAGTTCCACAGCCCGTTGGACGTGTCGATGTTGTCGGTGATGCTGATCTGCCTGCGCAGCGACATCTCGTCGTCACCGTGCTCGGACAGCGAGATGTCGTCGCTCTGGATGTACGTCTCCACGGACGAGAGCTGCGTGTCCAGCAGCAGGAACTCCTCCTTGAAGGTTTTGATGAGGTCCAGCTGCACGCTGTGGAAGAGGCGGAACTTGTCGTCCCAGTCTCGCAGGATCTCGGACAATCTCTTCTCGATGACGTTGTCCAGTTCGGGCTCGACGTCGGGCCAGACGTCGTCGACGTCAACGCGGGGCAGCTGGTCCTGCGTCCAGCCGGAGACGGCCTCCTTCGGCTCCTCCGTCAACAGGTACCGCGACAGCTGCGCCGAGATCTTCCTGCAACCAACCAGAGCGAGGAGCCTTTACTCGGCGGTTGTTGTGCGAAGTCCCTTCAGGGCGCAGCACCTGGTGATAGTGCGGTACGGCAGCCTGGGCCACAAGTCCCTGTCCCCACTTTGTCCCCCTCCCCCTGGACTTTGTCCCCCTCCACCTGGACTTTGTCCCCTCCCCCTGGACTTT
>JAAUXT010140525.1_pt1 | contig 14898 bp, 17 predicted proteins | sample 7278171 | NCBI WGS metagenome assembly JAAUXT01 (sample SAMN14350112, study PRJNA611818) | marine sediment metagenome | isolation source: surface marine sediment (1.8m) | place: French Polynesia: Moorea | collected 2018-08 | reverse complement strand
AGAAGATAACAACTGCAATTCAAAAGAATCAAATTGAGAGTTTTTCAAGAAAATCAAAAAGTTGAGGAGTAATATGTCCTGCAGGGTGACTGCTACGTCTACGTCTACGCTTACGTAAAAATTTTCATGTTTGCCGAACCTGCCTATTGTCGAGGGTGAAACGTAGCTTCACAAAGGATGGATCATCCAGCAGTTTCACTTTCATGCCATTCTTTTCAATGTGAAATTGGATGCAGATGATAATTTGATACAGGCTGGAGCCAGGAAACTCACTGCCATCCAATTTTTTCACTTCGCTGATGAATGCACACAACGCAAATGCGAGATTTGAGCGAGAAACTTGACCCAAGTTGTCAATTGAAGCCCACTTGATACGTGAATCACAGTCGACTTTTGCACATCTCTGATACCACCAATTTCGGTAAAGTTGAACTGCCCACAAAATTTTCTTTTCTGTGTTTGCCGCAAATGTTCTATGACTCAAGTTTTCCATTTCAGCCAAGGAGAGAGGCTCCCGGAAATGCCACTCGTCACTTCTTCCATGTCTCCACCACCGGCTGCTTTCTTCGCCAAATAATCGAGCTTCATGTCCCGGAAATTCAACAGACCCTGCTTGAACTTCTTCCACCTAAAACACACAAAAGGAAAACTCCTTTGCCCAGAATCCTCACAAGTAAATCTTACAGGAACAACCATAGATCTCAGACATTCCCAAAATGAATTGAAACTCACTTCTCATCCGATGGCAACGGTCTGGATTCAGTGGATGGGCCCATGATGAGTGCCGCACAGTCTGTGTCTTGCAGAAGTTTCGGTGCTTGCGTAGACGTCAAGGCGCAGCTGAAATGCAAAGAATGTACTTGTACAGAAGTGCAACAACTCCAAAAGACATGTGTCAAAAATGAAAGTGTGCACGGCAAAGGCAAACATTACTGTCTCGGACAGAAAAAAATAAGAGACAACTCACTCTTTCTCCGGATCGAAATTGATGTCCAGAATCGTCTTATCCAACGCAGATTCATTCTGCTCGAAAATGTCATCACTGGAGTCCAAACTGATGAGTTGTGGAAGTGCAGGCAAGTCCGCAAAAATCCTTTCTTGTTCATCCAAACTCACAGAATCAGGCACATGAGAAGCCATCTCTTCACGCGACAAGAAACAACTGACAATTTCGTTTGCACCTGTTCACCTGTCCAGACACTGTGACCCAGTAAACAACAGTTGACCAAGGCCGTAAACTGTCAAAAGATCGACATTTCAGATCGTACTGCACGTGGAATAATGATCTTGAGATCGTTCCATATCATGGAACTAATCGTCTTGACTTCGTCTCGACGATTACTGACATGATATGGAACGACATCGCGACCGTTATTCCTAACTGAACGACACGAACGCATGCGCGAAGGCGACAGACCTCACCTCTGGGTTTCGCTCCAGCTGGTCGACGTCGCTGTACAGGACTCCGTGCGTCGCGTCGGACCCCTCGCCGTGCAGGACGTGGATCCGGTAACAGACGACGCTCCTCAGACCGGAAGTGACCCCGAGGCACGCGTCGCTTCCGGTGTAACTCACGTTGCGTACCACGCACGAGGTCTTCACGAAGTTGCCTGCAGCAGACGAAGGGTCATCGACCATCAGAGATCAAGTTTGTTCCGGTGGGTGGGTGCGCTGAATCGCCACGAGGGGGGGGGGAGTTTCTTCCCGGGGGCACGCCTCGCGTCACGCTCCGGCTGCTTTCGTGTCGCCACGACTTTTTCACATTTTCGTGACGTCATAGCATCGAGATTTGTGCATGCATAAACGTAGCAGATGAAACATTTGACGCTGGCTTGAAGCCGAACCCAGAGTTCACAAAATTGAGAGAATTCTTTCCCTTCACAAAATAATGTGCAGGTTATTGAATCAGAAATTTAATGAAGGAACCTCCGCCTCAGAATTTCAGTCAGAATTTAAATTTTTTTTACACTTTTTTTTTATTTCTGTTTCACACTTGATGCGTCCAATGAAACTTCCAAGCCGTTGTCTTTTGGCTACAACTCATTCAGTGGCTCAGTGCTGTCATCCAACGGGTGGCGTCGGCGACTGTGACGCAGCGTCCACCACAGTTTGAAACGGAACGTAACGCGTGACGCGAGGCACCCAGAATGTGACCGTGGAGAGGTCAGTTCGCACCTGTTTTCTCGAACTCGCGGATGACGACGGTCCCTGCGACGACGAGCGCCACGATGGCGACGAACGCGACGGCGGCGCAGACCCAGAAGAGACGCGCGGCGTGCGACGCGACGCAACGTCGCAACGACGCCGGCATCGTCACGACGCAGGCGCCGCCGCACTGCGTCACGCGTCCAGCATTGAAACAGGCAGCTGGGTGTGCGGGGTGGGTGGGTCCTATCAGAAAGTACAGAACGGATTTTTCACAAAACCACCGTTTCCTTGACTTGTCTGTTCATCTATCAGGGGTCCTTTTGTGGTTGAGCGGGCGACGACTGATCAATGACGTCTTCTGGATGTGCAGAGCAGCATTCGTAGCAGTTCGTCTGGCGTGGACACGTGCTGTCCTCCATGCAGGCCTCTTCAATTCAAACTGAAGGCGCCACGATGCACTTGTAATCCAGTGGGCGCCGCGTTGACCCCGGCACAGAGACGCAACGCATCCAGTGGGAGACACACGTCAACGTGAACCTTCCTCGGTCCTGTAGTGACACGCACTCCACTAACGAAGCGCTTTACAGATAATAAAACTTGACAATGCTTCTTATGAGATGCATTATGAACAGATCAACACGCAAATTAAAGTGTAGCGCACCAACATGAAAAATGTGATTTTGTCTCAAGTGGATACATGTGCGCGCCTCTCCAAAGTCTGTTCTGCACAGATAGCCAAGATAAGAAATGTCCTTTTGTGTTTCGCGTCAACATCGGCTCGCATACCATACCTGTCCCAAATAGCCATCCAATATTTCACTGCTTTTTCTCGCGCTTGGGGTCCGCACGTCAAGCATGGCCGTTTGTGATGGTGAATCCTCCACTAAAATATTGAAAGAAAGGCCAAAGGCAAAATTTCTTCAAATCCGCAATGCCTTTTGTCGTCAGACAGACCTACTTTTGACACAAGATGTAACCATTGTTCTTTGTGAATTTCGCACCGGAAACGGCAGCGCGTGTCACTTCCGGTTCCGTGGCGCGACGCGTCGCAGAACGAACGGCACAACCGCGCGACCGACGGACTCGCGCGTGAAAACGACCGAGCATCGGAGTCGGGACCCCGTTGAAACAGACGACTCCCCGTTATATTAGAAAAGTATTGCCTTTATTTGCTATTTACAAATAAGTACAAAACGTTTTTGCTCTTAACATTTTGCTTTCGCACAACACAAACATTCGACGTTCAGCTGAACTTTGAACAGAACAAACATGCGCGCAAACGAAACTTTCAGTCGTGCATTGTCCTTGGCATCCCGCTCTGCACTGCATAATCAGCAGTCGGTCTGATACTTGATACTTGTCCCACGGCTACACATGGACGTGTACGTGTTTGACCAAATAGTTCTTGTTTAGGGACAAGAATCTCCAGAAGATAGAGTCTGGCACCCGTTTCTCTCTGGGTGCGTCACAAGCTGCGTCCCTGTGCGGTCAATGGTCGCGACGTCCAATCTGCAACGCAGCGTCGGTTGACCGGAGAGGGACGCAGCTTGTGACGCACCCAAGCCGTGCTTCGTACCCACCCATGACAAGTCAAACTGGAGCTACAGCACAGGCGGTTGGTTGGTTGGTTCCCTGCATATATTTGTGCACTGCACACACTGAGAACAAAACTCAGGATTCTTGAAGTCAAAACACAACTTGCGCAACGAATGAATTCGAACGTTTCCAACAAAAGATTAATTCACATACACTGCAACTCAAAAATTTAAATACACGTTTCTAAGTCATCAATCAGTCAAGGAACACACACACATCGCTTCCGAATCTCTGTACGATCTTCCGTCTCCTTCCCGCTCACACGAACCGTGTTCGAAACATCCAGGATTTGACACAACAAAGCACGATGATCATCAGGCAACCGTCGTGCATAAATTATCCAGAGTAACAAACTCTCGGACACAGGAATGTCCTAAACTTTGAAAACGTGAACGCAATTATTAATTCTTCTGATTGCACTATTTTCCCATAATTCGCGCACACGCTCAACACTGATGTCGATCAGCCGTTCGATTCTAGAAGCTCGCGAACTTCTAGGAACAGCACGAAAATTCGGTGATTCATTGATCACTCTTCGAAAGATTGGGTTGGGTGTGACCATCACCGCCATTCCTCGTGATTTCAAACACAACTCGTAATTTGACAACTCTTCTTGAAGAAACCATTTGGAAACGAACAGTTCACGTCGGAATCAAAGTTCGCTCAATTCACATGAGGCATTTCTTTATAATTATTGCCATGGCAACGAAACGGGGAAGGAGACGAGCGTCGAGATTACCATGGAAACATCAATTTAACAACTCAATAGGCGCGTTCGATTCACACGCCGAACGCGCCGCCGCTGCCCTTTCGCGGAAAGCTCGCGACGCATTCGGCATCAAAATCGAACGCGCTGAGACACATTCGTCAGATAAACAAGTCACGAAGCAACTAGTGAACTAAAGCAGCGCGGAATCGAGTATTTCACCACGAATAATGGAATGCTACGCGTTGTGCGGCGTTGTTCGTCTCGACGGTAAGGCAGACTTGGAATGCTCGTGTAGGTGGCGCCACCGCCGCGCGGGGACGCTGAAGTCGAGTGCGCATGACCAAACCTTGCTTCAGTCACATCGAGGCTCATTCTGGATGCGTCACGCCAATCACGTCGGTGGGCGCAGTGCAGGACACCGCCCTGACAATGGGCGTGACGCAGTCAGCGTGACCCTGACCTCGCGCATGCGCACTCAGTGTGAACCAATCGCTTCAAGGCACTATTGCAGGAAAATGCTCAAAACGTCCACCAAATCTTCATTTGCTCAGAAATAACTCTGGATATCATTTTACGAATCACAACTGCCACACATTTCACTTTGCGCCATTTCAATTTGCCTTTTGTATCACAAGACGTTCATTCAAAAAGATCCAAGCTTCGAGCTCTGTGATTGGTTCTTTGCCTAGTTCAGCACCACTGGACTCGCGGTGTGCGATTGGTTGGTTCGGATACGAGTACAACTTCAATTTGTGCAGCCTGTAGCAAAATGCAAACGTACGAAATATTCACACTGTTGATAAGTCACGTGGTCACTTGGCAAAGTTCCAGCTGCATATTGATTGGTCTGTGATTGGACTCGTGATCAGCACCACTGTCAGTACTCCACCTTCGAAGCGTCTTTGGACCATTGACGTGTGTTAAAGCGTCCAACAACAACTTCGCACAAAATAAACTTTTCACAAGATAACTCCCATTCAGAACGGGTACGCACAAGACGCGCAGCACGTTGCGTGTTTGTGTTCACCGCTTGCGGCACCACGCCCACGAAGGGACGCAACGCGTGACGCACCCTGTGTGAACCCAAGTCCAACAAAATCTATTCCGAGTATGGAAGACGTTCGGATTTTTACTTTGGCTTGAGATCAGTTCCGACAAGTACGCACGAGGTACTGTCCTGTCTGAATGTCCCATTTGTTGACCTCGATCACTTCATCCCACGTGTCCGCAGCTTCCGGTGCAGACAGCGTCACGTGACGCGACGCGCGCACAGCGAACCGGAAGTCGCGGACACGTGGTGTGGACACGTGGTTCTTCGCTCCACTCTGACCTGCAGAGCAACTCCGTACAGCAGCAACAGTTCCAGACTCCCGTGTCTATGGCAACGAGTCGTCGTCTTCCTGTTCCCTCGACGGTCGCAGTTCTCATGGAACCACCAGTCTTCAAATAGGCACTGTAGTGAAAGTGCACTTGGCAACCCACATCAGTTCATCCCTGCTGTAGTCAGGCAGCTGACAACTCTCCCACGAAAACCCTTTTCAAAATCCATTTTCTGTTCCCTTGAACTGCTTCTGCTCAAGATGATCACTTCCATGGAAAGTCACGTGATAATGTCAACCGGCCCTGATTGAACTTCAAGTATTCTTGGGATAAACTGCGCGCACCTGCAGGCACCACATACCTTGGAGCAACAAGTCCCCTGTGCGCATGTCTCCGCGCAGGCTCCACCCGCGCGCATACGCGCACAACCGTACGCAGCTTCTCCCTGAACTCATCGCGGGGTCACGAGGGTCTCTCCTTATTACGCAGAGCGCGTCCGCTACACTGGCTCCCCCTCGATGTTGATGATGCGCTCGAGCATGTGGCGCGCGTACGCGAGTCTCTCCTGCAGCGGCGCTGCGCAGCCGAAGTGACGCAGCTGCAGGAAGCGGAAGTTGACGGCCTGGCGCTGCGAGTTTATGAAGGTCACGAGGTAGTCGTGTCCGTCCGGCGCCGGCGACACCACCACCTTCGTGTGGTCCTCGAAAAAGTTCACCTGCAACGGAAAAACAAAACGATTTGTGAAACCGATTTCTTTTTTTTGCAACGCGCACAGACGAGTTGAGTCGTCATGGAAACATTCACAACTGCACTGGCCTTCGGTCTGAATCGATTCAAACAGGTTCCCAAAAGACAAGTTTGCGCAAAGGGCTGACTGGCCCCAGAACTGTTCTCCACATTCACAAAAGAGACTTCACATCGAGTGCGTGGCTTGTTGCATCACTGCCCACACAATTTCTACTGAAACATTGTACGAAGACGTAACGCAATGTGCTTCACGCATCCATGGCGACTCTGACGTCGTCGCGTCGCTCACTGACCTGAAGAGTCCCGCTGTTGAGGTACATGACGATGGCTCGCGTCGTCCGAAACCACTTCTTCATAAAGATAGCAGGGGGCGTCACTGCGGCGCCGACGCCGCTCCCGACGCCGCCACCGCCGACGCCGCCACCGCCGACGACGCCACCTCGTGCCGACGCCGTCAGCATGTCGCCGCCGTGGATGAGGTGCTCGTCCATGTACTGCGCGAAGTACATAAGGAGCGTCGTTTTCTTCTTGTACTCCTTCGGTGAGTCGTCGGACGCCCAGCTGAAGACGCGGTTACTCAGGTCGTTGTACTGGATAATCCTGCAGCGAGAAACGGCAGAGTCTTAATCTCGGTTTCACAATAAGGGTTTTCACATTGGTGACGTGGCGACAAAAAATTGACGCCCGCGTCAAAAATTTGTGATCGGTCTGGACCAATAATTTGATGCTCTCCATTGGGTGTCATGTTGACTTTGACACCTGCACATTAAAATTTTGATGTGCGCGTCAAAAATTCTGACGCCGCCCAGCCAATGTGAAAACCCTTAATGTAAGGGTGTCACACTGAACGGCGTCAAAATGCACGGGTGTCACACTGTACGAGGGAGAGATTTGAACACGGCCACGGGTTCCCCCAATGCTCACTGGGTCTCACAATGAATGGGCGCCATACTGCTCGGGCGGTTTGCAGACTGCACGAGGCACGACGGAGAGAACTGAATACGACCACGAGTTCCTCCAATCTTTATTCCTGTTCTGTTTGCGTCTCACAGTCCCAAACTTCGTGCTTCAGGCCTCAGGCCCTTTTCTTCCCACAACAGCCACTGTCAAGTAGTGCAAAAAGTTCGAGTCCTTGCCTCCCTCGGGCTGGTTGCAAAAAGGGACACCCACGCCATTCAATTTTTCTTGTCGTTTCGCGTCAAGCCAAAGTTCACGCAGTTGGAAGCAGCACACATCGCAGCACCATTTGCATGATTCTACACGATAACGTTCGGAGTTTCGTGTGACCCGCAGCGAGATACGACTCTCTGGGTTCACTTGCCAGGAACCGTCCACGCCAAGTCCGCATCTCAAACCTTATCCACAAACACAGTAATTATCATGGGCTGTACATGTGACAATTACTACTGGCATCTTTCCCACCATGTCTTTCAGCTTCAGAGCAGACACACAAAACGGACTTCTGTGCATGTCACTGCCATATTGCATGTAAATGGCACTTTTTTCCATGAATGTTTTTTGTGGGATGAGTCTCGGTGCGGGTTTATCGATCGTGGAAGTCGCTCAACACCACAAAAGGCGACTCGAACATGACACATTGTGTCAATGAGGAGAAAAACCTGCCGTCACTCGTCAGGCCGAAGACAGAGCCCATGTTGTTCGAAACACGCTCTCTGTGGAGTCCAACTTCGGCCTTTGGGATACGCACCGAACACAACACAAAATCCGTGTTTCCAAACAACATTTTTGGAATTGTTCAAATTTAGAATTCTTTTCTGGGTGAAATTTTGCTGAAAACTAGACCCGTTTGGAAATCCGGAATGCGTGCTCTTTCTCCAGTAGCCCCCAACAAAACAACATTGCAGTTCGTACTGGTGGAAGGAAATTGTATTTTCACGGAGTGTCTGGCCGTTCCAGGTGGGACCCACACTGGCACAGACAACCAAAATGACCAGACACCCGTGTCTGGCAAAACCCATGTCTCGCGACTTCATTCCAACGGCCCTCTTGATTGCACGCGTGAATGTGAACACGCCTCCCTCTCGTCTGCCACCAATTTCGTTTCTTTATCGTTTCGCACATGAGTCGCCACTTTTTTGTTCGTCGCTCGCTCTCAAAGTACACAATCGCCCGTCTGTGGAGGTTTGCGCTTCAGATTGCGTGGTCGCTCGAGGAACGCTCGGCATTCAACGGAGTCGCTTCCTGTCGGCAAACATTGCGCACATGTTGCCAAAAGGACAAGTCCGCGACTCCTCAATCTCATTCCTGTCCCATTTAGATGCAGAGCCGCAGGGACCAAATCTGAGACGAAGCCACATTGACACCAGAAACAATTTGTTGGCTGGAGCTCTTGGTCAGGCACCCTTGCCTGTGATTTTCAGTCTCTTTTGAACTGGACAAAGGATTTGGCCCGATAAACTGTTTTCATTGATTCATCAGAACGTGGCTCAACCTCGTGCAGAACGACCGACACAGACGCACACAGCACGACAAACCACACTGAAGAAAAGTTCAGAATTTTTGTATGTCACAGGTGCGCGATGTGTACGCTCGCGACCACCACATATTTTCCCACATAACTCATCAAGTCAAATAAAACTGAAAACACAGAGGCATTATGCTGCTTCCCTGAACACGCACAAACAGGGCTCCGGGTCAGTGTCCGGGTGCGACGCGATGCTGTTCTGTTCGCAGTGCGGATACAGGAACTGCAGTCTTATGTCGGGGGGGGGGATTTTTTTTATCATGGGAATTTTACGCGAAATTTGCGATGCGTAGATTTGCACAGGAGCACGATTTGTGGTTGTTCACAACGGATGTGGCGTGTTTCACTCTGGTCTGTTTTGGAAGCGACAACGCAAGGCCCGCAACAGGTCACACACAAACTACGAGTATGAACTGGTGCACAAACGTACGGAAACCACTTGTTCTCTTGCCAACTCTGACCATGCCTTCCACATTGATGCAACGCACAACGTGTTCGCTGCAAGGACAAATTCACGCTCACAGAGCAGCCGCGAACAGGAAGTGACGTTGGCGTGAAGTGATCCTCACTTCCCATCACCTGGTCCTCACTTCCGGTCACGTGGTACTTACTTCCCGTCGGCGGAGAGGAGCATGCGCGTCGTGTCGTTGAAGAGGACGCCGACGGACTTGTCCGACAGCTGGAAGCCGAATCCGTACTTGTTGGAGTAGTCGACCCACTTGGTGACCCAGAGCGGCTTCACCCCGTTCACCGGCGCAGGGCCCGCGTCTGCAGCGACGAAACACACGATCAGTGGGGTTTGCAACTCTGGTTGGTTGGCGCACAAGCGAAGGTTTGGACGGGCCAAGGCAGGTTAGATACGAGGTTCTATCAACTCAAACTGTCTCTTACCATGGTTTGCGTGCTGCTCGCGGTCGTCACGGCAAACCATGGTGAGAGACACTTTGAGTTGATAGAACCTCGTAAGTCAAGCGACAAAACACCCGCGGTGTGTGCGTGATCGGTTGCTTGGCGCACAAGACGGGCCAAGGGGTCCAGGGTTGCGCCTCTCTTCGCAGGAATGGGCGCGACGCTTGCCCATACGAAATTGGGTCTTCAAATTGTAATTGCAAAAGAATCGCATCTGGAAGCAGTGATGGCGCTGATGAGTTTTGTATTCAGCGGAACAAACAAGAAACGCATTTCTGACGCGGAAGCCGATTGAAACTTCCCCCCAAATTAAATTCTGCCGGTGATCCGAACCGGGATCATCTGTTTTGCAGAAACAAACACAAAGCCATCAAAAGGCAACGGTGAAAAAAAAACAACACTTCCCGCCAACCCACTCATTACCATGCAGAATCGTGCACAAAGGCCTGAAAACAACACCCGAACCAAAATTAGCATATTTCAGCACACAAAGTACAGAAAGTGTAATTTGGTGCGCACGCTCGTGTCCTGTCAACCTGTCCGAGCGGTGTGAAATTTATCTGCGGAGCCACGAGGGCGACGGCCATGTTTGTTTTTTCTATTGTAACACAGCGGACAGCAACGCGGGAAATGTCCACTGCGTCGTCTGCGTGAGGCCCGGTTCATTCACACTGGATGCGTCACGGCCCAAGGGAGAAAGATTCCAGGCACGTCTTGAGAACAAAACTGGCGTTGTGACCCACCACCTGGTGGCGGTCTTCATTTGTCACCACGGCGCCAGCTGGTGGTCAACAAGGTGAAGTACACGGTCCATGGAGTTGTTGCAGGGACACATCCAGTGCGGACCAGACATCAACAACGCAGTCACCAAGCACTCATGCCGAGACGCGTGGCACGACGCATGCAATGAGAATTCAGCACAAGCCACGAAGAGCCTGTGGACTTAAGCATGGACGCTTGGGACAACGCATTCAGTGCGAACCCGCACAAGTCTCACGCAGCGCTTTTCGATTGAGCAGGGACACATCGCGTGGGGCGTTAGATGAGGCCCTGGCGAGAACGCCACGGAGCTTTTGGACTCGTGCAGGGACACTTTGCGTGACGCGTTCAGTCATACCCGAGCGTACCCGCCACGGAGCGTGTTGGCGTGCAGAACGTACCTTGTGGCATTTGCTCGAGGCACGAGGTCATCATCTGGTAGAGGCGCACGGCCGAGCAGCCCTGCGACACGGGACCTGCGCGACAACGAGACGCGTTACTTAGCAACCGACGCGACGTCCGCGAGACGCGTCACGGCGAAAAGCAGCGGGCAATGCGACGAAAATACCTTTTGACAGGATCTTGCACTTGACATTCTGTATGGCTATCAAATAGACGAGTTTTGGCTATAAAATCGACGAATTTCATGTTCAATTAAAACGGGGATGAGTGCAACCCACATCAGCCAATTTTACTGCAGAATCAACGTGAGGGTGTGTCCCCCACATGCCCGCACGTGGGTAGTTTGTTCCGCCCACATCGCAGGACACGTGCAGGGGGCAACGCGAAACATCAACGTCATTTTTGTCAACCGGAAGTTCACCACTTTCTTCCATCTTTATCTCGAGGACAATATTGACTTGGTCAATAATTTTCCAATTCCGTTGTCCGAGAAAAGAGGGACAGGAAATTTACAACTTGACCGACAGGTCCAATCTCAAACCAAAAACCACAAACAAACAAACGTCTCACAACAAAGTCAATTGTTGTGTGCGTCTCCAAGGTTACATACAGTTCGCTTCCATTTCTCCAGTCCTTTCTTTGAAAACTGACACAGCCTTCAGACCTCTTCGTTGGTGGCACAACCAGGTAGAGAGTACAAAAGTATGCTGTCAGCTCTAACACACCGATTCGTGGATCTCGGCAACCTGAGCCAAACGGGTGTGAAAAAGTCCTGCCACAGTACAGACCCTGCGACATTCACTTTTTGCATTTTTAATCGCACACACACACCTTGCGTAACGCAGAAAATTTCCTGCGCACACATTGCCAAATGAGTACAAATCGCAAGGGAATCCCCTTTGTGAGACACTGTGGCTGTGGCAGTTTGCCAGTGCAATGGTGAGCCGAATGACGCACGCACAGCACAGGTAGAGATCAGAGTGCGGAGGAGACACTGTCACTCTCGACGCTGCCAAGCTGAGCGTGCTTCCTCCGATCTCTGGTCCCGTCGCGTGTGTTCGGTACAACCAAAGACCGATTCCAGCAACATTTCCAAGTTGAACTCGGTTCACACGCTGTGTCCGTTTCCTCTTGGCCAAGTCCGCAAAAGTCGTGTTTTGGCCACCGGTGAACGAGAAAGTTATGAATCAAAACACCAAGGCGAGTTTCCACAGATAGGTGTCGGGTTTTTGAAATGTTTGCATTTCTTCTGAGCATTTCGCTTTGGTATGTTGCGCACACGTGCACGCACACACACCACGCACGCACACAAACGGGTTAGAAAGAAGAACTTGTAAGTGAAGAGAAAACGTAATTCAACTTGGTTTTATGTCTAATGCACACAGAACACAGACAAAGAGGACAACAAAAGAAAACTGACACAGAAAGCACAAAAGCAACATTTTTCAAAGATGTTCGCTCGTGGTCACATGCACAGAAAACAAGAATCACACACACACACACACACACACACACACACACACACACACACACACACACACACACACACACACACACACAGACAGAGAGAAACAGAAACAGAACAGGACAGACGCAAGTGCATGTTGGGACATTGGACGAGGTTTTCTCCACGCATTCACGCATCTCAGCCAAATTCCGCCGTGCAGTCTTCGGGTATCATCGGTGTCAACACGACCAGCGCTTCGTTCACCATCGGCCCGCGATGACCCGATGACGGCCGATGACCCGATGTCGCGCCGTCATTGCGTTTCTCAGTGACTTCTTCGTCTTCGCGTTACAATGCTTCCAAAGCATCGCTTCCCGCGCAGATGCTCTGCGCAGACGAGCTACTTCCGCTAACATACGCGCATCCGCACCTTTGCTGTCGCTGGAAGCAGCCGATGGTGACCTGGGGCTCCGGCAGCTCCCGTGCCCGCTGTCCAGGGTCGAGTTGGACGCGGCTCGCTTGGCGGGCGTCGTCATCGTCTGGGCGTCGAGCAGCTGGCTGCTGGAGATGCTGGCTGGGCGGCTGGGCGGGCGGCGTCCTCCGCCCCCGCCGCCGGGGACCACGTGGTGCCCGCCCCCGCCGCCGCTAGGCGTCGCGTCCAGCGGGTTCGTGCTCTGCGTCGTGTTGGACGTGGCCGTCGTCGCTCTGTCGCTCGGGGTCGGGGAGCGCAGGTCATCCACCGACTTGGTGCGGGACTGCAATGAAACAACGAGGAGATTGAAGGCGTGAGCTTGTGGTATTGAAGTGCGTCGGGCGAAGCAAAACCACGACGCACTCAGGGCACTTTGCCCTCATATCAAACCACGCTCCCAGAACACCCCCCCCCCCTTCTTCAGCTGTGGGGTCTTCATTGCTCGATCTGCTGAAACACACCCCACCTCGGCGCTTTGGACTTGTGGGCCGGGCAACATGAAGTGGTGCACATCACGTTTGTCCTTCCTCTGTGACCATAGATACCTGACACCCCCCCCCCCACACACACACAGCGTTTTGCACTTGTTGGGCACACAGTTACAGTGCATACTACGGGGCAACAAGGTAAGCAAAGCTCAGCACCGCTTGTTTTTCTAACCCCACCAATACGTGCGGCTTTCACGGCCCTTTGGTGTCAGGGTCACGATTCGCTGGATTTTTACACTTTCCCCATGAATGGGACCGATCAATGATTCGGTGTGTTTCCAATAAATCCGCCCGCGCCGATCACACTCGGTTGAACCTCTCACATCTAATCACCGCGAACACCACATATTCCAAGAGTCTATTGATGCGTTTAACAGGTGGAGCGATAATAGAGATAATGGACCGGCGCCCACCCATCATCATCGGGAATACAAACAAAGCGCTATTTTTTCTACTCGCAGCGATCATCACTGTGGAGTTTATCAACATCGCTCTTGCGTGTCACCACATCCTCCTGCGGACAAAGACCCCAGCAGAATCAGGTCACTTTGGAAAATTTACAGTCTGAACGAGGTGAGAAAGAAAGAGACTTCGTGCGGCCAAGGAAATTGCCCCTCCGTCAAATACCCCCTCCTAAATTACAAGTTCTCCCTTAAAGTGGTGGTGGTTGGGTGCATTCTTGATTGCGACTGGAATTGGCCTTTTGCTCTGAGGCCAGATACCCTCGGGAACGCGCAACGCTGTGCGCTTCTGCGGGTTAAGAAGGTCATGTGTGACCTGACTTGAGAAACCAACAGGAAGTGTTGGTTTTTGACCAATGACCTGCGATGAGACGCAGAACTGCTGATCTTTTGGCCTTAGAGGCGGGGCAACGATTGTGTTCAGTGTGAGACACCTTCCCCCGTTGGGTTCACCTGATGTTCCAGTTTGAGCAAACCGCTGGATCAAGTGTAAGTGCTACGAAGGGCTCAATACACAAGCGCAAGTGCCAGGGTCGTCCAAACAACACTGATACGAACTCTGATGGAACGGGCCTCGCCAATCCGTGTGGTGGGTCTGGCCCTGCCAGTAACTGTGGAAGTGGCTTTGCTTCACTTCCAACTGGTGTGATGAATTCAAGGCCCGGTGCCCGGGGCTCAACACACTCATTACACATACACACACAGGCACCTGCAGTGCACGCATACACTCAATACACACACGCGCACATGGAGACCTGCAGTGCACGCACACTCATTACACACACGCACAGACCTGTGGTGCACGCACACTCATAACACACACGCACAGACCTGTGGTGCACGCATACACTCATAACACACACGCACAGACCTGTGGTGCACGCATACACTCATAACACACACGCACAGACCTGTGGTGCACGCATACACTCATAACACACACGCACAGACCTGT
>JAAUXT010088772.1_pt1 | contig 14898 bp, 15 predicted proteins | sample 7278171 | NCBI WGS metagenome assembly JAAUXT01 (sample SAMN14350112, study PRJNA611818) | marine sediment metagenome | isolation source: surface marine sediment (1.8m) | place: French Polynesia: Moorea | collected 2018-08 | reverse complement strand
TTCGGGCCCCTGGGCCCACGGGGGGCCCCACCCCCCCCCCGTCAAGCCCCATTTTCGTTTTTTTTTTTTTTTAAATGATCAGTGATGGTCACTAACCATTTTTCCCACAGTGGGTCCAACCCTCCCCCCCCCCCTACCAAGACCCATTTTCTAAATTTATTTTTTTTTTTTTAAATGATCAGTGATGGTTACTGAACGTTTGTGTGACCAAACGCTTTTTATGCGTAGCATTCTTGTTCTTGAAAGAGCAGAGACCAAGATTGTGTGTCTGTGCCACAACTGTTGAACAGCACGACAGCCAGACCCTCGTACTTCTGCAGTTGCACTGGAGCAAGCCTGGCGGAAACAAAACGGTATATGCGGACAACATGCAAATGAGCGCCGCAAAGGATTCACCAAGTTTTCATTTCTCTGTGAGTGTCACGATGAAGCCCTGCAGGGGCCAAAAGTGAGGCAGGCAGCATTCATTTTGTATTCGTCACATTGGTGACAAGAACCTCTGAGGTGTTTAGGCGCAGGTGACAGGGGGGATTGGTGAGAACGTGAGTGTTGCCCGTAATTAACTGAAACCTACACAAAGCCCCCAGTGGGCGTCGTGCAGGCAGTGCGTTTGACACTACAGCAGGTGCTTCCTGAGGTTCTACCATCCACCGGTCCAGGTGTGGACTCGCAGATGGTTTGATGTGTGTTTATTTGCAGACCACAAGACCTCACAGGGTCTCACGTCTTCGGAAAAGAATTTGCTCAAAAGAACCCTGCGGACAATGCAGTTCTTGATCTTTTTGCAAAGGTCTTTTGATTCAGTGGAACTCAAGATTTTACCCTCAGTGTTGGTTTTGGCTCACAAAAAAAGACTTGGTTCTCGCAGTGGACAGATATATATTGAAACCTGAGGTTAATGCCGGATCAATCGAGCATAACCTGCAATAGATCAGTCGTGCACGAGATAGGAACGACAAATCAACGGATCAGTCAACAGAGGACGACATGGAAGCCTTTCAGCGAGTGTGCCGCGAAGCTGCCCCGGGGACCGCTGATCCAATTACAGATTCCTGCGAAACGCGTTCTGCGTTCAGCGTCTGTTGCACCAAAAGCAGATTGTGTGACCTGGGTGTCTCACCCAAAGGGTTCCGGGCGGACATTCGCAGATTTTTTTTCGCTGCGTGTTGCTTGTGGTGCGTTGTGTAGCGAAGCTGAAAGGTTCGTCGGCAATGTCAGTGCGTCTTCATTTGTTCAAGTGCTCTTTGGATTCACCCCAGTTTGATAGTTCTGCAGGCAAATGAACTCGCCGCGGTAGAGCCAGGCCAGTCGTGACTTCCGCACCATATGTCCCACGGAGGTCCATAACCCAGAGTCAGAAAAGCTGCCTGGATCACGCATTGGTCTGCAGTGAGCTGCAATTCTTCGCTGTCCACACCATGGGAGGAAATATCCCCCTTCTAATTGCATGTTTTCATAAGCACACACAGCTTCCCCGTGCTACCGGCCTCTGCTATTTACAGGCCAGGAACCCAATCTGCTTTGAAAGGACACGATTCCTTGCGAGATTCCTCGAGGGGGAAACCACTTTAACCGTTTCAAGGTCCAAGAGTCACGGACATCGGATTCAACTTTGAGGATGTCTGATTGCAGGTCTCTTGGTTGCTGCTCAGTGAAAGGCAAAAAAGCTGAGCACACCAGGCGGAACTTTAGCACTTGCACCTCGCGTAAACAACGAAAGGACAACGGGTGAGGCTTCGGTCGGTCCAGAAATGTTCGTCTGCTGAAGCACTGAAAAGCTCCAGAGAAGTAGGAATGGGTCTGAACACCCCCATTGATTGGGCTTGTTGACACCTTTTCTGCAGCATTTTCTGTGGGTCCGCATGCATGCTGCCGTGCTCCGCAAGTACAACTCCAAGGGAATGAGTTCCAGGCCACACACAAAAACCCAACAGGTCAACGGCTGTCAACTTCCCAAAGCGGAATCTCGTGTCTTTGCTCCATGACTCCCACAAAGCTGTTTCATCAAACCCCGAAAGAGTTAAATGTTCAGACAGAATCGACAGTGGCTGAAAGCCTAATGCTGGAAACATGTCGGCGACAAACAGAGGCAGGCGACTAATTTTTGCCGCCCATTGTACCACACTGCTTGCTCTCTTCCATGAAAAATTTCCATTCCAATTTGCCCAGGGATTTTACACTTTGATTGAGAATCGCTGCACCAGCAGTGCATGATTCAAAATCCCAGCTTCACCAGACTGATTTCCCGCTGAAAAGTCAGGCTTAGGTGCTGCCAAATGTGCAGAGCTGAAACTTGGGATTGTTGTTTGACCTTTGGGGACGACCCTGTTCACGGAAACTGTTGCTTGTTTGGCGACAACACTGTGCAGTACTCAACTTGCAATCAAATCTCGCACAGTCTGCATTTTTTTTTTTTTTTGGGGGGGGGGGAGACTGAGTTAATATTCTTAACGTCTGTCCGTTGATGTGTAACGAACCAATGCGTGTGTTTGCAAGGATCTCTGCGGTGAGACTGCAGCGAAGTTCGTCGTGGTCACCAGGCGTCCGTCTTGAGGCCAGTGAAAGTCTCACCCGAGTCTACCCTTGTGCGTGTTCTCAGAATACTAAACCTCCACGTTGACCCGAGGGAAGCGAGAAGCTGCGTTGGGATTTACTGTCACTTCTCTTTCTCAGTCTCCTCATTAACGTGTCAATTAACTCACGTTTGGTCCTAATTAATCGGTTCGTAATGGAATAAGCAAAGCTGCATTCACTGGCAAAGTCCGCGTGACTGATGCATGGACATTTTGCTCCATATTTTGACTTGTCGGTGCAATGAAGATTAGAAAACGCCCGTCACTATTGTGTTTCACTCCCATTTGACAGTTTGTTGCATTGTTTGGCGGCAGTCTCGACTGGTATCAGCTGCACAAGGAAGCTTATACTTGAGACAGTGGTTTTTTGGTTGAGATAAGTTTGTGGAACCGTGACAAAAGACAGGGGGATGGTGACAAATTACTTGCATTGTGTCCCGTCCTGTTCACTCAGCACAGCGCGCCACACTGCAAGACACTGTTTTGTGTTTTACTTGTTGACTGCTCGATTTTTGAGTTCCCAAGAGAGATTTGTTGTTTGTGTCCAGTGCACTTTCCTGGGGTCTGGCGAGTTTCTCTTTGCGGATTCATTTCTCTGTTGCACAGTTGGAATTGTGCAGATGTTGGGGTAATGGAAGGGCGGTGACCTGCACGTGCAGTTCACGCTCTCGCAGACAAGTGTCGAGATGAAACTCGCACCACTGCCTGGTCTGCAGATTGCTATGCAGAAACTGTCCCGTTGAGATCAATTTGAAGCATTCCAGTATCGCAGATGACTGAGATTAGTTTGCGTTTCCTGGAGCTTCTCTCATTCGCCTCGCAGCGCCCCGCCGCTGGCGACGTCGCTTCCTGTTTCTGACCGTTCCAGGCGCCTAGCGGGACCCGAGGCAAACGATGGATACTGCAATCACCTGCCTTCATCAGGCATCTTTCACATTCACAGAAACTGAAATGATTGCAGTGATGTCGATTTGTCAGAAGCCCTATGATTTCCAACAGTGCAGCTCACGTGAAATTTGTCGTTTTTTTCAAAAAAAATGTGCAAAAGTCCAGGAACGTGGAAGTCAGAACAAATCCAATCTTTGTCATGCATGTGGATGGGTATGATAATTTAACAAAATATGTGTTGAATTTGGAATGATAAACAGCTCATGTTTTTCCCAGACAGCCCAGCACTTTTTTGCAGTACAAAGGCACAGGTGCATCTTTTTCCAGACATATTTTCTCCTTCAGTTGTTTCGTGAGTATCCAAGTTGCAGATACGAGTTCTCAGCACGTTACCCTGGGTTACAGCGGCGGAGATGAGTATCTGTTTGATTGGCAGCTGTCAGCGCTGCATGGATCTGACCCTGGACAACGAAAAACTTCAAACAATGTCTTCGGTTCCAGCCAGCGTGCGCAGCAGGAAATGTGTGGCATACTTCAAAGCAGATGGGGACATTCTTGCCCTTCCCGTCTTTCGCTCTCAGAGTGCTTTTGTTCACAACCTTGCGTAGACTGGGACACGCTCCCAATCCTGCACTTCCCTTTTTGTTTCAATTTGGGCAGCGAACTTGAGGTGGTTGCTCCACCGCTGCAAGAAAAGATCGTGGATGGTTCTTTGACCTTTTGGTCATTTGGCCGCAATTTGCACAGAGGTCAAAGTGGCCAACAAAATGACAATGGGTCTTTGTTTTTCGTGTGAGAGTTTGATCTATGTCGAAAACAATAATTTTTTGGAGGCGTGAAGGAGCACTTTTTTTGGTCAATCTAACCGGACATTTGTTTTTTTCACGACAACAACCTCATCACATTGCTTGCGAGTTTTATCTCAATTTGGGCTGGCACGAGCATCCTGTGATGACGAACGACTGGGATTCGGCAGAACTGCCCCGTTTTGTGCAGGGTGATGAGATGAGGGTCCAAGGGTCGGATAGACTCCGTCAGCACGCACTCTCACCCACGCGACCCCCGGAATCTGTGCTTTGTTCGTTGTTTGTCTCCGTTTGAGGCTCAGAAAGTTTCCAGATTAATCGAACACACAAGTCAGCAATCAATTCCAAAAATAGTTGTCCCTTCTGATCAGAATTGTTTCGAAGGTGGAGAATGACCCTCACACACGAAGCAAAGGGTCCAGGGGTCTGAAAAATACAGTAGAGTCAGCGCGTGTCTGCACTGGAGGTGTTCTTGTTTGGAAAAAAAGGTCCTTTGAAATGACGTGCGGAAAACAGACGTTTGATTGTCGTGCCCACACGCAGAAAGATCTTGTTTGCACTGGGTAGTCCCGGCAGTGCTGTGGAGATGCGACTCCTCCCAAAGCACGAGGAAGATTCTGGTATTTGGACAGCAAGATTTTCACACCTGATGCAACAAGAAGTGGGTTGGAGCAGACACTGAGTTGAACTGCATTTTGCGTTGAGATATTCTCTGCGCAAAAATTCCACTCCTGTACTGGTACTCGTACATCTTGCTGAACCAACTTCAACCCTGACCAATTGAAAGTGGCCCAAGAATTTTGACAACGGCGTGCGGCCTAAAGGCGCAGACACAACGGCGTGCGGCGCACTTTCAGGGCTTGCTGCGCTTTTCCACACCCAGCTGAAGTCTGAGGGGAAAACAGCCCACGGGCATTGTAAACATCGGGCAAGTGGAGGAAACGAAAGCTAAATGTAACATTATCTCAATTGTGTAGCTCCAACAATTTGTCAGGAAGATAACCTGGGCTGCTGTGCATTGCAAAAAGCACAGCGAGCCCAAATAGCCTTTGGTGTATTGCAAGAGGAAAATGTGGTCTTTAGTGCGAATGTGGCTCAGGGCGTGTAAGGTATATCTACATGTATGTGTTTACTATACGGTGGATTCAATAAGTGTGTGCCTCAGGGTATGGGGTGCACTTGAGAGATGTGCCAGAATGCTGCAACCCGACTCCGCACAGGTTGGATCTCTGTGTAAACTGCATTCGCTTGTTTCGCCGAGTCTTGTTTTGCCATGGCCCATTTACCGTGTGATTTTGCTGGTTCTGGTGCATTGGATGTTCGGCCCGTCAGTCAGTCTGGGCGGTCCAACAGAGCAAACTATTCCTTGCTTGAATGCAAACAGGGATCGTTCTTGTGTGAGAATGATCAGCAAGATCAGTACCGTGGAAACTCGGGTGTCGCTGTGGCCTTCTGTTCCAGGTCTCACAGGAACTCGGATATCACTTGTAGTGTCTCGTGAGATTCACGCAAAGCTTCATTGAACACAGCTCCGCTGTGTTAAGTTCACAAGTACATCGGTTTCGCTCGAGGGTTGTCCCTCTGGGAACCGGCAACGTGCACTACTGTCCGCCAGAAGCTGTGTGGCAGCCGCAGCGCGCGCTCCAGGTCGGGTTTGTTATCGTAAGCTATCGGGTTGACAATGTTGATGTTTACACAACACGCAGGTACGGGCTCGGGAGGGTATGTACGCAAAGGCACCTGATTCAGGCACACACTTCACAGAGGAAATCTTCAGAGAAAATCTGAAAAAGTGTGTGTTAATGACATCCTTGTTGATGAAAAACTGTCATTCATTCAATTTGTAAACCTCACTGACCGTAAAAAATCGTCTTATCCATTCAGAACTGAGTCAGGTCGCATGCGAGGCAACACTTTGCGTAATATTTGTGAGGTCCCCAAGAACCCAAGATTCTTTCTTGCTCATGGTTCAAGGCAGAAATGACTCCTTGCTTTCATTCATGTGCTTCCTTCACGCACGGTCAGATCTGGCCGCAGTTCCCAGTGCAATCGGGCGATTCTGCGCACACGATTGCGGGCGGTGTGAAGTTGCCCCAGGGGCTCCTCAGGACCTGCTGGAGTGCCCCAGTGATTGATAGATTCCGGGCAAAGCATCCGCAGTGTTGCCGACTCTTGAGTCAACATGTCGACTCGAGGGGGGCCGCGCTGTGGTGTATCATATTCAGAGGAGATGTGCAGAAAAAATGGAGCCAGAAACACCCAGAAAATACACCCTGAAGAGATCAGGCGCAGCCAAAAGCTGTGGAGCTCGACCCATAAATTGCGAGGAAACGTGAAGATTCTGGTTTCCATAAATCAATGGACAAAATGTCTGTCAGTGGAACCATTTTGCTCACGATGAAGTGCAAAGACATTGGTGTTTTCGGACTTGCTCTCCGACTTTTGCAGTCTGATGGTGTCACAAAATGTTGATTTGAGCTCACATGTTGTTCTTTCTCGTGGTTGATTTTTCTCGTGACAGAACCTGACATGACCCGTGAAAAGTTTTCCGTGTACAAAATGTTGGTGTCAGACAGAAGTGCGTCGTAACTATGAAATTGTTTTCGTCTTGCTCAGGCAAATTGAATCATCTTTGGTCCGTATCTGTGTCTCACACACGCACCTCGCCACATGCAAGGGAGGGGAACCAACCACTGTGTCGGTTCCAGAATTTGAAACGCAATGTGGCTCATCGGTTGGTGCCACACGCGTGGGGAGTCAACTTTGATGTTTTGCTTCTTCTGAGGCCATCCAGCTGTGATCGGATATTGAAGTCTGACTCATTAAGGATGACTGGACTCTGAAATGGTCCATACTGCACGTACTGAAGGGAAGTACTCGTACGTACGTTCACGAAAATTGCACTGAATCACATGCAGTCTGAGTCATTTGAATGTCTCGTTTCTTTGATCTGTTTGAACTGACAAAATTTTGGTGTCGAATGTGCGCCCACCAAAGCGAACTGCAGGCATCACCTGCAGCTCAAAGGAACACTCACCGTCTCGACATTTCCTTTCCGATGTGGGAGTTCAAGATCTGGCAACACTCGGACCGTGTCTTGTGTTCAAAGATTCAATTGTGCGTGCGACGGCAGAAGAGTTTTGTGACCGAGAGACGTGCGTACTCGTACCATTTCTCAAACAATTGAATTCACCTGGCCCAAGGTCCTGGAGACTCTTGGTGCTCAGGCTGCATTTGTGACAGCCTGCGCAGAGGGTGATTCCGCGATCTGTCAGAGTGTTTCTGCAGTGTGGGAAATTCTCAATGGAGATGGGTGAAATGCTCAAGGTACTAGAGATGGAGATGGAACACACTGTGAACAGTAGCAGATTGAAAAGGGCTGGAAGTGTTCAGCTGTCGGCCACCTGTGGAGCTGGGTTATCATCTCATGCTCAGGTAGATTCCCCCGAATTACTCTATCGCCAGTGTACACACGGCAATCTGTGGCAAATTCGCGCTTCTACAAATGTCACAAATGTTTCTGGGTGTTTGGATTGGAGTTAAGATGTGTGGAAGATCGGTCAGGGTTCAGAAGTCGGGAACAGGGTGGGGTGCGTGGGTTGTTCTTTCACAGAATGTTGAGGTGCGCGCTGCCAAGAATGCCTTTCTCGACGGCTGCTCAAGATCAACTTCAAATAGCAACTGGCCAACTTCAACCCCGCGCGGCTTTTCCAAGCAGCGTAGCCAGGCAGAGCGGGTGCTTTGCCTGACTTTGGGTCAGGAAAGTGTCACTTCCAGCACCAACCGTTGTTCTCAGAGGGAACAACAATCCAGCAGGAGGTTTCACTTCAAGTTGGGAGGGGGGGAGGTCACCTCCAGTGGGGGTTCACTTCCATTCCAGCAAGGAGGTAAGGGTGTGAACTAAAGTGTCCAATATTTGGGAGCGCAACAATCCCTGTTGGGACTTTTGGTGAACAATGCTGACGGACTTTTGGTGAACACTGCTGACGGACTTTTGGTGAACAATGCTGACGGACTTTTGGTGAACAATGCTGACGGACTTTTGGTGAACAATGCTGACGCTCACGCAGGTAGCAGCTTGGTGCCTTGCATCGCGCGGCAAACTGTCCAACTTGGAACTTTCACACAGCAAGTCCGCTCAACAAGAGATGATTCTCTTGAGTCAGGTTAAGATACGAGACGCAGCGTGAAATTTTGACGAGCACAATCTTCCGCTCCACTCGTAACGCCGCTGTGTGAAGAAGCCTTTTCCACAGAACATTTCTCCGTTTTCCGATTCGCTACCAACTACCACAGCACGAAACGCGGCGCAGTTGCCACTATTGTGATTTGGGATCCGCGCAACAGCGGCGGAGTCGGGGTCTGCGTTTCCTCACAGCTCGCGCTCCGTGCAACTATCACTCTCCTCTGACACCGTAACCAGATAAAATTCTGCCTCCTGTGTCATCATTTTCAGGGGAAGGCCTGTTAAAGAATAAATTACTTTTGCGCAGAAGAGAACAGCTCTTCTCGTGCATTCCGTGTTTCAAGAAAATTCAGCACGCAAGGAGCCTCTTCGCTGGACCAAACATTGTCTAGTTTTGCTTGGTTCTGTCTTTCATTGTCTATGTTCTTTCCTGCTGTAACTGTCAGGTTCCTGGAACCAAATGTTCACTTGCCGAGCCTTCAACGTCTCGGCACTATACGAGAGTTCAGAACAATGTGGACACGCAATCGGGGCCCACTTGGCTCGGGGTGTGGTGGTGTGTTCTGGTGGAAACAATCTGATGAAAAGTACGATGACCCAAAATGTCAGACGACCCTCCTCCCTGTAGTTAAAAAAATTTCTTCGAAAATTTGCTCCAGTTTTGTTGCGTCGGTGGTTTTTGATTTCAACGGAAGTTTCAAAGTGCACATCTTTGGACATTTCCAGCACTACGGTGCCAACACACAGTGATCCCAAACCCAACCGAATTCCTTGGGTGAGCGTCGCTTGAATAGATTTTGCTGTTTTGCTGGTGTGGAGTCCGATAAACATTGTCGGCTCTCCCCAATGTGACAGGGACCCGACGAGTCAAACGGTTGGCTTCGGGGCACGGTGTTTAGCAACCTTTTCACATTAATTTCGAGATAAGCGTCTTGTTTTTTTACTTGCGCCGTAAATTTCACCGACATCGAGCCGATAAAGAAAAGAAGTTGCAAGTGCACACAACGGGAGGAACAAAACAAGCGTCAGTATTTCAGCAACAAACAAAACAGATGTCCCAAAATGGCTTTTGGACACAAACCAGGAAGCCCGACTGAAATTAACCCAAACAGCTTTTGAACCGCAGAGCAACCTCTGAGCAATTTATCTTTCTGTCGGAATGGAAACAAAAAATTGTGTGTGTGTTTGAACCAACGAGATGGAGAAAGGCACAAAACGTTTCCCCTCAAAAAACAAAATGTTCGCTTTGTCCCTCTCCTGACAGTAACTTCCAAGGGAAAAAATTCTCGCAGTGAGATGTTCTTGTGAGATCTACTTTTTCACGAGTTTGTCGTGGAGCTGAAATTGATTCTCTGCACTTCGCGTGTTGTAAGAATCTTTCAACTTCTCTTGTTGCTGTGTTCTCCGCAAGGTTTCCGTCTGAGATGAATCCATTCGAAGGGTGCGGAACCTTCATCTCTTACGACATCCAGACAATATGCTCGGCTGTCCATCAAACATTATCACTGACACGTATCAAAATATTGCATCTGTTGTAAATAGCCACATACCTGTCGGATGCCTCATTTCATCCATCCATCCATCTGTCAGCTATCATCTGGATAAGAAATCCAGTTTTTCTGCCGTTTTCTGACAAAACGTGTTTTCCCTGATCTATCCACCAAGTGACGGGCACATCAGGCAAAGTTGTCAGAATCTCCCCTTTTCTTGCCCAGAAGCTGTTGTTCTGGATCTTCTACCTGTGGATCCGTTGGATGACAAATGCGTCAGGTAAAGTTGTTCGGAATCTGGATGGCGACAGCCCAGTCCGGATGGATGCGTCGGTAATAGTCCAGCACTGATAATCCAGAATATCCACAATTCATTTGCCAGTTGTAGTGGCTGTGGTAGATAGGGGCACGTTTATCTGCAGACAAGAGAAGTGCGCGGGTCATTTGTCGATGCTCCGATTCTCCTGTCCCGCCCTTCCTCGTACGTACTCGACTTCTTCAAATTGATTCTGCTGAATTTTGCACGTTTTGTTCAGACTCTACCAGCATATTATCTACGATATGGAAACATCGGGTGAACGGATTGCGGTACCCAGTGCTATCTGGACTTTCTGCTTGTTTCCAGAAGTCAAGCTTTCGCCTTGAGACAACTGCTATTTGTTCAGTTTGTGAACGCACCTGTGTTGGGAAGAGGATAAAAAGCTTGCTCTGATCGCACAGCGAAGAGATGTCGGTGGAAGTCGATGAATGTAGGCCTTGAACTGCCAATAACCATGAGTACCCAACTGTCAATGGTTTGAACAGAAGCAAAAAAGATGCAGGACACCCGTTGATAAAGCTGTTGTGCTTTAACCCACTCACTGCGGGTTAGACTCTTGCTCCATCTGGAAAACAGTGCAAACGCGGTGTGTGTGTGTGTGTGTGTGTGTGTGTGTGTGTGTGTTTTCAGGTGTGTGTGTGCACACTTGTCTTTGTCGTCTGTGTACCTTGTGTGCGAGAGTTCTGTGTGCTGTGTGTTGCTTGCGACTTTTCACAGCGTTGTTTCGTGTGGCACAGATTCTTTGAATGAAGTAATCTCATTCAAAACTCGAGTTTTGAAAGGCCAGTGATGCAAAAAGGGTTAAATGGAGTTAAATGAAGCCGAGTTTGAAGCTGTGTTTGTGTTGTACGCGAAATCAGAGACTCGCGTGTGAGTGCGGCGCAGCGCCACAGGCTTGCAGCCGGAGACCTTGCGTCCAGGTGGGCTTTGCGTCGGATTATTGTGCTGTCAATGCCGTTTTGCACGAGATGAAAAATTGCGACATCTGCCAATGGGTGTCCGTCGCCCACTGAATGTATGGTTCGGATTCGACAGAATTGTGCGAAGTCCCTTTAGGGCGAAGCACCATGTAGTAGTGCAGTATATGGCAAGGTGGATGAAATGTCCCCTGCCCCTCCCCCCAAACCCCCTCCCCCTCCCCAACCCCCCTCCCCCTACCTGAAGCCCCCCGATGGCTGGACCCCTCACACAGCTGGACCCCCCTGCAGACAGCATGACTGGTGGAAGACAAGGAGAACAAGGAAGAATTGACGACATTACTGGCGCAAGGGACTTCGCACTGCAGTTGCATTCAGCACTGCTTCTTATTTGGAAAGCAAAGAAAAAATTTCTCGCAACACCAGCGCTTTCTTATCGTTGTCATATTGCACTTCCAACTCAGTCCGAGAAGCAGTTGTCTGGCGAAATAATTCTTGAATTTTCTTTCACACTGGCAAGAAGATCTGTTTGGCCTGAAACCCATCGTTTCCCAGCCAACTTGCCAGATGGCATCTGGACCAGGCTCGCGCGGTGCAGGCCTCGCGCCTGAGTGGAGAGTCCCGACGGCGCAGGGCCACGCGGTGCTAGGGGAAGAAATTGAATACAAGGCCGTGTTTAGGGGTCCTGATGTTTGCACAGATTGCCTTCACTTTGAGTATTAAAACACCTTTTGAGTCCGGTAATGACGGTTGTATGGGAGGAATGAAAGTGGGAGGAAGGCGCTGACAGATACGGGAAACGCAGAGTCGGGAGCGATGAATGGAGCGCTCTCCCGAGACGGGCGGTTCTGCTGAGCGGGGGACGCGCACAGGGATTCACATACATTTTGTTGGAATTTTCCTGGAAATGTTCTGCAGGGAGAAGGAAAACACAGTGTTTTATGGTTTTTCGCTCTTTCCGTGAGGAAGAAGACGGTTCTCCAGATTTTACCTGCACTTCGTTGGGTTCTTTGGTTCACTTTGAAACAAACAAGTAGCACTCAAGATGAGTAAAACATGTAGAAACAGGGAGGAGCAAGAAAATGTGTGCGATCTGGACTTGTTTCTTGTGGAAAGGACGGAACAAATAATGCGTCAATTTTTGCTGAGGCTGGAACTATTTCTGCCGATATTTGTAGCCAAAAGACTGAAAAAGTCTATGGAAACCAGGGTTGCCTGGAAGCACAACAAGCTGGGGGTTAAAACCCTGACAATTGTACAAATACAAGGCACCTGATAGGCTGTTTGTACAGGGAGGGGAACCACATAGGTGTGCGATAGGATGCCTAGCCGACAGGCTGGAATTATATTAGATATATTGTGATATACTGCGGGTATTTTGATTTGTTGGTGGCCTCAAGCGAGAAAGAATGAAAGATTGATGGGTTGCTGGCAGTTTTATGATTATTTCTGTGAAACTGTCCAGTGCCACAGAAATGTAAATGGCTTCAAATGCCAGGAAGATAACAATCTGAACTGCGGAAAATGTGTCGCTCTCAGTGCCTTGAAGTGGTTGCTGCGCTTAACACTGAAAACGAGAATATGAGGTCCAGATTGTGCTGTGCATTAGTTCAAACATGTTCTTCTTTCTGAACGGTCGGTTTTCATCACATGTCAGGGAGACATGAGAGACAATGAAGTCACAACGGGCCTTGTCAGTCGGACTTGTTTTTGCGCTGACGTGGATCATTTGCGCTCATCACGGAGTGACCCGAGCGACCCGCGGGATGCGACCTGTCTGTCCGTCCTCCCGGCGCCGCCGAGCCAGCGGGCGAAATGCGGGCGGCCGTTTTGTTCCAGTCAGTTTTGTGTCCTGGAATTTTTGTGCAAGATGTCGAAATTTTGCTTCTTCGTTCTTTCGGACTTAGTTCTCTCGGACTTTCTACGTACATGTACTTGTGCGCCACACGCAGCCAACTCATAAAGAAGCACAAGTTACTGAGGCGTCTTCAGGATCTTTTTTTTTTTAACTATACGTTGTTGGTTGAATTCGATTCAACAGTGTTTCCGTCGCAGGTGTTGTTGCAAGTCTTGATAGCAAAGCACTATGCGACATAATTCCCTGCAGTGGCAGGCAGTCCTTTTTCAATTTCACAGTGAGTATTCAGGGAATGCGAGTCCATCTTTGTGCACAGAGGGGTGTGGCTGGCTCCGACAGTGTTGTGACTGATGACAGAACATCACCTGACTGCATGGGAAGGAGATCAAGTGCGATGCTGTATCGTTCAAAATGAACAGGTTTCCAGGTTGATTGCGTCGTCCACAACGCCCAAGAGAAGAGGCTTTCTGCTCTGAACTTATTTCGCAGAGAAAGTGGGTTTGAAGCTGCTGTAGTCTGCATCTTTTCGTCATATTCTTAATTTCGACAAATAAGTCTGTGTTCATGTGCGTGTATGTAAGTTTGGTCGGGCGGGCGGGGGTGGACCAGTATGGGTTCGTGCACACGTGAATCCGTCTCCAGGGCTGGTGCCATATGTCAGCGAGTAATGGTTTAATGGCGGCCCTGGAGGCGCTAACGCAATTGTGATGACACGACGCAGACTGATAGATGATGCGAGCGCTGGTCACAAAACAAGTACATCGGGGCAAAACAAAAGAGGAAAAAAGTGTGTTAACGGTCCGTGGTCACTTTTTTCTCCGATTGTGTGGCGACCAGTGTATTTTCAAAGCAACTTTGCAGCTGGCATCTGACCTTTCCCTCTTAGTACGATGTTTGACTTTGGTTGGTGTTTTCTGGTCTCGCAGTTTTCGTTTTGAACACTTTTCCAGGAGCCTGTAGCATTGTCTGTGGCAACCTGATTGCCGACAAAATTTTCGTGGATTTTGTATGAGCTTGCTGTGGAAATGTTAACTGAGTGCACGAGTTTTTACGTATTTTGTTTTCTTCTGTTTGACAAACAACATCACGGCTTCGTCAACAAAGCTTTTGCCTGCAAAATCCTCTTTGACAATTGGCAAAATGTGTGTCACCACGCGAATGAGCATATTGTCATGGAAATGTCAAATTTTGCACGATTCTTCAGTCGTAATTGTGTCAAATCGTTGACGACCTGAGTCAGAGCCTCAGGAATAGGGGCCCCACCCACCCTGTAATTTGTGCATAATTAAAACATGTTGAGCACACAACTTGGTCTCCCCCCTGCGGTGACAATAATTAGTGAAATATTTTGTGAAGCGGGGCGCCAGAAGCAGTTTGAGAAATGCACGTCGCCCTCTAATGGCGCGCAATCACCTGCGGATCGCTCCAATTACGGATTATTCTCCAGCAATTATTGGTCTGATTGAGATGCGCACTGTGCAAAACGAGATGTGAATGAGGGAGCAGCTTGCGGATGAAATGTCGGACGCAGTTCGTCGCCCAGCGTTTTCAAAACAGCAGACGTGTCCACTTCTGGCGAGAAAAAGATGAACGTGAAACAAAGGCGTCAGAAGGAGGAAATTCGACATTTGTGTGCTTGTGTGCATCTGAAGTTCTCAACTCGGTTGTTTTGGTTTTGAACTATTGTTTTGTTTTCGGGAATCGAAGTCTGGAAGAAACACACTCGCATTTACGCTGTGCGGTGTTTCTGGTCCAAGGGGGGGGGCCCCCCCCCCGCGGCGGGCCCGCCCGCGCCGACAGCATCGGGGGGGGTTTGGTGTGGGGGTGTGTGGTGGAGTTGGTTGTGGAGTGTGTTTGAAGT
>JAAUXT010005918.1_pt1 | contig 14901 bp, 17 predicted proteins | sample 7278171 | NCBI WGS metagenome assembly JAAUXT01 (sample SAMN14350112, study PRJNA611818) | marine sediment metagenome | isolation source: surface marine sediment (1.8m) | place: French Polynesia: Moorea | collected 2018-08 | reverse complement strand
GTGGGGTGGGGTGGGTGGAGAAAATCCCAAAACGTCCGCGGAGCCATGAATGCGATTTTCGTGCTTTTCTGACTGAATTTAGGGTAAATTATCGCGCATGAACCAGTGACACATGCGCATTCGGTCACAAGCAACGTTTGTCTTTCCTGCTTTCATGAAAGCCGCCGATCAGCGTTCCGTTGCAGTACTCAATTTTGCATGAGTATACTCGCAGTGGAAATAAACCAAACATTAGGAGATGTGAGATCACGACAGAGTCTCAGTTTTTTTTGTGCACCCAGCCTTCAAGGCTCTGCACCGAGTTTGTCTGAACCTGACGGTACGTGAGATAACGCAGCTTGAGGTGCGTGACGGTCGGTGACTGGAATCATCACAAGCTACAACAAAGGGAATCATTTCTCTGTCCCTTTAATCCGCCCCGGGATCACAAAGTTGAGTCGTTTTGACAGCAAGGCGACGGTGCGACACCCACACGTCCACGCAGTTTGTTTTCGACTTGTTTTCGAATCTATTTGCATGGTTCTCGTGCCAATAACACATTTGGAGGTGGGAGTTCTCCCTGGGGGAACGTGAGGTCCCGTGAGATGCTTCGCCTGCTCAGCCGCCCTACTTCCGGCGGAACCAGGGTGAGGGTGCGGCGGAGGGACCAGGGTCCGAGTCAGTCACACAGTCAGGCCTGACAGAGCTCCCTCCCATCTTTGACATTCAACACACGCGTTGGAAAAGTGTTAGCACCTGGTGGTGTCAAAAACTAGAGGAGGAAATTACTTTTCACGTGTTTTGTGGCAGGCGACAGGGTGTGACAGTGTCACCTTTTCAATGAGTTTCAGCAGTTCATGTCAAAGGGCATTCGCCTGGTGCGTGTGACCATGGCACCCAAGGACCGGTGTTACTGCGACACCCACGGCCACAGCCAGGGCCAATCGTTGCTTGCCCGTGAAACGCTGGGGACGAGTTGTGGACGGAAACCAGGTCAACTTGACACGTCGTTTCACGCGCGCTGCAACGCCATGACTGCCGAAGTGTGCGGCGTCCGTTTGTTGATGTCAACGTGAAATTGCTTCTGCGAACCTCAACAGCAAGAGGTCAGTGAAAGTTCTGGTTCGTGGCCAGATCAGGTTGCGGATCTTAGATCAAACCAAAATTGCCACAATGACCAATTCAAACATTTTCTCTCGGTGCAGCTGCGCAAGGGAAACACCCTGCAGATGGCAGCGCAGTTGCTGGCCCGCGGGCTCGTGCAATTGTTCGTCGGTTTTGCAGTTCATTCTTTCAAGTCAGAATCCCCAAACCGGATTAATTGACTGGACTTTAGTCAGGACTGGCTGTTCCCCAGCCCGTGGTCCCACCCCTGGATCAGCAGCTTCTTCGGTGCTCCCTATGCACACAGCACACTGTGGCCCCACCCCTGGATCAGCAGGTTCTTCAATGTTCCCTGTGCACACAGCACACTGTGGCCCCTCCCCTGGATCAGCAGTTTCTTCAATGCTCCCTGTGCACACAGCCCGTGACAGCGAAGAGTGGAACCCGGTGTAATTAAGGAATTGGATTCCCTCTCATGGTTCCAGAGCGTCGACAAATCAAAGGCGACAAGTCGCCTCTTTTCACAAGCGCCTTTCCACTGGCCCATTCAGATCTTCCCTGAGGGCAACCAACCAACCAACCAACGCCGCAGTCAGAGTCTGCGTCTCAGGTCAGTCGGGGTTGGAGTGGCAAACGCCGAGGATACCTGACACCTGAGTCAAAGTTTGCGTTTGAGTGTCAGACACTGAGAGCTGGCAACACCTGAGTGTCAGTTCCGCTGTGGTTTCAACAGCCACTTGAAGCGCGTTTGCTTTGCTTCAGTGAAGTGTGTTTGCACCTGTTGCAGTGTTTTACGTGTTTGCACCTGTTGCAATGTTTTACAGTGTGTTTCACCTGACGTCAGACCATCGCTGAGCATGTTTTCACTTGCTGAAACCAGACAGAGAGTCAAGAAAAGACTCAGGCTGAGGAAAGACAGAGACTGAGGCAAGGGCGTCCCTGCAGCTCATTGGAGTAAACTCAGACTCAAACCTGACGGAGACTGAGACTGAGGCGAGGGTCCCCCTCACTTGCAGCTCATCAGGGTGAGAGGTTCTGGACGCGTTGCCAAACGGCGGGAGCAGATGTGAATTCCTCACAGAAACGGTTATTTCCCAAGTTGCCAGGGCAATCAGCAGAGGCAGGAACATGAAACCAAAGTCCGTGTGGGCGCACTCCTCTGAGCTGATCACACATTGAATGTAATTCGACCAGAATTTCGTTCTCTCGATTGTTGCTGTTTTCAACATGGAACTTTTCGTGTCAGTTTTGGTTCTCCATCGTAGGCCGCTGAATGCATGGGAATTGGGAGGAGGTGAATGTGTGGGCATTGGGAGAGGGTGTCCGCCACACCCACGCACACACCGGGCCCTAGGCCCACTCTGTGTCTTCAACGCCCCCGCCCGCGAAACTGCTGGGAGAAATTGATTTTCCCAATTAATTGGACCAAATTTGAATCTTTGCAATTCATATTGAAGCCCCTCGAAATCGGACTGGAGTCAGGACTGGGACTGGCCTCATCCTGGATCCGCCATTCCCCACTTTTCACACGTTAGATTTCTTGACGTCGACGTCAGCTCCCTCTGCAGGCTTGGACTCTGCTGAAAACTATGGCTCCTCCGACCCAAACTGTGGAAACGCTAGACCCTCCAATTTTGCATGATTTTGCAGGGCATTGTGCTGTACACGACGTGCCCCAGGCTCTCCAGGTGTGTGAAGGCTGGAAAAAAATTTTCGGGCCTCTGTCAGTTGGAGTCCAATAGATTGCGTTCCTGTATCCTTGGCACTGCGTTGCAAGGGCGACGCAGGACACCTTGTAAGTCACGGAGAAGAAACGCAGGGCCAACCTGGTGTGAACCCGGCCTCTGGTCTCAGGGCTAAATGGAGAAGAAGAGGTGGCGCACACATCTGCGAACATGGTGGAGTGGGCGGTCAGCAGTGGTTCCAGACAAACCTCAGGGTGGATCCAGAGGGCAAAGGAGCTCGGGGTAACTCGTTGTTTTGTGCTATTCGTGACATTTCTGTGGAAATTTGAAAGTTGTGGATATCTCTCTCCTCGAGGGGGCAGAGAAAGAGATGGAGAATTCACGAATTTGAGACAGAGGGGAAAAGAAATGAAGAAGGAAAGATGAAAGAAAGAACAAAACACACGATGAAAGAAAGAAAGACCTGAAGACAGTGAGTGAGTGAGTGAGTGAGTGAGTGAGTGAGTGAGTGAGTGAGTGAGTGAGTGTGTGAAAGAAAGAAAGAAAGAAAGAAAGAAAGAAAGAAACAGAGGAGAGATCGAGAGTGCTGACGTCATGGTCTCACCTCGGGAGGAGGAAAGCCAGCACTGGACCCGTGGTTCAAGCCACACGAGACCAATTCACACGCCGACACAGTCATCGCCGACGTAATTTGTAGAGCTGCGTCCTGGGTATTTTGGGCTCGAAGACGCCTGCATTTAGCTGGCTCACCGCTATTCCCGTGCTGCCCAACGTCAGATCCAAATCCAGTCTGTCACTTCTACGGGAATCGGTCAACGACTTTGTCGCAGGGGGTCAAATTTCTGTATTTCAGGATTATTCAGCACGTAAAAAGTTGACGCGTGAGTGCGTGTCGCAAAAGTGACTGAGGGACTGAGAATGCAAACTGAAAACACTTTGAAGGGATGGCTCCAATATTTGGTTTGGGGCGACCACCCTGGAGGGCCGACTTCACCTTTGGTATCATGAATTTACAGGTAAAAGTGAAATATTGTCGACCTGTAAAATTTTTTCCGACCTGCTTCGCATAATTTTGGGGGTAAATTTGTTTGTCTGGGGCTCGGGGGCCCAGGACCCCAAAATCCATTGGATCCGTCTCTGCGTTGACACAGTGAGGGCTTTGCGAGTGCTGCAGCTGCTGATAAAGGGATGAGTGACACGTCTGTTGGGATGAGACAATGGGACTCAGGCGGCCATGTTTGAGCAGTTCTCTTTGCGTTTCTGCTTGAAAAAAAAGCTGCAGATAATTCGCGCTGAGCTTTCCTCGTTTTTGGTCGATGAGGAGCAGACACTCATGAAGCACAGCGACCAAATCCAGAGGACCCAACATCCCAAGAATTCCCCCTCCTGACTTCGCCCCGCATATTGTGTTGTGTTGTAAAAAGGTTTCAAAGTTATGCAGGGTCAGATTGCTGGAGTGGCCCCAGCCCTCGCCCAACCTCGTGCCCTCCTCGCGTGAGTTCAGGCCCCCCTGGGTCTCCTGGGAGCGCACATCAGGTCTCAAGACACTTTGGTCCGCAACATCTGCTGCGGTACTGGGGAAGCCTGGACCTCGGCGCCTGCACCGTCTCTCTGTATTCTACATTTCATGCAGTTGAACTGGGGTTTTTTGTGGGGGTTTCACTGCTTGGATCCGTTGCACCTGTGAGAGTCAGTCCCCTTCGACCAAAACTGTCCTGGTCAGTTCAGTGCGAATGAGCCTGGAGCGTGGACGGCGAGGGGCAGCTCCGATTCCTGCTGCGGTGTGAACAAAACGACTCAAGTTTCATGCTCGTCATTAATATTTATTTCACAAAGGCAGAATTTCAGTGAGCCAGGCGACATCGTTGTGGATGTTCGATTTTCACCCCGAGCTCAACGGCGGTTTTTCGTGCGAACAGCCCGCGGTTATTACTGACAGGGTCGCAACAGGAAACGTTTGGGCTGCGGCAGCCAGCGCGAGCGTGGATTGGGTGGAAAAGCAACCCTGAGCCATTCGGCGAGCAAAACGAACGCCACCACGAATCGTACACGCCCTTCGTTGTTTCCTGTGCGGCACGTCTAAAGTCGCAGTTAGAGCTTCAAAGACTCGTGTCTTGGCGGGTGCGTTCATTTTTATTTTCAATTGGCTCAAAGACCCCGAGTCTTTGGTTGTTGTCATGGGAACGCGACACACTGTGCACACAATCCATGGAACTAAACAAAGTACAAAGAATGAATTCCAGATTCATACCCTTTTGTGTGTACTTTTCCAATTACAAAAAGAGCAAGTTGGATTGAAGCAAACACAAGTCGCGCGCCTGTTACCATGTTTTACAGGTGTGTAGGAGGAAACCCACAGGCAGATGCTGGAGAAACTGACATTTCTTCATCTCCTTGTGCGCCGCAAGTTTTCCACCCCAATTGAGGTTTCACCCCTGGGCTGGAACCTTGCTACAAAATCCTGAATCTGCCTCTCAAGCCTCTTCTGTTTGTCCTTCAACCGCTCCACTCTGAGCAGGGCCCCGGGAGGCTCCGACCATGACCTCCTTCAGCGAACGCTGGATCCGGGTACGAGGAGTCACCAGCCGAACCCAGGAACCGACAGAACGTCCCTGGTTCCGAACGGAATCGAAAACCAGAGAATGTACATCTGTTCTGCAAAGGTACACACCGGGAATCTGAGTGCTTACAACACGCGTGCAGTGCACTTGCGGAATGCCTTTTTCACACTCAGCGCACAAAAAAGTTCATAAAACGATGCAATGCTCCCGCCTCACCCCGTTGACTCCACTCCGGTTCAGGATCAGTTTGGGCCGCGTGTCCTCGATTCCTGGATACGTCAGAGAAACGTCCTGCGCCCGACAGAACCCGATGCATTGTTCTTCCGAGAAAGTCTTGGCGTCCTGAGTTGTGGTTTGAACCGGTAGAAATTCATTCATGTGAAGAACTGAGCAAGAAAGAAGTCCTTCTGGATCGGGCCAGTCTGGAACACACACACACACACACACTCACACACACACACACAGTGGCGTTCGGTGCATTCTGTGACGATATTGGTCCCGCGCGTGCGCTCACTGAAATCCCGCCTCTGCGCGTGCGTCGCGCATGCTCAGAAGAAGCGCTTCCGCCACTTGGAGCGCCGCCGCATCGGGGACATGAACAAGTCCAGGCTCGGCTCCGTCTCTGCAACGACAGGAGACGCGTCAGTGCAGGAAATTACACTTGTTGAGTCACCAGGGACAACAGAATGTACATGTGTCTGTGGGGACGACGGGACAAGCATCCATCTAGGAGTGTTTGGTGTGTGAGTGTATGCGCGTGTCTGTGCGTGCGTGGAGTCTGTGTGTTTGGTTTGTGTGTATGCGTGTGTGGTTCCGCTTCTCAGTGGAGAGAAAACTTCTCAGAACCAAGGTCCGGAAGCCCATGACCCTCCTGGATCAGCCTCTGGTCCAGGTGGCCTCGGGGCCTGGACCCATGTCCCCCCGTGAAAGAACCTGTGGATTGTCTGCGTCTTGGGGGTTGGAGTCCCATGATAAGGTCATCCTGAATCCTCCCCCGAAGTGCACTTCCGGTCGAACACTCCGGAACAACAACAGGCAGTTCGGTTTTCATTCGATCGAGTACTCAGCTCAAAATTGCCGCGGGAAGAACGTGTTTGCTCAACGTGTCAATGTGTTTGCTGCTTCAAATGAGAATAACGATTCGACGCGAGGTGTGAGGCTCCGTCCGACCGATTCGCACTGAATTCTCAAGTGCTGCTCAGGGTCAGGCAGTTTTAGTGAGGCGTTGGGGCTGAACTCCGTGCAATATGGCGTCTGTCCTTAGTTCCAGGGTCGCCGAAGGGCGGAGGTCCTTTGTTGAAATTTCCTTCTGAATTTCCTGCTCAGTCCGGCCTGTGCGCGCGTCTCCCTCAGAGCGTTCTTGTTGCAGTGGGAGAGACGGGACGCGCTCCACGTCGACGTGAGGTGTGTCAAGCGAAAACCGTGTTCTTGCTGATACGCAATGCGTTTTGAGGTTTGCTCCCGCGGGAACTGAGCCACGCACAAAGATGCTCAGAGAAGTCTTCAGCAGAGCCAGAATTCGGGTGTGGATGGCCGACCAAACAGGGTTCTGAGTCAGGGAGCTGGCCCTGCATCGACTCTGGAAATTTTTTCCAGCAAAATTAAATGCGAGATGTGCCCACGGATATTGTTACACCGCCAGAGGTCGCGCAGGTGGAGTCTGAGTCTTCACTGTGGTTCTCGGAGCACAACGTTGTGTGTGACGCCGCTTGACGCTCACTGCAGGGCGCGTCTGTGGGTGTGAGTATCACTTCCTGCTCGTGTCAATCTTCTCACGGTGGAAAGGTGCGCAGACTTGTGGTGCAAAACGTGTTTCAACTTCAAACAAAATTAACACGAATGAGAGGAGACTTCTCAATCCGGGGACACAATCGTGGACGATTGGTCTGTTGTGTCTCACTGAACAAATTTCTCCACGCCTCCCAGAGTCCCCGCACACAATGTTTGAGCGTGGGATTTCTGTTGACGAGTGACCCGTTATTTCTTGAGGCAGTCAAGAAGAGGAAGTTTCCAAAGTTCGGGCTCGACAAGGCTTCTTCGCCCGCCCTGACAGGTGTCGTATCTGACTCAATGGGGAGATTTAGCAACGCTTGTCTGAAATACGCCCGGTAGACTGCCGCCTACAACACTGCTCACCACCAGACGTAATTTCCGTGGATCACTCACAACACATGTGAAAAACATCCGGTATGTTCTGCCTGATCTGCCAAATATGGTCATGGCATAGCTGACCTCGGTCTCCACATTGACGGGCCCAAGGAGGTCATGTCATCAGCCACGTATTGAGGGCACGTCGGAATTCCACCGCACGTATTTGCTAAATCTCCCCAATTTCCGCGTTTCTGCCGCGGGATTCTGCGCCAAAGTTTCCAAATCAACAGAAGCCGGATCAGTTTCTCTGTGTGTGAGTGTGTGTGTGTGTGTGTGTGTGTGTGAGCGTGTGTGACTCACGATCTGCTTCTGTGTGTGTGTGTGTGTGTGTGTGTGTGAGAGCAGACTGTTGCGAGGCCACACAGGGACAGATGTGGGGGCTTGGGGCGCGCCATACAGGGAGGGATCCGGGGAGCAGGGAAGGGGCCAAGGGGAAGACACATCGGGACAGACCAAGGGAGCAGGGCAGGGGCCAGGGTCGGGCTATGTGAACCAGGACAGAACCATGCAGTGAAGCAGGATGGGTCACACATGAAAGGGCTGTGGGAGAGACACACAGGCATGGACTCGGGGGTTCAGGGAGCCACCCCATCACCCATCTTTTCTACTACTCCTTCTGAACCCTGTGACTTGACCATAACTCGCTGTTGTTTGTCTTCTTTTTCGAAGCGACCCTTCTCTGCCGAGAGGCTTGGTCCCTCAACCGAATCTGCGATCCGCTCCTGCATCAAAACTGTGGCGCCTCTCTGCGTCATCCCGTGGTCGGATTCTGTGTCAGACCCGCCCTCGCAGTCTCTGAGGTGGCCGATGTTTTACACGGTGTGTTTGGGCGTGACGCGTGGCCCGCAGCGATCGAGACGGAAGCTCAACAGTCTCATTCAACGGGCGTGTGTGCCCAGACAGGTTTCAGGCTGCATTCACGTTGGTCCATCCACACCTGCTCCCTCAAACCACGTGTGCACCCAGGGAGCCGAGGGCGCCTCTCTCATCCTCGAAACCCCTTTCTTTCTTTCTTTCTTTCTTTCGTCTTTCAAGATTTCTTTCTTTTCTCAAAAAGCACCGCCCCCGCCCTGAGCCCGAACCAAGAACCGGTTGTCTCCCTCCGAATCCGATCCTGGATCAGCTGGAGGAAGGCTTTCATTGGCGGGCGTGTCTGTGGATTCGCTTCAGGCTCCGACTCACGTCTGCACCTGGTCCCCCAGTATCGTTCTCCAACAACAGCCCCCTGGGGACACATGCGCGCAGAGGCGTAGTTTGACTCCCGTTGACCCCCCAGGAAAGCCTCATGAGGCTCTGGTCTGGTCACACCGAGTCTGCGCATGGAAGCGCGTCTAGAACCTTCCTGCGCCACCAACAGACATAAGCGGCCTGTACACGGTGACAGTGCAGCGCTGCATATCTCAGTCCGGCCTTTTGCTGCAGTGAGCTCACCGCTGGCTGGGCGAAATGGGTGTGGTCAGCCATTCGAGCTCTCTCGGCCGGCCGGCACACGAAAATGGAAGACTGCCATGGCATTGTTGAAGAAGTGGGTTCACATGCCAAAACAAAATGGTTCCTGTTCAATCACACAACTTTTTTTTCAAGCGCAGGTCTCGAAAATTCATCGTGCGATTTCACGGAAACCTATTCCAAGCAGCGTGCACGTGTGAGCCCCTCGTTTTCCATCCACATTCGCCACAAATTGAACCTGTTGTCAAAGCTCTGCGAGAAATCGAACACTCGCGACACCTTCACGCAAGTTTCTCTTCCTACTGTACGAGGCTCGTCCAAATGAAAGTGAACATGCGGGTGTTGCAGAGACGGAATGAAACCAACTTTGGAATGCAGATACCTGACAAGTGTATTGACATGATGAAAGTGATTTCAACCAAAATACATGATTCTGCATATCCACAAAAATATCCGGAACATCAGCGTCAGGTTCTAATTCGGCTAACTGCCTTGAGTTAATGGGTCGACGCATGCATCCACAGCCTTTCTTCACACATGCTCAGCGGATCACAGCCGCAACAGGGCTGTCAATCACTGTCACTGCTGCTCTCCAGAAGGTCAGAATCACTTGGGAGAGTCATCTTATCTCCCTCAAAGTACTCCCCTTGAGTGGCCCTCGGAATGTTGCTGATCTCCTCCATCAAGGCATCCTGAAGTGCAGGAACAGAAGGGAAAATGCGCCCCCTGATTTGGCCTTTCAGGAAAGGGAAAAACCAAAAGTCAGCTGGGGCCAAATCAGGGGAATACGGAGGGTGGGAGACGGTTTCCACCATCGCAGTAAACGTTGGAGTCGCGGTGTGGCCCGGGGCATTGTCGTGCATCAGGCAATACCAATTTCCTCTCCACAGTTCAGGTCTCTTCCTTCTGATCACCTCCCTCAGCTGACCCAGGACACCAATGTAGACCTTGGCTGTAACAGTCATCCAAGGGGGGAAGAATTCTAAATGCACTACTCCTTGATCATCAAAGAAAACTTCCATCATTGTTTTGCGTGCCTGGCATGACCACAAGGCCTTTTTGGGGCATTTCTCCTTGGCGTGCATCCACTGACAGCTGGTTTGTTTGAGCTCAGGCTCCAAAACAGAGAACCAGGATTCGTCTCCAGTTATCACTGACCACAGGAACAGCGGATCCTGGGTTTCCCTCAAGTTCTCATGACAGACTGCAACTCTCAAATCCTTTTGTTCCTGTGTCAGGATGCGCGGCACAAACTTTGGTGCTTTCTTTTTCATCTCCAGATCCAGGCACAGGATGTTGTGAACACTTCCAGTAGAAATGGGCATGCCTGTGGTCTCTTCAACTTGAGCTGAAATTTGCCTGACCATTGCTCTCCTGTCGACCTGCATCACCTCCTGCACAGCTCTGACATTTGCCAAATTCCTCGCAGTGGGTTTGCAACCAGGACATTCCTTGTCCTCACTGGATTTGTCTCCTGCCTTGGCTCTGAGGTACCAACGCCTGCATGTTGACAAAGACAAGCTGTCTTCTCCATAGACCTCCTTGAGAAGATGGAAAGTTTCTCCCTGACTCTTCCCTCTGGTCGCACAAGCGATGATGTGGTAGCGCTGCACGCAGCAAAGCTTCATGCTGTCCATTCACCACAGTGCAGATCGCCAAATGCGCGTAGACAGACAGGAAGGAGGATTTGACATGCTGCAGTGTTGCGTAACAATCGTGGTCAGCGGTCTCCAAAAAATGGGTGACACACCTGCACACATGTGTGCTCAAGGACAATGTCATAACCCAAAAAAAACCGCACAGAAACCCGCATGTTCACTTTCATTTGGACGAGCCTCGTAACTGAACTCATTCAAGCTTCAAGCGCTCTCATGGCAGACGGGAACTTCGTTTGGTGGTGTGTGTGTGGGGGGGGGGAGGCCACTGGATACCGACCGTGTGGAACCGACACCACAGAGCAGTTTCCTACCTTCCGCTGTTCTGGTTTCATCCTGACAGAGGGATGCATGACAGAGAGGCCCCCGAGGCCAGTTCCACCACATACACTGGATGAGCCGTGCGCTGCGTCCTCGCACAGGGGGCGTTGCGTCCCTTCATCAGGCCAATGACACGATGCAGCGACACAGCGCCTGTTGAGCTAAAATTTTGGGACACAACTCATGCAGGACGCAACAAGGGTAAAGTTTGACTGCAGGATCCTCGGAGACAGTTCTGGCAGGAGTGCACACGATACTTGCACGTACTGCTCGCAAACGAGTGCAAGTCACGCGACAGGAAATCTTTTCAGTTCCAACTGGCATGGCAATGTTAGTTGTGGCTCCCAGGTTCCGGGGGCTTCAATTGGAGATGTCAGAAACGGCTTTGATGCGAGTCTGAGTTGTTTATGAAGGAGCATGTGGGAGATAGAGGCGGATCCTGAATTCTGTCGGGCAGCGATTTCCAACTTTTGTTGGACTCCAGGAAGAAATTTGTGTGGGCCACAACCACCCCCTGGTTCTGCCCCTGGAGAGCAGATGAGACGTAAGTTCTTCCACAATCACTTGTCAATTAAAACTGAGACTCTGGCTCACACAGGATGCGTCGCTCTTGTCCATGTAATGAGGACTGCATTGTCCCTGAAACCACCCTGGGAAGCAATGCAACGCAACCAGCAGGTGCGTTCAGAAAGTTGCTTTTCTCCCAGTTGAGTGCAAAACTGTCACGTTTTGTTGGTGCCGAACAATTTACTACTTCCTGGAAAATTATCGAGAGTTTTGCTCCGACCTTGAGCGTGACCAGGTGAACCAATGACAGAGACAGAAGACTTGTACCGATCAAACTTGATCGAGTACCCGGTGTGGGTATGCGAAGCGGAAGGTGAAGTACAGGCGGCGTGGGCAGAGGCTCAAGGGGACTGGGCAGTGTCATTCACAAGCAAATCCAAGCTCCAAGTCCCAAAGAACGATCCAGGGGCCAGACCACATGATCCACAGGATTCCCCCTCCGAGCCCCTCCTCTTGATTTGTGTCAGAACCAGTGCTCCAGCCTTGTTTCAATGGGCGGTTCCGAGAGCCCCAGGTCCTCTGACCCACGAGCAGATCCAGGGCTGTGGGGCCCCTGATCTGCAGACACATCCAGAATCCAGCCTCATTACCCACGGGATTCGGTCTCGACCTCCTGACCAGCTCGTAGATCTAAAGCCTTGGCGGTTCCGGGGTCCCAGGTGCTCTGACCCAAGGGTGCGTCCAGGATCCAGGCCACCAGAACAATGGAACAAAAGGTGACATTTTGTTGGGAACACGAGGAGCGTGTGATGTGTGGCTGGTGACAAAGAGCCACGCAGGCCACACCGGTCACCGGAGACTGTTTCAAAAACAGATTGACGACTGATGTTTGTAAAACCCAAGCGGCGCTACGGCGGCCGCAGAGCCTTTGAAGCTGGAGTCGTCTGTCCACACAATTCGTGCCGACTGAATTTACTGCGACAGTTCCCGAGTCACACCGGAAGACAACAAAGCAACACTTCGGGTTCCGCAAGTTGATCCATCTACTGCCGTGGGAGGGGGTCGACCTCGACCAAACCAAGTTCCAGCCTTGTGGGGCCCTGACTTTTACTTTGAATTACAAAACAAATGAGAGGAGGCCAAAGTTGGTGTCGGTGGCACAAAGCCAGAGAGTGTGTGTGTGTGTGGGGGGGTCAGTGGGGGGCTGGGCCCTTCGGGGGACCACACCCTCCCTGGATCCGCTCCTGCTGTCGTCGTCCGTGCGGAATGAAATCTCTGCGGCAGTTCCTGAGCAACACGGAGCGGTTTGAACACAACACGACAATAAGGGTTTTCACGTTGGTGACGCGCGCGTCAAAAAATTGACGCCCACGTCAAAATGCTCCATTGGGCGTCATGTTGAATTTTGATGCGCGCGTCAAAAATTCTGACGCCGCCCAACCGCGCGTCACCAACGTGAAAACCCCTAATTGCATGGTTACCGTCAATTTAAGTCTTCTGCCTGTCGGCTTCAAACGCTGACAGAAAAATGAAAAGTCTTGATTTCAAGCACAGGTTGCTCCTCCCACTCCAATGTAACACACATTTCCTTGAACAATTCGGACGGCTGTTTCTCTGCAGTTCAATGTGATTTGTCCAGGAGTGTGATGAAGAAGCCACGGCACAGAGAAAATTTTTGAGGAAAAAAGTAACCCTTGGGTTTCCCGCCACCACCACCAAATCGAGATCCGTCCTCGAGGCTGCAAACATTGTTGTTTTCAGGAAAAACATCCCAATTGGGCTGTGTTGCCGCACCAGACAGGAAGCGCCCGCCTCCAACAAAAACCCTTTTTACTTTGCTCCCAGAGCCCTCGGCTCTTTGGGGAAAAGCGCCCGCAGAAAGAACCTGCAGTCTGGCTCTTTTTTTCTGCGGTGGTTTCTGGCCATAGGATGGTCATTTTGTCCATCAATGGGTTTTTGTACATGAGGCTTTCTTGCAATTCTTCAACGTGCAATTGCAATGCGTCGGAAGCAACTACCTGTGGATCTGGACTGCAGACCCTCGGTACTAAAACAGTGGAACGACCCTGGGGGCTCCCGAACCGTGCAGTTCTGCAGACATCCATCATCGTGAGTGCTACATGGTGCTGTGTGTGTGTGTGGTCTCGGTTTCACTACGCACAGTTGTCGGCAGGCACGGTTCAACTGCCTGGTCCTTGGCCGCCTGAACCCCACTCCCCCTCCCTACCCCCCTCCCACTCCTCCCTGCAGAGAAGGCCTCCTGTGGACAAGCCCCTGAATGACTTCTATTGACGATTGAGCACAGATCTTGGACTTATTGAAAGGTCTTTGAGAGCCCTTTTGGAAAAAATGTGGTTGCTATGGTAACTTTTCCAGCAACCTCAAGTGCACAAATGTCAAAAACATCAAGAAATCAAGACGCCTTGGAGGGACTTTGCACTGCAGCTGCCTTGAGCTTTTCATTTCTTATAGTGTTGAGACCAAGCTCTACACTGGGTCTTTTGTTGAAGGGAACTTGGCTTGTGGGTTTTTGAAAGCTCTACAGCTGCTGTCAGAGTAGCTTCAGAGCCGCAAGCCTGAAACAGTTCTGGCGAGTACTCAGTTCCCGGTGTAACGAAAGCTGGTTACGCACATTCTTCTCGGTGACGCTGGTGATTTTACACGTCGGACATCGTCACAGCTAAAAGTGTCAGTTGACCGAAGCGCACCTGTACGCAGCATCCGTATCTGGGCTTGTCTCTTGGGGTTGTGCGCGTGGAGCCCTAGTCGTTTCCATGCAACCTGTCACAAGCAGCTGTTCAGTTTAGAAAGCTTGATCCTTCTCACCCAGCACAGCTGATCTATTGCGCGTGGACTCCAACCCAACCCAACCCAGAAATAATAACCCTCCCCTGCCCTCTCATTTTTGCTTTGCACAAGCCGGAACACAACAGCATGTTTGGCTGTCGATGCTTGCCGTTGCCATTCCCGTCAACCGTGGTGATGCAGGACCTGGTCATTCTCCTCTCCAGGCTCGCCTCTTGAATCCACCAGACAAACCAGACAACAAACAATTTGAAAGTCCTGTGTTAAAACACTACAGTTAAAGTAAATGCGCACGTTCCTCGGTGGCTTCTTGCCCTTCTCTGAAGCTGGTCTGCTACCAAAACGTGCGCTGGGCCTTGGTATCCCCAGGGACTTCATCTCGTGGCAAAATAAGGCGAGACGTGAAGGAAACAAAGTGAGGTCACGCAAGGGGGCACGTCGCAGGGGGCACCATTCACCGTGACGTAAACTACCGGCTGTCTGTTGAATTTTCTTTCAGCACAAGTCTTCTGAAGTCTCGAACACTCACACACCACACCCACAACTCGACCATCTTCCAACAAACACGTACACACACGCACAAGCACGCACGCACACACAGGCACAGGCACAGGCACACACACACACACACTCACACACACACACACACACACATCCAGAACCACAGACTCCGTAACCCTCCCC
>JAAUXT010147737.1_pt1 | contig 14902 bp, 16 predicted proteins | sample 7278171 | NCBI WGS metagenome assembly JAAUXT01 (sample SAMN14350112, study PRJNA611818) | marine sediment metagenome | isolation source: surface marine sediment (1.8m) | place: French Polynesia: Moorea | collected 2018-08 | reverse complement strand
CCTCCCTAGATTCTTGGGGCCACAGTTAATTCTCCAGAGCTGGTGCGTAAAACTGCCGAAAATCGTCCAGCATCCAAACGAGGTGTTCAACCTTTCACAGCCTCATTCCTGAGATATAGAGCCTCGTTGTTTGGGGGTGTCACAGTCTCAGTGACCGTGGTTTCTACTCGCGAGAGACAAGGCTCATTGTTTGTGTCACAAGGCAGGGGTGCTGGGTCTGCTGCCCCCGCGGTGTAAATCCAGGGCTCAGAGCGGTCTGTGTGATTTCGTGGAGACGAAGATGACAATGCTTGAATGGGGGAGTTTTCGCACCGTTGCTGCAGCGCCGTCCTTGTGGGAGGGAACCTGACTTGGATCCAGGAGGCCAGGCCTCCCTGCTACCGTGAGTTTTTACTCAGGGGAAGAATCTTTGGCAAAAAAGGACAACAAAAACGTTGTGGTGCGAAAGAGAGCCATCAAAATTTTGACAAGCACTACGCTTTGCCACTCTGTTACATCCCATGTGCACGATTGCCCAGACAGACAGACAGACACACACACACACACACAGACACACAGACACACAGACACACAGACACACAGACACACAGACACACACACAGACATACAGACAGACAAACAGACAGACAGACAGACAGACAAACAGACAGACAGACAGACAGACAAACAGACAGACAGACAGACAGACAGACAAACAGACAGACAGACAGACAGACAGACAGACAGACAGACAGACGGCGCTGCGCTCAGCCAGCTTCAAGACCACAAACAGCCTCCCCCCCCCCCCCCGTGGTGATTTCCATGGAGATATCCATTGAGATCACCTGTGACGCGGGATGCGCAATATCTGCGGCGCACGGCCGTCGTACGGCCGCCGGTGTCCACCTCCTGTCGGCGGGAACGCGATAGTCGGATCACGTGACTCGTATCTCGGGCTGTCAGGGCTGTTCGCTCTGAATGACGCGTCCACGGGAGATTTTAATAAATACCAGTAGGGTGAGTTGTTTGGGCGGACCGGTGATATGGATTCCAAGGATAATATTTTTTATCTTTGGTGGATATGGAGAATGGAAAAGACTCCATTTTTCCAGTGTCTGAACTCACATCAGCAAGAATGAGGTCGTGCACATACGAGAGGTGTTGTGATCTCAGTCATGTGGCACAAATTCTCTAGAACATTGAACTCGGCAATAAACCTTCAGGCAAAGATCTGTGTGCAACACACGTTTTCTGACATGAAGGAAAATATTGTCAGTGCTTTTAATAAATCCGGCTTCAAGGCTCGCGTTTCGTGATGCCGGGGTATCGCGGGTCTCGACTTCCCCCCAATCAGCACAGACGGCGCAACTGGAAGCGATGTTATAGGTAAACAACGGACAGCAGGAGATTCACGAATCCGAGGCAATGCCGAGGATTTTATTAATCTCCTGTTTTCTGCTGGTTACCTGTTGCAAGGCACAAGTCAGGGCAACCATTTGACAAACACTTGGACATTACTTGTTTCAAATGTCCTGTTGAGAACAAAGGTTGCCCCTGACGACGTGCCTCATTCCGAGGCTCGTGAGGTGCCAACACGAATCTTCACACCTCGCGAAGCAATTAATGAGACCGAGGTGCAGCACTCAAACAGCTTGTGCAAATTGATCTGTTTGCATGTCGGCGTGTGCTCTCGTGCTCTCGTGTCGGGGGCGGCTCCACGCCCGGTGGATACAGGAAAAGGGGGTTTCACACAGATGACGCAGCATCAAAATTTTGGCACGACGCCAGGAACTGGCTGGACTGGTTTTCTTTGTACTGTCCATTGGGCGTCACATTATTTCATTTGATACCCATGCGTCAAAATTTTGACGTCAGCGTTAAAAAATCTGACGCCGCCCTGCCTGTGTGAAAACCCCCTTGTCTGTTGTGCGGGGGAGGAGGACGTCTCACCTCGCCGCGTTCAACTCCTGCCCAACACGTCTCTCCAACTTCCGGACATTTGACATGAACAACGTTGATACAGACACATTTGATGGCGCAACTGCAATTTGGAGTGTGTGGGCTGCGATAAGTGGTGAGGGGGCGGAGACCCCCCCCCCTGAATCCGTTGGAGCGCACAGTGGATGCGTCATGCGTTGCGTCCCCATGACATGTGAATGGATCTTGCGTCGTTCCTTGCTTTGTGCTCCTACAGAGGAAGAATTGATCTGCTTCTGCGTAACATGCGTATAGAACTGCTTTTTTAAGGAGGTTTTAGAGATTGTACGCTTGTTGTCAACTTTCTGTTGTATTTGTGGGTGCCAGTTTGATTTTGTGTTGCTCAGTGCGAGAAAGAATATCTGGGCTTGGTCAACCCGCCCCCTCCCCCCCCCCCCACCCAGCCGTGGTCAGAGTGACTTATCTGAAAAATTTTCCTGGTCAGAAAAGATTTGGCTTTGATTTGATTGCGGAGTCCTCGATGCTGTTTGACACTGGATGTTTCACACGCGCTGCCGCCATATTGGACCTGTGCCCACACCTCGCTCGTTCCCTCACCCTGAGAGGTTGCGTGCCGACACCTCGCTCGTTCCCTCACCCTGAGAGGTTGCGTGCCGACACCTCGCTCGTTCCCTCACCCTGAGAGGCTGCGTGCCAGACGGAACAGGCCCCCGAACCTCGTCTGTGTCCCCGGTACTATAAATCTGCGAACAACAAGCACTTGGTTTCTCCGGCGGGTCATTGAGAGTCTGGTCAAGCAGACATCTTTCTTCGCAGCAAATTGAACTGGCTTCACCGGGACCCGGGACTATTGAACCCGCGGCCCAGGGTTAAATTTACACGCCATTCAGCCGCCCGCCCGTCGTCTTTCTTCAGGGCTGTGTGAGTGGAGAAGCATTGTGGGGCCTGGTGCGTGTGACTTTGGGTGCAGGGGAGCTGAGCCTGGCGTTTCACAACAAGCTGTTTGGATTATGTTTTATCCACCGATCAAGACGTGGTTTGTGTGACGCGGATCCAACGGGACCCAAACCACGCAGGCCCTTTGGTTTGACTTGCACCATGGACACTTTCTCACGTTTACTCCAGTGGCATTTATGGTACATGTCATACCCAAAGTGGTACAGGTTGACGGTACCCATCATCACATTTCCGGTTGAAGCTTCCACCTCAGTTTCGACAGCCACAGGGTCCCTCGAATTTGGTCTCTACCCCCTCCTCCTGGGACCCCCCCAACCGCATTCCATTTTCTTTTGTGCTTTTTCCAAAAAAGCTCCCAGGTCCAGACCCACGTCTCTACCCGCAGAATTTATGTTCCTGTAAAAAGAGTAGGAACCACAAAACCTTATCCCGAAGTGCCTGCCCCATAAAACAAATCTCAGGGCACCCAGCGTTGCATTTACGACCCGCCATTAAGTGTCTTTAGCTTGATCAATTTGAGTACTTTGGTGCAGGGTCTCCGATACTGAATAAAAAGGGGGAATTGCCTTTGACAATTAGGCGTCCATTGCCCGGGAGTAATGATTCGAGTCTCGCGTGCCGCCTCGACCCGAGGATTTACTCGGCTCGACTCGGGGGTCTCCAGAGCCGCCGCGTCGAGCAACGAGTCCCGGGGGGTTCAGGGAGGTCCAGGGCCCAGAGTGGGTCCGCAGGTGCCGGGGGCGCGGTGACCACACACACACACACACACAAACGCACGCACGCACACACGCAATCTCGCGAGCGCGCGCGCGATCACCTTTACAGGAGTGAGAACCCCCTCGTTTGTGTGTTATGTGTGAGAGTGAGGAGAGAGATGGAGAGAGAGAGAGAGAGAGAGAGAGAGAGAGAGAGAGAGAGTCGGTGTATGTTCGTGTGTGTGTGTGCGTATGTGTGTGGACCGTACACCACACACCTTTGCTCGTAGAGAATACTGTATACTGTACTTTCAAGTCTCTACGCCAATTGGAAATCGTCCTTGTTCCCTCTTGTATTCTGTAGCAGCCACCTGTTCCTCACTCCCGCTCTCCTTTGCCGAGGCGACACCACCCCGAGTCCCTTTGAAACCAACATGAGCCTGAGAGCTGGACCTTTGAATCCCTCTGAGACCCGCTGAGACCCAGGGATTATCTTTCAATTTCTGTGGAATTCTCTTGATTCCCTGGTGCACCTGGGGCAGGCTGATTCTGGCTGGGCTGGTTCGTTTTTACCCGACAATCCGATGAAACCAGTGGAACTCGAACCAGCCCCAAGAACATGACAACCAACTCTGCTCATTCGAACAAATTTTTGAGGAACAAAGGCCAATGAAATAACTTGCACACGCAGAAAAGACTGATGGAACGAAATGAGGAGACACCCCAAAAGCCTGACATCACCAGACATGTGTCTCCCATTTGAATTGGGGAGGGGGGTGAAATGGCCAGACACCCTTGTGTTATGCACTGGGAGATTGTTTGTCCCATGTCTGGCCATTTCAAGTGAACTGATATGGCCAGACACCCGTGTCTCCTCATTTGGGGTGTGTGGTCACACCGTTACACCGGAGCAGGCCCGCTCGGATTGGTCCTCTGATGAACGACCCTGGATATCGTGTTGAAACTCGGGAAGCGCTCTGTTTGGGTTCGCTGAGCCGGCAAATTGCGCCTCTGATTGTCCCGATGGGCGATAAAGGAGACAGGAGACCACGCATCGTCTTCCAGCGCGGGGAATTCATGTCAGGTCTATACACAAAAGGATTGTTTCTCTGCACGCACGACAAAGGTTGCAAGGTGGTACAGAAATGAAGTTGCAGAGCCCCAATGCATGACGCGTCTGGTGTGAAGCTAATGTCAGTTCTACGTGTATTGAGCCCAGAGAAGAATGTCTGAGCCATTCTTTTGTTCTTCTTTTGTTTTCACTCTGTTTTTCGCATGAAGTCAGGGTTCGGGAACCTTTAAAAAATTGGTCACAGGGCGTTTCCCAGTTGGTATCAACTGCTTTAGTCGAGGGTTGAGGCCTCCATGATGGCAAGCGCAGGAGTTACAAAAGTTCTTGTCCATCACCTGGGCTTCCGCCATAGCTGGGAGCACATTTGAGACCCTGCCCATTTATTCAGTTTGGAGCGTTTTATCCATGAGACGAGAGATGTGCAGATTTTTGACAAAAATTTGCTATCCATTTGACCTTGGGTCAGCAGCTTTACAAGTTTTCTTGTGGCTCAAGGTTTCTGACCCTGAAAATCACACAATGGCTAACAACAAGAACCCACGCACTGCATGCAAGACAATGGAGTCACGCTGAGCTGGGCAATATCTGGGCTCTGAGTGCACGTGCGCTGTTCGATACACGAGTTTGATTTCCGGGGATCACACCAACAACGAGGCTCAAACTTACAAACTGATCTTCGGTTGAGAGTGCCGAGTTATTGAACAGGCCACATTTGAATTGCTTGAACCACGCGAAAATTGATCTGTCGGGAAAGTCTATTTACCCGTTAACCCATTCCCACCCTTGACACCCGGATGTACCACGGACTGAGTTCACTTGCTCTTGCTTGACTTGCACAAGTTCAGCTTTTTCAGATACATTGCCCGGATCAGTCAAATCCGAATGAAGCCAGACTGGATCAAGCGAGGCCAGCTGTGACTCGTTGTGAACAACAGATAGCGATACAGGAGACCGTAGGGGGGACCACGCCCACCTGGGCTGACCTGCGTCCACTCACTCCCCAACAGCTCTTCACCTTCGCGCACTGATGTGTACGATGGAAATGCGCGCGCACACACACGCTCACATACACACACACACACACACACACACACACACACATTGAACTCAACCCTGGGTCCGCCCCCTTCAGTGTGCTTGAGTGCTCGTCTGGTCAGCCTGTAGCAATTGATGCGAGTATCAGAACCACACCTCCGCCTTTTGATCAAGTCGTGGCTGCACAGGTGCGTAATGGGCCAACATTGAGGCGTTGGCTCACATTGTACAGGGATTAACGTCTTGTGTTGTCGTGATCATGGCGTTTCCACGTTGATGCCGTCGACGTCAAAATTTTGACGCCGCCAACGTCAATTTTAAACACGAGGCTCAATGACGAGAGTTAAAAAAGGCGTGGGCTGTTTTGTGACGCCCACCTACCAGGTGCTGTGTCAAGGTAATAACACACTGTTTTTTTTATTGACGTCGCCGTCAACGAAATTGACGTCGACAGCACCAGTGTGCAAACGGATTCAGTCTGCACTTTTTCCGCACTCCTGCGACAATTGGAGAGTTTTGGAAGCCCTGGAGAGCCCGGGTGGAGCAGCTGGTCTGTAGTCTCCACGATCCGTGTGGGTCAGGCGGTTTTCAAACTGGGTGACGCGCGGTCATTTCTTGACGTCGGCGTCAAAATTCAGCGTTGAACCCAATGATGGAAGTTTTGACGTCAGCCCAAAGCGCGACCGCGCAACGTGAAAACTGCCTCAAACCCCAGCTGTTGGCTCAACCAGATGATGGACATAAAGCAGTCATATTAAATTGTGTAATTTTTCTCTTGACTCGGAGAAAACACACACAATGATTGTATGTCGAACGGAAATGCACGAGAACTCCGAATGGGCCACTAATGTAAAAACTGATTACAGAGCAGCATAATTAGGCATTGATTTTCAATAAGCAACTTCCATAAATCTCCCCCCGTCAGATAATGGACTTAAATAATGATGTCAGCCTCGACATAACAACGTCGTTCCAGAGTTATTTGTGTATTTTTGTGGAGTTGTTTACGAGCAGTGCGCACAGGATGTCGCCGAAACTGATACGTTTTAATTATGACGCTTGCGGTGAATGATGAAGCTGAAATTCAATCACCAATCTGGCTCGAAATCTAAATTGCTTCAGGATGACCAGACGTGTGTACACAGATGGGGACAAAGGGGCGGATTCAGGTTTGAGGTTGTGTGTGTGTGTGTGTGTATGTGTGTGTGTGTGTGTGTGTGTGTGTGTGTGTGAAAGACAGAGAGTCCTGACCCCAGCTTCACAGCCCTGCCTCCAGTTGTCAATACTCGTACGTTTGGTGCTTTTCGTCAAGCGGAAGGATGAATGCGGGAGGCGTGTCAAATCTAGCGTGCAAAATGTCCAAAGCGCTGTTTCCTCTAGAATCGACATGAATTTGTGAAAAAAAATGCGGTTGTCTGCAAAATAATTCACAGCTGAGTGAACCGCGGCGCGGCTCATTGACATCCTACAGGGACGCAACGCCGCGTGAATCAGATCAAGAAGCTGGTTGAATCTGCGGTTGGTTTTGGTTCGCACCTGCTTCCGTGGCTTTGGAGGTCAACGACAACCACGTGTACACCAGTAACAATGCTCCCAACTTGTTTACTCTCAGGGGAAAAAGCCACATGGCGGTGTTGATTGAGTGCGAGCACGCTTTTGCCAATGCGGCCCTCGCAACGCTTCGCCTCAGGGCCGTTCCGAGTGAGCCTGGCCGTGTGTACCTTGATTAGTCTTTGAGCTCTTCAGAGCTCTTTGCCATCTCCATCTGTCCCTCCACATGGCGAGGCGACGGAACACGCTTTCATCCCCGGAGGCTTATCAGCGCTTCATCCCCACGGTGATGACACGGCTTATCACCGCGTACAAAGGCCCGCGTCTCTGATGGCGTCCTGGGCGACAAAGCCCGTCCTGCACAGGTCATAAGCCGGGTTTATGGCTGGGGCCATGCACTCTGAATATGTCCAGCTTTCCCTGTACGATTTCACAGACAACAAACAACCTCGCTTGGGTTTTCTTTTGCGCGCGGTGGGTCGGAGCACACGAGCCAGCGATGAGAAACACGCCACAGCTAAAAGTCCCTATCAGACTTCCTGACTTTTCTGCACTCGTATCGAGTTCCAGGAATAAAAGGCCGTCGTTACAACCCAACAACTCGTGAGATTATTGATCCTGAATCGATCAGGGTCGCGTTGGCTGTGACGTCTGTGTCACACACGCGATGCGTCACGCTGTTGGAGTGTCAGAAGTACTCGGTTGTCAAAAGTACCCATGGGCACTTTTTACTCGACGATTGTCCGGGCCAGAATGCCCCATGGGTACTTCTGACCCCATGTCAAAAGTACCCCATTTTGTGTCAAAATGCACCATGGGTACTTTTCACAGGGACGACTTTCGAGTGGAAAGTGCACAGTTACGTTTTCAGACCGGGTACTTCTGACCCGCCAACAACGCGCTGCGTCCCCTGCACAAGTCAAAGGGCTGCTGTGACTTCCATAGTTTTGTGACGCATCCACTGTGACATGGCGCCTGTGTTGATGGCTGCTGTTCTCGCCCCATCCAGCATGGACCCCCAGATAGCACTGACATGCGTGACTCGTGAGTCTTCCTGCGGGGTTAAGGGTGGAAAACGGCACCCCACTTTGCAGTGGTCCCCTCATGTGTTATGTCCAAGGCCACTTCTGATTGTGCAACACCCGTTCAGCGTCACAATTGAGCTCGGCCACGAGCCACGCAGTCTGCGGCATGAAGCCTTCATTGCACAGAGGAAAGAGGCCCCACCCACGAATCAGAGTCCTGACTCCTGCAACCCCAACCGGACCCCGCCCTGCAGACGTAAAATTAACTTTGTCACAGACCATCAGGCGGAGAAATGGATTCGTGTGACGCCCTGACACCAACCCTCGATTCCACACATAAGCACGTGAGATGAAACACGAAATCTGAGCCCCACATTTGCCGCAACCAATTTCTGTTCATATTTTTTTTCGAATCATGAATGTGATTGGACATTCACGTCAAAACAGATCCTTTTGTACAGAAAAGTGTAGTTCACACTGACCGCACCCCGCTCCGTCGGCAGTTGTCCAGGGCGCAAAATTCCCAATGAGGAGGGGAAAGGGTGGGGCCTGGTGGGCACACCCTGGGCATCCGGGCTGAATGTACGTAAAATGGTTGTTTTACCTCTCCGGTCCAGACGACCTGGTAGTCGGCAGTGTGCGTGATGACGTCATCAGAAGAAGCGTTGCTGCTATTCCATGACGTCATGGTAACATACTGCATACTTCTCAGAACCCAGCTCAATCAAGGAACAAGTGCGTTGATTTCACGCTGCTTCAAAGTCCAAAACTGAACACGGCTGCTGTCAGCAGTAATCAGTGTAAATTTCTCTATTCTCCATGTTCTTCACAAACTTTGCTCGCAGGTGTTCAAATTTCCACTGTTTAAAAAAACGAACAATTGCACTGGGGAGAAATCACAGAGATTGAGACAGAACACTCAGTCTCGAGTCCCACCACACGGACCTAATTGTGCTCGCCCGGCGCTTTGAATCTGTTAATTAAGAGCGCTTTGTGGGGGCGTGATTGGTATTCCAGCTCCGCGCTCCAAATGAGTCCCGCGAGATCCGACGCGAGTTGTCGCTGTGCCAGCTGCGTCCGTCCGTCCGTCCGTCGTCAACGACGCTGCGTCTTTTTTAGCGCGCGTGGGAACAAAAAGAGGTCTTCAGATTTTCGGGAGAGGAAGAGGGGAGCAGACTTTGAATTGGCAGCTTTCAGCACCAAAGTTCGACGGGCGTTGTTTTGTGGTGCATTGTATGGGAAATTTAAAAATTAGACTTATGTGAGCCGAGCTAAGTCTTCTCTGGAAAAATACCTGAACAAATGTTTGATCAAGTTGTTTGTTGACCTGTGTTTGTCACAGGTTTCAAGTGTCAGAATGTTTGTTTGAAAAAGATAAAAATGTTTCATGCGATCACCTGCATCTTATCCACACATGACAAACTGCGTGTACAAGCAGCTGCTTTTCTCTTGGCATCGTCAAAATTCCATTTTCCACTTTCTCTTTTCGTTCGTGTTTTCCAGACTGTTTTTGCTTTCTGTTGTCAGTGTCAGTTTCACCACATGACATTCAGTTCAAACTCCAAAGTTTTTTATCACTGCCTCCAAGGAAAAAAGTATTTTGATTTTGCCTGAAATTGCAGAAACGATGTGACACTTCCAAACGAAGTCCTGTGTGAGTGCGCGCGTCTTGCCACAGCCGGGTTCAGCCCAGTACTGATGAGCGTCGAAAAGTTGTGAGCCCACGCACGCACACCTCGCAGCTTCCACACACGCACGCAGTGCAGCTTCACCCCGTCGTGGGAGGAAAGCGCACCTGGCGACGGTGCCGCCGCTGCAGAGTGCGGTGCAGCGAGAACTTTGACACTGGGATTTGGTCACAGGTTGCGTGAATCCCGCATGTGAATGGACACTGCGTGGACCCACAATTTTCTGGTGATGTGGTGCAGTTTGGAATGAAAAAAATGGGAATGTGAATGGCAGGTCACGCAGTGTGAAAGACCCTGTGTCCCTCGCCTCACACTTCCCCCACCCCACCTCACAGACAGGTCCAAACCCTGCAGGTCTGAACGTCACAGATTCACCTCCAGAAAGATTTAAAATTCTTCATTCCTTACGCGCGTAGGACGCTCTATTTTCGGTCTGGTTGTCTTGAATGTAATTTGCTGAAATTGGCTCAGGATTTTACAATAGGCAGCACGTTTTGAAATTGAGAACACGGCCGAAAGGACAGCCAAGAAAAAAGTTGCAATCTGGAAAAAGCTTGGTCATGGCTATCACAATCTAAATTCAATTTTGCATTTTTTTGACATTGGAACTCAGTTTTTTTTTGCATCAGCATTGAGAATACATGAATTGCGCTCCAAGCAACCATCCAGGGGACGCAACACTTTCCGCACTAGGTGTGAAGCAGGCCCTGACCCAGGTGGAATGAAAGACGAGACACCGGGTTCTCCAGACATGGGCCATTTCAATTCTCGTCTTGATATCTGGTTCAAGGAGGCCACTCGAGTTTTGCCTCTATGTTTCTTGGAGTGTTTGTGAATTTCAGTGGGGGTGCCTGGTCATTTTGAGTGGAAACTGGAAAGGAAAAACAAACTTCGTGTGACAAGCCGTCGGATGGCCGTCGCAACGCGGTCCCCCATTCTCATCGGGTCCACAAGACATCTGTGTCTCCTGGTCCGGAGGGGGGGGGGGGGGTTGCTGACCACACCGGGCTCCCCTGTGAGGAGGAAGGGAGAGACCAGCACCATCAGGTGAACAGCACCTCCGGGTCTCAGACACACTGGGAGAGACAAACATCCGGCTCGGTGCGGGATGCCGGGAGCTCTAATCGGATGAGACTCTCCACTCACAGCTGCTCAGAACCGTCTTCACGTGTGGGACACCGATTCTCATGTGGTTTTGGGCCTCAGGGCATGAAGACAACAACAACAACAACAACAACAACAACAGGAAGTTGATCTTTTTGACGACCGACCGAACGACTGACCGAACGACCGACTGACCGACCGAACGAACGACCAACTGACTGACCGAACGAACGAACCAATTCCCCCAACCCTCCACTCACCCACCTTCCCACCTCCCCACATTCCCACCAACACACAAACACAATTCAACCCCCCATAGACGCCCTCGGAGCCCAGACGACGTGACCTCGACGGCACCGCAGGCCCCGCGCGCTGAGGTGAGCAAACCTGTCCGACCTCGCCCCAGGACTCGGGATGGAGAAAGCGAAGAAAGCCACTTTAGGTGAGAGAGACTGGAAAACAACGACTCAAAGTAGCTTTCTCAGAGACTTTCATTTTCGTTTCGCAAGACCTCAGACCTTGGATTTCTGAATGATTTATTTTCCAAAAAAGTAGTTTTTTCTGAATGAAGCACATCGCAGTGATGACAAAAGCCGATGTAATTTCTGCGGTGGCAAGTAAAACAAAACTACCTTTTATTTCAAGCCTTTTCAGGCTTGGGAAGTGCAGTCAAGGTGAAAAGTATCTCTGACGCCAGACTGTCTTTTTCGCAGACATGAGGTCCTTTTGTCGCAGGGAATAGGACCCCGACCCTTCTGCTTAAACCACAAAGAAGACACCAGCCTAAGAGAAAACCAGCGGGTCCCAGGCTTCCACAACGTCGGCATCTGCAGTGGTCGTAGAGCAGGGAGCAGGGCCCACTTTTCTCCGCGCATTTCAAGTCCACCCTTGTGCATCGTCGCGGAGAAAAATATCGTGCCCAAGACGCGAACTTGCCGAAGTTTGAGTTCGCCTCTCGGGTCGGACACTTGTTGTGTGGTCCGGCTGACCTCACTGCCGGAGTCAGCACGTTTTGAATCGGGTCAGACTGACACATTGTGGGCAGCGAAAAACGACACCATCTTGTTTCGCGTTGCATTGTGCTCAGAAAACCTGGAGAAGATGAGATGTGATAGACGTTCCTTTCAATTGACCAGTCTGGATTACGCAGCGACACCTTCATTCTGCGATGAATCTGGATGCGAATTTACGTCAACTCTGACCTTTCCAACGCCAACGTCATGTTGAAAATTGACAAATTTGGAAAGATCTTCGTGACCGTTAACTTTCCCATGCAGATTGCCAAGATTATTTTTTTCACAAACACGAACGGTGAAGCCAAAAAATGCTTTGGGCATTATGAATAAAACGCCGGCGGACCCCGAGGAAAGCTCTGTTGTTGTGATTGTCAGTTCCACCACTCCGCAGTGTGAAAGCAATGAATATTCCACATGAATCTGCGGGCTGGGAAAACGGAAGGTGTTAACACATGCTCCTGCCCCGGGATCACAGATCGTGGCCCTGTTCACACGACATGCGTCACGTGTCCCATGCCCGTGGTGGGTGGGGGGGGGGAAGAAAAGCGGTCCCTGCCTCTTTCAGACAGGATGCGTGCGACATGCGTTTCCCAAAGTATATATATTAACGCACGCCGCATCGGACGCAAAGGTGCACGACGCGTCTCTTGTGCGCAATCGGCCCACAATTGGCATGGCGACCGTCCCCTCCCGCAGACACGCATCGCGCGACGCAGCCCACAGCGAGACGCACCCCACAGCGTGACGCACCCACGTGACGCACCCCGACGCAGTCCGCGGTGTGACGCAGCCCGTCACGTGACGCACCCCACGTGACCCGGGCCCGCTGTTTTACATGGGCGTCACGACCTCTGGTGTTGAGGTGATCCATCTGCGGCGCCGGCGGCGGCGGCAGCAGCGGCGGCGGCGGCGGGCGGGGTCAGCACTCCATTTCCATGTATACACGACAATGGCGCTGGGAGCTGAGCTGAGCCGGGGCGGAAGCAATGTTCCGGAATTTCATACAAGTACTGACTGTGCCTACAGACAAAAATACTGTCATTTTCCACATCAGAATCCGTCGGACTATGACCCCCTGAGGGGTTCTATAGTCAGACCCTCTGGACGCCCACCAGTCACGAGGGGCTCATTGCACCCCCCCCCCACCGGGCACCATTTCCAGGGGTTTGTTTGTGTTGCTGTTGCTATTGACACAAACAGGATGCATCCTGGGGCCAATCTGGGTGAACAAGACCCGCCATTGTGGGCACCGCCCCTGATCAATGGGAGTGTCGGGATGAGTACAATGGAACCCGCAGATGTCGGTCAGGCGGGCAGGGGGCGCGGGGCAGGGCGGCACTGAGGGGAAGTGAGGAGCTGGGCAGAGGGCGGTACCGAAGGTGGTGAGTAGCCAGGCAGGGGGCGGCACTGAAGGGGGGGAGGGCCGTCTAGGCGTGGTGTGGGGCTGGGGTGGAGCTGGTTATGCAGGGGAAAATTTTGCGAGTCTGGTTTGACAAACGAACAATCCGACCCCTCGTGCGCTTGGCCGTGGGTTCCTCAGCGAGGCAATGTGATTGGACCAGACTTCAATCTCTACCAATCGAAAGATACCAAGGACGATCGGTCTATTTTACCATGCCTCGTAGTGGTCGGACCCTCATTTCGCATCCGCCGTAGGTTCACCAGGCTCGGCGCAACCCGTGCAGCCAAAGGTCCGACCTTTTTACAAAATTCCAAAAGCAACGGAAATCTGTACAAATTCCCTTACTCCGGACAGTGGCATTTTAAGAGCTTGTTTGTTCTCTTCATTTTCTGATTCAGTGGTTGTGGGCGTGCGACTCGCTTTTGAATGTTCCGCTAAAGGGTCACGTGGGCCAGACACAGCAGCTTCGCGAGAGCGTCAAGGGGTCGGAACCAGGCCTGACCTCGCCCCCCCCCTCGTCTTTGGTGCTGAACATTGGGGGGAGATTATGCACACGAATGGAGGTCATGAAGCACAGGTTTCAGGCACTGGCCAATCACCAAACGACGTTGGTGTTGACGTGACTTTCACCGAAACGTCTTCCCAAAACCTCCCTCTTGAGCCGAAGACGCGGGCCAAGGTAAAAAGCGGAAAACGGCATAAATAGTAATTTGGTTGCAAAAACATTCCATGCAAAATCTCATTTCCTGTCATTCGGGAAGTGGCGTCATTTGAGACCGTGACACCTGTTGCAGAGGAAGAAGAACGAAAACAAATATTTTTTACGCTCTTTAAACGCAACAGCATTGGCACAGTACACGTGTACACCTGGAGGTACTTCCGGAGTGAGTGTCACTTACACTGTTTGTGGAACCCAGAACAACGCAGCTGTTCACTTCGTCAACAGTATTTAATTAAAAATCGACTGACGTCCGCTTCGCACATCAAGGAGCCATTTGTTTTGGCTCACATTTCGGCTGTTGGTTTGACATCAGGCTCAGTTGCGTTGCCTCAGTTCTCAGGCATCGAGTCACGGCGCACGTGACCTGCCCTTCTTGAGGGAGCTTTGAAGAGTTGAAAGATTGTCAAAAAGATTTAGATTTGCTCCGGCTGTTGACAAATTTGAATGAATTGGTGGGTTTGGAGATCGCGGGGAAAAAGTGTCTTTGGGATGCGGACGTAGTTGATTGCGCCGACGCTGCAGATCCAGGCACCTCCCACCGCGCTCTCTCACACGCGCCCACGTTGTTATGAAATCCATCAGTCTGCATGTCTGACAAGCTTCCAAGTATTTTTAGGTGATTTGAGGAGCTTGGTCCGATTTGTGAGCTTTTGGAAAAAGCGAGCGAAATTGGAGTGAGTGAAATCAAATCACCTATAGGCAGCCTCTTCCAAAAGTAT
>JAAUXT010023951.1_pt1 | contig 14902 bp, 16 predicted proteins | sample 7278171 | NCBI WGS metagenome assembly JAAUXT01 (sample SAMN14350112, study PRJNA611818) | marine sediment metagenome | isolation source: surface marine sediment (1.8m) | place: French Polynesia: Moorea | collected 2018-08 | reverse complement strand
GGAGGAGCAGGAGCAGGAGCAGGAGGAGCAGGAGGAGCAGGAGGAGCAGGAGGAGCAGGAGGAGCAGGAGCCAGAGCAGGAGGAGGACCAAGAGCAGAAGCAGGTAGTAAGTAAGACAGGAGGTCATGGAGAATGAGAAATTGGAGAAGAAGGATGAGTAGGAAGACCAGAACGAGGGGCAGGAGCAGGAACAGGAAAGGGAGCAGGAGCAGGAGCAGGAGCAGGAGCAGGAGCAGGAGCAGGAGCAGGAGCAGGAGCAGGAGCAGGAGCAGGAGCATGAGCAGGAGCAGGAGCAGGAGCAAGAGCAGGAGAGAGATGAGGAGCAAGGAGGAGGAGAGGAAGGAGGAGGAGGACGATGAGGAGGCAAAGCAGGAGGAGAAGGAGGAGGAAGAGCAGGAGGAGAAAGATGCAGAGGAGGAGTAAGAAGACCATGAGTGTCTTGATTGTTTTGTCTTCAAAATGGTGCTTTCACCTCTCTGGTGGTGATAAAATATTGCTTGGTGATGAGGCTTATTGATTTTTCTGTTTTAGTTTTTGGGCAGTTTCACAATTTGGTCCCAATTATGTGCTGAGGTATGGCCTCTGGAGAACCAGTTTGATAATCTTTTTGGCTTGCTTCTTGTTCTTGTGCTTTTGGCAAATGCATGACTGCCATTCCTTCTTTTGGCACTTGCAAGGCTGCATCCCGTGGCAAAAACTTTCAAGTGTAGAACACAAATATGCTTTTTTGTCAGTCATTGCCTCATTGTGCGAAGTCCCTTTAGGGAGCAGCACCATGTGATAGTGCAGTGTATGGCAGCTGGACAGAAATGCCCCCTGCCCTCCTTCCCCTACCAGACCCCCTCCCCCATACCAGACCCCCTCCCCCTGCTGGAGGCAGGAGCCCCCCTGCCAAAGGTGGGACCCCCCACTGGAGGCAGGACCTCCCCATGGACAGCATGCAGCATGACTGGTGGAAGATAAGGAGGACAAGGAAGAATTGTTGAACAAGGAAGAATTGACGGCATTACTGACACCACAAGGGACTTCGCACTGCAGTTGCCTTGAGCACTGCTTCTTGTTGGCTGTTTCCTTCTTGTGATGTTTTACTTCTGCATCAACAGGCACAAATCAGACAGATTGTGTCTTCTTTCCCCTGAGCCTTCCATCATCATATTGTTGGTGAATGACTGCAGTCCACATCACAGTACTGAATTCTTGTCAAATCTCTTGTGGGACCTGAGCAAACAGTCCAAGGCATTAATTCTACAAAATAGAACAGTCCGCAGCATTCATCCTGCACAGAGAAAATGGAAAGTGTGTTTGTTCCTGAACCTTCCAGAAATGTATTCCCAGCTGGCTGACCTTTGATGTCACCAACATTGTGTTTATTCTTTTATCTGTAAGTGATATTACCAACATTGGGTGAGGTCAACATTGTATTTGGTCATTTATTTTTCAAGTGAAACTGAAACTGCTTTGTGGTCCAATGCAGCTCTGGCACCAATCGGTGATATTCTTGATCTTGTTTCACTTTGCTGACTTCAATTCAGACTCAAAAGAAGACCTCTGCAAGAACTCTTTTGGTGAGTGTCTTTTTTCTGATGTGTGAGGATTGTGGTGCCTGAAAAGAATGTCTAAAAGATGGCATGTTTGATGTATTATTGGTTTATTCCACATAAAATAGTCACACAGACAAAGCAAATGAGAAACTTGTTTGTTGTGGCCTGAGCTGCTTGACGAAATGGACCACCATCACTGCACAGTGCTGCTTCTCTCACTACATCATATCATCTTTCTGGAAATAGAACAAAATACTGTAAGTGAATTCTTCAGGAAAAAGAAACTCCAGAAATGACAGGTGCATCCTCATGATTCATTCCTATTTGTGGGTTGAATGTTTGTGGTATAAGAAAGTGGTCGCCAAGTCCAGAAAAAGTAGTTCCATGGAGCTCGCGATGATTTGAGGAAATTTCCGTTGCTCTGATCTGGCATGCTCTGATTTGGCTTGCTCTGATTTGGCTTGCCTTGATTTGGGTCACTTATTTTTATCAAAATCCTTACTTTTTTCACTCAACATTCACAACTTGCAAACTCATTTAGCACAACCCAAATGGAACACATTTGACCAAATGGAACTTTTATATATTGTTTCACAACAATATCCATATATCAACTGGAAGAATAGGCCAATATCAATTTTTCATTTTTCTATTGAAAATGACTTTTCAACCCTAACTTTAGCCCCACCTGAAAATGATGTAAAATTTTTCACACAAATTAAAAATTGAATGCCACCTCCCAAACCCCCATACAATATACAACATTTCATCAATATACTTCTTTCACTAAAAAATGTACCTTCTGAGATACAGAGACATGTCTACATCCACTATTTTTTTGGCACTTTCAAATTTGAACTTTTTGACATCAGGAACCCAAAAATTCAAGCTTGACAAATTCCTTCCTCACACATTATCCCCAACCCAAAATGAACCCAAAGAGCCCAAAAGATCAAAAATTGCTCCTCATCTTTACCATGAAACTGCTGTACACATACTTTTGGAAGACACTGCCTGTAGGTGGTTTTATTTGTCTCACACTGATTTGCCCCACTTGAGCCCAAATCACGCAACCCACCACAAACCACCTAAAAAGCACTAAATTGGCAGTGCTCAATTGTGGTGTCAGTATTTTGTGACACTTTCATTCATGTGACATTTTTCCAGGAAAACTGAAATTGTTCTTCAAATGTAGACAAACCTTTTCAACACAACAAACAACAGCAACAACAGGAAGAAGTACTGCTGCTGCTATCAGAAGAATTGGAACCCCAACTCCAATTCCAATCCAGACAGGGATCAAGTTCACTGTGGGAGGTAATCACACAGGAATATTTGTTTGTGCCAGCCAAAAACCATTTGAACAATTTCTCTTCAGAGTGATTGTCAGAGAACAAGAATTGGAGCAGTTATTACCTGTGTCAGGGTCTTTTGTCAAAGACAGTTCAGCCTCATGAGTTGTTATTTCAGACGAAAGAAAAGATTTGGATGATGTTCTTGTTGCCCAGGTATGTTCTGATGGTGATATTCCATTGGATACCCATGATTTTGTGGATGTTCTTGTTCCCTGGGTATAAGGTAAGAGTGGTGTTCCATTAGTTACCCATGATTCAGGTTTTGGAATCTGTGGCCCTGCAGACAAAAAAAACAGCAGGAAAAATGCCTTGAGTTGCCTTGCGAAACAGAAAAAACCTTGAATTTGATGTGGAAAGACCAAAGTAATTATTTTGCTTTCAGCATTGGATCAACAAGTTCCTTTGTTGATGGATGTGACCAAAACAACAACAACCAGGGCATGTTGGTTTCTGGGTCCAGTTTCCACCATTTTGACAGGTGATATTTGCAGTTTGGCCATTGGAGCAGTTGTAGGTGACTTGTGAACTGATGTTGTAGGGTCCATTGTAGCTGCTCCGGCTTGAGAAATTGACTCCCCCTGGTTCTGGACAGGTCCCTGGCTCAGCATGTGGTGAAGTGAAATCACAACAGGGTCAAGCAGAATCACAAGAGAATGAGCTCCAAAAATTAGCTCCATGGAGCTCATGGTGATTTGAGAAAATTCTGATTTTGGTTGCTCTGGCTTTGGTTGCTCTGATTTTGGTTGCTCTGATTTTGGTCCCTTTTCTATCAAAATTCTTGCCATGTTACTCAATATCCACAACCTGGTAACTCATTTTGCACACACCCAAATGGAATGAAATTGACAAAATAGAATTTTTGACATTATTTTGCATTAATTTCCAGAGATAAATCAAAAGAATTGCCCAGTATCCAATTTTAAACTTTCCATCAAAAATGAGTTTTCAGTCTACATTTGACTCCACCCAAAAATAGCCCCATGGAGATCACCACCAGAAAAGCATTTTAAAATTTTCAAAAATCAAAAACTCAAATGCTACCACTCAAACCCCCATGCATGAGACTACATACCTTTGATATACTTCTTTCACAAAATATTTGTACTTTCTGAGATACAGACCCATTTCTGCTTTTAAACCCCACATTTTCAATACTTTCAAATTTGAATGTATTGACCTGAAGAACCCAAAATGCAAACTTCCCAAAATCCTTCCTGGCACATTATCCCCAACCCAGGTTGAACCAAATGAGCCAAAAGATCCAAATTTGATCCTTATCTTGACCATAAAACAGGTGTACATACTTTTGTTTGATGCTGCCTTTAGGTGCTTTGATTTCAGCTGCTACCATTTTAGTCTCTTTTTCAAAGCGCACTTCAATGGTGCAACCTCATCAAATCATCGAAAACCATTTTAATATTTTGAAAATCAAAAATCAAACACTAGCTCTCAAACCCTCATACAATATATTACATTTTATCTTTCTTGTTTCACTATTTGTACTTTCTGAGATATGGACCCATTTCTACATTCATACATACAACATATTTTCTCCAATTTGAAATTTGAACTTTTGACCTGAAGAACCCCAAAATTCAAACTTCCCCAAATCATTCCTGGCACACTATCCCCAACCCAAATTGAACCAAAAGAGCCCAAAAGATCAAAACTTGATTGTCATCTTGAGACTGGTGTACACACACACACACACACACTTCATTGATGCTGCCTCTAGGTGCTTTGACTTCAGTTGCTACCATTTCAGTCACTTTTTCAAAAAGTGCCCTACAATGGTGCAACCTCTTCAAATCACCTACAAATTCAAGCATTGACAAGCAGTCTTTAATATTTACAGAGCAAGAGAGAGGATACTTTTGAGAAAATTGAACCACACACCTGAAACTCCACAATTCAAAAGGGCCCATTGTCCCTCTGCACAGGTGTAATTGAACTTTGATTTTACAGTTTTGTGTTGAAGTTCATGTTTTAACCAGCACAGAGATCTGCAGTTCATTGGATTCCCACCTATTTCCAGCTCCATAGGTTTTCTGGGGAAATTAATGAAAAGGTTTGCACTCAGACTTGTCAGATTATTCTCATCCAGTCGCATTCGAACAACATAATGAAGATTTTCAAATGCTCCATTCTGAATGGTAGAAATATGATTGCATTTAACAAGTATTTTTCGAACTTTTCTTATTCCTATGAACATTTCACTGTTCAATTGAGCAAGGAGATTCCTGTTCATATTCAGATTTCGAATTGAGACAAGCCCAATGAAAGCCCCAGATTTAACTTGGGAAATTCTGTTGCTGGGAAGAGCCAAGTTTTTGAGGAAGACCATCCCTTCAAAGGTTCCCTTTTCAATCACAGAAATTAGGTTCCTTCCCAAGTGAAGTGAGATACATTTTGTCAAATTCCTGAAGATACCTTTTGGAACATTAGTGATGTTGTTCTGGTTGAGATGGACAAATTTAGCCCTGGCAGGAATACTGCTTGGCACCTGAAGTAGGGAACAGTTGGTTCTGCAAAATTGCCCTTTTGTGTTCAATCCTTGGAAACATTTGGATTGGAATGCACTTCCAGGGAAAACTCCAGGTGAAAGAAAAAGAAAATCCACTGTCAAGAATAGAGTTGCTGCCTTTTGTGTGTTCCATGACATGTTTCAACTTTTCAGTTGTTTCTATTTCTGTTGCCAGTTCAGTGGTGCAGAGCAAAACAATGATCTTTGTGTTGACACATGGAAGAGAAAAAAAGAATCATGCATTTACTGATGTATTTCGAAACAGCACAAAGGCATCAACAACAACTCTGCTCAACCTTGGAAAACCTTTCTGCCCATCTACAGTCTTCAGGGAGCCACACAATAAGCCATATGGTTCTCAATTTGTGTTCCAACCACAAACCCAGAACTCTTCTGAGTGACTTCACCAAAAATTCCAATCATCGTAACAGTTTGCACTGACTTGAATTGAAACCACTTAAAATGTAACCCTCAAACACCTTGAAAGAACTGAGTTTGAATTTGAACAAATTGTTGGGTATTTTCTGTTTCTTTTTGGTGTGTTTTCAATCAGCGTACCATTTCCATGGCCTTAGTCAAACATTCTGATCTTTTTCTTCTCAAACAGAGCTGACATTGCAAAAATCACATGAGGAAAGTTTTGTGGAGAAAAATTAAAGGTACTTTTTCAATGAAAATTAAGATACATAACATCTGAGATACAACTTCACAAATGATCCTCTCTTTTTTATTTTGGAAACATGATGTTGTGTTGGGCCGGTGTATGCCCACCTCGAATTCTTTACCCAAACCAAGTCATGCCCATTCACACTTACTCAAACCAGTTCATCTCAGTTTCAGCCTGTTGAACCAACAGTCTTAGGTTTATTGGTCTATCTATACCATGCAATCAAGAAGTATCAATACAGTCATCAAATGTACAATACACAAGTAAACAATCAAGTAAGGTCATCTCAGGCAACTGCCCTGAGCCAGTTGTGCAAGCTTCATTTGTAGTCAAGTCAGCAGTTCACATTCATAAATCACCCTTCATGTCATCTCATATTATCCAATATTCCCAGAAATGTGAGAGCCCAGTAGCGCCCTCCTTTGTCACTGGGTTGCACCTGTCATCAAGGTCGGATGATACAACCTGGCACGAAGCTTGTGTCACACCAATGGTCCAATCGGTTCAATTGAGCTGATCACTTGGTTTACATGACATCCTGGCGCACTCAAACATGGAAGTCCACACAGAGCAGGACTTTCACAATGAAGTTAGCACTTGGGCAAGAGGTGTCTGCTGCTCAGCATCCATGGCTTGAACATGGTCTGGAGTTGATGCAGGGTCAAGTCTTTTCGTGAGTTGACAGGCGAGTAACAGGGCAGCTGCTACCTGGCAGATCAGCTGGAGAACAGCTATTGGGTCCCTCTGCTTGGCTGGTGCTTCGGGTCTTGCCTGATCTTCATCAGCCATTGATCTCCGCTGGTTGGATAGGCAATGTCACAACTGGCTTCATCCATGCCGTCAAAACAGTTATGTTGAGTATCACATTGGAAGGCGCACATCCTCCAGTGCCCATCACAAAGAAAGTGTGTGTCATGGTCACACTCATGAGGTGCATGTGCCATGTCGCCAGTTTCCAACATGTTCACCATGGCACAGATGAGGAAGAAGATGATTCCTGCCATTTTTGTCAGAAGATGAGGCTCGTTTTGCTTGGTTTGATGATGGGTTGCCAAGATTCATGGTCATGTGACAATGTCTCCATGGTGATTGGTGTTTCATCAATTTGGCATGATGCTCTTTAACATTGCTGCTGTTTGGCGCAAGACTCTTTTATCACGTGACAAATCCTGTTGTTTTGGCACTACAAACTGGGTTTCACTCCTGCAGATCAGGCCCGGGAATTGGGTGTCTTATACCGACGAGGCACCAATTGTTTCCTGTGAGGCCACAGCGGAAGCCTTGGCTTGGTACTATGGCCATGAGCCGGCGGGGAATCATTTACAACTCCACGGGGACACCGTCCGCTTTCTCCCGCAGCTTCTTCAGCCGATGGCATATGGACTGGTGCAGCCATGATCTTTTGTGTTGACACAAGGAAGAGAAAAGATGCATCCACACATTTACTATGGTGTGTTTCAAAACAGTGCAACAACAAGCCTGCTCAACCTTGGGGAACCATTCTCTCCAAGTATAGTTTTCACTGACCACAAGTGTGCCACACAATCAGTCATATTATTCTAAATTTGTGTACCAACCAGAAACTCAGAACTATTCTCAGTGTGTGCACCTAAAAATTTCAAAGTTTCAATCATCTCAACAGTGTTCACTGACTTAAACTGCAAAAACAACCCTCAAACTCTTTGTACAAATGAAGTTTGAATATGAAAAAGTTCTTGGGTATTTTCTACTGCTTTTTGATGTGTTTTCTGTTCAGCAGTTCATTTTGATAGCTTTCGCCAAATATTCAGATCTTTTTCATTTCAAACAGGCTGACATAGCAGAAGTCACCTGAGGAAAGTTTCGTGGAGAAAAAATAAAGGTACTTTTTCAATGACAATATGATTTAAAACACATGAGATTGATGCCTTGTGACAAATGATCCAGTCTTTCTCATTTTGAAAACACACAATTCAGTAAAATTTTCTTTTTGCATGATACTTGGCCACAAACACATTTAACATTTTACACACACAGAACACTGACTCAAGATTTCCCCAGTATTGCAATGTGGCAAACTGGACAGTACAATATCAAATCATTTTGTTTGATTTCAAATTGTCATGAAACATCTTTGAGTATGTCCAAAACATTTTGGAGAAAAGGCTTTCTTTGTTTGATAAAATGATACTCACAATTGTCGCGGTTGTTGCAAGACATTTGATTTGTGTTTTCAGTGAGGATGCATTACAACATTTTGACTGGAAGGTAGGAATGACAAGCTTCCCCAAAAACTGGCTTGCATATGTTGAGCATGTGCCAATATCCATCTTGAAGAAAAAAAGTCTCAAGAACATTCAGCAAATATCTTTTCTGTGGGAAATGAAACAAAGCACTGGCACATTTAAAAGCATATCCAGGAAACAGTTTTCATTGAAGCCAGAATCAGTCACCTGCATGTTTACAAATTGTGTGTGCAATGCTACACAGTTTGTGAGGTCACCATTGAGCAGTATTGTATTATCTTCAGAATTCTGGAGTTCCTGTTTGGAAAAACATATTTTTGGCATGAAATTGGATTTTCTGTTCTTTTTTCGGTTCCACCATGAGTTTTGGTTGAACATGTCCTTCAAATGTGTCAATATACTGGATGTGAGTGGGCATTGTTTTGACAATTTCTTGAAAGTGCAGGCAGGTCCCTGGAGTGAAAGCCAATATTTCTTTCTGCTTTGTGGTTTTCACTCTGAATTCGATATTTATATTCCATTCCCTCGAGCTGGCTTTGGAATACTTGTGCGTTGGTTGGAAACAGCTGATGCAGATATAGATGTGAGTGTTTACTCCAAGCATGTTGTCTCCAGTGAATACAATCATCATCTGATATCACCTCTGGAACCACAGTTTGTTCACACCTTTCAGAACCATACACAATCAATGCACACATATCACATCAGTGTCAAGATGTACCAACTGGTTCAAACAACAGTCAGTGCAGCACATGATCATAAATTGTTCTATTTTGATGGGCCTGGCTATTTCTCTAGAAAATACATTTTTCAAGGAACCATTGCAGTGAACAGCTCCACACAGCTGAAGGATATTAGAAGCTTCAGTACTTTTCAATGCTTGATACAGTTGTTGTTTCCACTATATCACAACATTCAGAATCCACTTCTGTCCTATGCTGGACACCCAAGACTACTCAAAGACATTCAGCTGAAAACAGATCACAGATTTGATGTGGAGTTCTCAGAGGAATCATGTGACCAAAACACCTCATTCTGTGCTTTTCACTTCAGAACTTTGCCTGCCCACATTCTTAAAATTGTGGTGAAATATTTTTCTTTTTCTGGGCCAATTTCTCGGAATTGTGCATTTGGGGGCACAGCACTTTTTGAAGTAAACATCAATGGGAACTCAACACAATTGCTTCAGCTCTGTAGCAAATTTCAAAGCACTAAGTCAAACTATTGGCCATTACCCAGGGGCATACACACAAACACATCTGAAGCAAAACTGATTTTGTTTTCTACTCACAAGTACAGTTTTTTGAAAACTGTTCTGGAAGTTTCTCACTCTACATGCCTACTGATCCGAAAGACTCCATGCAAGCTGAAATATTTCAGATACAGTAGGATGCCAAAGGATCCAGCATACTTTGTGAATTTGCAAAGAAACCGCTGCATTGAAATTGAAATTTCTTCTGGGCAATATCATCCAAGCACACCATTTGGTCTTGTCGGGCCTGAAGACACTTTAACACATGAAGTTTTGAAACATTGTTTCAAGTTCATAAATCATCCTGTTTGGCACACATGTTTGTTCAAACTGATTTTTCCTCACTGTGAACCACTCACTTTAAAATTCTTTCCCCCATCAATGCAAGAAAACAGTGTCATATTCTCAACTGAGACATATCTTCACCCATCCTCCTTGTTTGTCATTGAATCTGACCAAACAGATTCCCTCAATGGAACAGGAATAATTCAAGGGTGGACTCAATCAAAAGACAACATTTCACCTCACAACACAACAACCATAGAGAACAGCTTGGAAGAAGTTGTTGCTTTGTGGAAGAACAGGACCATAATGCACCAAGAACATCCAACAACAACCCAACCCAACATGAAGCAGTGTGTGTTTTATTCCCTGAAGGCAAAATTTCAAGCAAGGGCAAGTGAGACCACATTCCAGACCCAAGTCAGCTTCCTGCTTGGCACATGGTTTCATTTTGGAGTGCAACCCATTCTAGTTACAAACAAAGATGGCTTCATTTTGCCTCAAAAACATCTTGTGAAGACTTATCAACTCAAAGCACAATTTCATTTTGAGGGTTCATTGTACAGAGCACTGGTGCTATTTGAGAAGGCACTTGACCAGAGTTCTGGGCAATCTCTTCAAATTCAGCTGAAAACTATCACCAGTACTCTCAGTAAAACTCAACATTTCACCATAGATAAAACTCAGCAGTACTTACCAAATTTTCAAGTCAGAATGTGTGTTTATTCACTGCATGCACAAAAACCAAAAACTTTGTTTGCAGTTCCATGGAAAGTTGGAAATTTCACACTGAAAGTTTTGAACTCAAAACCTACTGAACCAAAGAAACTGCTTTTTTACTGGATAAGGGGCTTCAGAATTCCTGAACCACAACAGAAAGTATTGAAAAAACAGGAGCAGATAGACCTGCACTTAAAGAGAGGCAACTATCATTTTCTCAAGATCAACTATGGAAGGGATGTCCTCTTGACAACATTTTCATGGATAAAAGCTGGCCAATATTGCAGGAAGGTCACAGGGCACCTTCCCAGGATCTTCAGCAGAAATGAAAATGATGATTTTGTTACACTTCTCAAAGTATCAGAGCCAGTACTTGTGTCAACTGCTGTTTACATTGATCTGTCAATGAAATTGTCAAGAATGAGGTGGGTAACTTTGCAATGTTGCTTTGCCAGTGTTATATATGGGGGGGGGGGTGCCCATGCCAGCATCATACCATAGCCATCAGCTGGCAGAGCCATTCCGCAGCTATTCGCCCAGAGAAGGGAGCCGGTCCTCCCGTCTCTGTTGGCTGGGTCGCAGAAATCAGTCTCTCTCACATATGTGGGATGTAATGGTTTATTCAGCACTTACCTGAGCTTCAGAAAAGCGAAGCCCAGAGGACAGTCATTCACACGGTTTTATAGATGGGGTCTGAAGCTGAGCCACAGGTACAGCTTCAGAGGAGAGCGGGAAAGAACTTGTGTTTGAACCAAGTGATGAACGATGGTTCGATTACACAACATCCCTCCGCTCCGAAGAAAAACACACGGTGTTTTTACAGAGGAAATACAACTCGTGCAATTCAATTCCACAACTGTCAACTCAAAAACTAACAACTATGATAAGAAATCTCTACAGTTACAAAACATATAATCATGCGGTTTTCACCGGGTTTTTGCCAGGGTTTATCTCGGTTCACAGTTCTTTTTATTTCGTGGCATGAGACAAAGACCTTTTTCCCGAATAACATTCACTCACTCACTCATTTCAATGATGGCTCAGAAGGAGCATACATACGCAGTGCCCGACAGCACTGTAGTTTCTTTGCACCTTCTGTGCGGCTCGGATTTTTCCCTGGACTTTCCTGATGCAGTGCCCTTTTACGTCACAGAGATGGGCCCGTCTACTCCAGATACAGGTAGGAGCTTTCTTCGAACGATCTAACACAGTCACTACGGTGCGCTTTAACGTTCGCGAATTAAATGATTTCTTTCTCAGGATAATGGCCTGTTTCGTAGACGAAGAAACAGAACACGAGTTCATTGATGTGAGCTCGACCTCCGAGGGGCAAGAAGAGGGGGCAGCGGGAGGAGCCACTGCTGCAGCGAATCTGCTGGCGCCTCCGCATCAAGCACCAATTGAGGTACGTTTGTCTGCTGGTGGTTCTGGAAAACCAGCTCGGAATATCGATGTCAGCTTACAACACACACACCTTGCTTGTTCTTTACACAGGTGCAACTAGATCGTCATATCAATGATGCCCCAATAGTGGAAAGAATCAAGCAATTCTTGGGCCTCCAGATTGATCCGACGGATCTGCGCACCTGCGCGTTTGGTAAGTACTCTGCCGAGTTAGTGCCATGTTGGAATCCTGTTCACTTGTTCGTCCATTCGTGGAGTGTTCTAACCCTCGTGGTTACGTCTTACAGCTGAACTGATCAGAGCCTTGTGGGATCTGACAAGGACTTGCTTTGCCCGTCTCAACGGACCACAATGGATTTGGGTGCTTGAACGTCTGGTTGGTCGGCACTCGGGCCATGTTCTTCAATGAGACGCAGAGCTCCTGACTGCCGCTTTGTTCGGGGATGATGCTGACCAAGGCCAGAATGACCCGCTACTCATTGGCATCATCAGCACAACATTGGGTACGTGTCGTTGTACAATTTTCAAACCCTCGGCCCAGGCTGCGCATACTTGTTGCCCTTTCAGCCCACTCACGGTTCCTCGTCCCCTTTCCAGACCCTGCCATCGCCAACCTCGAGCGCTTAGTGGAGTCCGATAGCAAGGAGGAACTCGGGCAGCTCTGTGGAATGTCCGGAAAATATCATCGGAATAAGTAACTCGTGGGCGGTGCTTGTTAGCCCTTACAGCGCAGACTCGTAGCTGAGACGTCAAAATTTTCTCTTTGTGTTTAATAAATTTCTTCTGGCCAAACTGATCACGAGTGTCGCTCAATTTAGTGAGTACCAAAAGCCGTCAGAGGTCAGGCTAAATGTAGCCAGACACGTAGTACACTGGACGACGCAGTGAGGTAACATGCGGTGGAACGCCTGGCCATGATGCACACTGCACCACGCATTGAAGCTGGACTCCCAGTCTGGTACATGCGACATGCACCACTTGGCATCATCAGGTACGTTCACTCCAGTCGACCAACGTCCGGAGTCATTGCTGTCATATCCGGTGTCGTCAATGTCAAAGTCAATTTCGTCAGTGATCTCGGCGTCATCTTTAGTAGTTGTCTCCGTGGTCGTGTAGTTATCTGAAGTTTTGTCAGGAGTCGGAGGCTTCTCAGTCGGCTCGCTGTTGAAGATGTCTTGCAGGTCGGCGGCGCTTGGACTGGTGCTTAAACGAAGTATCACCGCGATGGCCTCGTGTTCGTAAAGACGTATCGCATGGTCAAGGTCGGACTGCTCCAACGCTGCATCGCTGGAATCGATGCCCAGCAAGTCTTCGTTGGGGTCTTCTTCGGCATGCAGCCCCAACACGTCATCTGAGTCATCGACAGGTAGGCTATCATCCAGCCTAACATTGCCTACCAACAGGTCATCGAAAGAAAGCTCCATGACCTCGAAGTCAGGTTGCACATGCACCTCAGTTGACTCGGCCATGCCTGTTTTGGTTGGTGCTCTATGAAGTCACCAATCCTGGCAAGTTCATAGGCCACAACATACACACCTTCAGGAACATTCTGGTTGTTCTCGTACACTATGGGTGGGAACAACAAGGAGTCTATGGTTAACAAACACACTCTTCCAAGGAGACAACAAAATTCAAACACTCAACTAGCACAGATGAGGTGAAGCAGGGTGCACTCACAACCGGGTGTCATGATTGGCCTCATTGACATGGCCTTCACGTTGTTGGTTGCATCGCATTGCGTCAACAATTTCTTCCAGGATTTCCTGGCTCCCTCGGTCACGGGATGCAGGTCGCGGCTGTTGTCTGACAAGTTCGACAGGCAACCTGGTTGCGAGTTTTGCCATTTGTCCTCTCATCTTGCACATGCCCATTGCTGAAACTGCTAAGACGACAGCACCAATGCCTCCCGAAGCCAAACCTAGCCATTTCCAATTCTTTAGAAGAAAACCACCACTGGCCCGAATTTTGGACAAGTCATGTTGGATCTTGTCATTTTCTGAAATCCAAAGTGTTTTGTGAGTCTCGACTCGATCCACCAACTGTTCAAGATTGACATCAAGTTGGTCAAAATCTTCCAGCACATTGCTGTTGTCAAAACGCATGATGTTGATTTCTGGCCAATGTACCTCTGGCAAGGCTTTGTACGGCACGTCATGCTGTTCTTTCAGTTTTTCATTCAGAACATGCCATGCTTGAGCTGCAGCCTGATTGATGTGGTATTTCAGCTCGATCTTCCGCATCTTGTGTGGGCATGCGTCAACTTTCACAATGACTCAGTGTGACACAATTTCCAAAGTGCAATCACACACGGTATCTTTTGTGATCACAACCATGCGCTCGTGTCTTTCTTGTGCCTCTCGTTCTGGGCAAAGGATTTTCCACTTCATGTTTGTGTCTTAGATCAAAAGTTGTGATTTTGTTTCCAAAATGCCGGGACTGACTTCTTCCCTTTCTTTCAGAACAAAATCACACTGTTTCAAAACATCTGCTCGTTTTAGATTCTGAAACAAACTTCCTGTGCATGAGGGCATCATTGCGTCATATTGAATCATTGGGTTTGGACAAAACTGAAAATGTCCAATCTTCTGACAGGGTTGTAAATTGTCTTTTGTCAAGTCAACATGCGTGATGCCTGCAGTGGCATAAAAGTCTGCAGCTGTTGACACCTTGGTGTACAGGTGAGTTTGATTCTGCACCGGGACCCAAAATGTCTGCAGCCTGAACAGATTCAACATGGGTTCTTCTCTTGTTTTCAGCAACATGGGAATTTGGATATAGAGGCGTCCATCTTGCACTTTTGATTGAACTCCTTCAAACTGATAGTAGTCAGAGATCGTCTCTGTGACCAAGATGTAGTCAGGATAGCTGTCTCTGACTTTGATGCTCAACTTTTGGATTGCAGTGTCCAGCGCTGCCTCGGGGACTAGTTCTG
>JAAUXT010139355.1_pt1 | contig 14907 bp, 16 predicted proteins | sample 7278171 | NCBI WGS metagenome assembly JAAUXT01 (sample SAMN14350112, study PRJNA611818) | marine sediment metagenome | isolation source: surface marine sediment (1.8m) | place: French Polynesia: Moorea | collected 2018-08 | reverse complement strand
CTGTAAATCTCCAACACAAACTCTCAGTCATTCAGATTTTTTTTTTAAAGAATTTCTTTTGTGTGCTGTCTCTATCTCTCACACACACACACACACACACACACACACACACACACACACACACACACACACACACACAGACCATCTTGGACGTCAAGATCTCGTCGGTGCTGGACTGCTGAACACATTGCTGTTTGCAATGGAACAAGAAACTGGCAAGACACACACATGCACACACACACACACACACACACACACACACACACACACACACAGATGCATCAGATGGGAAACTCATCCAAGATCTTATTGGATTCACCATAACCACCACGACTCTCTGGTGACGCTCATGGTTCGTTTGCTCACCATCCACGCAGAACAATACGCATTGTCTCATCATTTCAATCTGCCCCACACAAACACAGCTCTGCATGGGGCGAGATTCCTACGGGCGGAAGAGCTGATTGTGAGCGTGCGGGGGAATTCCTCCGCGCGCTCCCCGACTCGTTATGTCAGTGCTGCTGAATTCGGAATTCCGTCAGGGGGCGCGGATGTAGGGTGTGGTCGCAGGGGGGTGCCGACCCCCTTGGTGGGTGACCCGCCCATGCAACTTTTCATTGGAAATTTAGTTTGTCTTGCAAATAGTTTTTCGTCTATAACCACAGTACTTGAGAGTCAAAATTTGTTATTTGCTCGTGGGTTCGTGTGTGTGTGTGTATGTGTGTGTGTGTATGTGTGTGTGTGTGAGTGAGTGTGAGAGTGAGTGAGTGAGTGAGTGAGTGAATGAGTGAGTGAGTGAGTGTGTGTGTGCGTGTGTGTATGGCGTCCCCTGTCCCCCTCCCCGATGCGTGTGTGTGAGTGTGTGTGTGTCGTCCCCTGTTCCCCCCCGATGGGTGAGCCCCTGCAGCACACCGGGTCTTGGTGAATTCATGATACTGTGTAAAGAAAGGCGGCGGTGGAGGAGGAGCTCGTCCCACGATGCAAATTTCGCCTCCCGTGGGGGATGCATGTCACAGCTGAATGTAGATTTGAGCAGATTTGTCAACTTCGCATTGAAAATTAATGGGGATGAAAAATTGACTGCGGTTCGAATTCTCCCGACAGAATCGCAAAGGATTCTGGGGGCAGATTCAGGGTCTGGTTTGGGGTCCTCAACCCCTGAGGGGGGGGGGGGCTAAGTCCAACTTTGTCAAGTTTTAGCATGAAACAAGAAGGAAAGTGGCTGCAGTCCAAAATTATGGGGAAGGGGTCAAATGTGTGCGGGGGTGGGGTGGAGTGGGGGTTGAAGGGTCAGGGGGCGTCCCTCAGGGTCCTCTGAATTTACCCCTGTGCGTTACTCACTTCAATAGAACTTACCACAACGCACGAGCGAAGCTTGAGAAAATCCTGTCAAATTCTTTCTCGAGGCCTTCACGCAGACAGAAAGAAAAGAAGAATTCACAGCAGCAGCACAAGCGATATTGATTTTGAGGAATATCAGTTCGGATTTTATTTGGTTTTGTTGTCCATTTCTTGATGAGTTAGGAAATTGTCCGAGGCCGGAGCGGAGTCTTGGCGGGCTCGGTGGGCCCGTCCGATAAAGCTGCCGCCGCGGCCCCAGCCGAGGCGCCGCGTCACGCTGCGTGCGTCACGTAGGTGCGTCACGTAGGGTGTGTCATGCTGGGTGCGTCATGTAGGGTGCGTCATGCTGGGTGTGTCATGCAGGGTGTGTCATGTAGGGTGCGTCATGCAAGGTGTGTCATGCAGGGTGCATCACACAGGGTGCATCACTCAGGGTGCATCACAGAGGGTGCATCTTGCAGGATGTGGAAAGCTGGGTGCATTATGCAGAGTGTGTCATGCAGGGTGCATCATGCAGGGTGCACCATGCAGGGTGCATTATGGAGGGTGTGTCATGCAGGGTGCATCATGCAGGGTGCATCATGCAGGGTGCATCACACAGGGTGCATCATATAGGGTGCATCACATAGGGTGCATCATGCAGGGTGCATCATGCAGGGTGCATCACAGAGGGTGTATCACACAGGGTGCATCACACAGGGTATGTCATGTTAGGTGCATCATACAGGGTGCATCATGCAGGGTGCATAATACAGGGTGCATCACAGACAGTGCATTATGTGCCACTCTGGGTGCATCACATAGGGTACAGCAAGCTGTGTGCATCATGCAGGGTGTGTCACACTGGTTGTGTCACATTGCATCAGTGCATCTTGGGGTGGGGTGTTGAATGAGTGACGCTGCACACCCCATTGATGAGAATGAGGACACAATGTGTGATGCACCCAGTGTGATGCACCCTCATGATGCACCCTGTGTGACACACCCTGTGTGATGCACCCCGAGTGATGCACCCTGCTTGATGCACTCTTTGTGACGCATCCAGAGTGACGCACCCTGCGTGAGCCCGTCCTGAAGGCGTATCTCTCGCTGAACGAGGTTGCGATACGGGGGACAATGGGGAAGATTATCGTTCTGACTCAGACTCTCGCTGAAGCAGCGTCCCATTCCGAGCGAAATGCGTCTGTCCCTGCGCAGGTCACTGAACGCTGCGTCTTCACGACGCATCACGTGCCTGGCGTTGCTACGTGTCCATTTCCATGTTTCTTCAACCAAAGCTTGTCGCGATGCTGAAATTAGCGGCATTTAGATTCTGTGCGGTGAATGTGTCGTGGGCAGGTTCATTTACGCTGGATGCGTCGCATGTTGTGTCCCAACATGAAACAATGGTCGTTGCATCGGCGCGATGCGTAGCCCATCCAGTGTGTTCCCACGCGTAGTCTGATGTACACGTGGTGTGCGTGACTGCACGTCAACACGCAGCTCGCGTGGGCGAATCCGGGGGCGGAGAGGTCGCAATTAGCCGAGGAGCGGACTCGGGTCCCCGGCGGAAACTGCCAAAGCCGCCTCACCGGCTGTTAAAGTGACACACACACATACACACACACACACACACACACAGAGGATAGACAGAGGGAGAGAGTAGAAAGTGAAATACAGAGCAGAGGGCGTGTGTGAAGAAAGTGAGAGTGAGAGAGAGAGACAGAGAGAGACAGAGAGAGACAGAGAGAGAGAGAGAGTGAGAGAGAGACAGAGAGAGAGAGAGAGAGAGAGGGGAGAGAGACGGGGAGAGAGAGGGAGAGAGAGATAGAGAGACAGAGAGAGAGAGAGAGACAGAGAGAGAGAGAGAAGGGAGGGAGAGAGGGAGACAGAGACAGTAAATTTTCCTTGTTTGTCTTCATCTTTGATCATGTGGCCACACGTGATGTCAGTCCGCGCGCACAATCCGATCACGTGACCCGCATCAGTTTCAACCATCGGCCACGTTCCATTTACGCGTCTGGCTGTTTTCACATTGGTGACGCGCGGTCGTTTTCTTGACGTCGGCGTCAAAATTTAACATTGAACCCAATGGTGCCATTTTTGACGTCAGCCCAGAAGACGACAGAGCGTCACCCAATTGTTAACCCATTGTGGCTTTCTGTGTGTCGAGATCCAAAATGGCTGGTTCAGCTCCATCTCAAAACCAGACGCAAACGGGAGTTCTCACATTTTGTGATGCCAGGTTGTTTTTTTTTTTGGGGGGGGGCTCACGTCGATTTTGACGCTGACGTCAAAAAAGTGACCAGGCGTAACCAATGTGAAAGTTGCTGGAGTGGTGCGACTCGCCCAGGCAGCTTGCCGCAAGCCTCGGGGTCTGTGCGCAAACCGCAACACAACTGACGGGGGGGCATCTGACCTCGGGGTCTGTGCCCAAACCGCAACACACCTGGGGGGGCATCTGGCCTGGGGGTCTGTGCCCAAACCGCAACACCCAAACAGAAAACAAGAGGTCACGTGTTTATCATTTGTGCCCCCTGGATCCCATGGAGGTTGTGGCAGGGGGCGTCAAAATGTGCCCCCAGATCGGGCTGTAGGTGCGATGTGTTTTTGTGAAACTGGCATGTCAACGTTTTCAAACGTTTGCCTCAAGGTGGATTGCATGGTAACGCCTCCTCCCCCACCAAACCTGGGGTGTGGTCCTGGCCTCACCTCCCCTCCCCCCCAACAAACCTTTGATGTGATAGGTTTGATAATTTTAACACCGGATGTTTGGCGTCACTTCTCCAACACGAATTTGCGCAGCCGCAAGTCAACATATTTTCTGCCGACAATACGTTATCCAAGCATCTGCACCTGTTCTTTCTTCCAGTACATATCCAGCTCCTGGTTTTCACAACGCCCTCTGGAGTTTCCTCTGGATGGTGGTTCCAGAGGCACGAACCTCTCCCGGTGGATCGTGGTGGAGCAGGACGTCTGTGACGCTTTGTCCACCAAGTTCCCCGACTGGGCTGTTCTCGTCATTGGGTCCCAAACATATGGGGTTTCCAGGTGAGACTGAGCAAGGCAACTAGCTATTTGAAAAGAAAGTTCAAAGAGGCTGGTTACTCCTTTTGGTAATTTGCGCCGGGTACCGGTTGACGCGAAACACAACAGGCGTCCAAAAACCTTTTCCTGTGCACAGCACTTTGTCCATGAAAATGGTGTTCAATTCTGTTCATATTTGGTCTGAAGATTTGTTCTTGGGCAAGGATTTATAAGGCACCAGGAAGGAATTTGATCAAACCAATCTTCCAAAATGTTCTGATTTGTGTTCTATTTTGCACTTGTCTGATAATGTTGACCTTTGTACCTGTCTGACGACCCCAGGTTCCAGGTAAAGATCACGAGAGCTCCATGGAGCTATTTTTTCCTCTGAAACTTTGTCTTTTTCAGACATTTGAACTGTGTGTACAAAACAAAGTATGAGTTGGAAGTGTGGCGAAAAAACAATCCTTCTGAACCTAGTAAACTCTTAAATGCCAAAGCCGTGGCATTTCTGTTTCTGATGAAGGCAAGTAAAAACTCCTTGCATTTGTTTGTTTTCAATAATGATGATTGCTTTCTCCTGTGCACAGATGAACTAGTTCAGAGTGAATGTGGATGTTTCAGAATGGTGCTGAACACATTTATTTGATGAGAGGCCTGAGTCAATGGAAACATTATGAGGCAAACCAGCATCTGCGGTCAGTAAACAACAACACAAAAGTCTTGGCTTTCAAATCTCAAGTGCAGTTCTCAGTGGAAGAACACTTTGGTTGTTTTGGCAAAGATCCAAGCAAAATACATAAAAACAAGCCAGGCCAATCTCTCTACAATTTGTGCAGTATGCCTTCACCCAGCATTCAAGCATATCCTGAAGTTTCCTTGCATTTCAACAACAAAGAAACAAAAGGAAGACATGATAGTGTTGCTATGTGTGATCCATATGCTCCAGCTGTTGCTCTTCCATCAGGAACTTATGTGCAGTTTGACCCACATAGGGCTCTGTACAGCAAACAGATGTTTTGGGCCCTGCCATTTTATAATGGGGAAAAGTTTGAATTTACCTGGAGTATTATAGTCCAGAAACTTCTGCAGTTAAATGGAAATAGATTGGTTTTGCTTTCACCTGGGTGGAAGCCAATGGAAAAGAAATTGATTCAGGAGGCTGAAATAGTCTATGGAATTGTGAAAGATTTTACATGCAAAGACAAAGGCTTTACTGCCTTATGAGGAATTTGGTCAACCTAATGGGTGAAAAGAGCATTCTGGACACAAGTGCACTTTCAGTTTTTGACCAATGGCACCAGTCTCTTGCTCAAATGGGGTACAACTTTGCAGAGTTTCAAAACCACAATCCAGAACTTTGTCTTGCAAATGAAATATTTCTTCATCCAGTTGATTATGATAAGATGCCAGTGGATTCTCCAACAGGACTGATTCCAATTTTGAATCTTGATGAAATCAACAAGATCCTCAACAAAACATGTGATTATGAGAACACAAACAACTTAAAGAAAGTTTCCTTGTCACAACCTTGGATGCAGTATCCAAATGTCCTTCTTTTGGTTGTATTTAATCATCCTAACTATGAAAGCATACCATATGTAGAGACATTGTACAGACCTTTCTTTCCTCATATTTTGTATTGTGGACCAATTCCACTTGACATGAATGCACCAGCATTGCAGAAACTGAAGCTTAGTTTCGTCCAATACAATCTGAGCCCAATGGGAAAAGGCCAACTACCTGGCTCAAACAACTATGAATGCATGGTAAATGCACTTCAAATGAAGTACCCTGTTGATGGAATTCTATTTCTTGCTGATGATGTGTTACTTGCTCCAGGCAAAATTAAAAACTTTCAAACCATGGTTGCCTGGTATGTTCCTCGATGGGACACAATCAATGATGATGTTAGAGATCCAATCATTAGACAGTGGGGCTTCTTGAAACAAGGATATCAACTCATGCACTTTTGGAGCAGAACTGAACAGGGCAAAAACAACTCACCAGTTTTACAGAAATGTTTCCAGAATCTTATCACAAGAAATGGAGACAAATTCAGATTTAATGGAGGCTTTGCAGACCTTTATTACATTCCACAAAGAATTGGGCCAGAATTTGCATTCCTTGGATCCCTCTTCCAGGAGAATTATGCATACTTAGAGATGGCTGTTCCAACAATAATTCAATGTCTGGATGGACTGGACAATGTTGAAATCCTTGATGGAGAGTACAGGAACCAACATAGGGATGAACCTTGGCACAAATTTGCTGATCCAAAGTTCAAGGGAAGAAGCTACCTCCATAGGACCAAATGGAGCCATCTGGCGACGGAACTCAAGCCGAAGAATTATCACAAATTCTTCTGCACCAAAGCCCTGCCCTGGCTCCATGATCCAAATGGGACTTTGCCTGTTTAGACAGTGCTCAATTCTGCAAAGTTTTGCGTGTCTCAGAATTGCTGGATCTACGTGTGCTTCAATTTTGTGTAATGCCAGACAAGAGGTTCTCGCAAAGAAGCTGGTTGGTTTTCCATGTCTTGCCCACGTAACGGATGTGTGTACGCACCACGAACTGGCCAGCCAAACGCTCCTTCCCCCAACGGTGTCACTGGAACGGGCGTGTGTACGGACCACAGATTGCCCTGCTATAACTAACACATGTGCAAGTGGCTCAGGTTTAGCCCTGCACCCAATTTCAACTTTGACCAACTGGCACAATTGGTTTGTTTCAATCCCAAACGAGAAGGGTTTCCACGTTGATGCCGACGTCAGCTTTTTTCTGACGTTGATGGCAACTTTTCTTGACAGCGTCAAAGGATGGCCTGGACTGTTTTTTGACGCCCACCAATTTGGTGTCAGGTTACAATTTGACGTTGACGTCAAATTTCTGCTGACTTTGACGTCAACAGTGCCAATGTGATAACGGCAGTGATCAGCGAGCGGCCCCGGAACATGGATGCTGCCTCAACTGATCTGTGGAGGAACAGCCACAAACAACGCGTGTGATGGCGTACGGATTTACGAGAGGAGATGCGTACGGGGACAGCACGGGTGCAAAGTCAGCGACGCATGAAGTGGGCGCAAAGGAGCGTAACGAAATGAGACCCCAAAGCTGTTGCCAAGCAACTCAAGAACCCGGATGGCACAAGGGGATTGCTGAGACTCTTAGTACTCACAGTGCAGAGTACTCTGGAGCAAAGGCCAAATATGCACTTTTCTCTGGATACAGCACAGTACACAGGGAGCCAGACACTGCCCAAGCTTGCGAAAAACACGCAAAATACGGATGTTTCCAGGCAACGCAAGCTTCGCGACAACTATGTATACGAGTACAAAACTGGCACAGACTGTCAGACGCGCACACGCGCGAACACGCATGCGCAACTTCCGGCACAACAGCGGCGTGGATTGGCTATCGCGCCTGTCACGTGCTGGACCATTCGCAGCACAGGAAGGAGAACTTTGCTCACAGTCTCACGAGTGAGATGAAGCGACTGAAGACTCACAAATATTTCTGGTTTTCACACAGACGACGCGGCGTCAAAATTTTGACGCGACGCCAGGAACGGACTGGACCATTTTTATCATGTTCTCCATTTGGTTTCATGTCAATTTTGAGATTGTGTGTAGTTTGTGGAGAAATATTTCCTTGTTTTTGTACAGAATTGTATGTCCGTGTATTGCAACATCTTTGTCCAATTGTTTCAGTTGTACCCCACCCCGACCCCGCTCCGAAAAAAATATGGTGGAAAATACATGTCCAGCATACAGGATACATTGCATGGACTCATCTGAATCTACCCAAGCTAACACAGTCACATGACGGGGTTTTCACATTGGGCGACGCGCGGTCATTTTCTGGCCTGACGTCAAAAATTCCACCATTGGGTTCTGTGTTAAATTTTGACGCTGACGTCAAGAAAACGACGGCGCGTCACCCAAAGTGAAAACCGCTTCAGTATGAATTGTCTCTCGTTTTGCTCACGCACGTCAAGTGACGCATTTTTTCATCGTCATTGTATAATTTCATTGTCAATGTCATCCCTGCCTGGACCCTGCGTTATCTCTGACGCACGCAACGCAACGCAGCTAAACTTGAAACGTTTTGGGGTTTTCACATTGAGTGACGCGCCGTCGTTTCTTGCGCTGACGTCAAAAATTCCACCATTGGGTTCAATGTTTAAGTTTGACGCCGACGTCAAGAAAACGACCGCACGTCACCCAATGTGAAACGTGCCTTTGTTTTCGTTCTTTTGCGTGACCCACGGGGTCAGAGCTCGACTCCGTCTCCCTTTCAACGCAATTCTCGTGTTTCTATCTCGGTCCCTCAGACGGTACACAAAATTTCACGCATGACTGACACTTTTGAAAAACTTGGTGTCAGTCGGTGCAGAATTCGTGAGATATGTAAGGCTGAGCTACAATAAACACCGACTCCACGAGTGTTGTATGGATGGATAAGCCACGCGAGACGGGAACAGAGTAAAGGCGTTTTCACATCGGGTGACGCGCGGTCATTTTCTGAGCTGACGTCAAAATATCCACCATTGGGCTCAATTGTTAAATTTTGACGCCGACGTCAAAAAAATGACAGCGCGTCACCAATGTGAAAACCGCTTTGGCGACGCGTGACGGGAACAGAGTGAGACGCGAGCCGACACCTCGCTGCGCACCTGTTGACACACGCACAATGGGCGCTGGCACTGTCTGTCTCGGGGTAGCCACGCACGACACGTCAAAGGGTTTTCACGTCGGCATGGCGTCAACGTCAATTTTGCAGTTGACGCAGCGTCAAAAACCAATGTGATAACTCTCATGAGACACACATTGATCAATGTGACGCTGGCGTCAAAATTTTCACGCTGGCGTAAAAAGTTCTTGACGCTGACATCAAATCCTTGACGCTACTTTATGGAAAGAATTTTTGACGCCGGCGTCAAAAATTTGACGCCGCGTCACCTGTGTGAAAACCCCTTTAGTGTGCGAGGGGTGGTGCCGCTAGCGCCGATTTGCCCCAATGAGTTGACCCAGATGTCATTGTATGAGCCCCTCGCCCCTGCCAATACGTGACAGACGAGCTTTCCCTTTCAAGGGAGAAAGGGGTATCGCTGCCCAAAATGGAGGCAGAGAGCGTTTTTGTGGCCAAAATGTTCGTTTTGATTTGAGTTCCAATCTGGATTGGATAAGGTCTGCTTTGAGCGCCTGTACAGCGCACAGCGCTCACACCGGAAGTGGATGAATCCTTCACACACTGTTCAAACCGGAAGTGAATGAATCTGCTGAACACTGACCACACCGGAAGTGGATAAACACAGCGTTCACACCGGAAGTGAAAGAGTCGACTCAGTGTTCCGCACCTCGACAAACGCTTCACAAAAAATAACCGTGGAAGAAAATACTTCGGGATGAGGTTCTGGAAAACGGGCCTCGTGACTTTATGTATCGTTTTTTGTCTCTTGTTGCTTCTTGGACGAGAGGTGAGAAAAGTCATCCTGGTTTGTCTCTGTGTGTGACACAAACGTCACACACTGGCTCAGCAAAAAGGTTTGACAGGCCGTGATTGCTTCAAATTTTGCCCAATCCCCGAAACAGGAAGCAGAATTGCACGTTTGTAAACCAAGCCAAAGTCTTCGTTTTGGAAAAATCGAGTCTGGTCCCAAGGCGCGAATGGAAACTTTTGAACACAAGAGGGCATCACAAGTCGGTCCACTGCAATCACCACCAATCACAGCTCACGCGCGCACGGACGCGAGTGCGCATGCTCGTAGAGATGAAACACCTGCTGATAATTCTGTTTTCCAGGACATGCGCAGCTCGGACTTGTTACACCTACCCTCAGGGTACTCAGATGACGGAAGCACCAATCTCACCCGGTGGATCGTGGTGGAGCAGGACGTCTGTGACGCTTTATCCACCAAGTTCCCCGACTGGGCTGTTCTCGTCATTGGGTCCAAGAAACCTTGGTTTTCCAGGTGAAGAGTGCAAAGCAAGGAACAAAAGGAAGAGAATGTCTTCTTGGGTTTGCTCTGGATGACTCACTGAAATTTTGTGGTGTCCCCTATTTATCTCTCTATTTCAGGTATCCCAAGTGTATCTACAAAACCAAATATGATTTGGAAATGTGGAGAAGGACTCATCTTACTGGAAAAACTGATCTCTTGAGCACAAAAGTGTTGGCATTTCTCTTTGTGATAAAGGTGTGTCAACTATTTGATTCCATTCCAAAAAGCAATGTTCCACAATCTGAAGATGTAGACCTTGTTAAGTCAATGTATTTTCAGAATGGTGCTCAACATATTTGTCTGTTGGGAAGTTTGAATCAATGGAATATCAAGTATCTGGCAAAGGATTTTTTGTCTCTGGACAGCAGCAAAAGAGGTTTGGTCTTCAAAACAGGAGAAGAGTTCAAAGTGGAAGAACACTTTGGTTGCAGGGGCAGACAAAGTGCAAATGTTGGCAAGAAACAGCAACCTCTGTATAATTTGTGCAGCATGGCTGCTGCTGGGATTCACACCTTCCCAAAAGTTTCTCTGCATTTCAACAAGAAAGATGCAACAACAAAGCAGGAAAGTGCACCAGTGTGTGACCCATATGCTCCACCTGTTGCTCTTCCATCAGGAACTTATGTGCAGTTTGACCCGCACAGGGCTCTGTACAGCAAACAAATGTTTTGGGCCCTACCATTTTGTAATGGGGAAAAGTTTGAACCAATGTGGAACCTAATTGTACAAAAGTTTTTGTACCTGAATGGAAGAAGTTTGGCTGTGCATTCACCAGGCTGGCAGCCAATAGAAAAGGCATTTATGTGGGAGACCGAAGCTGTCAACAAAATTGTCAATGGTTTCAGATGTGAAGACACAAATTTCATAATCTGTCTCAGAAATTTAGTGAAAGTCCTGCTTCAAACAAAAAGTGGGGACAAAATTATTCTGTCAGTGTTTGACCAATGGCATTATTCTCTTGGTCAAATGGAATACAATTTCTCAGAAATTCAAAATCATCCTCCAGGACTTTGTTCAGAAAACAAGATAGTTTTACAACCAGTGGATTACAACAAGATACAAAACAATTCTCCAACAGAACTGATTCCAATCATGAATATTGATGAAATCAATAAGATTCACCTGGAGACATGCCAAGATTATCAGAACACAAATTACTTTCACAAAGTGACCTTGTCACACCCTTGGACTCAATTTCCAAATATCCTTCTCTTGGTTGTTTTCAACAACCCACTGTATCACACCATACCATACATTGAAACATTATACAGACCATTCTTTCCTCATGTTTTGTATTGTGGACCAACTCTACCTGACCCAAATCTACCAACTTTACAGCAACTGAACAATTTCCAGTACAGCTTTTACCAGTACAGACCCACACCACGTGGCTATGGGCCAGGCTCATTTAACTATGAATGTGTGGTGAATGCAATCAATATGCATTACCCTGTGGAGGGGATTCTGTTTTTGGCTGATGATGTGTTGCTGGCTCCTGGCAAAATGAAGAATTTACAAACCAATGCTACTTGGTATGTTCCAGTTTGGGACACAATCAATGATGATGTCAGAGATCCAATCATTCAACAGTGGGGCTTCAAGGGTTTCAAATACTACATGTTGAATCTTTGGATTACAATGGAAGAAGATCAAAGCAACTCACCATTGTTACAACAATGTTACCAGAATCTACTTTCAAGGAATGGAGATACACACAGATTCAATGGAGGCTTTGCAGACCTTTTTTACATTCCACAAAGAATTGGACCAGAATTTGCATATCTTGGATCCATTTTCCTGAAACATGATATTTTCTTGGAAATTGCTATTCCCACATTGATTCAGTGTTTGGATGGTTTGGATAATGTTGAGGTCCTTGATGGAGAATACAGGGAAGAAAATATGGCTGCTCCCTGGATGAAACTGATTGACAAAAAATTTCAGGGGCGAAGCTACCTTCACAGGACAAAGTGGAGTTTCCTGGTCCACAGCAGCCCACAAAAACAGCTGTTTCAGCATTTTTACTGCAACAGAGCCCTGCCCTGGGTGCATGATCCAAATGGAACTTTACCCCTTTGACAGCAGCCCCTGGAATTATTGCACAAGAACATGCACTGCCAAAGTTGTGGTTGTCACCCATTGCAAAAAAACAAACAGGATAGTTTCTGAAACAAGTATCTACCCTGAATCCACGATACAAAATGAACTTTGTCAAAAGAACAGTAGCTCTTGAAATGCATAATCTGCGTTTGTCAGGATGGCAAGCAGTCTCTTGCTACGGTGGGGAAATGTCTTGTTGTTCCAGCTGGCTGACGTTTGAGTATTTTTCCTTGGTGTCAGACACAGTAAACGCAGACCTGTACGCGCCACGGATTGTCCAGCTGAACGTTCAACGATCACACGCAAGAAAAGTGTCAAAATTGTACCTGCATCACAAAATTGTGAGGGAAAGAGTACGTTTGCATGCAGGTCAAAGAGCGTCCCTTCTTGCGCCGGATCCGCCCCCGGATTCACCCCTGGATCCACCCCTGGATCCACCCCAAGATCAGTTCCTGGAGCCAAAACTGCTGAAGGGCTTTTTGCCAATGCATCCTGGGACCGCACTGGACATGTTGAGGAGATGAACACGTTGAACAAACGCAGACATGTATGCAGTCTGATGGGACCAACGTCAGGTGGAATTCTGTGGGGGGGGATTGTCAGATTGACCTCGTGCCAGATATCGCCAATGACAGACTGAGAAATTGATGCCAGACGCACGGATGTAACAACATGTGCCAGACAGGGTTGCCACGTGGAACGGAACCTGTATCCATGGAAACAGTGCCAGACGGAACTTTGCGAAAGTGAATGTCGGACGGAACATGCAGGAGGAAGAGTTCTGGTGTCAGATTCGTGGAGCCAAAGCGGTGAGGGCTCGGGTTGCAGATGTAAGGCGCATCAGTGCACGCACACACGAATACACACACACACACACACACACACACACACACGCATCAGCTGCTTGACGCCACATCGAAGCGTTTTGAATTGGACACAGTCGCGCATGGCAACCGCGCTGCGTCATTGCGTCGCTGCGTAGTGCCGTTGCGTTTCACTGGAGACGCCAGCGTAAAATGACGTCGCAGAGACGTGCACGTATTGTGGTGTCACAGGTGCTGGAAGACGTCACCGACTGAATGGAGAAAAGGAAGAAATATGTGCGTGCACACATACCACACTCACACACCACACACGCACACACATACCACACACAAACACAAGCACAGCACACATACACACACACTCATAGACAGACACGCACACACACATGTGCAGACACACACATGCGCACACGTACCACACACCAGACACAAACACACACACACGCACACACATTCACACATGCACACCCACCCACCCACCCACCCACACACACACACCCACCCACACACACACACACACACACACACACACACACACACACACACACACACACGTGATGCGCTGGCCGTGCGCATTTTCCAGAACCACTGCATGACTTTTGAAGGAAAACGGAGATGCAGCCAACCATCGCAAATCTACATGTGAAAAACGCGTTTGGCTTTATGTTCCGCAGCATGAACGATGCAAACGTTTCTTTTCCAATAAAATCCACAAAAAATATTGTTGTCACTGGGTGCGGTGAACCAACACGCAACATATTGCCGCAGGCGAAAACAAGAACACCAAACAACAAACTTTTGCGGCTGGTTTTAAACGTTCGCTGGAGCAAGCCCCCCCCCTCGCAGATTCACCAGAAAAATAGTCCGGGCATCTTGACTGAAGATGGGGGGAACCAGGGGGACCTCGGGCCGCCCCTCCCCCAAAAAATGCCGAATTTGTCTTTTTTTTCACCCAACCTTTGCCACCGCGGGTGCAAAAGGCACTTTTCCTGTGATATTTTTGTTAACGTTTTTAACAGACCCCCTCTAGGGGGTCAGACCCTCGTCTGACCGAGATCCAGCCCCCTAGCGGTGGACGCCCCCTGACCTGATTTTTGGATTCACGGTGTGCGGGGGGGGGGGGCGTGACAGCCCCTAATTGATGCATCGTCGCGGAAACAACCGCGGAGCCATAGAGGCCGATCCAAAAATTAGTCAAGAGGGGGGCACCCCCCGCTGCAGGGAGGACCCAACTTCAGGTTTTCTTTTTTTCTGGAGAAAAAATGTGCCTGTCGTGCAACCGTGTATCCAAGTACCTTGTCGATCCTCAGGGTCCTGTGGGTTGGCCCCCTCCAGTGGATCCAGGGGTCCACCTCTACCTAAAAATGAATTCACCCCCAGTTTTGTACCAAAAGGACAAAGCCTCCCCCTCCCAAAAAATTCTACGTGTTGAAATTTTGCAGGAAGAATGCCCCCTTTGTTTTGGTGACTCCAGCCCGAACAAGGTCGAGTTGCCTCAAAACCTCGAATTGGGCGCGTTCGAATTGGATGTGTTCGGATTGGGTGAGTTCGGATTGGGTGAGTTCGGATTGGATGTGTTCGGATTGGGTGAGTTCGGATTGGGTGAGTTCGGATTGGGTGAGTTCGGATTGG
>JAAUXT010130622.1_pt1 | contig 14909 bp, 24 predicted proteins | sample 7278171 | NCBI WGS metagenome assembly JAAUXT01 (sample SAMN14350112, study PRJNA611818) | marine sediment metagenome | isolation source: surface marine sediment (1.8m) | place: French Polynesia: Moorea | collected 2018-08 | reverse complement strand
TTGTGACACCATAGAGGAAGGTAGCCTAAACCACTGAGCTCCAACTCATACTCTACAATAAACTATACTACAACATCACTACTGGGGCTTCACTCATATATACAACACTCGGGAGACAAGTTACAGCGAAATCTGCTCAAAGCATCACACTCACCAAAAGGGCGAAGTGTCGAACAACAAACATTCGACAACTTCAACAATGCTCAGCAAAAACGACAATAATTTGGTGTCGGTTGCCGAAACATATGGACTACAGATTGCTCAATCTCAAAATAAACAGCGGAGCTGAAAATAACAGCCAAGCTGCAAGGAATAACGAAGCACACATCTCGCCCGATTGAGCTGCGCGTAAAAGAGCACACTCCTCACGCAAGCCAGCAAACCAAGCACCAAGTCAGAAATGCACAAACAGCTGAATTCAAACCATTTAGATTTTCTCACTTGTTAGCACAATGATGCAGTTTCAGCTTCCAAGACGGACTTGCACCCTGGTGAACAAAAGCACGGAAGAGACAAGACCCAGAGGTTCCAAGTGAGAATCTTCATCCAATTTACTTCTTGTGACAACGAAGGCGGCGAGAAATGTTTGTGCTTGCGCCACCGCAAAACAACGAGAAAATTTCCCGACAGTCACACTTGCAGCAATCACGAATGTCCTTGTGACAGACGGAAACGTCCTGTCGAACGCTCTGCACGCGCACCGCGCACCACTTTTCGTAATCGGTTTTGATTCAAAACAAGAACAACGTCCGGTGTAGACACACGCCAACTGCACAGCCGGGGGGGTTCAAGGCGCTGACTATTTCCAACCGGGCAGTCTCAAAGACCGATAAATTTCGAGGGGGTCTCAGCAACGCTGCAGGGTGTTTTTTCCACCAAGGGGTGCCAACATGTAGGTACCTTGGGACCCCCTCTCCAGGGGGAGGGGCAGTCAGGTACAACGCGGACGCTCGGTACAAAATGCAACACTCACGCCAACATTGCAGTCTGCCGTCGGTTCGCGTGTGAAAAAGTGCGCACAACACGTGGGTGACTGCTGCAGGTGCTACTGTGACGGCCGCTAGCTGACTCAGTCCCTCGGCTGCGACAGGAAGTTGTAGACGGAGCGGTGCCACACGTCCGACTGGTTCATGTAGCACGCGTGCCCGGCGTCCTCCAGCACGACCGTCTCCTGGTTCGGCAGCGTCGAAATGTCCCTCATCGCCGACGCCCCGATCTTCCCCTCAACCGTGTCTCTTCTTCCGACGACGTGCATCGTGGGAATCTGAAACAACAGTTCATGTCTGAGCATCTTAGTTTCCATTTGAACGGAACTGGTTTGGTGTTCGATTGAGAAGTTGGAGAAACCAATTCAATCTGGAGTTCCGAATTGTCTGAATCCGGCAAACAGGGGTGCGTGTGCGTTGTGTCCGATGGGCGTTGTGTCATCGTGAGCGTTGTTGTGACGTGAACGAGGGACGCAGGCCTCAAGATTTACCTGACAGTTGGTTCTCTTGCTGACATCACCGATCTGTTGCGTGCCCACGGGCGCGACCGGGATGTACCCGCGCGCCCTCTCGTGCCACGTGTCCGGGTCGTTGAAGATGTAGGGTACGCTCTTCGCACCGCTCATAGACGGACTCACGATGACAAGCCGATCCAAATGCACAGCCAGCACCAACTCCTGCAGCTTGAAATGGCCCGGAGGAGACTTTCCCTTCCCTGCGCCAAAGAAAAGTCATGTGAGCTGGCTGACGAGAAATCAACGAAAGTGGTGGACACTGTGGACAGTCCAACCCGGCGAACAGACAACAAAAATCGAGCATGCCCAGTGACTCTCACCCGGCAGGTCGACAGCGACGACTCTGTGTCCCATAGCGGCGAGGAGCTGGAGCGTGCCGATATCGACCCACGTCTGAGAGGTGAAGGACGCGCCGTGAAGCAGCAGCACCGGAGGCAGGGCGGGGTCCCTCTCCACCTCCTGGTAAAACACGCTCGTGCTCTGGAAAATTCAAACCGACGTTTTGAGAACACACACACACACACACACACACACACACACACCTACGGGTCAGAGAGACGGACACGAAGAAACAAGATGGATAGAGCTCACAGAACAAGAAAGCAGACATTTGAACACGCGGCGCAAAGTGCGAATCACCACCAAGTGATCTCCACTCAGTCTCAGCAATGGTCACCTCTGATTACGACTGACTATCCACGGGAACGCAAAGAGCGATCTCAAGACGACTCAGAAGTTATCAGGGATGATGACTCTCCAGCAGTGGCAACCCCCCTCCCAGTATGCTGTAGTGATCAGAGTGATCACCACTGCTGGTAATTCGAGTGGTTGCCAGTGCAAAATGTTCAGAGAAGGCCCACTCTGAAGAACGCGCCCGTCTTGCACTTTTGATTCCTCACCTCCAGCTGTACTGTTTTCTGCTGTATGTCACTTGATTTCACCCCATCCTTCTTCTTCAGCAAGTCCTCCGGAATGTCGACGAACTCTTTATTTTTCCACATCCTTCACTTGGTGTGCAGTACGAGTCCATGAACACAACATGTTTTAGGAATCTGCAGATCTATTTGCGATAGCAAATTCTATTTTTTTTTTCTTTTTTTGCATTTGCGATGGCGAAATCGACTGGAATTCGGAAGATCGGTTTACCCCTGTGGGTGGTTTTAAAAATGGTTCCGCTTGAAACGTCTTTTCTGCTTCATTTCTTGAGCATCTTTGGATGTCAAATGTTCCTCCCTCTCGACATTTTTAGCTTTCGGAGATACCTCAAGCGGCGACAGACTGACAATCGGATTCTTACAAAGCACATGCATTTATTTCAACATTGAATTCAGCAGCGACTTAAAGTCTTGTGCTGGGACAGCTTTCGTCCGTGAATTGCCACTTTGCGGAAATTTGTACAGAATTACACAATCACTGAACATGTTTGTAAATAAATAATTTTAGCTCTGGCAAATCCAGAGGTGGGAAAGGTGCAGACTCCCGATATATTGCAGCACTGGACACAAGATATATTTGACCTTTTCCCACGTCAAACCTCTTGCCTCAGAAGCGGGGGTCACATCTCAGGCGGCCTCCCACCCCAACCCACTTCCGGATCCGACAGAGAACAGGGTCAATAAAGTTCGCACCAGTGACATTGATTGCGATTGCATCAAAATTCAAGAAACAAAAGCGTCAAATTTCTGAGTGAATAAAACAAGAGGTGGCGGGTGGACCCATGAACACTGCAAGCCTGCTGATTTTTCTGCCACATTTTTCGCATTCAATTGCCACGCACAGTGCACAAACTTTTGAATTTCCAAACTTTGGATCAGGCTCCAGGATCTCATCTCCCATCCTGAACCCACCCTTCACCTGGAAACATCCCACCAGAGGTAAAAAAGCAGATCTTTTTGAAAAATACACTGCAGGTTTAAGAACAGAACTGTTCGGCGTCAAAGCGGGCACTCTGGGGCGCAACAAAACAAGAGACAGCCAGAAACTACATGAAGAAAATTTTGGCTCACGATTTCAAATGTAAGTTTATCAAATTCGATTCTGATATTTGTTTTCAAAGCTGTTGCGCAGCATTCGACTTCGAGTTCGCAACAAGAACACCTTCTGGTGTGAACACGCGCCATCCTCCAGCCAGACACAACAACGTGTTTCCGCTCGAGTTCTCTGAACGTCTCACGAATCAAGATGCGACGAAGTGAGCTCAATCACAAAACTTCATTGAGCCCCACCAGTGATAAACTGCGTCTCGCTTTCTTCCGCTGAGGGTCGGATTGCCTCGTGGGCGACTGGTCCTGCGCACCCGTGGAACTCGCTCGAGACAAGAAGGAGGTGGTGGTCTCATCATCCAGGGCGGATTTGAGAGCGTTGAGCAGAGAGGTGACGGAGAGTCTCACGTCCTGTGACACGTGATCCAGTTCCTCAGTCTGTGATTGGCTGAGCAGCGCCGCCACGGTGACGTCATCCGACGCCTCCGATTGGGCGGCGTCCGACTCGCGGCTCCCGCTCCGGACGCTGGTCCCGTCCGATCTGGCGCTACTCGCGAGTTTCCTCACCGACTTTTGAATCATCTCCGCGCAGCGACCCAACTTCTTCAAAAGGCTGTCGTGGGTCCCTGGAAAAGAAACGCGACAGTGTGATCGAACGAGAGCTTGTTTCCCACGAGTTCGAAAAAAAATGCCGTCTGAAGGATGAGGACCGAAAATTCGCAGGGGCATTATCTGGTCAGAGACGCGTCATGGACTACAAGGTCGTAGTTTGGAATTGCATTGGACTTCGACACGGGCGAAAATGTCCCGAGGAACTGACCGTGTATCAGCGATTCCGTGGCCTGTGTCAGCAGCGTGACGGCGTCCGTCAGGTTGGTCACGTGGTTCACGGCGCTCTGCGCACGCGCAAAGCTGCGCGAGTAGAAGTTAGCGGGACGAATGTGCGACGTACTCGTTCTCATCGTGTTCTCCAGGTCAACCTGTGCAACAGGAATTGAGCGTGTGTGGGTGGGGTGTGCGTGCGTGTGGGATCGCGACACGAATTGCAACTCGAAACAAATGCCATGTTGACGGCCTTGACACGAAACAACGACAACGCACTGCTCGGAAAAAGCAAACCTGCAGCTCTTGGTTCTTGGAGATGAAGACCTTGCAGCAGGCCGTCACCTCCTCCACCTTCTGCACTATCATCATGCTCCCGCCCTGCGAAAACGATGTGTCAGATTATTCTATTGAGTCAAATTCGTTCTCAGCCGTGGCCTACATCGCAAACAGTGGCCTCGTTCTGGACGAAATGAAGTCTCAAAAAGGAATTTTCGGGCCATCGAACTGCTTCGGAAACATTTCAAACCAAACAAGAACAACAAACACTCATTGTGGGCAGCAGCCCCAACCCACCAAGTACCTTGAAGACGTGAAACAACGTGAACCCGAGCGAGGAAAGCTCCTGCAATCACGTGCACAGTGTGCTCTCCTCAAGACTCCGTCAAACCACAAACCACCCAAGTAATGCTGTCAAACCACAAACCACCTAAGTAATGCGCGCCCCAACTTCACCAAGCGCACTCCCTTGTTTGGATTGATGTGAAACTGACTCCGGAACAGCGGAGGAAAAACTGAGGGAAGAATGAGAGGACTCACGCCGGAGTCGTTGAGCAGGTCGGAGAAGCTGTGGAGCCGGAACTCGCACTCCTCGACCGTCTTGAGGCTGCCCTGCAGAGTCTTGTCGACGAACAGGTCGCTCCCCTCCACAAACGCCTGCCGCACGTCGTGCCCGAGCTGCAGCGCAAACGCGTTGAGAATTGTCAGCGTAACCACTCTATGCTTCGTTCAGCATTGGTGCAAAGAGTTTTGCGAACCAACTGATTGTTGACGTGGCGGCTGCAGAAGTCGACGAGATGGGGTGAAAAACCAAACAGGACAAGCCGAGTGTTTTTGTCAGTTTCGGGACAGGCCGGAGATACATTCAGGGGAAGCCGCAGACACGGGCGTGAAAAGTCAAGCGCGCTTTGACTACAATACAGCGACACAAAGCACGACGCGTGAACACAAGCCTCACCTGGATCCTGGAGTCGCGCGTCCCGTCGACTTGGCCGCCGCCGACGCTGCTGACGCGCGGCGCGTCCCGCAGACACGTGACGCGCGCGGCGGTGGCGAGGGAGAGCTCCCCGCAGTGGCGACTCAGCGCCGTCAGCCCGTCCTGGATCTGAAACGACGTCTCCTGCACCAGGGACTCGATGTCTCCCTCACAACCCTGGAAATATACACCGCATTTGAAAGAAGATCCGCGTGTGAACAAAATGTGGGATGAAGTGAAGCCGACGGCTCAAGCCCACATGAATCGTAGCAACACTCCACTCCGTCTGAACACACCTTCCGTGGCATGAGAGTGTTCTTACTGTCTCCCAACTGAAAGCAGTGCAATGACCTCAAGACTGTTCGATTCAGCGCATTGGTGTGTCTCATCGCACCAACGGAATTTGGTGCGTTTCATGTTCAGTGCTGCACCACATCGAACGCCCCGTCCCCTCCGGCGCACCTGCAGGAAGAGCACGAGGTTGTGCCCGAGCTTGCGCACGGCGCTGCGGATCCGCGCGGACAGATCGCGCACGAGCCCCGACTCGGCGGCCGCGTCCCCGAACTGCGTCTCCCACAGCGCGCACAGCTGCAGCAGCAGGTCCACGGAGTGCGCCACCTGCACGCTGGCGATCTGCACGCTGTCCGTGTCCGTCCACTCCCCTGAGAAGGAAAAACATTTGTTAGCTTTGGCACGCGACTGACTGCAACTGCGCTATGTTTCAAAAATCTCGTTGGACACACGGGAGAGTCAATCAGAGAAGCATCCACGTAGCTGCCCATTCACGCCAATATGCTCAGGTTTCAAGCACTCACTTCTGTCCCGGGTCTTCCCCATCTCTTTGTATGAGTCCAGGATGTCGTGAACTGTTCGCTTCAGAATTTCGCACCTGATCAGAATTTTGTCTTGCAAACTTTCTTTCACCGCAGAATCTGCAAAAGCGAAGAAGTCTGTGACGATAAATGCGTCCGTCTCCCACCTACACGGCACAGCGCGAAATGAAATGACAAGGCGTTTTGCTGTGCAAAGCAGTTTCATTGTCTGTGTGTGTACGAGGCAGCGTAAGACAGACAGACAGACAGACAGACAGACAGACAGACAGACAGACAGACAGACAGACAGACAGACAGACAGACAGACAGACAGACTGACTCGACAGTTCAGTGCGCGTGCGCATGTGTGTCGATTTTGGCAGGACGAAAATGAAATTCTGCAGACCTTTGAAACCTTCGAGTGCGACTGATATCAAATCTCTGCACAAACTCATGGTGGAACTGCTCATCTCGGATTCATCTTCCTCCGCGATTTTGTCTTCTGCAAAGAAAATGTCACGTCGAGCACACCGTTTCTCACACTGCACTGCACCGCACCCCTCAATGGCAGGCAGAAAGCGCACACGCCCCTCACCTGTGGACTTGGATCCTTTCTCGGAGTCGTAAGAGAGTTTGCTGACGACTCCAATCAAAGAGCTCCGCTTTTTGCCCTTCGTTCTGCACAGTGAAACAACAATACTTGTCAGTGATGACACGCGGCCAAGGCACCTGAACACAATCACTTCTTTCCCTTCCGTCCTCCGCTGAAAAGGCAAGTGCTTGTTCACGGCGACAAGAGACAAAAGCACGAGGAGTACACAGTCAAAGACAGGCGCCTGGGCCATTTTCCCCATCTTGTCCGCACCGTAACAGACAAAGCGGTGCACTCACAGGAACGGAGAGATGGAGGCGGGGCTGGCGACGCGGTCCTGTTTCTCCCACGTGTCGTTCGGGTCGCAGAAGACGTCGTCCAGGTCGCCGTTCATCGTCACCTCCAGGTCCTCGCCTTGCTGCAACCAGTTCGCGACAACCGTTGGCATGGCAGCGACAAAAATTGCAGCAGACTGAACGAATGGTCGTTGGTGTTCAACAATGTCTGAACACAGACTCCGAGGAACTGCCGAATGATACGATGGAAACAAAGTCACATCGTGGTCGGCGAGCCCTGCTTTCACTGGTGCAATTCTTTACTCTGGTCACTGGTTACGTCGATGGACATCGTGCCGCACGCGACTGTGCAACGACTATAGATTTGCATTGACTCAATCCCATGTGAACAGCCGCAGTGCTTAGGAGGACGTCGCACCTGGAACATTTCGCGCATGCGCAGCAGTTTGTCCTCGAACTTGTCCATGGTCCAGAAGGTGGAGATGCCCAGTTTGGTGTTGGTCATCTTGATGACGGTCTGCCCCGCCTCGTCTCCGTCCGGCACCTCCTCCCGCGAGAAGAGCTGAAGCGACAACACAGCTCCAGCGTGAACACGTGCAGGCTGGAAATCTGGATTGAGTCTCTTAGCATGCAAAAGCACATTCTGTCACTTGTCTGCGAGTCAGGTGATCACACACTCAGGGCTTGAGCTAGCCATGGTAGGTCAGCGAATGAGGTCTGGTGGGTGTGGGCCACTGCCAGCTCTGAAAGCGTGCGGTTTGTGGACGGTAGACTGCCATCTGGTGTGAATGGAACAAACCCTCCGCCGTCACTCATACTGAGAACACGATGAAGTGACACGAGTGTGTCGCAGTCGCCAGACTCACCAGGTCCTTCTTGAGATGCTGCGCGATTTTATTCGCCTCCCGGACGAGCAGCGCCGTCCGGTACAGGTCCGTCTTGGCTTTGCTGTCGCGCAGCTCGGACGTCGTGTCGCCCGCCGCGCCACCAGAGGGCGCTGGCGGCAGCTTGAGCGGCGTAACGCGCGGTGTCCCCGGCGCGGAGCCTCCGCGGCGCAGGCGCAGATGCTCGAGACGCTCCACGTCCTGCGCGATCTTCTGCTTCTCCTTCTCGAGCTGCTCGACGAGTTTCGAGTGCTGCGCCTTCGACTGCTGCGCCACCTGTGAAGGACACTTTCTGTATCCACGGGAATCTCAAGAACTTTGTCACCACATCATCCAACTGGTGACGCATGAGTGGAAAACATTTGACGCAAAACAGAGGAGCCCACCTTTTCAGCTGCTTTTGCTTCCTGTTCCAGTCTTTTTCTGTTGGCCAAGACTTCTCTTTCAAGCATCTGCAAAAAGAAGTTTTGCCAACGGACGATGAGAGCCAGGAGCAACGAATTGCTGAAACGGAAGAACTGAACAGTGAGAGACGCTCACCAGCTTCTGCTCCTCCAGACGCCGGATCGCGCTCTGCGCCTTCGACTTGTCCTGCTCCGATTCCTGCTTCTCGAGCCTCTGTTTTTTCTGCAAACAGAAGCCGTAAAATTCCAAGACGTGCGGTGCAAGTTTTTGCAAAGCACACTCACATCAAGATGATATTATTTGAAACATACAAGATGAAAACGCCAAGACCGTCGGAAGCGCAACGTTGTATGAGACTTGACCGTTGCAGGTTTCCTTTGAAACGCCAACGCATGACAACCCCACAACGCAATGGCGCGTGGGAGACACTCTTTCCAGGCCTTTCTGACGCATCGACGCAGCGCACTCGGCCCACATTCCTTTTGCATGTGATGCTCTGAATCTAACACGTCCTCGGTGGTATTCACGGACACTGCACTGACCAGCTTCTTCTCAAGCTCGGCGAGCTTGTCCTCGAACTCGTGTCGCTGCATGCTGAGCTCCAGACTCGCTGCCTCCTTCGTCTGCGCCACCAGCGAGTTGGCCTCCTCCAGCTTCGCCTGCAGCCTGCAACACCAGGGGGCGGGGTCAGTCACGTGGTGCGAAGGGCAGCCAGTCACGTGATACAGGTCGGATTTTGCAGCCTGCAACACCAGGTGATACAGGCAGCCGAACTGAGACCCGATGGGCGAAAACAGACGAACTTTCTGCACCAGGTGTGGACAAAAACGGATCCAAACCAACAGTGGGTTCACAAAACAGTTTTGTTGTGTGATTTCACTTCATTCACTCAGAAGCAGTCTCCAAGCAGCACTGGAAGCTTTTCGTTCGCTGTTGTGCTGTTCTTAGACACCGTCTCAATGTGCTCACCACACCAACACGAACATGAAAACGACCCACCAAACTTCAAACACATGTTCACCCGCTCTCCAAAATGGAGAATATCATTGAAACGAGAATATTTCCTTCAACACACGAACGCACTCGCACACACAACACACACACACACACACACACACACACACACACACACACACACACACACACACACACACACACACACACAGGGCCAGTACACAGCAACGGTTTGAACGCACACATTTCCACTCGGCTCAGAACATGCAATTCAAATCACCACCGAGTAAGACGCAGCCCCGACGACAAAGACTCGATTTCCTGCTGGATCATTCGCTACTCAACTGCTCTAGTCGAAAAGGAAACACCAACCACAGATTTGCGAGCCAGTCCTGCGTTCTGCGGACCGCGCTGACCAACAACTGACCGTCGCTCTCTCATATTTTCGCACCGTGCACTTCGCTTGTTTCCCCAAGAGAAATCCAGGTCCCTTGCCAAGCTGACCAAAATTTTTAATTTCAGATCGCAAAAAGGGAGCAGTGCTCGGAGTGTTCACCCTGATGCAACACACTGGGAGCCCAACCCCTGGGCCATCAGCTGCACACCCTGCACACGAATTACCTGAAGCACAAAACACAGTTCACGATGGAGTGCATTGCACCGTGACTCGCTGGGCACCCGTCAACTTCGTCCGTTTCCTCCTGCGAGTTGGTCTCTGTGCTCTGACCGCTGTTTCCTGTCACAACTGAGGTGTCCACAGCCTTCTGTGTCGTGTTGCTTCCTCGACTTTCATCCGACACGTTTTTCCGAGCGGCAAGCCCAGAGCGCGCGACAGAACGATCCAACTCGCCGCTCTGTGCGTCTCTCGCGCTCGTTTCGTCCGCTGCATCTTCTTCGCTTTCATCTGTTTCAATAACATCCTCAGGCAGATAGTGACAAGGTCCCTGCGGAGCCTCCACTTCCCCAAACACATCATCCTCCCCATCAGACTCGTCGTCCTGGGTCAAGCGCTGAGACAGGCTCCGAATCTTCTCTTCCAGAGTTGCACCGGAAGTTTCTACTTTGGAAGAACTTCCCTTGATATCGGGTACATCCATTTTGGTAGTTGAATCACTGTTTTGCGGATGTCCGTGAGCAACAAGCATTCCCCCAGTTGGTTCATCACAGACTGTGTTGAGCACCTGATCCTTGCCTGAATCCCCGGAGTCGGATTCGCTCGGAAACATAACGCTCCTCACGGAGGAGAACGACTGCGCCAGCCTCTGTTCCGGAACATCAAGTTCGGAGGTCCTGCTGCCCGCACGAAGCATCTGCACATCACATGACAACTGCAGGAACGTCCTCTCGTTCCTCTCATTCTCCAGTTCCACATCGCAGGAACTCGCCATTGACAGCACCTCAGCCTCCAGTTCTTCCCCGACGGTTTTCTGTTGTGCGTCAGATGGTCTTTCTCGCGGTATTTTCTTCCACAGCGACGTCAGAACTTCCGCCACTTTACCGACACTTTTCCTGCTTTTCTTGCCCGATTCAGAAACGGAAAAGTTCGTGGTTTCTGAACTGAATCTTCCGCTGGACTTGTGTCGCTTGCCCTCTGAATTTTGAGGACTCTCAGCGGTTTCTGCACTGGTTCCCTGGCCACCTTCCTGGGTACCACGGCAACCACCAGAAAATGGCCTCATCGGATCAGTCTCCACTGGTTCTGCGTGCAGCAGTTCCGTCGATTTTGACCTCAGTCTTCTTACAGGATTTGGTGGCAAAGAGCCTGCGTCAGCAGCGGTTCCACCGTCACGATAAGAGAGCCCGGGGTTCAGGTCAGATGAACGGAGAACGCTCTCTCCTACAACGGGAGATTCCACGTCAACAGTCGCAGACTTTGACTTGTTCTTCTTGCTCTTCTTCAGCGGTTTCAACTTCCGCAGATGTTTCTCTATCTGGACAGGTCCAATGTCGGAACTACTTGTTTCTACGTCGTTACCACTGTGACTCTGCGCCAATGACCGCAGTGCACCATCGCCACCACTCTCTTTGCTCATCTTGCGCTTGAACCATCCTTTGCGCTTCCGTCCGCTGGCGGAGAGGAAGTCTCCCTCCGTGTCGCTCGACGCCTTCCCGTCCACGGCGGGTGGACTCAGACTCGCAGGGCCCGAGCCCAGCAGAGCCGTGTCCGAGTGAGAGAAGGTCCACCTCCGCTCCACCGTGAGGTCGTCCATCGTGATGGTCACCGTGTTCTTGTCGTCCGGCTCCACACCAAAGCTGGAGGTGTCCGAGGATTGTCTGGAGATCAGCTCCGCGTCTGGGTGGTGGACCTGCAAAAGGGGGGTCGCTGTGATACACATCAACAGAACACACCTTGCACAAAACGACCTCTTGGCTCTGTATCAGACTAGAAATATTTTTTGTCAGCGGCAAAACGTTTGTTCAAAACTTTTTGACCAGATGCGAGTTTCGTGTTGTTGACTTCGCTTTGTCCCACCTGTATCACTGGTATTTCTGGAGAGACGCTGGTTGTCTTGACAGCGGCGCCGCCTTCGACGTCGAAATCACCGTCCTCTCCGTACATCGACGTCGGCCCAGAATCCTGGGCTCCTGGGTCGGTACCAACTGCGGGCGCGACTCTCAGGGGCGACGTGTTGATGACACGGGAATCAAATGCTCCGCCCTCAGGCAGGTTCACATTCTTTACGTTCTCCAAACTTGCTGCAGAAGTGTTGTGTGTGGGTGACAGACCAACGACAACTTGAGTGCGTCTTGGCGACGAGCTGGGATTCAACTTGTACAGACTGTCGTCATCTGTTGATAATGCGTCCAACTCAGAGGTTCCCGCGACATTCGTGATATATCTCGGACCCAGTGAGCCCTGCACGCCGCGTTGCTGTGTGCCCGGTGAGCCCTGTACGACGCGTTGTTGTGGACCTGGTGAGCCCTGTACGACGCGTTGTTGTGGACCTGGTGAGCCCTGTACGACGCGTTGTTGTGGACCTGGTGACCCTTGCACCACAAACATCTCGGGGTCGCTCTGCAGACTGCGCACGCTCCCCTGCACAGAGCGCGTCGTGCTCTCCGAAACGTTGTCCTCATCTACATCAACCCCTTTCTTTCTTTTCGAGGATTTGGACGACCTTCGCTTGAAGAAGCCCGACAGTCGCCTCTTAGAATGACTTTCATGTTTGTAGGTAGCGGACTCTGTTTCCGAGCCGCGTCTTCGTGACGTGTTCGAATCGACGTCATCAATGACCCCGGTCGACGTCGTCCTGTGCAAAAGATTTATCTTCTTCACTTTGTTCTTCTCCTTGATTCGCTTCTTCTTTTTGTGCTTTGTCCGTGATTTCTCTGTGTCGCTGTTTGAGTCGCTCGGCGGAGTGTCGTTCGTGTCGATCCAGCCCATGCGCAGACTCGACAGACTCTCGTTGTCGGAATGCGCATGCGTCGCTCTGTCCTTTAGTTCCTCGGCGCTCAGTCCAGATTCCACCCCAGCCTCTCTGCTGAAGTTGAAGCTGCTCCACGTGGCGCTCAGAGGCTGAGACGGTCGCGATCCGCTGTTAAACGAGTTCTGCAAGGACCCCTCCTCGCTGATTTTGTCCACCAGCTGCTCAACATTCGTGTCCTCCCAGAAATCCTTCTTCCTCGAGCTCTTCTGCACCTTCTTGATGGCCTTCTTCCAGGTGGACTTCACTTTATTCTCGCGATGCCCTTTACGCACCTCTTTCTCCAGGGCGTCTTGCATCAGATGCTGGCTCTTTGCCAGCTGGAGATCGGCCATCCAGGTGCCCGCGACCAGGCTTCCCTGCAGTGCAGAACAAGAGGAACATCTCACCGAGCTCGACGCCAAACTCCGCAAGCTTGTCCGGAAAAGCATGCAGATCTAATTTGAACAAGAACGGTGGGAATCGAACCAAAGTTTGAGACAGATGCGTGGGGCCAGATCCAACCAGGTCTGTGACTGCTACTTCAATATAACATGGGTGGGGCAGAGATCTACGATTCGTACGCAAGAAACCAGGCGGTTCAAAAACCGCAAGAACTCGGCTTCCCGTTCTGGCTTTGCACAGTCAAACGGCACGCACACTGCGGGAGGAGTTCGGGGTCGAGACGGGCGTCTCCTCCATCCAGCCGCCCAGACTGAGTCTCCGGCCCTGCGCCCGCGCCGACAGCACCGCCTCCGCCAGCTCCTCGTCTGCGAGGCACAACGCACACTTCAAACCACGATGTAAAGGGCTTCCAATTCCAAGCGCGGCGTTAGCTTTAACATGTATGAGACCCACGAATTCGTGGCTTTTCTTGTCAGCCATCTTCTTTGCATGGCATGCTGTGTTGAGGCACACGAAAATGCACTCTGTGCTTTTCAAGTCCCTCAGAAAGAACAGCCGACGTCGAGCTAAATCAGGAAGAAGGTACAGCTTTTCACTGTGTACGCGCTTTGCTACTCTGGACGCTGATCAAAGGAAGAGCTCGAAGGTCTCACCATCGTCGATGAGGCCGCCGTCGGACGCAGCGCCCGGGTCTCCCGCGCCGGAGCCGGTCGCTTTCCGCACCTTGTAGAACTCGTTGGACGTTCTGCGGTTCTGCACGAGCAGGTCAGCGTCCCCCGTCTCCAGCAGCGAACCGCGTCTCGGGGACGTTGGTTCCACGTCACGATCCGCCGGAGCCTCTGATTGGCCAATGGGTTCTGAAGGCGTCTCGCCCAACCCTGGCAAAACCTTCGTGGAGCTGGCATCGGAGATTCCCAGGACGCGTTTGAAGATGCCTGGGTTCTTTTTCTTCTTCTCGAGTTGCGGGGACGGGGACGTCACTTCTTCCCTGTCTGACACCTGCTGGTCGTCTTCTTCAAATTGCTGTGCGCTGAATTCCAACACCTCTGTGCTCACAACTTCATCTTCGTTTTGCTTGTCCTTTTTCCTTTTCTTCTTTTTCTTTTTCGACTTCTTGTTTCTGTCCTGCACGAGCTCAGCCAGAGCATTGAGGTCATTCTGTTCTTGTTCGTTGTCAGCCACCCAACCTCCAACGTTGCAGGTTTCTTTCTGAAAAAGAACAGCGCACTGTCACACTTGTGTAACATGTCATCAACAGCAAAGTCACAACCAAACAGACGGAGCAATTTCCACTACATCACGCTGAAAACCTTCAGGTCAATCAAACTTAACTCTTTCCGCCCCAACCCGTAAGAAACCGTAAATGCAGGCTGGTACCAAGGCCGTAAGAAACTGTAATCCTTGTTTACATCGTTAAGCAGGGCATGAGTGTCGTATCATAGCAACAGGTAATGTGTAAGTGCCCTGACCTGACCTTACTGTCACGCCTGCATTCTTCTTGCCTCTGGTGTACTCTTACCATTTGTCTCTCACAAAATGTTACAAAACTGTGTGCACAAAGTCTTAGCTGGATTTTTCAACACATTCTCTCCACACG
>JAAUXT010083224.1_pt1:10000-14911 | contig 14911 bp, 11 predicted proteins | sample 7278171 | NCBI WGS metagenome assembly JAAUXT01 (sample SAMN14350112, study PRJNA611818) | marine sediment metagenome | isolation source: surface marine sediment (1.8m) | place: French Polynesia: Moorea | collected 2018-08 | reverse complement strand
CATGTCTCTCCAGGAAGAATCAATAACTCTCGCATCTCGGATCATGACATCACATTAATCATTAATCATGACGTTTCTTCTCGGTGACAGACATCACAACTCTGTTTGTGGAAAGCGGAAAGCAGCAACAAGAACTCGATTAGTCGATGAATCGATGAATGATGAAGAGTTTCGGACAATGTAAGGCGACTCGGGACAACAAGGAAGTCATATCAAACACACCCTTGGGCGTCGTTCGATGATGCGAAAAATTTAGAGCATCACGTCTACAAGGATTAGGGAATAGCAGAAACCAAACCTTACAACTAGTTTTCACATTAAAATCCTCAGAACTGAGAAAACCAACAAAGTCTATCCCAATAATCTGGACCATAACCCTGGTGATTACAAGACAATACTCACAATAGGTATGACATGTGAGAAAGAAGACATTCTCTGAGACCCCCTTCAACAGAAGAAATCAGTGAAACCTCACAACCTCTAAAAATTAGTTGTTTTAACATTTATTCTACCAAAGTAGGGCAGACCCCCACAATGTTGGATAATGGAAATCCATAGTGCAGAAGGGCATACCCCCTCTACATGAAAGAGAGGTGGGAAATCAGTGAGAGTTTTTCTTGCATTTATTCTTGTACTGGTAACCACCATAATTTTTAGGTGATTTCAGGTGGGTTGATGAGCCAAATCGGTGCAAGCCAAATCAAAGCACCTCTAGGCAGCATCTTCCAAAAGTATGTCTGCAGCACTTTTATGGTCAAGATGAGGATTGATTTGGGATCTTAAGGACTCTTTTGGTTCATTTTGGGTTGGGGATAATGTGCGAGGAAGGAATTTGTCAAAGTTTGGGTTAAAAAGTCCTTTTTAATAGAAAATTTAAAAATGGATACCGGGCAATTCTTTTGGTTAATATGTGGATATTATTGTGAAACAATGTGTAAAAGTTCCATTTTGTGAAATTTGTTTCATTTGGGTGTGTGCTAAATGAGTTCCCAAGTTGTGAATATTGAGTGACAAAAGTAAGAATTTTGACAAAAAAGCAACCCAAATCAGAGCGAGCCAAATCAGAGCAAGCCAAATCAGAGTGACCCAAATCAGAGCAAGCCAAATCTGAGTGTAACCCACATCAGAGCAAGCCAAATCAGAGCAAGCCAAATCAGAGCAACTGAAATTTCCTCAAATCACCGCGAGCTCCATTGAGCTATTTTTTGATAAAGCAACTTTTTCGCGCAAACATTGCGCTGGGACTCCAGTTTGTGGAATGAGGAAAGATTTTCTGTGTCTCTGTCAGTCAACAAGGTGAAATAAAAACAGAACGGAGCCATGCCTCAGAATAATGTGACTCCCTGCTCTCTGATCCAGATCAAACACAACACGCGGGGGGAATCCGATCCATGTGGGAGCACACCAGCTTTGTTTGGCACAGAAATTGTGGGAGAAAGACAAACCTGCGGCTCACACCATGTTGGTGACTTATCTCCCTCCCACGTGTTGTTTTGGTGCAGTGGGGTCCTGGCCAAAGATGAAGCTCCTTCCTGTCCTACCCCTTTCCCTTCACAATGGAACAGGTTCCTCACCCCTCACACCAACCCAAATTTCTTCATTGGCAGACACTGCAGCCAAAGAGCCACCACGACCAGAACAACCATCAAAACCTTCATGTTGTTCCAGCAAAGATGCATATACCTGATTCAGCGAAAGCTGGTGTTCAGTTGAAATGCTGTGTATCAGCACACCCAGACAATATGTTCAAAAGCATCAGCTAAACAGAACAGGTGGTCTGAAATCTCTCAACTTTGGACAAGAGCTGCATTGAGGGGCTCTGGGGTCCAAATCAGCTGACTTCTCTATTCAAACCATCTGAATGTGACAGGCAATGTGTAACATGCATACATGGTCCAGGATAAAGGTAGCACTGTTTAGACTGGAGAGAGCCCAACAGCTGGTATGTAGCAATCCTGTTTCATCTCAGAAAGCAATAAGAGGACAAGGAACCAACTTAAAGGTGTGGTGCACGCAGGGATGGCGCACCTGCTGTGTAAACTTCAGGATGACCTATATGTGACATGGTGATGGATCTTTAGATCCACACTGAACTCATGCTGCCATCTTTGTGTTTTCATCGCTCCAATATTTGGCCATTGCTGCATGAACTCTTTCCAGTGGATAAAAAAATTGGGGCCCAAACTCAGCAGGTGTTCAACATACCAAATTTGGGTTCAGTTGAATTCTGCTACACCAAGACACAAAAATTACTTTACAAGAAACACCCAACAAATGTATTTGAGCCAAATTTGCCACCAATGTGAAAGTGAAAGCTTGAGATTTTTGCTTTCCTCCTGGTTCACATCTTGCTGAAATATCAGAACATACAAATTGAAGTTCACAAGGTTTCACCCATTTCATGAATCTCTGTGCAGGTGAAGCTCAAACCAACCTCTCCAGTCTCTTTCTCCTCTCTGAGTGCATTTCCCTGCAATAAAAATGAGCAGTAGACTTTCACATAATTAGCTTGAAACTAACCCAAGCTGTCCAGTCAGGAAATAACTTTGGCCTCTTTCTGGTGCACTCAAATTGATCCTGCCTGACACCCACCAGTTCCATTTTGGCAGACACTGCAGCTAAAAGAGCCACCACAACCAGAGCAACCATCTAAACCTTCATTTCCTCAAGTGAAGATGCACCAGATTCAGCTAAATTCAAAACTGCTGTTGAGCTGAAATTATTTGTGTTGTGTATTGGTGTATTTAACAGAACAAAAGTGTAATTTTTGCAACAAATGTGGATGTTTTTTGGATTTAAAATTATTTCGCGTGTTTGACAGGCAGTCAGAAATCTCTCCACTCTGAACAAAAGCTATAGTGAGCAGCTGTGTGGTCTGAATCAACTGACATCTGTTGTGTGTTCACATCACATGATAAACGTGACATGGAGTCACACGTCCACGTGCGGTCCACCCCAACAGGAACAGCAATTTAGGCAAACAGCTTATGTCAGGACTGGGATGAACCAAACCCTCAGGCCCTGTAGAACTGAGAGAGACCTGATGATGGGTGAGAAAGCACAAACTGAAAAGGCAGTGAAAAGGTACAGAGTTCAATCACATCTTGTTCTCAGTCCAGTAGATGTCCAACAAAGATCAGATTTACAAAGCAAATGCAGTACCTTGAGAATGTTCCAAGTTTCAATTTCTTTGCATTTCCCTCAAAGGTGCAGCTCTATCTTTGTGTTTCTCATTCAACTGTGTTTGTCTTCTGACACCAGCTTCTTCTCCGGTTCATCTCCTCTCTTGCTGCAGTCTGCTTCATCATCACTCAACATCTGTGGTTCATCCTGTGAAATGAAGAGCTGAAAGAAGAGAAATGCTCTGTGAGTGGAAGGTCAAGAGATGCCACACAACTCACCCACACTGCACATCAATGACAGCCCCTGTCCCTTTTTTGCGAGATAAGAGAGAAGATTAAGACCTGTTCAGGTTCTGTCTCCTCCTCCAGGGCCAAATCTATCTGCAAAGAAACAGCCTTTTTTCAAAATTTGTGGAGAGTTCTCTGGCATGAAGCATAGACTCCACTGATTACAAAAATGGAACTCTGATGTTTATTTGGCCTCTCAAAAAGAATTGAACTGGGTCTTGTGGTCAGTTGCTGTTTCCGTCTGAATTCTATGCATTGTTCAAACCCTGGAAAGTGTCTGAACAGCCACAGGTCACAAAAATACAAAGTTTTCGCTGTGAAAAAGGATAAAAACAAAGAGTTGCTTTTGACTGGCTGGCTGCCAAATTTCTGCTGAGCCAAACCAGACCTACAATCCCCACCCAGGCAGGTTCAAGCCAAACCATCCACCTCACCACATCAACTGCAATTCTGTGAACCATGCAAGCACATTTCCCTCTGAACACACGGAACCTGAGTCAGATCTGGCAGCACAGAGTCTCCTGTAGGGCAGACCTGAACTTCGCTCACCCGCCTGCTGATCAGTCCATGACGCTTCAAGCCAAACTCAATGAGGGTTTTCACATAGGTGATGCTGCGGCAAATTTTGTGTGCGTCAATTTGCCGCAGCGTCAAAATTATTGGTCCAGTCCTCTTTTTGACACTGTGGCAAAACCTACAGAAAGGACAAGGGTAGTTTTGCCACCTGTGGCAAAGTCCTTGACGCAACCGCAATGTGAAAACGTTTCACTGCCTGCGACAACATTTTTTGCGGCAGCGGCACCAATGTGAAAACCCTCAATGTGTCTGTGACGCATCAATCAACTCAGAGTCACTGAGAGTTTTGTGACCCACCCTGGCCCACACCCTGTCCCCCTCTGCCCCCCCCCCCCCACACACACACAGAGCAGCTCAGATGACCTACCAGCTCCAGAGCCTCCATGTTGGCAGAAACTGCAGCCACTAGGGCCACCACCAGAAGAGCCACCAGTAGGAACTCCATAGTGATCACACAGCAGGCTCTGTCTCACCATTCACAGATACTCAGGCACAACACAATATCCCATTGTATGGAGATTTCAGCTGCTCTCTGTATTCTCATCCCTTGATTGGTGAGGCAGATACTCTGAAATCTGACCATCCTGATGCAGTCCAGGCCTCAGCATCATTGTTGGAGCCTCTCAACAGCTGGATTCTCAGAAATTCTGCACTCAACATGATCTGATGTGTGGGGCAGGTTCTCTGAAAGACCTCCATTCACCACAAAAGCTGCATTGAACATTATCTGGGATCTTCCATCAGCTGCTGTTATCTGTTCTGTGTTCAACACCAGCTGACGAACAAGAAGCAGTGCTTAAGGCAACTGCAGTGCGAAGTCCCTTGCAGCAAATATTTTCTCTCAAGACAAAAAACAAACATGAAACCACACAACCTCACAAAAATGAAAACAATCAAAATGAAAGTGACAAAAGCAATTCACCTT
>JAAUXT010083224.1_pt1:0-5000 | contig 14911 bp, 11 predicted proteins | sample 7278171 | NCBI WGS metagenome assembly JAAUXT01 (sample SAMN14350112, study PRJNA611818) | marine sediment metagenome | isolation source: surface marine sediment (1.8m) | place: French Polynesia: Moorea | collected 2018-08 | reverse complement strand
CGTCCTCGGAACATGTCTCCATGGAAGCGCTCCAGCGCATCTCCATAACAACACATCTCCATAACAAGACGACATCTCCATAACAACAGCGCTCTGCTCCCCTTGACAACCATGACCCTCCCCTCGCAGAGCTCCACAATGTGTCGCGTGGGTCACACTGAATGCGTTCCGTCTCACCACACGTCAGTGACGCTGTGCCGTCCGGACGCGTCCAGTGTGAATGTGGGGGTGACGTAACGCAAACGTAGGTGACGTCAGAGACGCAATATTTAAGATGCATCCATGGGGTGTTCGAAACGCTGGCGATCATTTCTGACGCAGTGGTGATGACGTCAGCGTGACGTCAGCGTGACGTCAGCGTGACGTCAGCGTGACGTCAGCGTGAACGCGACGCTGTGACCTGATCCACACCGGACGCGTTGCGCTGATCGTCAGTGAAGGAAGACGCAGCGTCAGAGTGACGTAACGTCACAGGCATGACGTCAGAAACACGTCGTCAAAAACTTGACGTCAGAGACGTAACGCCAGAGTGACGTAGTGAGATGCCTCCAGTGCATCTGCAGAGACATAACGTCCGTGACATAACGTCGGAGTGACGCAGCGTCGTGTAGCGCGACGCTGTGAGGGTGAACGGCGACGCTGGCGCGGCTCCAGCGCATCTGCATAGCGAGCGCCCCCTCCTGTCGAGAACACGCTCCAGGAATTCCGCTCTCCACCTCCCTCCCTCCGCGGATCCCAGAGGGGTTGAGATCGGGGGAGGTGTGTGCAGGGGTGGTGGTGGTGTGCGTGTATGTGTGTGTGTGTGTGTGTGTGTGTGTGTGTGTCCCCTCCTGTTAGAAACACGCTCCAGGAATTCAGTCTCCGCCTCCCTTCTCTGCGGAATGTGCGTGTGTGTGAGTGTGTGTGGTTGATATCGTGGGGCATTTGTGCTGGGGTGTGAGTGGTGCTGGTGTGTGTGTGTGTATGGATCTCCTCCTGTTGGGAACACGCTCCAGGAATTTTGCTCTCCGCCCCTTCCCTCTCTCCGAGGATCGATGGTGGGCGGGGGGTGAGATGGAGGGGGAGCGCGGGGAGGGTGGGGGTGGGGGGCGACCCAGCACCCCCGTCCAGGATTGCTACTTTATCCGCGGATCTGGGTGGGGATTGAGATGGAGGAAGTGTGCGGGGTGTGTGTGTGTGTGTGTGTGTGTGTGACTGCGGTCTGACAAATACTGGGAAAAACTTGAGCAGGGGGGAGGGGGGAACCAAACTGATCAGAGATCAAGTCTGACGTGAGGATGGTGAAAATATTCCTGGTCCTGCTGCGCGAATCAAGGACCGCCATTTTGTCTGCTGGTCGGAGGTGGAGCATGGGTCTCACCCCACGGTCCATCCCTCTCTGTGGATCCGCTGGAGGAGCGAGGTTTCTGGAGACAAGGAGACACTGTCCAAGACACTGTCAGAGTTCACGTTGAGGTGCGCCAGGGAACGCGTTGCTCGAATCCAGGTGCGTCACGCGTGACGTCAATAGACGCTGCGTCCACACAGCGACACGAGGCGCAGGCGCACAGCGAGTGAAGCGGTTTTCACATGGGTGACGCGCGGTCATTTGTTTGACGTCAGCGTCAAAATTTAACATTGAAACTGAGGGTGGAACTTTTGACGTGAGCGCAGAACACGACTGGGCGTGCCCCAATGTGAAAAGCCATTGACGCGTGTGATGTGACAGAAGCTTGGCGTTTTGCAGACAGTTTGCGCACTACCAATGCTTGGTACTCAAAACAACGCTGAAAAGATCACAGCTCGAGGTGATGTTTTTCACAGTGTTCCCTGGGCGCTGTGGACACCTCTCGAGGAAAAGACCACTGTGAAACGAATTCTGCCAAATTGGATCCGTTTGTCTGGAAAAGTGACGGACGGACACGTCACACCAAGGTTGAGTCGCCCGAGGCGCGTGGAAGGCGGCGTGTCGTTTTGAGGCCCTGAGGCCCAGTCGCTGGAGGCTGCAGAGAAACTTGGAGACTCCCCAGGAAAGTCTCTCCTCGTTGGAAGCTGCAGTGGTTCTGAGGAACCATTTCTGAGGACGTGAGACTCAAAATCAGGGATTTTTTTGACTATTTGGACAGCTGCACCCTCTGGACACTGAAGACCAAGGTACGCAGAAACTCAGCTCAGTCGCGACGTTTGGCGTTACGTCTGCGTGGTACGTGGCATACGTGGAGGGACGCCTTTTGCGTGCGTTGTTTTCTGTAGATTGAAGCGCGGAAAGATTTACTGAGGTGAGCTTCACGCTGGGTGCGTCATGCATTGTGTGCTCGAGCACGTTGAACGATTCTGCGTCACTCAGTTGACGCAGCTCGCATCGAGACGCAACGCGTGACGCAACCAGCGTGAAACCCAGCCTGCTCTCCCTGCTTCTGCAGAACAAAACTTTTGAAGCGGCTGGACTTTACGTGACCCGACGATGTGGAAACACGTGTGACGGACGTAGCGACGTAACGTCAAGACGTGACGCAGGATCAGGTGACGCAACGTCAAATCTGCTCAGGCGAGACGCTGCGCAAAGAAGAGACGCAACGACAAGTGACGCAGCTGAACGTGAAGACGTGCCGCAGAGTGACGTAGCCTGACGTGACGCAGACTGACGTGACGTGGAGACGTGACGTGACCTCAATGCACCGGGACGACGGGCGGACGGGTCAGAAAGACGCGGCACGCCACGGAGGGGACGCGGGCAAGGGATCTCCGCCGCCGCAGCAGCAACAACAACAGCAGCAGCAACAGCAACATCAGCAGCAGCAGCAGCAGCAGCAGCAGCAGCAGCAGCAGCGAGGCCGCGCAGTCCTGGAGCGCAAAACCATCAGACAGGAAGACACCGAAGTGTTTCCCTCGAAAACCATGGAGCGCGATTCCGCCTCCCTCCGGTACCACACCCAGGTCAGAGAGGGGAGGGGCGCGGGGGAGGCAGGGGGCGTCCTGGGGCCACGCCCACCCGGGGGAGGATCGGGGAGCGGCCCCGCTGGACCCGGCGCTGCTGGGGGTTTGAGGGCAGGAGAAGCGCGTTCCACCGGAGGGGGAGACCAGAAGAGCGCTCCCATGGGGTCAGCTCCCGGGCCCCGCCCTCCCGGAGGAACCACGGCCGTTCCGAGGGAGGGTGGAGCTGGGAAGGCGCCTGCGGTGACCCACGGTCAAGGGGACATGAGGCCAGTGGTCACTGTGCCGGAGAAGGGTCCTCAGGGGTCCGGGAACACCCTGACCATCCCCATTCAGAGAGTCACCGGAAGTTCTGCTGCCCACGTGACCGGAAGTGGCGCGAGTCACGTGAGCGGAACTGCGAGGCTCCCCCTGGAGTCAGGAACCAAGTGGAGGGAGCTGCAGGCCTTCAACCAGCAGCAGGCGGTGCTGACGCGCACCACGACCACTAGAGGGCCTGCCGGGCTCGAGACGACGAGAACCAGCGAATCCCAGCTCTCCTACAGCTTCAGCTCCGGAAACAAAGATGGCGGCCTCGGCGCTTCCGGTTTTGAGTCCGCGAGAGACGCAGGTAAAATTCGCCTCGTTCCTGTCAACATTTCTGAAACAGACGCGACACCTGGAAAAGCGAGAGAGAATGCGGGTCTTTTTCATGCAAATAACGCGCAGCTGGAGAAGAATAGAGAGATAAAGAGCAGCGCAGCAGGCGCCGGTGAAAAGAGCGGCCAGGGGTCCAGAGGAGTCATAGCAACCGAACCAGGGACGATCACCATGGGAACAGCCAAGTCCAAGGTGGGTCCGGCGCCTGAGGGACAGAAGGGAGCAGAGGGAGAGGGAGGAGGAGGAGGAGGTAGACAAAAGGACGTTTCCTTCAAAGATGAAGTGGACAAGAAGAAAAGAGAAGAGGAAGGAGGAAAGATGGATGTGAAAGAAAAGAAAGAGAAGAAAGAGAAGACAGACATGAAAGAAGCAGAGAAAACAGGGGAGAAAGCTGCTGAAGAGAAGAAAGAAGCAACTAGGGCAGGGAAAGAGGAAGAGAAGAAGGATGCTGGCAAAGTTGACGCAGGTGAAGAGAAGGGCCTGACTCTGAAGGAACTGGCTGACAAGAAGAACAAACAAGAAGCGCAGAAGCAGCAGGAGGAGGGAGAGAAGAAGAAGATCGCGCTCGCCCTGACAGAAGACGACTACGTCATGATGGGCGGCGCCGTGACGTCATCAGAGGCGACGCCGGGCGGGGATGACGTCATCGAGCTGCGGGACGCCGCGTCGGGAGCGCGACGTCGTGACGTCACCGACGCCGCGGCGCTGCAGCCTGTGGTGAGACTCACTTCTGTTGCTTATGTGACGGCAAATTTTATTGTGGAAATTGACAGGGGTTCTTGTTGATCAGGTGGCAAAAACAAAGCGTTTCTGGTTCTTGGTGTGATCCTGGAAGGGCTGAAGCGCAAAATTCTGACACCGAGGAAACAGTTTTGAAACGTCGCCCTAAATCAGGATATTTCCTGCATCAACATGGTCCGTTGAAGACACTGTTTGTTAAATCAGAGGGAGCAAGACCTGACCCTGGATTCTGGAGCCGTGTGTGTGTGTGTGTGTGTGTGTGTGTGTGTGTGTGTGTGTGTGCGCGCGCGTGCGTGTGTGCTTGTGTGCGTGAGCCTTGTGTCTGTCGATGTGCAGGTGTGCTCTGTGACTGTGTGTGCAGGTGTGTGAGAGTGAGACTGACTGCACTGTGACTGTGACTCTGTGTGCAGGTGTGTGAGAGTGAGTCTGACTTCACTGTTACTGTGACTCTGTGTGCAGGTGTGTGAGAGTGAGATTGTCTGCACTGTGACTGTGACTCTGTGTGCAGGTGTGTGAGAGTGAGACTGCCTGCTCCGTGACTGTGACTCTGTGTGCAGGTGTGTGAGAGTGAGACTGACTGCTCTGTGACTGTGACTGTGTGTGCAGGTGTGTGAGAGTGAGACTGCCTGCTCTGTGACTGTGACTGTGTGTGCAGGTGTGTGAGAGTGAGACTGCCTGCTCCGTGACTGTGACTGTGTGTGCAGGTG
>JAAUXT010038142.1_pt1 | contig 14912 bp, 20 predicted proteins | sample 7278171 | NCBI WGS metagenome assembly JAAUXT01 (sample SAMN14350112, study PRJNA611818) | marine sediment metagenome | isolation source: surface marine sediment (1.8m) | place: French Polynesia: Moorea | collected 2018-08 | reverse complement strand
CAGCGCCGACTCATCCGGTCAGCAGGTGGGCCGCAGACACGCGCCCACCGAGTCGCTTACTCATCATCAGCGTGAACGGCCGTCCACGCGGCAACACCTGGGCCCAAGCGCACTTCACGTGCACACATCACACACACACACCACACACACACAGAGGAAGGAACACTTTCACACACACAGACCACATTCACATTCATAATCTCTCTCTCTCTCTCTCTCTCTCGCTCTCTCTCTCTCTCTCTCTCTCTCACACACACACACAGAGGAAGGAATACTTTCACACACACATACCACATGCACATTCTCTCTCTCTCTCTCTCTCTCTCTCTCTCTCTCAAACACCTCTCACACACACACACACACACACACACACACACAAACTTTCTGGCTGGCTTCACATCGCAAAATCTAACTGAACACTCAGCAGACCCTTCACTTCAACTCACAACCCCACAGCAGGAACACCTGGATCCGCGGCGCGCAACTGCCGGTCCGGGGAGTATTTCTGTATCTCGCTCGTACTTATTTACAGGCGAGTACCTGACAGTAAGTATGCTCCTGGTACTGGCGAGATAAATCAAACAGCAACACACACCCGCGCCGCCGACTTATTATGTCTACCTGTAAACCACAGATGCAGCAGTGGGAGACGAGGACCAACCTCCATGCAGAGCTACGCGATGCACTTTGGTGCCGTGCTCTGCAGATTTCTGCACCTCTCAACGTGGAACTGTGGGTTGTGACGGTGGACATTGTCTCATGTTCAGGTCAGAATGTTCCGACTCCCTCCGGCACAGAAGAGACCATACCAATATCAACAAGATAAAGTGCAAAATGGCTCTTTTCCGAATTTACACTCTTTGACATGTACTGCATCTCTGTGCACAATTGTACGGTCATAAACACTTGCACAGACTCCCTATGAACGGGTAAGTGCTTGCGCACACACAACCATTTCACCCGTCCGTCGCTTCCTGAATTTGCTATTGAGTTGAGTACTCTCTCTCTCTCTCTCTCTCTCTCTCTCTCTCTCTCTCTCTCTCTCTCTCTCTGTGCGTATGTGTGTGGGGGTGTGTGTGGGTGTGGGTGTGTGGTTGCACGCATTTGTGTGTGCGTGTGCAGGTGTGCTCCATCTTCCCATCAACATGTATATTCCAGGAGACAATCCATCCACCCTCCACTTCCTCGGAGCGAAAAACACTCCAATGCGAGGAAGGTCCCACTCCCCAGCAGATCCACTCGTTGTTGAACACGACTCAATTCGCAGAAGCAATATCCGACTCTTGATACAATTGATAGGGCTGGTGATAAACTGCGCGGTGCCTGGGGAGTCGCGTTCTGTTGACGCACATTATGCGTCGTTTACCATTCTGATCACATTTACAACCCCGGTCGCAATCTTCCATCCGCAGAACAGGACCCCCGAGCTGATGCTGCTGAGGCTGCTGATGCGAGAGACTTCGAGTTCCGGTTTTTCTCTTAGGGGCCGGTTCATTCAGTCATATTTCGCTCGTTCCTTCTGTGTCGACCAGCTGCGTTGAGCGACAAGGACGCATGAGGCGTCACACTAAACGCAGAGACGCTGTGTCCAGCCTTGTGCAGGTCGCATCCAAGGTTATGATGCACACGGATGGTTGTCTTGATCTTGTTTGACGTTTCATGGAAAACTCAACACCAGAAGAAAGGCACGTTCCTTCTTTCTATGCTCGGGGCAAAAGATGTGTCCGTTTTCGTGGACGGGTGCAGAACAAATGAGCGTCCGCCAAATTTATCAGATTCGAGTCGGGGCCCACAAAATCTGCCGACAGCCCTGCTGACTGTGCGACTCCCCCATGGGCTCGCGGCTCTGACACCTCCAACTTTCCCCTCCGACTGAAGCACACACACCCATTTCCATAAACACACAGACCATGTAACGATCGGTTGTCACAGACTGTTGCGCTGATTTGGGAGTCGAGATGAGAAGTCTCTCTCTCTCGCGGTCATTTCTCGTGGGCTTTGGACAGAGGACGTCACAGCTGACCGTTGGCCACGTGCCAGACTTTTCAGTTCCTGAGGCAAGGATTTTTGTCTGCAGAAGATGCGATGCCAAAACAGAATTGAAGTTGGCACAGACAACGTCAGAGAAACCGCCCAAAGACGTCAGTTCACCATGCAGTCTGCTGCTGCTGAGGAGGAAGAGGCTGTACCCATCCAAAGCCGAGTCTACAACGGTCCCCGTGTATGTGTGTGTGTGTGTGTGTGTGTGTGTGTGTGTGTATGTATGTATGTATGTGTGTACGCGCGTATCTGTGTACATATGTGCAACGAGGCAACGTCAGATTGTGCTTTGTTTCAATGGAATACCACGCTCACCGACTGTACACGCTGTGTTTTACGGCAAACATGTATCTGTTTCGGTTCGTTTTTGCCAAAGAAGGCGGAATAAGATTCACAATTCTTCATCAAGACTATCAGCTGTCAGCGCGCAACACTTGCAGCAGCGCAGCTCACATGTGCTGCCATGCTGAGTCATGCAGTCAGTCCTTTGCAAGGTCATTCATTCATTCATTCATTGCCTCGCTCGTGATGCAGAGCAACGCAGCTTTCACAGCACGGTGAGCACACCTGATCAGCAGGCGTCTTTCTCCGCTGTTGTGCGTGCACGCACGCCCAGTCTTGGAGACACAAGACTCAAGTCTCATTCATCAATCTTGGGTTGAAGGTTCAACATTCCACGGACTCAACGCCAGGGTCTGCGAGTCGGGAGTTGTAGAACGAACTTCTTCTTTTGCTCAAGCGATGTCTGCTCGCACGAGAACCCAGCACACACACGCACACACACGCACACACGGGACATAGCAACACCCCCCCCCCGCCCCGCCTTAGCATCAGACGGCGGGAAAAGCAGCTTCGCACGAGTCGTGACAGTGAACACATCGCTCTGCATCCCTCACCCACGGAGCCGAAGCTGCATGCATGCGCACTTCAACTCCCGTCCCCAGATTTAAATGATTTGAATGGTGGTTCGCTTTCACACGGACGGAAGCTTGCATTCATTCAGCACCACCGTTTCTCGGAATATTATCGATCCGGGGATCGAGGAGCAAATCGCACGGGACCCTTTCATCTCAAAAACGCCCGTAAAATATCCCTCGATGCTGAACTCGATCGATACGCAAGCAAAAAATATCGACGACTCTGGTGGAGGAACGAGCGCAAAATCGATAGCCAATAATACTTGATCGATCACCTTAATTCGCGGCGTTTTTCTAGCGATAGCGATACCGAGAGCCGGGGAGGCTGGGAGCTTCTGACGCAGCGTTGCATGATCAGTGTGAGGTGTCGGAGAGTCTGGCATCACGCAAGGAGCCACGCTTCCTCAAACTGGGTTCAACGCCCCGACACAAGATCAGACTGTCGAAACTCGGGGAAGGGAACCCTCCCCGCCCCCACCACACACACGCACACGATATTTTTTGTGTGTGTTCAGAGCAATCTTTTGAACCTTCCGCGAAGCAATTGCAGATCCGAAAGAAGAAGACAACCATTTCTTCTTTTTTTTTGTCATAGAACTTTAATGGCAGAAAAATAAAACTCTTACAATTTATTTTCATACTTTTTGTCAGCAAATATAATAGTACTTTCTGTGTATCTGTGAAAAGCGCCCCTTTCTAATTTTTTTTTTCTCATTTTCAAAGTTCACAACACGCAGCAAAATATCGCATTCTTCCAGACCAGACTGAAGCTCAATTTCAAAGCTCGAATTGCGCGTTAAGTTTGTCGCAAAACATGTCCCCCCTTTTCTACTCCCCACTGGAAGCATGTAATTTTTGCTGCTCGTTAGACTGCTTCGCAATCAAGGGCTAAAAATCATAAAAATATCTGTGTAGCATACAATTGCAACATTAATCTTCGATATTGTTTACATCTTCAATTCAAGAGGGTCATTTGTTCTACATTGTTCCTTTACACAGTAGTAAACCATATTAAAATATAAAAGACTACGACTATATTTTCGAATCGGTGAACGGTGGCGTCTATTTACGTGTTGTTCTCTCTTTGTGCGAACTCGCTCGTCCAGTTTGAAGTTTCACCCCAACTCCACGCTGTGTGTTGCAGGGTGCGAGAGGCTTGTGCCACACAGAATGCGTCAAGCATGCGATGCGTACCGGTCCAACAGGCGCAGCGTCTAAAGTGCAGGAACGCAACGCGTACGTACACACGGAGTCGGTGTGAAACAGCCTCACAGCAAATACAAAAGCTCACCACTGCATTTCTCTCATGCGATTCGATTCAAATCACTCGAGAACTCCAAACTGGTGGTGCGCATCAAAGCTGATTCGTTTTCTTTTACATAAATACACTTTTGTTTGTACATGCATTTTTCAAGATCACAAAGTAAACTTCCCCCGATCATCGAGATAACGTTCGGATCCGGGGATCAATCTTTCATTTCTGTCGTCAGAAATCTACAACAAAATAAATTCTATGCTCCACTATAAAATACTCGGCTGGGTAAAATACAAATCTAAACCAAAAGAATTTCTAGTGTATAATAAATTGTTGTTTTTTTTGGTATTTTTGTAAGCTTTTTCTATCCAAAAAGGAAAGCGACTCGCGAAATCAGGTACAAACACACACAGACTGATTTGACAAGAAAACGAACACGAACAATTGTACAAAACCTCAACTTTTACCACCCCAAAGACGAACCGCCAAACTCCCGTCAAACCAGACTTGCATAGTCTAGTGAAGATAGATCACATAATTGTCGCAAAATAAGACAAAGATCCTTTGCCGTTCAGGCATCTCTCATCATCACATATGTACTAAGTACAGGGAATTTTTGACTGTCCCAGGGGGCGGTGACATCTGGTCAACAACTGCACGACGCACCGACCGTTCTGTTCCCTCCGATTAGAAAGTCATTTTCGTCCATCTACACATTTTTAGGCAAATTAGGCTCTCGACAAGCGAGACCAACTTGCAACAAAAAAAGAATCATATCACGTCAAAAAATAACACACTAAAATCATAGCAATCAAATAATTTGCAACAAAGCTCGGATTACCAACATCAAATTTTCCTCGTGAAAGCACAAAAACACCACATTCAATTCATCCAAGGTTTTGGGGCATCACACAAAATTCAATTTGTAATAAATTAAGACTAACGCTACCATCAGATCAACAGGAATAAATAAGAGCACATGATTGCGCTGCGTCGTCGCCGGTGAACCGAACTCAACCACGAACACCCTCCATTTGCTGCTGAAACAGTTTCCACCGAGGACGATGCGGCGCAAAAACAGGTCGTGTATAAATTAAATTGAATTACCTCGAGACACCAATGAACCTGAATCCGACTTCACATCAACTCCTGCTTCTGTGATTCTGTTGACAACGGCAGATCTCACGCTCCGTGACTGAAGTCTGGTTGTAATACTTGTGACGGTTTCAAAATTATGCGAAAACTTAAATAGCAACTGCGAGGACCCCAGCAATTGATTTGATCGTTTATCGGTGGAGCACAAGTGCCCGACAGTTCGAGTAAATTCTTTACCCCACACCAAACACTCGCATACCTGGCGAACTGGACTTCAAACACATTGTAAAAACTTATTTTTCTCCGGTTTATCACCTTTGTTCGATTGTGAAACGTATGAACATTCTGAAATTCAACCAGTGAATATGAATGCGGATAAAATGGACTTCAGTACAATTCTCAACCCAAAAGACGCTGACGTGGAGCACGACAGTTTTACGTCACGTCACGTCAAAACGTGACACGTCGTGGCTCTCACGTCAGGTTCATACGGGGAGTGCTGAAGTCTCACAGGTCTGATACACACGTCATGAACACGGGCGACACACAACACGAAATCAGTCGCTGAAACGAACGAATACACTGAATAATCTCATCATTTGAAAGATATCAATCAGTTAAATTTAATTGTCGTGGATTTGTAAAAAATACGAGCACAGTTGAAAATATATGTGCACTGCATTTCTTGAAACCGTCAGGTTTGTTTGTAAGTCCGCTTATACAGATTACGTTTTGCTCCACACAAAATTATGGAAAACAAGCGCTGCACCTCAAGTGACCCGACAAATACAGGTCAATGATTGGCTCTCAGGAACGGAAGTAGATGCCACGTGATGTGTCAAACAGGAAGTCACGCAGGAAGATTGAAACGATTCGCACCTTGACGGACTCAGTGAAGTGCTTTGTTTTGGAAACGTCATCGTGATCAAACCGCCACAAAAATCTGTTTTTGTCTTCAAAAGTTTCGTGGACGCATCACGCATCACGATTTGAAACATGTTGAATTTGATTTTTCCAAACTCGCCAAGCCTGTGGCAAATGGCTGAACTTGATGCTTCCACTGCAGCAAACTAACTGAATGGCATGAGCTGTCATGGTCATTTGGGCTACAACAATATACGTTTGCTTCACTGTAAAAAAGAAAAGCATCTCGCTGTTTGCGATGCCATTTCAAATTGTCAATTTCAAATTCTAGAAAAACACCCGTTGAAAATAGATACATTTTGTTTATCGTACATGTCTTTTTGTACACAGAATAAAGTTGTAGCGCCATGGCGGTTGGTGGAGTCAATCCTTTGCTATTTGCTTGTTGTTACAATTTCTGTGCGTGCGCATTGGTTGGTGTAGGCGTCAAATACTGCATTGAAAGCTCAACGTGTCGTCTTACCTGCAGTATCCCCAGTTATTTGATAACTATGCGTTAAAGTTCGGATCCCAGCGACGAGCTGCGCGAAATCCGTGACCGTTTCTTCTTTTCTTCAAAGCGGTGCGTGTCGTGTTTTCCTTTCTTTGACTAGCAAGTTCTTCAAATACCACGCGGGAATGAGGGGTGGTGATGGGCACACGAGAGCCAACTCCTATTGCAGAGCACAGCAAACGGTGTGGATATGGCAGTCCTAAATCATCCAGTGTCTCGAATTGAAGCCAGTAATACGTACGGCGTTGTCGACCGAAGGTAAAGACGACCAAACGCGTTTGGAGAATGAAGTGGGGAGAACTTGGGTCGGAACGAGGGTCCAACGCAAATCGGCAGCTTCGGTCTCGGTGGGTCTCTCTGGGGCGAGTGTTCCGCGGGTCATGGAGTATCATCGCTCGTTCATTGTGTGAAACTGAAGACTCGGACTCAGCTTCGTCTTTGGTCTCCGAGTGAGTTCAGTTGGCAGCGAAACCAACACGAGATATGACTTGTCATTGAATACCAGTCTTGAATCTACAGGGCAGCAGGCGTGAAGCCAAAAGGTGTCAATGTCACTCAGGATGAACTTTTCTTTGGTCTCGAATACACACCACAAAAACACGCAGAGGAAAAAAAAAGTCAATCCACTGGCAGGTGTGTGCGTCCTCTAGTGGTGGATCTGGATCGCCTGTGAGGGGAGCATCTGACACACGGGACATCTTCTGTCCAGCTCAGGCCCGTCCATAATGCCCTTGGCGCAGTCCATGCAGAAGAGGTTGTGTCCGCAGGGGACGAAGGCGGCCACGCTGTCCCCGTCCCCGCAGACCATGCAGGCCCTGGGGCGAGCCGACCCCGCCCCGGCCCGCAGAGCGGCGCCCAGCCCGCCCGAGGAGTCGGTCGGGCTGCTCGACGCGCTCTCCGCCGACAGACTCACCATCGACAGCGCGGGGCCGAACGACGACCCGCTCGACGAGCTGTTGCTGCTGAGGGTCGGGGACCCGGAGCCGCCGGTGGACAGGCCTGGCCCGCCCGACGTGAGGGGGTCCGAGCCGATGCGACGCAGGTGACCTGCGTGCGGCGGCGGGGTGGCGAGTCGGCGGAGGCCCGGGATCCCGGCGGCCGCTGCCGCGGCGTGCGAGTCGGTGAGGATCGGGGAGAGGCGCGGCGTGGCGGCGCCGTAGCTGTGGCTGCGCATCGGTAGCGTCGTTCCCGTCGTGAAAACCGGAAGTTGCTGGTGGTGCGGCGGCAGGTGGTGCGGGGGCGGCGCCGGCACGTCGCCCGCCACGTCCGACCACACCGAGCTGCCCCCTAGTGACAGCGATCCTGGCCCGACGTCCCCGAATACGGGTGATGTGAGAGCGGCGTCGTCCGTGTCGAGTGGACTGCTGCTGCTGTTGTCGTACATACCATAGCCGTTGCTGATGAAGCCGTTGCTATGAGAACTGGAAGAGCTGTGGTGGTGGTGGTGGTGATGGTGGTTGCCAAGGCCCACGCCTGTCGTCGAGTTGTTGCCATGGAAGCCGGTTGGGGGGAAGGTAAAAATGCTGTTTTGATGCTGGTGGTTGCTCAGCTGGTGGCGCTGGTTGCTAAGGACTGATGATGTGGAGGAGGACGTCAAGTTATTGCTGTTGTACGCAGAGAAGGCTGACGGCGTGCCGCCCTTGTTGCCAGGGAGGGGAGGCTGGTTGCCAAGGAGATTCTTGTTGCTGTACATTGAGCCGTAGAAGTCGCTGTTGTTGTGATGATGATGATGTACGAGGTCGCCGTTGCTAAGGCCGGCGTCGACGCCGTTGCTATGGAAGTCGTTGAGTTGGTTGAGCGCGTCCTCGGGGGCGGCGGGGGCGGCGTGATTGAGGTTGAGGTTGGGCGGTCCGTCAACGAGACCCCCGCCCGTGCGCAGCGCGATGTGTGACTCGATTTCGCGTCGCGCCTGGTCCGCGTTCTCGGGCGTCCCCGTCACCTGGCAACGCAAAGCGAACATTTCACACCCCTGTTCAGCACCACTGTTTCCTCTTCTTCACACAGGACAAGACTTCAAATATTTGGTCCAATTTTAGGAAACGTGGGTGAGGAATTTCAGCATTGATAATCATGCAAGTGAGCGATAATGAGGCAACGTGACAGGAAACACGTGACAAACGCAACGCACCTCGAAGACGGGTTCCTTGTCGCGACTCGGCGTCACGATGTACGTGTGCGTCTGCTGCTGGATGCGTTTGATCGTAGCACCTTTGGGTCCGACCACCAGCCCCACCACTCGGTACGGCACGCGCACCTGCAACAACACAGCGGGCGCCTGTTGGTTGGTGTCAGGTGTCTGAAGCAGCCGCGTAAACTGCCCCAGATTTGCAATTTTAATTTCCCCCCACATGATGCTCCCCGCAGAGAACCGTCAGCCACTACGCTGGCGGTCATCACGTTCTCCCGTGGAGAGTGGTATCAAAGATAGATCACACGATGATTACCTGGATGGTGACCTGGCCGGGCATGCTGGGGCTCGGGGGGCCGCCGCCCACGCTGCCGGAGTTACCCGCAGCCTGACTGCGCCTGCTGGCCCTGCAAACACCGGAGCATCACATCACGTCACGCCACGTCAGCGCAGAACACGTTGCAAAGGGATCAGATCAGTTGCAACCTGATCTCAACTGAATCTTATCCCAACACACGCACAATGTGGACGGCTTGTGGGAAAAGGGGGTCGGCAAGATGGGTAATCGGGCGGATCCAGGGGCGTCGAGGGTTGCCCCTGCCCCCTGCACAGCTGAACAGTTCACTTCACTTCACACAACAAATTTCAAAGGCGGACTTGAGTCCCTCCTTGATCCTGGATCCGAGATCGCACGCGAGATACCACGTCAGGTGAGGACAAGAATCTTGCACCTGTCCAGCTGCCGACTGAAGCACGCGGATTGAACGTTTCGTACTACGTGCTGACTCCGTGTTGATGCCACAACCTGATGCGTACATTTTCAATTTCGTGTTCTAGTTTCGGTCCTTGTTCACAAGATTGGTTCGGATTTGAACAGGAAACGTCCCACACAAAATACTTTTTCCCTTAACACGCGCCTCGGGGATGTCCCGGCTGTCACATCCGGTCACAGGCGCGACCGTCCAGTGTGGGTGTGTTGGGAGGGGGAGGGGGTCCCCAAAGTAGCAACACATTTTTCAAGTGAACATCAATCAGCACGTTTCCTGGGTCGAAGCGGAGGTGTTCTCAACGTGGAAGCCAACCCAAATTTGACCACAAACGATGACCATTGTCCTGTTCGTTTGACGGACCTTTGTTCCATCACCAGCACCCAATCGCTCGTACACCACCACCTCCTATCTCCACCCGTCCAACCCAACCCAACCTAACTTTTCTCATCCAACTCATCCCCAACGGAACTGACGGGAGTTAAACTCGTTCCTGTTCTGGCTGAAGTTTCCTGCACCCAACCCTATCAACACACCCGCTCTGCCCCACCCCAGCCACTGTCGCCCCGCCTCGCCCTCCTACCCTATCCCCAACGCCCCACCCCACCCCAACTTATCGCAAGCAGTCGTACCTGACCTGGCTGATTTGTTTTGCTGAGCTTCCTTGAAAGCCCCCCCCCCCCCCCCAATTTGTCCCAGGATTCGAACTCGTACCTGATCTGGCTGAAGTGCTCGGCGGCGCTCATGATCTCGCGCTTGGCGGCGCCCACGTCCTCCTTGCGGCCGGTGACGACGAAGACGGGCTCCTCGCCCCGCACCGGCGTCTTGATGTACGTGTTCGTCTTGGCCCGCAGAGCCTTGATTTTACAGCCTGCAATCAGAAAACAGCGGGGCTGTGGTCAGACTGAGAATAGAGTTACAACACACCACCAATCAGCGAAAAACAACACTGGAGACTCGGACCAGACTGAGTCCAAGTGGAATTGCAGCTCAGTTGTCACCTGATGTTTGGCTTCCAGCACGATTTTGTTTTGATTGAGTCATGTTTATTGCGCTCTTCCAGCAAAAACAGTGTCGCACAAACAGCCCGATATGGCTTCGCAGAAGGTCACCTGCATGGCTCGTATTGTACAACTGCGCGTCACGTCTACATTTCACAACAATAACACGGTCTCTAGAATCCAAATGCCTCGTAAGAGTACGTGGTCTGGGAAAGGAAAGCAATCAACAACGAGGACACGCCTCTGAAACAAGACACCACGCGTCACACACCAACTTCCTTCCAGAAGAAACACCACGAAACCTGATCGCAGCCAGAAACGGGGGGGGCAACCTGTGCGGGTGGGACGCGAACGACAGAAGAAAATCCCCAGTAAATCTGCGATGCGATGACGAAGCGATCGATGTCGCATCGATCAGCCTCACGCGACGGGAAGTCTGTCTCGTCGCGTTGCGCCGAGCCGGCCGCGCGACTTCGTCACACAAGGTCACAAGCACAGCGCCCCACCCAGCAACACGCGAAAAAGGGCGCGGACAGAGTACACCGTGTCCTTCGTGTACTTTATTCATCTGATTTACGATGTGCTTCTGTGCTTCTGTGGTTTTTGTCGTCGGCTTGCAGTTTCAGCAGCCGCAGTTTTCTTTTGTTTTTCTCTTGAACTGTGCGTACTCGTGCAAGTGTTCTCGCGACAGTGTCCAGTTTCCACTGGCTTTTCTTTCCCTCTCAAAATTCTCAGGGGAGCTTTCTTTTCCTGGACTTTCGTTTTCTCAGTTTCTGCCTTTTCTGTTCGTTTCCGCACATCTTTGACCCACTCCAGATAAGCAATTCTCTCTCCAATCTATAGTTTCTGGTATTTGTCTCTCTCCAATCTATAGTTTCTGGGACAAATACTCGTAAGTCAGTGATATCGTGTGAGTCTGCACAGCTCTGAAAGTCTCCTCCTCGTACGAGCTTGATCGGACAACATCGCAACACACGGAGACAACAACCCAAAGGCTTTTGTTCCTCGCTTGGGAACGGGAACGAGAAGAAGAGTTGTACTCGTACTCGGACGAACACGCAGCAAAGATCATGTTGGATGAAAGGTCAGCGTGTCATGGCCTCGGGGCCCGGAGGCCCGATGTGGACGGTACGGCCGGCCGGCCGGCCGGGCCAGGCTTAATTAGCTGCGTCACGACAAGCGCTGCAAACTGTGTCCACTTCCGTCTTTTCCCGGCCAGACCTCAAGCGCATTTGATTGCGACTGCAGTGGGTTCACACCGAATGCGTCACGCTTTGCAGTTCTGCGGCAGCTGCGTCGCAAGCGATGGTGCTGCGGTCGTCAACTTGTACAGGAACACAATGCTTGACGCATTCAGTGTGAACACCCTGACCAAAATGCCTTGCAGCACACAACACACAGACAACTCGACGTTTTTCTGCAAGATCTACTCAAGGCTTTTGCCGATGGCCTCAGCGCTTTTTGTCACGAAGGCTGACACATGTCCTTTGGTCAACATAGCGCTGCTTTAGCTTTCCCGCCACCGGTATGCAGTGTCATGTCCACGGCGTGATCCTGACCTGCATGACTATACAAACTGAGTGAAGCGTGCTGTTTTTGTGGACAGTAGAAAGAGAGCGGCTTTGCACATTTTGGTAAAATATGGCTCCATAAAATATACATGTATTTGCTAGAGAGAGCATGGACAGTGGCCGCGGCGTGGAGCCTCCCCGTCTCCAGGGGTCACCCTATTAATGCGCGAATCAACGGCCGAAAAAAAATTGCAGCTGCAAAAGCGATGCCCCGCGGAGGCAGAGCGAGCAGCTCACAAATCCCTGATGAGCGACCTTCGTGTCCGCCGCGCTGTCAGGATTCCAACGCACTCCTTGATCGCTGGAGCCTGGAGACAGAACCAAGGCCAATGATCTTTCGTAGGCAAGCCAAGGTCGGTCTGTAATGCCTTTTTTTTTTTGCAGGAAAGATCGGACAGGCGTGAGAAAGAGAAGGCTTACGAGCGCATGGCCCTCTAATGATTCGGTTGTTTCAGGGAAGGTGTGAACACCGCGTGTGAAAAGCCCATTCCAGACACATTCGGACCGAACCTGCGTGGAATTGGGCCAAAGCAACAGAAAAGAGCAGATAAAGCAGCAGCATGGGAGCAAAGCTTTGTGCATGTAGATGGGGTAATCTACATGTTGGTCTGGCCGAGTCTATCCACCGAGCGCTGAAACAATGCCAACACAACCGACGCATTCCGCAGCAGTCGAGCGAAGTGGAGCCATTGGGTCCGTTGCTCACAGTTCGCTAACCCTGTCCGATCCACTGGACTGTCGTTCCTAGCACACCTGCAGGACACCTCGCTGACCACATCAGGCACCAATGCAAGTCAGCCCTTTTGTTGCGTGGTAATCTTGCGTGGCAGATGGCTCACGAAATACGTATTCGCTGATCGAGTGCAACACTTCAATCCGATTTAACTCGTGCTCTGGTGGTCTGCATCGCAGGTCACTGACCTCCATCCCCCCACCCACCTACCTACCGCACCGCCTTCAATTTCTTGAAACATTGCGACCTCTTTTCCTTGCTGACAATGTTTGGCCCAATGACTGAGGCAACACATCAACTTGGAAAGCACACAAAAGACAAAGCGAGGCCGCCCCCTTCGAGCGCGTGCTGTGCATTCAGCCCCACTGCGAGAAGTGTCCGTTGCAACCACAAGTATCCGTTCAGCATGAAAGCACCAGTGCATCTTTGTCACTTTGGGGGCCACTCTCAAGCATCCGGAAGTCTGCAGAAATGAACAACTGGCATGTCCGTTTGGTACAGGGACCGCCCAGTGCAGTGGATCTTGACGCCCTTGAGCTCTCTCGCCCGCGCGTCTGGACCCCCGCCCGCCCGCGCCACCGCACCGTGCCTCACGCGGAGGGAGGGAGGACTCGACCCGCCCAGCCTCGATCCGCTCCGTTCATGACTAACATGCTATTGATCGATCGAGGGGAGAGAGTGAGTGTAGTCACACACCACTACATGCCTCTCCCCCTCCCTCCCTCTATCAGCACTCACTCAATCCCTGCACCGCACAAACGCTCCATCCAAAACATGCTGAAGCAGCAGTCTCCGGCGAAATGTGAATGAGTAAAATCCTGTCGCGTTGTCAGTTTGTTCCGTTGTGCGGGTGTGTGGAGGAGAACAGACGAATATTTCAACAAAGGGTGTGGGCCTCACTGAAAGATCACGTTTTCTCACATTCCTCACTCAACACCTGAAAGATGGTTGGGAGAATTTTCGACGAGGCAGGTTTCCTGCAATCGGGCGACTGTCTCACTCAACCTGAATCACGCGTTTGTTTTTGGCCCCTGCAATTTTACCTCTCACGATTGGTGCTTCCGTGCACACAGTTCCAGTGCAAAGTGTCACAAGATCACAAGACTCCACCTCGGGCACGCAGAGTCCAGCCTTTCATGGCGCACCCCGGGATTCGGTATCCCTTTCGCTGGCTTCTTTTGTCCTTCGAGCGTTGTACCAAAATTGCATGACCACGTGCAGCTGAACAAAATTTTGAACTTTTTTTTCTTTTTTTTTTGCGGAAATCCAAACGGGACCAACACGAGCACAGCAGCATTCACTCAGTGCACATGACCTTTTGTGGGTGACCTCGCTGTGCCATAATAAACACGATAAACAAACATTATGCGCGTACATGGAGTGGAAAGGCACACACAGACAACAAAGCACAACATGTAAAACTAGAGCTCCCTTCTCAGGTGTGTTGTAGTCTGATAGCGCATGCAGCAGGTTAGATCCCTGATCAACCTTGGATCCAGTACCAGCACCCACGCTGATCATCGAGCCAGACGCATTCGAACCAACAGCACTTGGCAGAGAACGACGGGAATGGCTTTGACATCCGCTAACAAACGGAAGGGTCAATGCACTCTTTCTCACACAGTGCCAGAGACAAAATCAAGGTTGCATTGCACGGGGATGCGTAATGTATGCACATACGAGGATGCTCCCAGTTCTGCCGTCCGCCTCGCATGCTGTATCATGTTGTGCATGGTCAGATCGACCTGTGCGATTCACTCAGTAGCACGCGCGACATGCTGAGGTCATTACTCTGTCATCATGAGGCAGTTCCTGGATTTCCTTTTGGACTTCCTTTTGGTTCCAAGCAGCCGACATGAAGCGAGTAACAGAGATCAATTGGAAATTAGTCCAGCGCATAAACATATGGTTTTGTGTCAAGGTGGGGCTCACTTGTCCACAGACAACACATCACCTGCAAGCAGTACATGGTGCAAATGTGCTCAGTG
>JAAUXT010123076.1_pt1 | contig 14915 bp, 15 predicted proteins | sample 7278171 | NCBI WGS metagenome assembly JAAUXT01 (sample SAMN14350112, study PRJNA611818) | marine sediment metagenome | isolation source: surface marine sediment (1.8m) | place: French Polynesia: Moorea | collected 2018-08 | reverse complement strand
AGTTTTCACACGGGGTCAGAACCACCCATCGAGCATTTTGGCACGGACGACCGTCGAGTGGAAAGTGCTGATAGGTAGTTTTGACTACCCTACCCTTCTGACACTCCGACAACGGTAGAAAAAACAGGTAAAAGGGCCTTCCTGATTGAGATTTCTGTTTATTAACCGTTTCACTGCTTTGGAAGAACTGATTTTTGTTTGCAGCAGTTTGATGTTTTGCTTGTTTATTAATTTTGTGCACGGCACTTGTCTTGTCCAAGTAGAACCAACAAACTCGCCTGGTTCGGATGGCATACCAGGTAAAAGGAGCAACAAATGAAACGTGTCCAGTGTGTCGTCCTTTGGTGTTCAGCTGGCAGAACTTTGTCAAATCGTTCGGTGATCGAGCCAAAAGTTACTGTTCTTGGGCAGTTGTCCGTGTAGTTTGACCCTGAGTGCCTCCGCTCCTGAAGCTGTCCACAAATTTGCTTGGTGTGTCACAAAGATTCTAGGGACCTGAAGTTTTTCTCACGCACCGTCCTCCAGTGTGCATGTTGATTATGTGTTGTGGACTGTTTTGTCAGGTTTGCAAGAATCGTGGATTCCAAAAGCTGCTTTCGACCAGCCAAGTGGTACGAAACAAAAGAAGAACTTGACAATAGGTCGTCTGCAAATCTAAATGGATGCAAGTTTTTAAACCTGCGCGGTTCTGGTGCTTGAATTCTTTTAACATCGACCTTCCCATCTAACTTCGCGGTTGCCTGAACAAAGAATAAGGTTCTCATTGCGATGGCATTGTTCTTGGAGTCAGGTTTGTTGGGGTGTGGATGTGGAAAGCACGATGTCATCAGGTCCAGGCTTGGCGTGAGGTGGCCGATACTTCAGCTTTTAGTTTGATTATCATTCAAAGTAAGAAAGGAGAAGGAACCAAAACCTGCTGTTTCTTTCTTTCTTAGCACCAGGTTTTCTGCTGCGCATGTCTTTCGTACGGACGACAATCTCAACTTTGGCTCGTATTGCAAGTGGTTCTTTTGGGATCCTTGTTTGAGATGGAGGCAGCTTGGCTTGTACAGCGTGACAAGTTAGAAATTTTGACGACATCGCGCACGGTTTTTGCACTGCTCGTTCAAAAAGCTTGTTTGAGTGTGCACGCGCGTGTGTGTGTGTGTGGTTTGTGTGCGTGTATGTGATGCGTTGTCAGCTGGTGAGAGCTGCTTGTAAGAAGCATGGACCACGGTCGGATCCAGGGAGGACAGGGACACAACCTTCACTACCACCACCCTCCCCGAACCTTTGAAAAGGATACAAGTGCAAAATTGTGTAATGTCCTTTTGTGCAAACTTTTGCCCTTGCCATGTAAGTTGTTTGAAAAGTTCTTTGCCCCTGCCGTCGGTCGAGGGTTTCTGTTGGACCAAACAAATCCTGGATGCGCCCTGGTTGTAACAACTCGGTGACCAACAACTGACCTTCTGTCGAAGCCACATTGCATGTAGTTCTTACCCACTTTGACTTGTATCGTTAGATGTCTACTAATCCGTGTCAACCAGCGCGCACTTTGCTGAACCATGTTTCTCCAGAAAACACTACATCTTTCAGCGAAAATGAATTTCTTGGGGAAAAACGTTGTTTGACAGAAAAATGAAAACTGTTTGTTGTGCCCATGGGAGCGACACTGAAGTTCAAACGGTGACAATTCTTCCAGTGTGTGGAGTTGTGCCCATTGGATCGTGTGTCATTGCAGACCGGGATGTTGGACCGGCAGGGGACAGTGCGGCTCGCAAGGCCCCGTGGATCCCGGAACTCGGTCCCGGCGCACAGGGGCTCGTTCTTCCTGGCGGACAGCCGATTGGCCTGCCGCAGATCACGCCAGGGATGACCGGCAGACACGTGCTCAGTGTGGACATGTTCACCAGAGAGCAAGTACGTGTCTTGTTGCCCGTTGTTCAGAGGTCGAGCTCTGTGCACGGCTTGATCAATGCTATGTTTTCACTCTGACCATGGATATGGTTTGTTTTTGCAGTTACACCATCTCTTCAACTTGGCGCACAGCTTCAAGATCGCCATTCAGAAGGACCGCCCATTGGATTACATCCTCAAGGTTGTGGAACATTGTCACACTTGCCTTGATTTTAATCATTCCGACCAACAAAAACCGATCTCACAATTGGGTAAGCAATCTGCGCCTTCCTTCAGGGTAAAGTGATGGCGTCGATGTTCTTCGAAGTGAGCACTCGCACGTGCTTCTCCTTCACCGCCGCTATGCAGCGCCTCGGCGGCACAGTCATTCATTTCAACGAAGCGACCTCGTCCGCTAAGAAGGGAGAGACGCTGCAAGGTAGCGCAGAGCCACGTCATTGTACAGAGCGGCGGATGCGGGCTGTTCGATGCGCCAGCATTCTTGTTGTTTTCAAATTGAACTCCAGATGTCTTTTCGAATTCGCCTGGGACTTCGTTCTGCAAAGGCAGGCGCAAGTTCCAGTGCGTGGCTTTGCATTTCAGACACAGTGATGATGATGGGCTCGTACACGGACGTGGTTGTCATCAGACACCCGCAGCTCGGGGCTGTTGAGGTGAGATGCTCATCTCTTTCATTTAGTTCTGACAAGTTCCACCTGACCTCGCAACAATTTTTTTCGAGTCCTGTTTTTGTTGAAGTGTAGGCCTGAAGTTTTGATGTGTGTGCGCAGTTGGCGGCAAAACACTGTCCGCGGCCGGTACTGAACGCTGGGGACGGCGTCGGAGAACACCCGACACAGGCGCTGCTGGACGTCTTCACTATCCGAGAGGAGATCGGTACCGTCAACGGGCTCACGGTCAGTGTCAGAATGGCCGATGAATGTCGAACTCTATTCTCGAAAGGATACATTGGTACGAGTTGATCGGAAAGAAGCAGGTCTTTAAATGGGGAGACACCCCAAATTTTTGACACGGGTGCCTCCTCATTTCAACTCACGAGTGACATCAGTTGGCACAGGGCACTCAGAGCTTTGATGAGTGTCTGGCCATTTCAGGTTAGAATTGAAATAAGGAGGCACCAGGCAAGAGGACCAAGGAGCCTACCACTGGACCTGCCTGCCCTTTGGTTGAGGCTTGGGACCCTCAGCCTGTGCCTCCTGGTTTGGGGGGGGGGCTGGCCATTTCAGAACACCGGATCAACTTGACACTGCAAAGTTTCTCTGGAACCAACTCTGACCGAACTCTCGTGTGCCTGCCTCCTGTGGTCTGAGTTTGATGAGAGTTGGGTCAAAATTGTCTGCTTTGTTGTCCTGTCTGACCTTCAACATTCTTGAAACACAGAACCGTGTTTTTTGAGTCACGTGCAAGTGCTGTGTTTCCGTCACCTAGACGCCTCCAGGCATCAAGTGTGTTGCGTTCAATTTCTGAACTTTGGTGCATTCCTTCGTGATACGAAGTGCGCAAAGGAATGACTGGTACGATGACCAAAGTTCAAGAGGAAATTTAGTCGCGTGTGTGGAACTCATCTTTGACCAGAAGTTGCGTCATGCGGCATTGAGTCAAGGCCAGCCGAGCCTGAGCAATTTTAGCTTCACAATGACAGCATTTAACAGTGCTGAAACTGTATCCCGGTTACGTTTGTGCGCACATGTAGGTGGTTTGGATTTTGTGCAGTGCGACAGATTTTCATGCCGGGTTCTGCAGGAAAATGTTCCACAACACGCATCGCGAGAACGTGCACTGTCACTGCTGACAGCGATTGCAAACGCGAATATGCCGTTGCAAGCACAGAAAGAGAAGCCACAATTGGAACCGTTGCAGAAAGTTGTGGGTTGAATGATCCTCTCGTGCATTTGTGAACGAACACTCTGTGTCGGATTGAACAAGTGCTTGACGGACTCATTCAGCGAACAACAAGTCATCATTGGTACTTGATTAAGTCCTTTGAACAAACATAAGGAGATCACCTGTCAGCAGTGGACTGTGCATTTTGAAACAGCAGCAGATCTTATCTGAGAACGAAAATCGAGCCATTGAAACTCACCCGGCTGAAAGGTAAATCCAGTGGAAAATCCAGTGGAAAAGCTGTGTGGACCAGAAGAACAACACCTTGCAAGACACGCTGTATCCTGCAAAATGCATCTGGGGGTGGGGGGCAATCTGGAGCTTTTTGGGGATGGGGTTGCTTTGGTTTGTTTTGTTGTCTTTTTTTGGAGGGGGGAGGCGCATTTCGTCAGGAATTTTTTTGTTCCAGGAGGTGGAAGGAAAACTGCCAGCTGATTACGGTTTGAAAAAAGAACAGTGTGAAAGAGTTGGTCATCCAGAAACCCTGTTCCAATTTTCACCGGAAAATTCGGTTTTGATGTGCAACCCTGCACAAAAACCCTGATGTACTTGTTGGTATGGAGTCAATGCACACGCGTCTCTCAAACTCTGTCAATGGAAAATCTGGCGGCTTTGGGGTGACAGGCAGCGGTTGGGCTCAGCGTCGAGTTTGTGGTTGTAGATCACGATGGTAGGTGACCTGAAGCACGGGCGCACGGTGCACTCGCTGGTGCGGCTGCTCACTCTCTACAAGTGCAACATCCGCTACGTGGCTCCCGCCGAACTCGACATGCCCAACGAAATCAGAGAAATCGTCGCCTCCAAGGGCATATCCCAGGTCAGTTTGTCATTTCGTGGGCGACCAGCATTACCATGAAAGGTCGCACCCACCCAACTTTTGCCTTGGTTTTCTGGTATTGGGTCCCAATGAAACGAGTATCTCACACCCATATAGACGACGCGTCCCGACTTTTTCGTGTTCAATTTTGAGACAAAAAATGCGTCTCATACACGGGTGGATATAGCACCATGCAAATTGTCAACAGAAGAAACGCTTTCCGTTCAAAAAGAGTTGCACGTGTGAGAAAGAGATGGAAAGAGTTCTCAAAGCGGACATGCGGTGGGTACCTGCAGCCCCTATTCCGGAAGCACGAAACTCGTTTGCACCTCGTCGAACTTTTCAGACAAACTTTTCGAGTTTGGATGAGGCTCTGCCGGACACGGACGTCCTCTACATGACGCGCATCCAGCGCGAGCGCTTCTCGAGCGAGGCGGAATATCAGCGCGCCACCGGGCAGCATGTCGTCACGCCGCACCTCATGACTCGCGCCAAGCGCAAGATGATCGTCATGCACCCGCTGCCTCGGGTCGACGAAATCAGGTTTGTGCTCGAGTCCCAGCACCGGCTTCAATTTGTTCACCACGATTGTTGTTGTCATAAAATAAGTTCCACTGATGTTTCTTGTTTCATTTCAGTCCGACGTTTGACTCGGACCCGCGGGCTGCGTATTTCAGACAGGCGGAGTGCGGCATGTATGTACGCATGGCACTTTTGGCCACTGTTCTGGGCAAGTGCTGAGCTTTGGTCACCAGCTGAAGCTTTGTGCGAGAAGACAGCTTCCGAGAAATGAAATAAGAATTTAAGTTGACAGGAGAACGAGAGAGCGCGAACCTGTAAATGTGTTTGTTGATGCTTCCCTTCCTGTAGTTTTCAGCCGTTGTCTCATGGCAAAGTGATTGCAGTTTGTCAGTTCACGGTTCAGCCCCAATCGTTCTGGTTTGCGTACGGCCGGGCAAAGTTTTCGCACCGTTGATTTTGTGGTGAAAACTACTCCGGAAGGGGGGACAACAAAGGAATCTGCTCGTTTTCGAGACAGGAGACAGCTTCGAACAAAATGGATTGTTTGTCCAAATAATTTCAGTTTCACAAAGACTCCGGGTGGGGGTTGTCGAAAAGGGGGAACACCAGTATTGTGAAGACGGAACAAGTCCATTGGATGTCTTCGTCGTCAAGTGACAAGTGTTCTTCTTTTGATCTGATTTGGCAGTATTATTTTACAACACCTTGTTTCGTGACTTTTTCTTTGACGGAGTGAGTTGCTTTTGAAGATTTTGCATTTCTTTGTCTTTTCCTTGTGTCGTGTCATTCCACATGTCGATCGTTCAGTGTTCGGGTTTCCATTGTGAGTCAATCGTAGTTGCCTGGGGACGATGTTGAGAGATGTTGTGTGAGACTATGTGGAGTGAAGAATGTGACAGTCACGATGACTGAAGAAGAGCAAGAGGCATGGAGTCCACACACAAGGCTGAATCGATTTGTTCTGAACTCTTCGACACGGGTGGTTCATTGGACCTGTTCACCGCAGACCGTAGAAACCAGGACATCGTACGTGCATATTTCTGATATCAAAGGACACTTGTATTCTACTTTTAGAAGCAAATAAACGACACTTTTTCGATTTTCCGTGTTTTTCGACTTGTTGCCTGCTTGACAAAAGTCCACGTGTGTCGTGTGTTTACACCTGAACCGAAAAGGTAATCAGGTCGCTGACCTTCTTTGCGCTCCACATTGGATGCGTCTGATTGGCTGATGCCAAAGCGTGTGAGCAACCGCTGAGGCAGCAGAACATGCCAACCCGGCAAAAAAAAATGTGAAGAAAAAGTCTGATTCAGAGCATCAAAAAGTCATTTCAACAAGGACATTTGCAGGTAAGGTTTGAAAATGCATTGTACTGTCTGGATCTGTTCTGTTGAAGTGTGATTTAGAAGTCCAAATCAGGATTAGAGTCTAGATTTCTGAAGGTGACGGCGGAATGGTGTGCCGTGGTGATGACAACAGACCAGTGGAAAGACATGTTTTGAAGTTGGAAAGATCTCTGTCCAATTTCTGTCGAGTTGTGTTGAAGTTCTGAGCACACTTGGATGAAGGTTACTGAAGATTTTGGAGCCTTTCAGGATCTTGGACCGAAAGCACGAACAGCAACTTTCAGTTTCTCGCAACGTTCCATTTGTGACGCTTGACATCGCCACCGGACACTGGGATCGCGCACGAACTCAGTTCAGGCTCTGTTTGCAGGTGTCTGATAAAAATGTAGATCTGCTCTGTTCGTTTGGATTGTGCACAACCATAGATCTAATAAGTAGACCACCCGTCACCACGGAAGAGCGAGATGACAGATTGACAACCTGGGTCCATGAGGTGCTCACTCAGATGTGACGGTTTTGCAAAGGCCTGCGTCACTCGTCCCCAAGGGAGCACGAAGTCAGTGGATGGCAGGAGCTGTAGGAGTCCAGATAGAGGGTCTACTGCTGAAGAATCGGCAGGCTCTGTGTTGGAAGAAATGTGGAAGAGGAACCACACTCTCCATGATGTGCCAACGAAAAAGGATTGATGTCAAAGTCGGCAAATTTTGGTTGTCAATGCCTTTGATCATTGGAGGAATTTGGTCATGGTGTGGCAAGAGTCTTATCTTGGTGGTCTCATCAGGAAGGACGCGTGGCTCTTCCGTGCTTGAAGAGCAGTGTTACAAACCGTGATACCAAAGTGTCACAGGAAGGGACAAAGTCCTTGTTGATTGAAGTCAAACTCAAGCTCAAACAAGCAAAATTGATTGAAGAGCCTTCGTGTCGAATTGTATACTCGTATGTTTACAATCACCAGGACGCTCTAAGTCCCTTGCTTCGGCACTTTTGTCGTTCATGGAACAAAAGCTTGTGACTTGTTCCGACCAGCTGTGCACTCGGCAGTCAGATCACAAAAACTCGTACTTGCCTGAAGCACATGTTCCAGACTCGTATCTGTTGCACAAATCTTCGTTGGTTGAGTGTTGGTGTTCACCATGCCTTCGGCTCCGCAGGAGCAGGTGTTCTCCCAATTCCATGGAGGGTTAGTTATTGAGAACAATTCGGTGGTGGAAGTCCAGACTTGATATCTAGGCCCAGGCAATTCATTCATGTGGGGCTAAATATAGCATCTCAGATCTTGTGTCTTACAGCTAATATTGGCATCTTGGACAAGATGTCTCATCCTACCCTGTCCCATCCTGTCCCCCCTGTGGACAAGTCTGAATAGAAATTTGGGCTGAGATCGTGTATGTTGGGCTGAATACAGTATCTCAGATGTGATCTTCTGTGGCCAATGTCAGATATATATATGGTACCTCAGGCAAGATGTCCTGTTCCATCCTGTCCCATCCCACCCCATGGACAAGATTGAAAGAGTAATATCTCAGCTACTAATGAAGATAGAGTATTGATGTTTCATTGATGTTTCATTCATATAAATAGTCTTTGAAAGCACTCTCATGGTTTACAGTTTAGTTGACAACATTTTCCCGGTAACCAAATGTGCAAAAAGGAAAAAAAAGGAAATAGCTGCTTTGAGCATGTTATCCAGGTCAAAACAGGATTTTCAGCGTCAATCACTTTTGATTGACTCCCAAAATAATTGCACCTGCAATTGCCTTGAGCACTGCTTCTCTTGTGTCCAAGTGTGGACAAAAATGTATTTGTCCTCCAGTTTGATAGTTTTGTGCCAAACAGTTTGAAATTTTTTTTGTCCAGGGGTGGGCCAGGGGGTCGAGGGTCTCGCCCCACTCGGAAACCGCGTCAATGGACTCAGGTTGTGTCTTGCGCAAAGAAAATCCAGTTGCTTCTTTGTCACCCGCTGGCGCTGAAATTGTTTTTGGGCGCGTGTGTATCTGGTCGTGGGTTGGACAGCATCTGGATTACCCCCTGCCCGAAAGCAAACCACAACCACCAAAATGTTTTTGGATTTTGTCAGTTTGGCATAGACATGACCATCTGGGTTGCCCCCCCCCCTCCTTGGTACCACTACCACCCAAACCTTTTAAGACTGAGTCAGTTTGGCCTGTAATCATGGCTGTGTGGGTGAACCCCCCCCCCCTGACCTCTACCATCCAAAAGTTTTTGGACTTTGTTATTTTGAGTCAGGCTTCCAGGCTTTTAAAATTAGGGTGTCCAGGTTACCCCTTCTCCTTGGACCTACCACCCAAAATTGTTTGGACTTTGTATTTTGGTGGGGCCTCCAGAATTTAGGCGGACGTATGCATGCAGGAGCGAACTAAGTTTGAATCGGATTATTCAGGACATATTCTGTGGGGAGATTATGTGGTTCAAACGTCGGCCTTGCGAACTTCAACGTCAATTTTGGATTTCTGACATTTGGGCAAACCTCAGTCCACTGCAAGCTCAATTCCAAGTAAAAACAAGAAGCAGTGCTCAAGGCAACTGCAGTGCGAAGTCCCTTGCGCCGGTAATGTCGTCAATTCTTCCTTGTTCATCAATTCTTCCTTGTCCTCCTTGTCTTCCACCAGTCATGCTGTCCGCAGGGGGGGTCCAGCTGTGGGAGGGGGGGGGGGTTCAGGCAGGGGGGTTGGGGGAGGGGGAAGGGGCAGGGGACATTTCATCCACCTTGCCACATGAGGCGGGTTCAATATATTGTGATTAAGTACTCATAACTCTGTCCAAATTGTACATTTTTGCAAACTGTTTCAGATCTCAAGAGAATCCATTGAGGTGCTTTCTATCACAATGTAGCAGGCTTCTCAAGTGATACACATTCTAACAAAGTGACACCAAACTTTACTATTTCAGAGGGACTGTTTCTGGCACCATACAAACTTTCTACAGACACAAAGTTGAAAATGATAATTTCTGACACAAAACTGGTCATATATCTGAAACTACTGTTTGGATTAGGATGAACCTGGCATCTACAGAAAGCTGGGACTCTCAGCTTTCCATAGAGACCAAGAACACCCAGATCTGAGCAGTAGTTATGGAGCAATTGCCTGTTTACAAACCCTCTGAAATTGCCAAATGTAGTCCAAATTTTGACTGAAAAAGAACCAACACAAAACAAGACCAACTTGTCTGTTTGTCTTTGAGGTGTCCAAGATACTGTGCAATATTTTTCTGCTGGGTTTGATCAAGAAACACCATTGACATGCGTACTTTGTCATAATTATCTGAACCCGCCTCGTATACTGCACTACCACATGGTGCTTCGCCCTAAAGGGACTTCGCACAATCAAAGTTTCAGACTCCCTCCGCACGACAAATTAATTGGGGTTGTTTTTCCCATCCAACCCTTCTGCATGCTCACCACGACCCTTCGACCACACCGCATGACGCACGTCCTGCTGCAATGTTTATCGTACAATCTGTCGTCACAAACAGTACACAAAAAGATACAACTTTGCTGTCACCAACAATTCAGGTGTGCCTTGCAGATCTCCAAGATCAAGACTGACAACTGTGACAAAAGATCAATTTCAGAAACCAGGGAAGAAAGATTCATTTCAGAAACGAGGGAACTGTTTCAGAAACCAGGAAGATTTTGTCCGCTCAACCATGACTCGAGAGATCAAATTGGCATGCCTCACGGCATGTTTGTTGCCCGCGCAGTCGGCGCGAGGCAAGACGGCAGCCCCCGTTCTGCATCGCATTTCAATATGGACTGAGTACTCGTACAGCCACTGCTGGCCTTCCCTATTTCCCCATGAAGATTGCTGTATCTCCCTTGAAGATTGGTCTACACCTCTTATGGAGATTTGTCATCCCACGAAGATATAGATCTGGTTGTCACCCCCGATGAAGCTTTCTGGCCCCCACCTGAACCAATGAGGATTCTCACCACTCCTAAAGATCGCCCCCCCCCCCGATGAGGATTTGCTTGCCACCAGAGTCTGCTCATCTTCTGCCCCCGAAGCCAAGCCAATTGTGCTGAAGATACAAGTCTGGATCTTTTGACCTCACATCTCCATGAACAAAGTTCATTTTGGAAGCAGAACATAGGACAAACTCCACTGGTCTTCTGCTCCCAAAATGTACTCAAGTGATCAGACTGGCGCAGCCAAAAATCAAGCCAATCTACAGCATGAGCATTGTCACTAACTTTATGAGAGTATAAAGCGGCACCTTTTGTTTCATATTCACTTGTATTTTTGCCATTTTCAACAAAAATTAAAGATTTTCACCTGTTCAACCAGGAAACTGTCTCTCCAACACAATCTGCGGGATTTTGTGCGCAGCGGTGTGAAATTTTCCCGCGCCAGCTTGGATCCATGTTCAGGTGTCGGATGAGAAAGGAGTTAGGAGTAAGGTTGGGGTGGACTGGGAGCAAGAATACACTGCGAAATTCATCTATTGGAAAAGAAATACACGAGGGGCAAACAACAAGTATACATAAAATTTCAGGTTCAAAATTTTTCTCCCACCCTCCACAAGAAAAAAAAATTCAGAGTGAAAAATATCCAGAATGAAAAGGAAATTTTATTCTTGCAGGATTCACACCGCACCTGGAAAACCTGGAAAAACAGGTCCAGACCTGGAAAACCTGGAAAACCTGGAATAACAGGGATTTTTTTTTGGCAAAAACCTGGAAAAATATTGCAAAACCTGGAAAAAGAAATTGACCTCACCCCAGAAAAGCTGAAGAGCCTCAATAGAAAATGTATCTAAAAAAAAGAAAAATCCCACTCAAGCAAGAGGTTGTAGATTTTTTTTTGTTTGTTTGGACAAAGGTTTGGTAATTATTAGTTTTTGTTGGAACTTCAAATATTTAGTTCTGATATGAATAACTCATTTGAAACTTGAGTATTGAGACAAAAAAATCTTCAATATTCTGTTCAGAACTGGTTATTTTCCAATTCAAAGTGGGAGAGATCAATTGTTCTATATAATTTTAGGACAAAGCCTTCCCAAAACAAATGACAATTCAAAAATATGTTGTTACTTTTCAAATTTTATACTGTAAGTAAAAACATCAATTTGTGGATTCCTTTAGAAAAATTTTTAGTTTTGCCAAAAGTTTTTTTTTAGTTAAAATTACTTTATTTTACTTTGTTTGTATTGGAAAAGGGTATACAAAGCCTGTAAAAAAATAACAAAAAATACATGGACAAAACTTTGAAAAGTTGGAAAAATCATGGAAAACTCATGGAATTTTATTGGTCAGCCGCAGTGGGAACCCTGTCTTGTGTTTTTCCTTATCTTATAGAGCGAAATTTGAAATTTGAGGGCAACAATAAAAAGATGTGTTTTTCTCTTGCTTTGAACAAAATTCTGCGCTTACTTTTTCAATTTTCTTGGAAAAGGGTGAAGATAAAAAGAAAGTAAATATCACAAACAAAGAAAACTTCAAAAATTTGGTGGTGTGAAAGATCCTTTGAGATTCTCCCTTTAAATTCACGCCCATGTCTACGTTTCCAATTTGCGAAACCTCCCGAGTGAGAGTGTGCTTGCGATGCAACAACAGTAAGAAATGAAACCGGAGGCTACTGCCCTGGATCCGCAAGAGGACAGAGTCCCTACACATGGCAAAAAAAAAAAAAAAAAGTTTCCTGTCAAATCACAAAACGACTTTTCGAGACCTTCGGTCGAGAAAGGAGTCGTGTGATTGAACAGGAACCCTTATTATCAGGTGCACGATACGAGCACACGCAACCGGCTTTGTGATCCAGAGTTGCAGAAACACAATGATCTCTTTGAATGGCTTCCGGAAGTTCAACAGAAACCAACTTTGCCAGGAGCAAACAGAAGGTTGGACGTGATTGCTCGTTCCAGATCTATTTCTCTGTTTTTTCAGTTTGATTGGCAAAAAAAAAAGACTGTCAAACTTGTCCTTGTTTTCGAACAGCTGTTCGTCGAATACTTCAGAACAAAGTTCAGGAAATCGCTTTGTGGTTCAAATTCCACGCGTGTATTTTGGGTAAAACACGAGCAAGCGCAACTAAACCGGCTTGGTATGCAGTCTGGTATCAAAAAGGCTTCCATCAACTGTTCCAGTGCTGGAGAAAATCCAATTGTTGACTTTGATCCAACAAAACACTTGCGGTTTCAGCAATTGAAAAACCTGTGAGTGTACGTACCCAGTTAAAACTGTTCAGCGAAACATTTGAGCCCGAGTGAGAAATGTAGACCAAGTCTTGACAGCTTCATTTTTGAGAAAAACATTGAACAAATCGGGAAGTATTCCTTGCATATATTGTTTCACAAAAGAAAAAACAACCAGCAAAACAAACGTCAGACTGTCAATTGACATTTTGGCTAAGCACACGCGTAGTTATGGTGGTGGTTTTCACTTTTCCGTTTCCGCATGAGTCGGGAAGAACAACTTTCTGAAATCGACCAGCGAGCAGAAACAACGACCAGGTGGGGAAAAGTCCCGGTGACAGCGATAACTGGTGTCAATTCTCGGGGATAGACCCAGGGAGGTGGGACCCCGCACGCCAGGTGATAAAAAATCACGCATCCTGTTCATTTTGCTGCCTCTCCTTTAGGTTCTCGTTTTCACTTGGTGCATCTTTTGACCGGACACACGGTCCCTCTTCACTGCATCGAGGATCGCTCCTGCACCAACTGCGGATGATTTTTGTACAGCAAAAAATTGTACACCGCATATGCGGTGGTTCTTTGATGAGCCACGAACATGCAATGAAGTGACATCATCGTTGGAAAGCAAACCGACGACTGTGATCCATCAGTCCCGCCAAATCGTGCGGAGCCAAGTGAACAGTCGGCAGTGCGACTGCCACCCTTTCAAGTGCGGACGCTTGAGGTCAGTGAAAGTGGATACACAGGATTCCATGTTGGAAACCAACTTCCAGTTGGCACCATGACGAGCGTGCTGCAACTCACGTACTCACGTACGGGTAGAGTCCACATAAATGCATTGCATCCAATGAAGATCTTCGTTTTCGCTCAAAAAGTGCGCACACATTCATTCTTCACATCATTGTGTGGGATTGTTGTCCCAACAGAGAAGGAATGCTGAAGTAGTCGTATACAGATACGAAACGCACACAAAGCACAGAAGTAAGGGGAAACACTGCATTATGTGCGCAAAGCGATCGGAAACTTAAAACCTTCCTGTCTCACCACTTCAGACCAACTTTCAGGATGGCAGCAAGATTGCAAATCAGGAAAGATATTTGGCTATTCCTTGCTTTTTCTGTCGTCCTCATGTTATCTGCACCCTCTCACGGACAGAACTACGGGCGCAGACAAAGACAAGGTTCTCGGACGGAAGGAGGCGGATTGGCCTTCATCATGGATAATTGGTTGTTCAGACAGTCAGATGCACAAGTGCCGTCTTCAACTGAATCCGATGAGCCTCTCACCACAGCCACAGATGGCAGAGAATACAGGCCAAGCGCACCAACTGCTTACTCGGAGACAAACTGGAACCCACCAGTGTCCCTAAATTCCAGGGGAAAAGTTTTGCCAGAGGAAACGACAGAGGCAGCGGTGACAGAGGAAGCGAAGAAATCCACCGCAGTGTCTGGAAGCAAAAGCGGAACCATCTCTGTTCAAAGCACCAAAACTGCATATTCGACAGAGCAACCGCAGAATGTCACTACTGGTGGCACTGAGCCTTCTTTACCTGCGTCTCCCCAGGACAGAATGCCGGTGGCGAGAAGCAGGGGTCCCTCAGAGGGAGATGTGAGACTGGAAGGAGGAGATGTGGAAGGGACTGGCAATGTTGTCATCTTCAGGTGAGTTCAATGCTGCACGCATCTTGGCAACACTACTTTCTTTCCTCAAATCGCCAAAAATGCAGCAGCTCGCACTCACACAATTGAACCAATTCGGAGCTGCAATGGAACGTGCACAAGTGCACGATGCAGTCAGCACTCAATGCGTACACTTTCACCCAGCACTTGGTTGCTTTGAAGTTTGCTCTGTCGGACTGCGCATGTCGGTGGAATTCATCTCCTTCCAACAATACCTTCTTGATGTGCATTGTTTGTGGTCGGGTTCCGATTTCCAATTGTCTTTCTTTCAAACGTGTTTTGACAAAGACCCAAATTCTTTGTTTTAATGCTGCAGGATCCAGAAAAAGAGCAAGTGGAGTCTACCGTCAGTGGCGTACTGTCCAAGTCTGTGTTGCAAAGCAAAACTTGTCTGAAAGGATGTTGCGGGAGGGTGTGGACAGCAGAATTTTATGGTGACTCGGATTCTCGCAGCAATTGTGTTTCTCCCTCCAGGCGCACGTTGATGATTGCTCAATTCTCTCTCTCAGGTTGATTGAACTCATGATAATAATTAGTGTTGATTGATGTCTAGGGTTTTGTGATTTAATTACGGCTCGTGATTTGCCCGACAAAAGAGAAACAAGCAGGTTACGGTTT
>JAAUXT010114649.1_pt1 | contig 14917 bp, 16 predicted proteins | sample 7278171 | NCBI WGS metagenome assembly JAAUXT01 (sample SAMN14350112, study PRJNA611818) | marine sediment metagenome | isolation source: surface marine sediment (1.8m) | place: French Polynesia: Moorea | collected 2018-08 | reverse complement strand
TCCAACCCCCCTCCCCACTAGACCTGCTGTACACATACTGATGGACATACAGACTGATGGTGATTACATTAAGCGTGTGGTACACGGCCCTTCGGGCGACCACACGCTTAAAAATGAGTTTTCACTCTACAAAAATGGTTCCTGTTCAACCTCACAAATCCTTTCCCGACCAAAGGTCTCGAAAAGTCAATTTGTCCATTTTTGGACAGCGTGAGAACCCTGTCTCCTCTTGTCGTTTCTCAGGAAAGCAATACCGTACCCGTACCTTGTCGTACCAGCACTGGACGCTGCTGCGGGTACACCTGCAGAAGAGCGACGCGCAGTCGTCGCGACAGTCGCAGTGCTGCAGGCTTGTGATGGTGCGGTTGACGTTCATCGGCGTCGTCTCCACGTTCTCCATCACGTACCGGAAGTCGACCGGGTAGTTCTCCTCATCGACGTCGTTCACGACGGGCACGGCGTACTGCTCCTTCCCCATCGAGATGTCTCTGGATGGTGAAGAATGCGACGGAGAGTGACGTCATCACAGGTGAGTGACATCATCATGGTAAGTGATGTCGTCACGGTGTGAGAACCCTGTCTTCGCAGTTGCGTCAAGACAGCACACCTACCTGTGCAGAAGTTTTTCAGGACGTTTCAATCGTTTCGCTGCGAACTCTTGCAACTGACTGTTGACACTCAGAGCCAGCCACACGTTGCTTTTCTCATCCACGCAACACTGAAAAGAAAAGCAATGGCAAATATAATGCACACTTCTCAACCAGCACAAAAACGTGCTTTCGAGTCTGCGTGTCGTGGGTAAAAAGCCACTCACCGCCAGAGGCGTGTCGTTCTCATTGTTTCTGTTATCACATTTCGCGCCCCTGGCCAACAGTAGCACAACGCACTCGTAGTGATTCTGCCTGGCTGCGATGTGTCTGCAAAACAGTTCGTGCTCCAGTCAACACCTGTCACAACCTTTTCCTGAACTGAACACAAAAGAAGCGATGAATGTCAAGATTTGTTCCAATCTGCGGCTCGGATCAGCTGCAGGGAGCTGCACTCACAAAGGTCGGTCTCCGTGCTCGTTGACAGCCTCGATTTCGCACCCAGCGTTCAGCAACAACTCGGCAATGTCGACGCTTCCGGCGAAAGCCGCCCAGTGAAGTCCCGTGTTCGCTTCCTGTGTGGTCATTCGAAAATCTACTGTTCAAGTTGCCCTTTGTCCTCAATCGAGCAACGGAACCCCAAAAACCAAAGATCCCGCGGTTACATGCACTCAGCATTTCTCCAAGAAAGGAAATCTGAACAAAGAGGGGTAGAGGGTCAGGGGGTCCCGTGCGTGGAACACACGCACGTACTGAACAGCAGTTTGTTGAGATTCCACCAAACCCACGGCCACGCCGCGGGCTCAAATGTCCGCGCACTGACGGCTTCCACTGACGAGAAGCCCCCACCCTTTCCCACACGAAGCCGAACGAATGCAAGTCTGAACAGGATACTCACGTTGTCCCTGATGTTGGCGTTAGCACCGGCTTCCAGCAAAAAGCGCACGATTTCCACGTGTCTGAACTCGGCCGCCCAGATGATCGGGGACCAGCCGCCTTCGTCCTGAAACAAGCGTGAAATCTTTCAAAAACCGCCCAACAAGGCCAAGATTGAGAGAGAGAGTCGTCACGCAGCTGTGCGAACTCAAGGTTTTCGTGAACCACAGGACTTTGCGTCTCGAACTGGTGAATAGATCGCTGCCGTTGAGAGGTGAAAAACGAAGTCACAATGCTTCAAGGCAAAGCAAAGGAAGTGAACTCACAATGATGTTGACGTCTATGCATCGCGTTCCCACTAAGAATTTCACCACGTCGACCTTGCCGGCCTGTGCAGCCAAGTGCAAACACGTCATTCCGTCCTCAGCCTGCGAGAACACACCACACACAGACGTCAGAGGCGTCCAGTCTCAAAACACCCAGTGGAATGAAATGAGGAGACCCGGCATTTTCAGAACCCGGTCATTTCAGGATGTGGGCTGAAATGGCCAGACCCCGGAACTGGCCACTTCCAGTTTGGTTGAAATTGCCAGACCCCATGTCACATCTCCGAATGCAATCAGTCAAGGCTCCCGAGTGACAGGTGCCACCAGAGTCTCCTGGTCTGGGGCCTGGCCATTTCATTACACTGGTATCTCAAACCCACAAACATCCGGACACCAAACACCACGAGTACCTTTATGTCAAGGACGGCACCAACTTTGACGAGAAATTGCGCGATTTCGGCGTGGCCCTTTTCTGCACAATTCATCAATGGCGTTCTGAGATCACTGTCGTAAACGTTCGGCACAGCTCCCGCCTGCAACAAAACATTTCATTTCAATCCGGAAGCGCATTATAGGACTGAGCACGAGTGTGACTATCTGCCAGACTATTTTTTGGTACTTTGCACCCGGTGCCAGTCGAGCGCAAAGCACCACGGGTATCATCCACCAAAAGTACGTGTACAGAACTTCCTCTATGAAAATGGTGCTCAACTGTGTTCACATTTGGTCTGTACATTTGTTCAAAATGCATGACAATGCACTGGGAAGGAATTTGATCAAAATGTAGTGCTGTGAAACTTCGCAATGTTCCAAGTACTTGTCCAGACTATCGAACGCAAATCACGCGAGGCCGGTCGGCCTGTTTTTCTTTTCCAACCTGAACAAGGAGATGCACGATCGCCCGATTCCCATTGGTGGCCGCGGCATGCAGAGCCGTCTGCTTCTTGTTTTCATCGTACTTGGTGTTGGGGTCGACACCGTCGGCTGAAACAAAGCAAAACGTTCCGAGGTGAGGAGACCCAGACCAACATGACCAACATCCGGTGCAAACGAACGTTGCGTTGGTTTTCCGAGAGCAGCAGCCTTACCAAGGAGATACAACACTCGGTCCACTTCGTTGTTTTTCGCAGCAACGAACAAACTCCTGGGGCCGGCGCGGAACTTCTTGGGCCTGTTCAAACATCAGTCAGTTGGTCACATTATGCACATCAGCACTCAACGGCATATGATTTCAACGCAAGAGAAATGTTTTCATGAACTCACTTTTCCGTTGAGAGGAGTTCGATTGATTCCTCCAGTTCCTTTCGACTCGGTCCGAACGGCAAACCAACTGGAACAGAAACAACTCAATTGAAGCTGGCCGGTCCGGTGCATGCGGGGTGCAGTGCGCGAACAATAGGGAGTTTTAGCAACATGCTCCATAGCCACACAACGTACACCTAACACGTAGCTTGCAGATGCAACTCCCCTGTTATGGAAAAGTCCACAGTTGATTTGACAAGAATTTCTGGAGACAGAAACCCAAATAATCAGTCATATTATTCTTGAAGTTATCCACTTTTAATGGGCTCTCAAACCCAAGTTTGGTCTCAAACATCATGTGAAGTTTGGTCTGTTTTCACTTCTGTGGACTCTTCTAGAATAGCGGAATTGCATCTGTGAGCTAAGTGTTACATGCACGTTTTGCGGCGACGGAGTGTGTTGCCAAAACAAAACCCCAGGAGAACAGACCTGCGCTCAGCTTCTTGCGTGACCCTTTCACAGGCAGCGCGAGCCCCGTGTCGACATCTTCTGGAGCAACTTCTTTCTGCGGTGGCCTCGCGGACGAACCCATCTTAGCTCTTGGGCTGCAAAAGACCGTCATCAGTCAGCTTCTTTTCTGCACGTTGCCAAACCAATCAGGATTTGGGGTGTTGAGTGTTTCATGCGCAACGAGACAAAGAAATTCTGTTCGCAAAGGGCATTGCACCTGGTGACATTTTTCAGTGAGGTGCGAATGTACGTCGGAAAACACTTGACTGCAATGAGAGATTTGCAATCGATCTTGTATTGAAGAGCGTGTCTCACCCGAGCGGAGACTGCTCTCGCTTGACGGGCTCGCGCAGGAACATGGACGCTTTGCGCGGCTCGTTCAGCTTGAGCGTCACTTCCGCCTGCGCCGACTCCTGGCCGCAGTGTGGACAGTAGTACTTGTTATCACGGAACACTTGGCACTGACGGTGGTACAAATGGACGATGCAGCCCAGCTCTGCCTTGCATTGCAGGAATCTTCCCTACAATCAAACAAGTTCATTGTCATTCTGAGACTCGAGCAAATAGCACACCAGGCTGAGTCAAGATATTCTGGGATTGGGCATGTTCTTGTGACGGAGAACAGACTCCGCTGGTCAGTGATTATCTGGAATCAATCGTGCGCGTCTCTGCTGAACAGTGAAGATGCAAAATCCCAAAATATCTAGACTTGGCCTCGTACACAACAAAATCTTCCAAAATCACGTCCTCCACGACCATGCTGACATGAACTTGCTGTCCGAAACAAAGCACCGGAAGCGGAAATACCTGTGAGCAGAACTGGCCGCAGCCGGGGCAGATCTGGTGTAAATGCAGTCTCTTCCTGTGCACCTCGCAAACAGCCATGAACGGAATCTTGACCGCGGGCCGCACCAGGTGTTTACTCGACACCTTGTTGCAGCAGCCAATCACCTGATGGAAGCGAAAACAGCAATGAAGAAACGCGCGACGACCTTTTGATGCACATTCTCCCTTCTAATTCCAGTACAATACGTCACCTTTCCGTCAATAGAATCGAGCGCCTGACAGTAGGTGCAGTCCATCTCAAACTCAAACGTCGTTCCATCCACTTTGCAGCAGCACAACGGAATGTCTTCCGCTTTTTCCGTGCTCGACGGCATTGGCAACTGAAAAAGGACCGTCTCCTTCAGTGAGCGACGCGTAAGCAGCAGATGTGTCGAAAACGCCTGAAGAACGCTTTCACAACAATGGTTACCTGGGCAACGGCGCTGTCTGGGGTGCTGGGGGGCGTCACGACCGGAGGGTACGTCAGTCCGTTCGGCGTGTTCTGATACTTGTTTAAAGACAAGTCTGTCTCCTGCAGGAACACCGCAAAAACAGGTCAAGAGATGTGTGTCAGTTTCATTTGCACGCGTGAAAAGCAATGGCTAAGAATACAGGGGTTGGCATGACAACGCACGTCCGGGGGTAGCAGCGTCTGGCCCGACACGAGCTGCTGCTTCACCGTCGAGAACGTGTTCAGAGGCCGAGGAGACGAGCATTTCTGCAACAAAAATTGTTTCCAGTACCCCATCGGAGTTTTCTCTTTGTGACTGTGGCAGAAGTTGTGAAATTACTCTTGGGACAGGTAACGGCAAACTTGGGCGGAGGTGGAGGTTGATTTCTCACCTGCAGCGGAAGTGGCGATAGGGCCAGAGAGGCGACCACCGGCGAAGCGACATTGTCAGCAGACTCGCTGTTGTCCTCCTGACGCAGCTTTTTCACAGGAGCAACTGGAAAGAACACGCGATTCCAACTTGCACGAGTGTAGCTGGCCTACCGTGCGCGGAGTAGAAGCAAAACCAGTTGTGTTCCAATCTGCTCCCACAATGGTGGATCACCCGAGACAAGGCCAGAAGCCCGTCGCGCATTTTTGATCAAAAGTTTTCCCTGTAGTGACCAAAGATGGACAATATCCTCCTGCACACCAGCTCTGTTCCTTTCTGGGTTGCTGACTCACCATTTTCCCTCACCACTGCACAAGTCGTCTTTCAACGGCGAGGTCCAACTGGGCCAAATTGAGCTTTGCCGTCGAGCAATCGCGTGAAAAGAACTCAATATACTGACTACACCCGAAACCTACCTTCGCAGCCGTCATCGCGCTCGCTGCTTCTCCGGTCATCCTCTACAAAAGATTCAAAGTTTCCTCGTTAACCAGCGCAAAACACAGGAAGGGCGACACCTGGACAAAATCACCAAGCGTCAAAAGACTCACGTACCTGACAGTTTCCGTTTTCTTGGCAGTGATTCCTTCGCGTCATCTGCACAACACAAAACAAACTGCAATGTTTCAATGGAAGTGAACTGAATTGGAAGGCGGAGGATTCCCTGGTGCGACAGGACGACGCATTCGTAATCCCCAATCCAGACCGCGTGCGCCAGCGCACGACACACCCACTTTTATGACTTTCCACGCATAAATGGGGTTGAAACCCATTTGTAATCACAGTGACATACGGAACTGTTGGTAAACACAACTACTCACTACCTATTTACTTTGCCTTTTGCACACATAATACCCATTTTTGGTGCAATGTGACATTGGATGTGCTTGGTGTGGATTGGGGGTGACCGTACCGTGTCCGCTGTCCGGAGCAGCAGGCTTCACCGGCGTCGCCTCAGCGTCGCTGCACGTCTCCCACCCGTCCTGACTCTCCTTCAAGCAAACCAGGTTCCAATGGACCTTCTTTCATGGGATTCTGTGCAGAGGAGCACGATGCGAACAGCACTTCATTTTCGTGACCGACTGAATAACGTTGACTCAGTGGGTGGACCCTTACTGCCTTGCGCACTCAAAAATTGTGGTCATTGAAACAAAAACGAAAACTCAAAACCAATGTTTTTCGCGCACCCGTATTTTGACGTCAATTTTTGGAACGCGAAAGTGATCATGAAACGCGTGAACACGGTACCTGCTGAAAATGTTCGGACGCTCGAGATGGTCAGTGAAGACGCAAAAAGATTGAGTCTGGTACATTGGCCTCGAGACTTTCATTTGCTGAGAAATTTTCCAGGTATTTTACCTTTGGCGCAGCTGACTTGGACACTTCGTCGCTTTCTGTCGCTTGAAGTTTCCCCAGTTTCTTCACAATTTGAACACCACGGGAATGTAACTTTGTGAAGACAATTTTCTTGTTCTCCGATGATATTTTCTCACCATTTCTCACTGAATCAATAACATCAGGAGCAACTGCGACGTCACTGTTTGGAGTCGCATTTTGCTCTGGTGCTGTGTTCACAATCTTTTCTGTATCCTCTGCAGTTTTCTCTTCCAGTTCACCAGGCAGTGAGTTCGCATTCTCTTCCCGATTGGAAACTGCTTTGTCCGTTAAACCCGTTTCGCTTGCTTCCACTTTCTGTTTGCTCGCACCGTTCACGTTCACTTGAACCGGTTTCTTTTTCTTGAATACTTTTTTGTTTGAAGGGAGGTTGTAGGTTCCAGACTTTCTCTTTCTTTTCTTCTTCACACTGGCCACTGTTTCAGCGGTTGGCGTCAGTTTGACGCTTTCACTTTCACTTTCCTGCGTCTTCAGCGCACCGGAGTCAGTTTCCTCAGACACCTTGTTCACAGCAGTTGGGGTGGCAGGTTTTTCCTTCGACACCGGAGCCGGCGAGTTGGCTCGAGAATTGTCTCGCATTCCTTCTTTCTTTGCTTTCAACAGCAACTGGTCCAACGTTTTGGCGTCCATTTTGGTCAAAGACTCCCCTTGTAATCCCAACTTGGTGGACAGGTCCGTCAGCTTGAAAGTCAGGTGATTGGACCCTGGCTTCGGCTTGGTGTCTTCTTTTCCACTTTCTTTCGGCAGGCTTTTCCTGGCTCGCGGTGGAAACTTGCCAGGACTCGATGATCTCACACTGGACGTTTCGGAGATGGCGTCGTCTCTGTTGTTTTCCTGTTCAGCCTTCGAGTTGTTTTCCTTCACCACGAGACTGCGGGTACTTTCCACGCTCCCTTCCCTGGACGAAGCGGGCGACGTCGAGATACTGTCAGTCGACTGAGATTTCTTGAGGGCCTCCTTCACTTTTTGCAGCGCCAACGAGCTGTCGGGCGTCATCGTCTTCCTGGCGAATCCGCGCTTGATCCCGGCGATGGCCCCGATGGCGGAGGTCAGTTTGGGGCTCGGCTTGCTGGGCGACAGGCTCATCTTAGCTCGAGGCTCCTTGGGTTTCGGCGACGTCTCGAGTTTGTGGGAATCGTTCGCGACTCCGTTGGTGAGGCCGACGTCCCCGACGTCGCTGTTGGGTCCATTGCAGAGGACTTTGAGAGGCTCCATGACACCGGGACGCTGCTTCGCTCTGCTGCTGCCGCTGCTGCTGCTGTGTTGTTGCGATACGGTGTCTCCTGGCTGATGGTTCTCCTCAGATTCCGACATCATGTACCATCACCTGAATCAGAAATCATTCAAAGTGAACAAGAGCCCCAGGCAAGGAACACAGGTGTCTCCGAGAGCGCTCCGAGTATCTTTTGAAGTCAAGATCATCGTGTAGTCTTCAAGGGAACAGTTGATGTCGACAAAATATCTGTCTCCCTGAAAACCTCATGGTGGCAGGGGCGGAAGTGACGACCGTACGAAGCCCAAGGCCAAGCCCCCCACCCCACCCAGATGATCACGTGGCCTCCCTCCCCCAGAGTCGCAAAGACTTCACATTTCCCCCTGACCGCTGAGGTTTTCCCGCTGAAAACCTCAGCTATGGCCAGTGTGAGGCACATCGGGCCCTTCAAGACGCTCCTGTGCACACGTTCTGAAATCGGAAAACGTCCCGCAGCTTCAGGGAGTGGCAGGAAGTGGCTGACCTGAAGCACTGGTCACCCAGACAACGGCATTCTTTGACAACTGATTCCAAAACACAACCGAAACAAATTGACAAAGAACTGGAAGGCTCCCAACTTCGGCTTTTGCTCTGTGTGCGCTCCTACGAGTACTGGGTGAGAGGACCATGCTCCAGGGTCCCGATGAACACGTGACCCGGAAAGTTGAGGTAGTTCACGCGTCAAGTGCGCACTGCCATCTGGCGAAAAACAATGGGGAAGTCGAGCAAGAACCTGAGCGAACCGTGACTCGCGGTGTCTGCATGCCTGAGCGCCTGGCCCAGGCTGGTTTATGATTCACGGCCTGACCCGATGCTCGAGCGAAAACGCAATGCCAGGTGGGTGGCTGACAGTCATGTGACAAACTGTTCCCTTTCTGTTCGTTTCCACAAAGTTGCCCTGGTTCCTCTGAAACGTCAAGAAATCACGGGGGGGGGAGGGGGGGTTCCATTCACTTTCAAGCATTTCAAACAGCCCGATTCAGCAGTGGGAAACCGTTCTTTGAAACAAATACAGATGTTTTGTACTTTGAGGAAGTTACCGAATTTGAGTCACTGAAACTTTCACCACTCCATGCTCGCATTTGCACGGTCATTGTCGCTGAGTTCTCTCCCACTCAAGCACGCTCACCTAAGCACCACACAGGCAAGCTCGGACCATGCCAAGGAATGTTCGCCCTCACCCAAACGTCCAGAAAAGCTCACGTCTACCCACACCACGAACATCTCAAACCGTACGGTTCTGGCTTCATGGCGAATTACTTTCTTTCTCAAAGAACAAGGCAACACTTTCGAAAGTTTTCAGTGAACACACACAAAGGCCAGCAAGCTACACTAACAGTATGGAAACTGCTGCCAGGTGTCAGACAGTCAGCAGAAGAACATTGCAAAACCTTCGCCTTTTCACTGAAAATGACTAGAATTCTGAAAGAAGGGCATTCTTCTCAAAAGCTCTCAAAAGAACGTCTGGCCTTTCACGACAAATCACAACCTTGCTCACTTCATTGAGCAAAGGTCGTTGGTGTGAATTTTCCTGCCCTTTTGGAAAACACCCCCTTTGCTGAACGATTGTGCACGACTACGGCACTTCTGAGCACGAACTTCCATTGTCACTGTCAAAAGACAATCAAAAATTCTTTGTTCACGACTTGTCCAACAGGTAGACTGCGTCAGATCGTGACGTGTCACGAAATCACATCATCTCGTTCAAAAGACACCACCCGCCCAGTGCAGTCTCCGAGAGAAGAGGAGCACCTGCAGATCCCTCAATCTGTTGCAGAGGCTCCACCCGTCAACCTGTCCCCACCTAGGATCACTGTTGTCGCAAGCTCGCAAATCCGTAAGTGGAGTGGGTAAACCGATAGAAATAGATCTGACCCAGTGAGTCACGATTGAAGACAGGATGAGAACAATGGAGCTGCTCACCCATTGTGCCAGACCTTCAGCAAGGTCGGGATTGGCGCCCTTCATTGAACACAATGTCATTGTTGGGGCTCTCCGCTGTACCCACTGGATATGTTCTTGTGGACAACACAACGTCAAACGCCAAACTGCGACCAAAGATCCGTCGACAATTCGACTCAAATCACAACAAGGTTCCTTCAGCGCCACCTTGTGACTTGAACTTTCAATTAACCCATTTCAAAGATTTTTCTTCAAAGCGAGTCTGATCACCATGTATTCAACTCTCACCAAATTGAATCCGTTCTTCGCCTCTTATCTCCAGATCTATTGTGCATTTTCACGAATTGTGACTGTCATTGCATCGTCAGAATGAAATAGGTGGGCATCAATGAACAAGACAAATTTTCTTCCCTTGGATGGGGAAATTTCGACGCTTTCAATCTCATAACAAACTCAGACCACACCACACAGATACATATATTTTCGTCAGTTATGTTCTCCTCTTTACTTGTGCCATATTTCGAAGCGATTCATCAAGTTAAGCTCAACAAACGCAAGGAAATAGACAAACCTTACGATTTCAGATGGGAGCCGCCATGATTGAAGCATGTGTGCGCGTGCGCAATGGCGCTGCTCGAGAAACAGCTTTTCCCGCCGTTTCGCAGAGAGGTTGTGCGCGGGCACGTGGTTCCACCAGGCTCCACCGGCCCGACACAAAATGACCTTCCAACACCCAAAACTTTTTCCAAACTCTGGTGTGAGTCCTTCTCACGATCTTGGACACAAGCAGCTGGATACTTGTGGTTTGAGATGTTAAGGTGTGCTGTTCAGTTGGACAACTGCCCGTTGTTTCTGATGTCCCATTTCTTGCGTGCGGTTTTGAAGGAAATCACAAAGGCGGAAACCAAAAGAACCACGCAAACAGTTCACAAAGGTATACATGCATGACCCAGGGTTCCAGTACCCCCCTTGATCGCAAAATACAATTTACCCCCCCCCCCTTATTTTTGTGGCGTTCACATATTTGACGTGTTGAAAGTTGGAACAGATTTGTTCCTCAAATGTCTTGTCTTGATTTTGTCTGACAAAATCTATCATTCATGAATGGTCCCTGTTTTGGGGGCTGTTCAAAAAGAACGAGATTTTCACTGCATGGCTGGAATAGGATCACCCTCCGGCGAATCAACAGGGGATCCGACCCCGGTTTGCGGCTTCCAACCCTCAGGAGGTCAGGGGGCGGTCAAGGATCTGACCAGTTGAAGGGGCATGCCCTCAGGGATCTAGCGAAAAACCAAGGAGGACAACTTATCAATTTTAAGACGAGGATCAAGGGGGCCTGGTGCCCTGCCCTCCCGATCCGCAACTGCAGTGCAAAACTGAGAAAGCACAATTATTGTTTCGTGTTCCAGAACCCACCCACCTTGGTTCCCCCCAACGAGATCATCTGAGGAAGAAACAGACCCACCGCAAGTTGCTGCTGTGGAAAGTTTATGCAGCTGAGAGACTGATGAAGAGGCTTGTGGCGCACCCGGCTTGTTATTTCGTCAGAGACAAATTAATTTGTTTCCCCATCCAACTAATACCCGGCTCGCCGACTGACCTCCGAAAATTCATTTGTCACCAAAACTAAAGAACTTTGCGTCCCGCGCCTGGAACCACGTCAGAACCTGGGGCCGCCCCTGCTGTCAGGAGCAATTAATAAAGGCACAATCCGGGAAAATCTCACAACAAAAACAGCTTTCTTTCTGCCTTCTGATTAATTCTGACCTGAACTTGTACGTAGATCTACATGCGCAATTTCATCTGGAGTTGGGAGACAACTGCAACGATGACTTGGAACTTGACAAACACGCAGTTCCGTCTCTTGCGAGATTTCCTGTGTGGAGTGGATCTGAATTCACTGGACTCGCCTGAACGCAAAGGGGACGCGTCGTCAGATCCGGAGAACCTGAGTTCCACAGAGGAAGACTGCGGGTTTGGGTTGAATGCGAGTGAGCTTTAGGCTGCCCTGCAGCCATGGTGAACCACGGAGAGAGATGGAGCTCGTTCCCAGAGACGCTGCTCATCTCAACGCTGTTTGGCGTCATCTTCTTCGTCGGGTTGCTCGGCAACGGCGTCGTCGTGTTTGTGGTGGCGCGGAGTTGGGCGTCGTGCACCGTCACGCTGTTGTACTTCCTGAACCTGGCGGTCGCCGATCTTCTGCTCCTCGTTTTCTGCGCATCCGTCACCGCCTCCGTCTACCTGCTGCCCAGCTGGCCGTTTGGCTCCGTCTTGTGTGAGTGCACCCTTTTCCTTTTCAGTGTTTTCCACCAAGAACTCTCTTCGAGCGAACGATTTCAATGCAGTTACAGTAGCGGTAGATCACACGTGTGCGTCTGCATGCGTGAAAAGAATGGACCCGCAAGCATGCATGTGGCTTCAGCGAGCAAACAACATCAAAATTTATGAAACTTGCAGATGAACAGAATTTTCAGCTGCTTGTGTTGGCCTGATTTTCGTCAGAACCTGCAGACTGCCTTTTGGCGTGAGTTGGGGTTTTCTATTTTAACGCTGAACAGGCAAACTGACGAACTATTTGATGATGATGTCGGCCGCTGTGAGTGTGCTCACCCTGATGGCGATGGGTCACGACCGATACCAGGCGGTGGTCAGCCCTGTCCAGTCTCGCGCCCACAGGTTAGGCACCCCTTTCGCATTTTGTTGAGATTTTATTTTCCATGCACACGTGCAGGGTCAGACGTGCTGCTTGTCGTTTATGGTCTCTTCCTGCGAGTGAACCTTGCATAGATTCTGCATTTCCAGGACTGTGAAGAAAGTCCTGACGGTTCTGGCCTTGATCTGGTTCCTCAGCCTCACGACAACTCTGCCGATGCTGTTCGTGTCCGAACTGCGCCGCTTCTATGACTTGGGAGGCACGAGTCAGGATTTCTGCGTCAACTTCTTCTCACGCGCACTGTACAAACAGCTGTTCACATTGGGTGTTTTCGTGGCGTATTACTGCGTGCCCCTGCTATTCATCGCTGGCTGCTACTTTCTGATGGCGTGGAGGCTGCGCGCACGTGTTGCCCGTGGCAACCGTCGGCCGTCTGCGCCCGTCAAAGCCTACGCGACGGCGCGACTGCACTCCCAGTCTCGCAGGAGGCTGTCGAAACTGGTTCTGGCTGTTGTCGCAGCGTTCACCGTGTGCTGGCTCCCCATCCATTGCGTACACCTGAAAATCGACTTTTCCCAGCCAACTTTTTCTCTCACGTTGTACGTTTTGAAAATCGTTGCGCAGTTTTTGTCGTACGCCAACAGTGCAATCAACCCGTGTCAGTACGCCTTCATGTCTGGTTCCTTCCGTGAATGTTTGAGAGGCGCGTTTCGATGCGGGGAGCACTCGGACGAGGAAGCCCGACGTCGAGTCCCGAGAAGGCACCGTGGTGCTCATGCTCCTCCCTCCACCACCGGAAAGTCAGCGGGTACCAAGAAGAAATCGTCCGTGTCTCTGCATCCCTGCGTGTTGGCGCTGCCATCTGGTGACAAGTCTTCATCCGGGGCCCAGGTGACGACGTCGACGGGGACGGACGGGTCGGAGAGCCCCTGCGGGTCCAAGGCGCTGCGTCAGTCCCCGTCGCTCGTGGAGATGGAGAGCATTGTGACGGCGTCGGCAGCGTCGGCGTCACGAGACGCGGCGTCGTCGGCGGCCGGAGATGTGACGCCCATGGAATCGTCGCACGGCGAGATTCAAAGCGAAGAGTTTCTGCTCACGTCGGGCCCGCGCAGTGAGCTGGAACTGAGCGCCACGGCCATCACCAAAGTCACGATCCACATCAAACCTGCCGAGTCCTGCGTCTGAGGCCGAAGTCCACCGAGGCATGCGCTGCCTGCAGTGCACGACGAATGCGCTCTGCTTGACCTGCTTTGTCAAAAGGTACCAAAGAGTCAAAAGTGCACAAGACCCTTTTCACTCTCCGTCTCTGTGGAAAGGAACCAAGGTACTCGTCCCTTCTGACCCAGTGCCAGAAGGTACCTTTACGCACGGAAAGGTTCCTCTCTGTGTACCCATGCAAAGGTACATTGATACCTCTTTACCCTTCTGACTCGCCAACAGCGCACTTGTTTCTGTTTGTCCATTCCACTGCGCCGTCACTTGTTCAGTTGAAATGCTAAGTTCTCACTCGAGATGAAGATCCCGATTTCAAGTGTGTACTTTATTTCACCAATTTCATGCCAGTGGTACAATCTGCTGAAAAGAACAGAAAACCAGCATGTCGGTGGTCCCGTCTCCTGCATGAAAGGAACAGAAAACCTTGTACAGAAGACGGTTTACATGTATCTGCAACAGCTCTGTTTTTGGCTCGCATTTTGGCTTGCTGCACCTTGTACCAAATATGGGCAACAACACAATGCACGTGATTCGGTACAAATTGGACGTGGGTGACTGACATAGTTTTGGCAACAGTGATTGTTTTCAAGTTGCGAGAAGAAGATGGCCACGTACAGTTGGTTTTGTCCCGGATGATTGCGACGTTCAAACCGGTTTCTATACAAAAACGTACGGCACATGCACGTAAAAAAAGCATTATGCTGCTACAACAAATATCACAGTGTCTGCTGCAACAAACAATCTGTAAATATATAAATATATATATACATTCAAATGTAACCAAACAAGACATATCACTCATATTTTCTTTGGCTTCGCGGAAGATTTCTTTTTCTCCCCTTTCTTCGTGCCTTTCGGAATGTCCAGAGTCTTTCCTGTTGTCTCCTGCGCTGCATCCACAGAGCTCTCTGTGGCCTTGTCCGTCTGTTCCGTGTTGCCTCTCAGCGCTTGGAGCCTCCTCTGCAGCACAGCGACTTTGCCCTCGGCCGTCTTCAGGTCGGACTCCGCCTGCACCGCTCTCTCCTCCGCGCGTTGTGCGCGCTCTTCACTCGATCTGAGCAACAAGGACAATCATGGTAAAAGGACAAATTCTCACAGCGTGTTTTCCATCCAAATTCAAACTTTGCTCAACGTGTACACGCAAATACTTTTGAAAAAATTGCATATTTGATGGTCGCGGTAGCGGCCATCTCGGTCCCGCTGTTGGCTTAAAAACCCTTAGCATTCATGTGTGCATCTGTCCACACTTTGGAATG
>JAAUXT010032711.1_pt1 | contig 14917 bp, 16 predicted proteins | sample 7278171 | NCBI WGS metagenome assembly JAAUXT01 (sample SAMN14350112, study PRJNA611818) | marine sediment metagenome | isolation source: surface marine sediment (1.8m) | place: French Polynesia: Moorea | collected 2018-08 | reverse complement strand
TTCTGATTAGAATTTTTGAGATTTTTTATCCTCAATACTCAGGCTTGAAATGAGTTCTTCATATCAGAACTACATTTTTGAAGTTCCAGCAAAACTAATAATTCCCAAACTTTTGTCCAAATAAAGAAAGAAAAATATGGGACCTCTTCCTTGAATTAGATTTTTTTAGATACTTTTTCTGTTGAGGCTTTTGGGCTTTTTTGGGGTGAGGTCAATTTTTTTTCAGGTTTTGTAATAATTTTCCAGGTTTTTGCCCCAAAACCCCCTGTTTTTCCAGGTTTTCCAGGTCTGGCCCTATTTTTCCAGGTTTTCCAGGTGCGGTGGGAACCCTGCCAGGTTCCTCATTGAGCATCATTCTCTTGAGATTGTTGTTTCCTCTCGAGATTGTTCGGTTGGAACGGTTTCTTTGGTTCCTTGTCGTGGTTTGTGTGGACATTTAGTCCATTTGACAGCAGAGGTGTCCAGCTGTGTTGGTCACGTACATTTCCCTCCCATTCTTTGGCTGGCTGATAAAACCTGACTTTACTGGTCTGCCGGGATGTTACAGCCCAATGTCAAGATTAAACCTTTGCCGAGTGCTACGACTTCTCGAAGCCGAAATCTCAAAACGTTCCTGCAGGGACACAAGGAGTTTCTCTTCATCTGGTTTTCACACGTTTGAGTTGTTGACGTCGTCTTCCTGTTTTTGTATCAAACCATACAAATGTCATGGGTTGCAGACCTCACGATCTCCTTTTATGATCTCGTGTGGCTTTTCACAGTGGCGTATGGAGCCACTTTGCCACTAGCGTTGGAGCGCAGCTCAAATTGTGAAGGTACATACAATGAAGTATGGACTCCGTGAGGGCCAATGACAGCGGCCTTTCAAGCGGAGGACAAATCAAATCAAGGCAAAAGCATGTGTGTTCCATCGTTTCATTGTAAATTCATGCAGCTGTCATGAATCGAGGCACATTTCAGGGAAATGAGATACAATTTCAATTGTGTACAATTGGATGTTTGGGATGGAGAGCGCGGGCTGAAAGGACCTCGCGTCCGCGACAGCGGCGAATGGCGCGGAGTTGTGCCGTAATTTCAAACACGATTTCACGTCTCTATAGTACAAGTTCGGACTAAATACACCACCAAATTATGTACACGTACATCTTCAACATTTCTATCGTCTGTATCTTGTTGGTCTCTGCAACAAGAAAACTTATCAGTGTAGACAAGCGCTTCAGGGGGACGAGTTTCTGCTGGGGCCGCCGGATGGCCACGTGGTTGGTGGGAATATCTGCCAGACGATTAAATTTTTAGTTTTCCCATCTGTTTCGTTGTCCAGCCCCCTTCCACCCACCAAGGGGAACCCGGACAGACTAATGTGATCCCTCTACATGGGCCGACGCTTTGGCAGTCGACACGTGTAAAAATTGGTCAACAAAATATCCTGGTAAACTATGCCCTGCATAAGATCTGTGACGTATGGAAAGGTTTCACAAAAGTTTGTGAGAAACACAAGAAAAGAATATGATTATACACAAACTCGAAACTTAGCCACCGCATACAAACTTCAACAAACTGTATATTGAGAGATTCGATTCGGAAATGCGCGCACTAACTTGAGAAGTACAAACGAGCCGCTTGAAAGAGTTCAGTTGTTGAAATTGAGTCAACTGGACCGATTTTTCTGTCACAAAAATACGCCTACAAACAGAAACAATCGCATTTCCCCAGTTCGAGATGGCTCAGAACAACAAAACTGAAAACTTCAAGCGGGACAGTGGTGCGCGTGGTGCTTGACTGCAGATCCAGTGTCACCACAACCGATTGCAGAACGAGTACATAGTCTGTGCACCACAATTTACAGTGTACACAAATTTACACAGGTCTCAATAAGTGCTTGCCAACATATATGTACAGTGCCAAAAAAGTTTGTAATTCTTGTCGAACAAAACAAACCAGAGGGCACAAAAAGTCACACCCACATCAGAACCATGGTCAATGCTGCCTAACGGTCTACGTAGAGTTCGAGTCGGTGAAAATACTGACGCGACAGTGCGTTTTGTGAAAACACGAGTCTCAAAGCTGCCACTCCTTCCAAAATGGTTTATCAAAACCTGTTGAACAATAATTTCCCTCCCCATAAACACGAAACTTTGAGAAACGGACATCAAGAGATTCTATATTTCGTGCCGTGTTCGGACGCCTGATTCTGCCGAACGAAACACGTTTTCAAGCTTTCAATGTCAAGAGCGATTGGCTCTTGACGTTCTTCCATCCGTGGAGAAAGTGAGACCAATGAATAAATATAACATTCACTACATCACAATCTCTGTATTCCTGACTACATGAAAGACTCGACATCCTTGCAAACGGAGGAATGTGCTAAACAAAGGCTCCACGTCTGGAACCAACATTACTCTGCAGAACACGGTTCAAGTCTGGTCAACCTGTCCGAGAGCACAATCTGGACTGGACATTTGAACCAACGCAGCGGTCAACGCCCAGGTTTGTGAGCTAAAGTTGGGGGACTTGTGGGAGCTAGATCGAACTGAGAAATGTACAGCAGTGCAAAAGTACCTGGCCTCTGTACATGTATCTGCTTCATACCACCGAGATCAGTGTGGTCACCGAAAGCTTCAAAACAATTTTTGACCTTGCCTTCTGAGAACAAGAAGTGGAAAGATTTCACCAGCAAAACTTCTTCTCGTTCAGCGGTATTCAATGAAAGCAAAACAGATTCCAAAGCCAAGGGCAGTGGTTCAGGCATTCGCTCCAACAGGTACATGTTCTGGAGTCATTCTGCCACATATCTCTCTCCAACACGTAAGAACAAAATACCAAATCACCTCCAAAATGTCGGTGTCAGGACGCTCCTATCTTCACAGAACCAACCAAAGATGACAATTGGTTTCAACAAATTTGAGTGTCCTTCAGCTGGTTGTCAGAAACGTGTGGGAACTGCACTGCCTCGTGAGCAGACCGCCCCCAACATCAAGTTTGGAACCAGAGTTGGCTGCATGCGCGCACAAAGTGCTGCAGCCCGCCACTGAACCCTTTGTGACCGCCGTTTTATCAAAGTACGTTCTGATCTGATAACATGCTGTCTTTTTCTGACAGCGTGCAGAACTTCATTCTCTAACAATGCAATGGCAAAACAAATGTCGGTGGCCCAACAGCTGTCAGTGGACGACGGAAAATGTAAAAGGATACAAAATACGACAACCATGTACCGAGCTGAGATGACAGATCTACCAACCAGACTCCCTTCGACAGATGACAAAACGTACAAGCAAACACACAATTTCAGATATCTTTGAATTCACATGATGCTCTGAACTGCAAACGAGATAAAACGTTGAAGGAACCAACGTCTTATGACCTACCTGATATTTCCTATCTGTGTTGTAAAGGGCACCACAAACCTGACCTGAGTCCGAGATGCCTTTACTTCTTGAACAGCGTCAGCGCTCAATTTTTCCAACTCAGAATCACCGTGACTTTGGGGTCTGTCACAAGTTCTCATTCGCATACAAAACTCAGTCGAACCAAACAAAACAGTGACGTGGATAAGGCACTGTTCAAAGTAATTACCCTGGTGTGTTGTACGTGATGCCCACAACGCTGTACTTGTTAGTGCCTACGTGAATGAGAAAACTCCTTCCGTAAAGATTTACTGCGACAACTAGACTTCAACTTAACTTGCTGCAGTTCCTCAGTCAGAATGACAATGACCATTTTTCCGCAACCGAGAAGCAGAATCGCACCGTTCAAAACACCGCAAACACAGCTCAGCAGAGTTGAAGTGCCTCACACACACATCCAAACGTCTCCAAATGGCAGATTCTGCCATCCAGTTTGTTGTTCACCTTTCACAATGTTCACTAAAGCTCGTTCTTCACTGCATAAGAGAAACGAGAGCTGGGCAAGCAGAACCAGGACACCGTTCATTGCTCTGACTCTTTTTTTTTCACACTGAACATGTCCGGCACCTCGATTCCACAAGCCAAGCAAGCGAGTCTCAACAATGCGAAACCCTGCATCAAGTACCGCAAAGCTTCTCGCAAACGAACACACATCCGCCCCAGAGAAATGTCCGCTGATAACATTCTACCCCTGATGTCCGTTTTGGCAAGGTTTTCCACTGGAAAGAGGTGTCCGTAAAGCAAAGTGTCCGAAACGAGAGCATTCACGGTACTTTCTGCGGAGGCATGGGGGTGGCCATTACGTGAGAACGCTCTCAATCGCTCAACCGAACCGGACAGTTCTTTTTTTCTTGTCAACATGTCTTGGTGTGACAAACCTTCTCTCAAAAAGTTCACTGAATGAACATCACCAGTACTTCAGCAAAAACCCGACGGCCTTGTTTGGAATTGTAAAGGCTTTGCACACATTGAATGTGTCCCCTCCCAAACGTTTTTGACATGTGTAGCGATTTTGACACTGTGTTGCTCTTCCCCAAACCCGAACACACGCCATCTGACGCTTGGGCACAGTGACACACAGGCAGAGATCATCTTCGCTCTCAAACTCACACAAACAGCTCCACTAAAACCGAGTCTTTTTTTCTTCTCACGCCTCTGATGTGTGCAGCTTCTCCGCCGACTTGGTCAGGCTTCTCTTGTCGTCGGGACCCTTCACCTTGTACCCGTTCTGCTCGTGCGGTGCTTTCACGGTGCCGTCACTTATCGGTGTCTTCGTCAGCATCCTGTCCGTCTCTGTGGCGTCGTCGACCGGCGTCTTGTCCTGCGCGAACACGTCGTCGACGATCTCCTCCACCTCGATCTTGGTGCCCGGAAGGAAGCGGGACGCGATCTCCTCGAACGTTCGGTTCTTCGTCTCGGGAACTTTGAAGTAGACGAAGATGGTGAAGAGGATCATGAGCACGAGGAAGATGAGGAACGTGTACGTCGTCGCTAACTCCTGAAACGAGAAACAAACACACGTCAGCGGCGGGACATCAGGCAAAAGTGGTGTGAAAGTCATGAGATGAGTCTCCATCACTTTCTCAACAGGACTTCTTTTTGTCAGTATTTTTTCATCACCTGAATGGATTCGAATGAGATTGCGACGACGAAGGTGAAGAGCCAGTTGGCGAAGCCTGCGAGGGACATGGCGCGGGGGCGCGGGCCCTGCCGGAACAGCTCGGCGCCGATCATCGTCGGGATCGGACCTGCGACAACAGTGCGCGCCTCAAGTCAGAATGAAATGGTTCCCGAGCTGTTTGCAGAAAAGAAAAGTCTGGGAACTTCTGTTGAATTCAGAGAACAGAAAACGTTGACTTACCCAAACCGACGGCGAAGAAAACAACATACAGCAAAACGCATATTACGCTGATGAACGACATCCATGACACTTTGTCCTGAAACAAATAACCTCACAATTGCAGCAGAAAAAGAATTCCAGGCGACGTGCGCCGAGCTTTTGGTTACCAAGATGAAGACTTTTGGCGGGCAATTTCTCAGTCGGGGTGGTTACCTGCAGATTCAAAGAAACTGTGATGATGCCCAGAACAAAGACCATTCCGATCATCGGGTAGAGAAGCAGCGGTCTCCGTCCAGCCTTGTCCATCACCGGAACCTGCAAACACCACACAACCGTGACTCGACAGCCCGACCAACCACAACGAAAAGTGAGTTGTGTGGCACTGCGAGTCTCGCCTTCACACCGGTACTTCACAAGACTGACACTCACGGCGATCACTGTCATGAAGACGTTGAGGAAGTTGGTTCCGACCACGGCGTACTGCACGTGCTCCTTGGTCACCCCGGCGTTCGCGAAGATTCCGTTCGAGTAGAAGAAGATCTGTCACAAAAAAAGACCGTTTAACTGTGGCTTCTGTTTCGTGCACGTTGGTGAATTTCTGTCTGAGATACAGAGAAAAAGGTGCAAACACGTGTCTGTCTTTGGAGGTTGTTCAGATTGAAAGGACCACCGGTGCGCCAAAGTACCGGTATGCACTGGTGGTTTGGGGTGCTTGGCTCGTTTGGAAACATGCGCGTTGCAAGCACAAAAACCGCTCGCACGATAACAATCTCTGCATTGATTCTTTTTGTTTGAACACTTGACGTCCTCGCAAAATTACAATGAAAGAGGAACAATCCCTCTCCTAAACAGAAAACGTTGAGAGTTGATCTTGACAGGCAAACTATCAAATGTTGCTCGAGCGGCACCCCTCGAGAGAAAGCTTTGGTTTCGGGTCTTGAAAACCTCGCACTGCTTTGTTGAAACATCTGTCAGACATTTCGGAGAATTGAGAGTCGCCCACCGGGGCCGGGTACTCACAGCGTTGATACCGGAGAGCTGCTGGATGACCTGCAGCATGATGGCGATGAGCAGCGGCATGTGCAGAGCGTGAGTGCGCAGCAGCTTGCGCATCGAGTAGCCCTCCTCCTTGGGCAGCTCCACGCTTTCCGTCTCCATCTCCTCCAGCTCTACCGTCACGTCATCCTGCTTCTTGTACCACTGCAGAGCTGTCAACACAAAAGCAGCCGCGTCAAACTCGTGAGGCTCAAATGTGTCTTTTGGTGTTGCACGGAAAAACATAAGACATTTCAAACGAGAAAACAGAGCTCTGAAAACAGGCATTCAACAGAAAGCAGCGATCACCAGCATGATTTTTCGGGAGTGGACAGCTCTGATCACCACCAAAATATTAAAATTTTGATCATACGTGACAGGTGCGGCCTCCACTTTTGGCCTGTGCGTAATTCTCGCGCGCTCATAACATCACGATTCTGACAGAGACAAGCGTGTCAACTGAGAACCAAACCACGCACCCATTTGCGCGCCCTCGCGGTCCTTCTTCACGATCATGAGGTAACGGGGGCTGTCGGGCACGAAGGGCAGCAGCAGCCCGGAGAAGATTGCGGGACCTGCGTTGATCAGCAGCAGATACGGCCAGCCGTCTCTCGTTCCTGCCGTAGGATAACAAAGGAACAGTCACTTTTTGCGCTCGCAGTTTGTGGCCATCAAGTCTCACTAGCGCTTGTCTGCCATGAGGCGGCGTGAGCGATGGGAACGGGGTGAAAATGAGAGGTGGACGACGATATCAAAACTGCTCCTTTCCGAAATTGTGTGTTTCACATGCATGCTTGTCTGTTTGCACTCCATGATACATTCGTGAGGAGGATGAAGTGATCCAGCCCCAGTTATTGCACAAACACAAATTGCTGCACACTTGCACATCCCATTTGATCTCTCTTGGGTCCCTTGCAATCATTGTACAAATCATTTGTTGAGAACAAAGCGCAATGGAAACTTCCCACGCTGACAAATCATTGATGATGTACAGCGTTGACATTGCACACAATGCGTCGATATTCAATGAACCACAGTTCCTGCGTTTGAATTCATCCCATTCAAACAGCAAAATCAAGCTGTACAAATTTGAACTTTCAACACAAATTTATGTAAGCTTTGCACATGTGCGTGTTTGTGCTGTTGAATTTACCCAGAATTTCTCGCAGGCCGAACAGGGATCCCATGAAGATGCCGAGGGTGATGAAGAGCTGGTGCCCTGTTCCGAACGCGCCTCGGTAGCGCACAGGAGTGATTTCTGCCAGGTACATCGGCGCCAGCTGCGTCGCGAACCCTGCAACCGGAGGTGTCAACGTCATTCAGTGTGTATCGCTGCTGTTTTCATTCAGACCACAGACCTGCAGTCTCCAGGGGCCATCAAATAATTTGATAATGAGCAGGATCCCAAAACTGAAATGCAACTCTTGTTTGAAACAGCATTGTGACTGTTAGGAACTGACCGCAGTTGATTCCTGTGATGAAGCGCCCGACCATGAGCAGCTCCGGAGCCTTGGCGTAGACGCACAGACACGACACGATCGCTCCGAGCACGGCGAAGATGTGGCTGAACAGCACCGCCCTCTTCCTGCGGGGGAAACACCGTGAACGATGAAGGATCGTCCGCGGAGGAGACATCACCAAGAAAACTCTTATATCCGCAAAAATAGGTTCAGAGACAGCTGTGGAAGCTTCACGACAAGACAGGAACTTGGAGAACAACTTGGGACGTATCAATGAAAACACGGGATTCGCTCATTTGGAATCGTGTGTGTGATCAACTTGCGTGTGTTTTCTACGAGTTTGTGCTCAACTTGACAAACCAACCAAAACTGATTCTGTTGAAACGAACCCAACAAAAAAAGTGAAACTGCAATAAATGTCACATTCAATGACAATTTATTGGACAGCAGACCGTGAAATACTGTGTTGCATTTGAAGGCCAAAACTGTCCGCAACGCCCGCGACAAGTCTGGTTTCCACAGAAAACTGATTGAAGGGCCCTGGCTGAGCGTGGTCACAGAAACTCGTGCTTCGTCAGCGTCTGTTTCAGTGCACCTGGGTGTCTTGTCCAGGCGCCAAGTACATTTTTCAGACATCAAAGAGCAGTTGTTCCCAGCACCGAAGTTGTTTCAGCACCAAATGAACTCTGTTGCCTTGTGGTCTATGATGACCAATTATTGCACATAAAAGTTAACGAAACTTGCGCCACGAGCACACGACCTTGGAATGATGACGATGCCACCAAGAACCACTTGTTTCGTTCACCGTCGCGCGAGACTTTTTGTACGTTGCAGTGCTCAACGCTCGTGCTCGTGAACGTGTTTCACTGACCTGCCGACTTTGTCAGCGAGAAACCCGGCGGTGAACGCCCCGATCATGCCGCCGGGCAGGAACATGGCCGTCGTGAGCGACCACAGCAGCGTCAGGTAGTTCTCGTCGAGGCTCCCGTTGCGCCGCGTGTACGTCTCGTTGTAGAACTGCTTGATGAACTGCGAAAAAGAGACGAACCAGTTCGTAAGATCGGGATCAGGGAGCCAGGACCACCATTCACTGTCACTACCACGATGTCAGGCAGCACGCGCACGAAAAGACAGTGGGTCAGAGAACAGTCTTCGGTGTCTGGTGGGTTATTCTGAAGACACAAAATGGTGAGAGAAAATGCCTCAAAGATTTCCACTGACTCATTCTTGCTCTGAGCGGCAAATTGTGTGTACGTGCATGTTGAAGCAGAGGGAATGTCTCCCGATCACCTCACAGTGCTTCATCATCTTGTCCGCGCCGCGGAGGGGGCAGACACTATGGGGGGCACGCACAAATCAGACGTCGCAACACAAACAAAAACGTCGCTTGAGAGCACAAGTCACAACTCCTCAAGATTTTATGAATGGGCTCTTCAGGTTTTTAGGCGTGAATGGAGTATCTGACTTTTGTGTTGAACAAGTGTTCCAAAAAGGCGACACTTTGTGTTTGCCGTTTGCTGCACAATGAAGAACTTTTTGAGCCGTACAAGATTTAGCTGTGTTGTGTGTATCAGATTTCCAACCTACGTCATTTCCACATTTACAAATATATTAGAACTGCATGCCATCTTTGTGTTGTGTTTCTTCATTGGACTTGTCACCAGATTTAATTTCTTTCCCGTGTTATGTTTTGAACGGACATTGTGGTGGTCAGTGTAGTTGACAAAGGACAGGGCTTTTGAAACGTCGTTCCAGCGAACACAATACTCCCACTTGCAAGAAGAGAACACCGAACGTTTCGCTATGCCTCTGTTGTGTGCTTTAAACCCGCAAAAACTTCAACGTGAAGGTAAAATTCCCAAGTGTTTGAAACATATTCCTTTTGACGTAGTCATGAGCTTCAGACTAACCCCCTCGACTTTCTGGGTGACACACAACGCCACATTCCTACAACACAGGGCTTCAGTATCTTGGCCGTCTCGACTTTCGAGACGGATCTGTCGTTCTAATCCTGAAATGCAAATTTCACCTTGGGTGACAATACTGGCCCCGCAAAAGTTCTCACGAGCAGGAAATGTGCTGAGTCTGCATGTCGGCAGATCTTATCTGACGGATTCTCAAGATCACCAGCCAAAACCGACAAATACTTGGTTATAAGTTGTTAACGGACGGGGTGAGAACGGGGTACAGTCGGTGCATCAGGATGTTGAGATTCATCGCGAAGCTTTCGGCTGATTGCAGGCTTGCGAGAGGAGTGTCTGTGCAACAAAGGGCGAATATAATTTCAAGGATGTCGAAAAGACTCACAAGAAATTTTGCTTTCTTGTTTTTGAACGCATGAAATGAAGCTTTCCAGAGAAAGTGGTGTCATTCGGATAAAACATTCTCAAGCGCCCTTTTTAACTTCGGCAGAATCTCATAAAGCACAGACGTTCTGTCCTGCTCTCGAAACTGCCCACTCAACCAAATGGTTGCGAGATGTTTGCTTCAATTATTTGCTCCGAGTGGAGGTGCGACGACGTGTACAAAATGCACGAAAATTGACGAATTTCCGAGCAGCAGAAGTCTGAAACGCCCGAAGTACGAGTACACCACAAAGGTACAGATCGCATACCGGGAACAAGAATCAAGTGCACAGACAGATTGTTTCAAACTACTTCCTGTTGCGACAGCCAACAAACAGTCGCATTTCACAATGTAACAAAGACCAAATCCTCGCTTGGCAAACAAGCTCGCACAAGTTGATGGACGCCTGATGACAGGGACATCGTCAGTGTGAACCCGGCATCTCAAGATCTGCACGCGCGGGGTTGGTACTCACGTTGACCGGCTGGTTGAGAACGCCGATGTTGTACCCGAAGAGAAAGGACGAGCCGAACATGATGAGGAAGCTGGCGAACACCAGATTCTTCGTGATGTTCTGAAAACAGAGAAGTGGTCATGAAAATCTGTGGGGTGATGAGCAACCTAAACAGAGATCGGCAGACGACAGGACGAAGACAACCGGTTGAAGTTCGTTGTGCGAAGATAAATCGCGACACGTGGAAACACTGACGTGATCAAACTCGGGCATATCGACATGACGCTCACTGAAGATCTGTTTTTCAACACGTCTGGTCGGTCTCCCGGGAAAATAGCTATCATGTGTCCAAAACGACACAAAATTGCATTGACACAAGTATCATACATTGTGCAACAATACATTTCCTGTTTACGGCACGTCTGATTTTGCGCAAAAATCTCCGTCCATTTTGTGGCTCTGGAGACCTCAAACCCAAAGACACTTTATCAAATCCTCTTTCAAATGTTTTCAATGTTCCATAAGTGGACATCGCTTACCTGCGAGAGCTCTTCCTTGAGGTCCAAGTGGTACTCGGCCGTGCTGACTTTGCGCGAGCGGATGCTCTTGCCGCTCGGCGTTCGTTTCCGCCCGCCGATCGAGCCGTTGGCGACGCCATCACCGTACGGCTGGAGCGCGATGCCGCCCTCGAGGTCGGAGTGCAGCGACAGCGACGACGCGCTTCCCTTCCGGTACAGGTGTCGACTCGACTTGCTCAGGTTCGACGCCAACGAACCTGACGACTGAAAGAGAGAACACAAGAGATACGTGTCAATGCCTGTCGAGAAGATTGTTACGAAAACTGCGGGTCAGTTGCACGTTCCACTCCTCGCTTTCTGTCTTTTCGAAAATTTGCAGGCGAAAACTCCTTGCCACGGATTCCAGTTTGGTTGCGGAACGACAACCACTCACAAGAAACTTTTTCGGATGGCACACCTTGACATCTCAGTCAGCTGACAATGATTGAATTGTGGACATATGAATCTGACACAAAGTGCCACTCGTACGTACGTCGAGCCTTGGTCTGCTGTTGTCCGTCATCAGACTGAAGATAAATTCCTTCGTGTTTTGTTTTCACTTTGTGCTCAATACTCAGGCCTTCCTGTTAAGCACTAGCATTCGTGTATGGTCTTGCGAAGGAATCCTCCCGTTTTAAAAGACCTTCAGTGATGTCTAATTGTCTGATCTCGTGCGCAGAAGTGCTTGGCTTCGCAATTTTGACGAAACTCCACCAATCATCGATATTGTAAAAGGCCAAATTCATAAATGTGGGTCGACTACGCCACGCTTCGTTCTGTTTTGAGACTTCGGCTGAATGTCAAACGGATGCGAGAAAGTAAATATTAATTTTGAGGGAGCGAAAACTTAAAAGATGCAGCGATCCAGACAACATCGCATGACATCCGCTTCTTGCAAATACACAATGCCAACGAGGCCAAAATTATGAACCGCAGACTCAGGAAAGCAGCCACTTGTTTTGGCGGTGAGTGAAAACTTCTCAACTGGTGCAGACACGCGCCGAGACAGCGACTGGCAAAAGTCTCACCAAAATGCGTGTTGAGAAACAAATGAGGGGAAATCTTGTTGCACACATCCAAAACCGTTGTGCTGAATGTTTATGAGTACTCATTTTAGCACACAGAAAAATATTTCAACCCGTCAGTCCAGGTGTGCTGCGCCATGAGATACGCGCCTACGCATCAGCAAGTGAATATTGGCTGCATTTTCTGAACAAACACAAACCAAGTTGTCCGTAGCGGAATATTCTCACTAGAAAATGATCTCAGCTTTCGTCGGGTGGGACTCAATTCGCTTCTGATGTGGATGTCACAACTTTCACCTTCGTTTGAAGGAGTGCGTTGTTCAGATAATTTTTTTGCGAACGTCATGCAGGCCTACGTGTTTTGCTTCACAAGCCTTTATGTGCTCAGTCTTCACACATATTTTCGGAAAATGGCAAAGGCGAAAGTTCGCCGAGAACTGCATTGAACGAGCGCAGCCCGCAACGAGCTGTTTACCTCTCCCCTGCTGCACCAGAGTTCGACGTCATTGTTTCATGGCTCATTCAAACTCACAAGACCGAAATTTTGCCAACATCACTTCGCCGCAGCCAGTGAAGTGAAGGAAACTGCGATGACCGAAGAATGTTTTGGCAAAGAAGGCGGAGAAGACACGAAAGTTGTGTCGATTGCTGATGTACAACAGAATGCAGCTAAACTGAGCAATTTCCGTAGACAACGCAAAATCCTGACTGATTCAATCCGCCCACAACACGAGCACTCAACTCGACATCCGAGAACAACACGAGGCGGATTAGCCCACAAAAAATAGGAAAATTCAGAATATCCAAGGGAACTGGGGGAATTTTGTACGTGGGATAGACACAGCCAAAAGAATGGCAACTTCTCAGGCAGCACTGTCAAAGAGCCAAATCGGAACCTCATAATTACACCGTAACATGAGATGCTTCGACGAAAGATCGCCCTCCGTTCTGCAGTGGTGAATCAATCTGCCATGGGACACCTGTCGACCATACCAGTGATCACAGATCAGAAAGCACGCGATTTCTGATGGCACGTTACTGACATTTTCAAAAAAGGGCTCCAAGATATTTGTTGGTCTTCAAAGATACTGGTTTTATTGGCGCAAATGGGGTTCACCCATTTTATTTTTCGTGCGGTCCCATAAAATGTGTTCGTTTGCCCTGACCAGTACTTCCTGGTCAATTTCTGCCCATCCATGGATTTTACTTGTTCACCCCTCTTGAACAAGCAAAATGTTGGCACACACACAGGACAACACCAAGCGCGCGATCATTGTCAGTTCTGCTCGACAGTCAGTTCTCGTACCGGTACTCGTATGTCTCTCCTCGGCTCTTGCACGCGATCGCTGACATCGCACGATCAAAACTTCAAATGTTCAGGTTTGGAACTACGTTACGACTCAACCCTCGTTCAGGTTACCAAAGAGAACATGTGGTTACGTCAAAACCTGTTGGCAAGAGCTGTCACCACACCCACTGATTGTCTTGGGGATGTCAAACTGAAAATGTCCTGTCCGTCCGCCACCAAAGAAACCTGAAATCGCGGTTTCATGTTTGTGGTTTGGTGATCAGGATCAAGCGACCTGATCTGAGAGTGGATCAGGTATCTGGATGAGAAACTCAGTGCTGTTTCTTTGCACCAACTAGTTTTTTGTCTCAGAAGAAAAAAAGAAAGTCGCTCGAAATCAAGTGGCACTGCAATTGTACGTCGTAAAACCACAGGCTCAACCGAGGCAGACGAAGCTCTGAAAGCAACTTGGGGCAAGATCTGAACTTCCCCCAACTGCTCCAGACGAATTCCTTTGAATCGAGGACTGAACCTGAGTGCAAGGGTGTTGTTACCAGGATGTTTTACTCAGCCACGAAACATCCACTCTTCTCATAACATTCCCCAAGGTCACAGGCAAGCCGAGATATTCTTGGAAAGATAACTCGTCTGAAGGTACTGTTTGGGTGCAAACATGAAACACATCTGAAACGGGATCACGATCTTTCATCGCATTTGCGGGCAGATCCCTGCAAAAACACCAGTGTTTGCTTCACTTAACCCGCGTGTTTCTTTTTTCTCTCAGGTGGCATGAGGGGAATATCTGAACAAAATCTAACTCATCAGTTCGTACATCTCGTGTCACAAGACACATGCCCTTGAGAGTGTGGATGACTCAAGTTCAGGGAGGAGTGTCGCGGGACGAGCGCGCAATGACGCAAATGTTTGGCTGCACGCCGTTCAAAGTGGCCAACCATGGCACACGCTGCATCAACAAACACGAGTACACGACCACGTCAAAGTGTGGTATTTTTCCATTCGCACCGAACAAGGCACAGTGTACAACGGTGAGGCAAACGCCACACGCGAGGTGTTTGTTGTCCCGTGTAGACACTCATTTGATCACTCGTTCACTCCTTCGTCATTCTCACACGAGAAAATCGCCTGACAAGCAAAACAAGGTTTTTCACAATGTTGCATTCAAGTGCAGTGTCCAACTCTGCATGAAGCACATTTGGTTTATTGGCTGAACATCCTTTCGCTCTGGTGCTTTTGACAAGAAAATAACTATCTTGAGCCCAGCAATGTCGGTTAATCGCTGGGACGGACGAGGTCCAATTCCCTTTCGCGACCTGATCATGATACCATCAGAACGACGCGACTCTACCGCCACATCGATTGACCGACTCTCAGCGGACTCTACGAGGATGTATCCAAATATTCTGAGAATCAGCATGTTCACGGGCGCGCAAATTGACACGGTTGGTTGACCTGAGACAAGAGCTGACTAGCAGAGTCCATTGTCCTTC
>JAAUXT010127189.1_pt1 | contig 14920 bp, 18 predicted proteins | sample 7278171 | NCBI WGS metagenome assembly JAAUXT01 (sample SAMN14350112, study PRJNA611818) | marine sediment metagenome | isolation source: surface marine sediment (1.8m) | place: French Polynesia: Moorea | collected 2018-08 | reverse complement strand
TCTGGCGCTCGCTACATGTTGATTTGTCATGCCAATTTGGCCCTCTTTGTACTGAAATAAATAGGGTTAAACACCTTATGCAACCATCGGTTCATCCTGATATGTGCATGCAGCGAGCGCCAGAAGTGGTATAAGCCTCGTACGTGCGAATCGTTCACACGCATAGGTCGAAAACGCCAAGCACAAAATGAGAACACTTCTTTCGCGTCAGTCGTGGTCATACAGCACTGCGGCCACTGTTGCCAGTGCGTCTTGCGGAGACGCTTACAAATCTCGTTTTCACACTGAAGGCGTTATGCGTTCCGTCCCTGCACGAAGACGTGTTGCCCAGGGACGCAACGCACGGCGCCTTCAGTGTGAACCCGAGATACCAACCTCACCCATTGTATCTAATGCTGCTGAGTTATTGAAAATAAAACATGACAAACAAATGAACTAGAACGCGACACAACGCGACCTCGGAGCGCTTTCACATCGGAGCGCACAAAATTCCCTCTGTCCCCCCCCCCCCAAAAAAAAAACTCGACACACGAGGCGCACTTCACACGGACGCGTCGTGAGACGCAGCGTCACGATTTTTCTGACGTCACAAATATGAGTATGAGAACGCAGGGCCCTCGCTTCCAGGTGGTTTGTCCAATTGACTTGGGTGGAGACGCTGGGTTCGACGCAGCCGTGACGTCAGAGTGAAAACGCCTTTCACAGAGTCACAACACACGTCACAACAACTGTGGCCTGTTTCACTCTGGGTGCGTCGTGCGCTGCGTCGTTTTCTGCGCTGTGTCGTCACTTGGGACGCAAAGCACGACGCACTCAGCGTGCCACAGGCCTGCGTTCCTCCGAGGAGGACGTACGCATGCGCGCGCACGGCACGCCACTGAACGGTGACACTTTGAACACGGAATAAGGCAACACTGTCAGTGTGGTATGAAGGGGACATTTCTAACAGCTGTGCGCCACATGTATTGGTGGGAGCTGAAGCTACAATCACACACGGGTCAGTTTCAGCATTCCGTGACTGGGTCTGCAACCCCACCTCACTGCGGTGGGCTCACAACTCCATTCACTCCACCCTGGCAAGCAGCTGGTCCCCACTGTGAAGAAACAACCCACATTCCCAGCGTTATACAACCTGACCTCGTCACCCACCCGATCAACAAACATTCAAGCAAACCACAGCGGGGGGGGGGAGGGAACAGCGTCGACACAGGGGATCAAGGACATGGGCTCTCATTACCGGAAGGGGGGCCTGTCTGAGTGGGTCCAGGGCCCTCCCAGCTCGCCGAGCGAGGGCGGGGGGAGGGGGAGAGGGGCCTGAGGCCCTGTCGCGGGGCTGTATCATCCTATCCCTCCCGACTTCAGTGAGGCCCCCTCCCCCTTCTCTCCTCAGAAATCAAGCCTCCCTCCTCTTCAAAAGCCAGCAGAGACCCACGCCTTCGGGTTGAGCTTTTTTACGAACACGCAAAATGCAAGTTACCCACACACACACACTGACCGTCATTTCAGCCTGGCTCACCCGACGCGTCGTGGCGTCGCGGACTGTACAAACCGAACGCACAACGCGTCACGTGATCCAGACCAACAAGAATCTGGCTCCGTGTCTCCTGTACAAATAAGTTAGCTACGCTGACTCTACGACATCGCTACGTCTGCCACGTTCCACGTCTTTACACAACGTCTCTACAAACTCCGTCTCTTTGTCCTTTTTTACACGAGTTTTTTTTACATTGTACAGTAGACACTGAATTAATAAGTTATGAAACAACAGATATTGAGGTTTCCAACGAATTTGAACATTAAGTTTGAATAAATTATGACTAGATAAATTGTTCACAATCATGTACAGCACCCTAGTCATGCACAGCAATCAACCTCTCAATCAACCAACCAACAAATCACGTTTTCTCAGTTCTCTATGCGGACTCCGAACACTACAGGCGAAAACAAGACGCACCACACAACCAGAACACTTGCCGCACAATCTTTGCTCCACAACGCTCAAAAAAAGCACAAACTTGGTGGGAGCGACACACTTCGCCTCAGGCTTCGGTTCCGAAGCGGAAACTTGTCCGTTCGTGTCTGGGTTTTTGCCCAGGGCCCGGCGAGAACATTTCGTGCGTCCTGCACCCGGTTCTTTCTGACCGCATCTGCAGTTCAAGCTGCCATTTTTCCGACAAGCTATGGGGCAATACATGAAATGCCATCTCCGTCCCCAACACAAAACCCCAATTCAAGAGCCATTGCGTTCCCCCACAGACCTCTGCAGGTTCTATGAGAACAGAAACTGGAGCAGCACACAACTCAACCGAACTGCTGAACTGACGCGCACGTTACAACCCAAAACACAGAAGGGCCCCTCGGTTGCACCTGGGTGCACTCACCCCAAACCTTAATGTTCTCTGTGATGTGCAACCACACAGAGGGTGGGTGCACCAGATTCAGACTCTCACGACATTTTCAAGTGCAACACGAACAGCCCTTGGCCACTCACAGACGCTGCAGTTCTGAGCATGCGCCGCGCATGCGTGCTCCAATCAAATGCTAAGTCCGTCGGAAAATTTCGGAGACCTCCCAAGAGATTGAGATTTCTGTGAAATCACACAAACATGTCAAGGTGCATGCGAATGCAAGCAAAAGGAAAGTTTCTTCCTTCGAAACATCAGGTCAACTTCTCACTGAAAATACTGGTAAAACAGATCTAGCATTGCAAAAGTTACAGGGACTAGCAATCAATAAAACAATTTGTAAAAACGCAACGAAAGGCTGCAAAATGCAAACAATAAAGAAAATCCAGGGACTACACTCGTCTCTGCAAGAGATTCAGTCACTAAAACGAGACAAAAGTCAATACAATCTTGCATGCAAATAAACGTAGCAATTTTCCATGCGTAGAACAAAGTCTGTAAAGTTCACCGTACCAGCGAGACTGTTTCTTTCCTCATTCTCGAAAACTCAGGTCCTCTTCAGCAAAATGACGTCACGCAAACTTGCACAACACCAAAAGATTTTTTTTTTTTCGTCATTTTCTCCAGTTCCAACAAAGTTGCTCGCACAACAGCCTTTGATGAACGAATGCCAGTGACTACAGCGAAAACACTACGGAGTAGAACGTGAAGCGAACACAGCAAAAACTTGTCCTCCATTTACGTCAACGGTACGCTACGTCGCCGCACGCGACGCTGTCTTCTTGAATACGACTCGCACATGTCAAACGCTCCCTTATGAACCACTCAAACAGTGGTTCTCGTTTCTAATCAAGCTTCCCGACTCCCCCCAGATCCAGGCACGCGAGACCGAGAGTAGATCTGCAATCACGCTCTGCCTCACTCACTTCCTCCCAGGCACACACAGAACACTGAGATTTCTTCCTAATAAATACTACATCTTCCACGTGCATCAATGAATCAAGAGATATTCACAAGCACAAGTCACGTTGATTGTTTTTATCAACTTTGGCCCACTTCAATGCCCGACGGGGGCGCTACTGTTGGGTGGGCGGGGCTGGAGGCGGGGCCGGGGCCGCCGGTCGACGCTGCTGCATCACTGTCCCTACTCTCTGTGTCCTCTGCTCTCGACCGCTCTGTGACGTCATCAGCCGGCTCCGCGACGGCGTCAGCCGGTTTTGAGACAGCGTCAACTGATTCCGTGATGTCGTCGGCCGGTTTGGAGGCGGGGGAAACTGATTTAGTGATGGCATCCGCCGGATTTGTAACGTCGTCAACCGGCTCGCTGGTGGCATCATCCGGCTTTGCAACGTCCTCAGCCAGCTCTTTGACAGCATCATCCAGTTTTGAGAAGCCGACAACCGGCTCCGTGGATTTCGCCGGTTCTGTGTTGGATTCAGCCGGTTGTGTATTAGATTCAGCCAGTTCCATGTTGGATTCTGCTGGTTCTGTGTTGGATTCTGCCAGTTCGGCCGGTTCCATGTTGGATTCAGCCGGTTCTGTGCTGGATTCAGCCGGTTCTGTGTTGGATTCAGCCGGTTCTGCATTGGGCTCAACCGGCTTCACTGACTCTCCCGTGCTGCCCTCTGGCTCCGCTGTTTCCATGTGCGTCGCTTCTTCAGAGCCGGTGCCGACCGCCTCACTCCCTCCCTCCGTCGCCTTGGATTCTTCCGCCATGGACGACGCACTTTCTTTCGACACTTCACCATTGGCATTTTGTTCTGGTTCGTCAGTCACTACTTTTTCACCAGTTTCCTCTGCATTTTCCTCATGCGCAGCTTTCTCAGCTTCCTCCACCAGGGAGGCTTGACTAGTTTCTTGCACACTTTCTTGCGCTATTGCCTTTTCACTCGTTTCCTGTGTGGTCTCCTCCGTCACGACCATCTCACACTCGACCGGTTCCTCGGATTCCTGCGCCACTGGTTCTTCTTTCACTTCCTGCGGCGTCGTCTCCATAGGTGTCGCCACTTCCGCGCTGATTTCGGCTGATTCCGGCACAACCGACGCCTCGACGCACGTTTCCTCTGTTGCCATGGTTTCGGGCTCCGCGTCCTGCTGCTGCGTCTTGAGCTGGTTTGGATCTGGGACGCCGGCGTCAGGTTCGGCGCCGGATGGGAGCGCCGGCGCTTGAACGCCGTCACGCCCCATTTCCTCACCGCCGGCGTCGCCGTCGTCTCCAACGCCAGGTTCCTCCGAATCGACCTCCATTTCCGTTTCTCCCGTTTCATCGGAAAGACAAATTCCTTCAGCTTCTGCACTTGTCGACGGTGGCGTCGTGGCAGGGACTTCTGGGCTGAGAACGCCAACTTCCGGCGCCGTCGGGTTGACGCCGTGCGCCGTTATCTCGTGGCGCAGCAGTTGCTGCTGAGTGACGAAGATGGCGCCGCAGTCGTCGTACGCGCACGCGAAGGTGGCGGTCGGGTGCGCGAGCGCCGGTGACGGCGCGCCGGCGGTGACGCCGCCGTCTGCGCCGTGTGACGTCGCCATGTGGTTCTTCAACATGATGTCGAGTGAGAAGCTCTTGTTGCAGAGCTCACACTCGTGCCGGTTCTTGTGACTCAACATGTGGAAATTCAAACCTGAAAAACAGAATCCATTTCAGATGATTTTGACACAACACCTAACAGAAACCAGGAAAAATTCATGTCTCTCAAATCGAACAACGCCCCACCTGATCTGGACTTGAAGGCCTTGGGGCAGAGTTTGCAGCGGTGCGGCTTGTCGAAGTTATGTGTGACGCTGTGGCGCTTGAGCGCAGAGATCTCGGAGAACTCCTTGTCGCAGGCGATGCACATGTAGAGCTTCTGCTCCGTGTGACACGCCTTCAGGTGTTTGTTCAGGTACAACCTGCAGAGGGCGCAACGTGCAGCGAGTCAGAAAAGTAACCAGGAGGTCGTGAGTTCGATTCCACCTTGCGGCAGTTGGTTCTTTTACCCCCACGTTTCCCAAATGGATGGCTTCATGCTGTCGCGCATGCGCACGAAAAGAAACCATTTTTCTGTGCTGGCTACTGTGTCTTTTGCACAAAGATTTTGGCCACACGTTTGGAGCCCCGAAACGTCCACGACTGACACTGATACCGCACTGAGAACCCCGTGTCCCCTCACCTCAGGGTAAAGTGCTCCTCGCACAGCTTGCACTTGTAGAGCTTCTCGGTGGTGTGCGACGCCACGTGTTTGTTGAGGTTGTCCACGTGGCAGAAGGTCTTGTTGCACTGGCCGCACTTGTAGGACGCCTCGCCCGTGTGCACTTTGCGGTGCGCCTCCAGCTGGTCAAGCTGCGACACAGAAAACGACGCGTTGCATTCGGTGTGTGAGGGGAAGGGGCAGAGTTTCGATTCAAGGAAGAGGCAGGCGAAAGGATACCAAGAAAACTTACAGCAAAGAGCTGGTTCAGAGCCAGGTGGAACTGTCAGATCGCGTGACTTTCTTGAACTCTTTGCCGCAGAGGATGCAGTGAAACGAACCAGTACTTACACACACATGCGAGAGCACGCACACAGGCACAACACGCACCCAACACGCGGACAGGTGCTGCTGAACTTATAAATTCAGCGAGGAGCCTTAAGAGGAACGGCACCTGTACACGCACACACACACACGCACACACACACACACACACCAACCTCTCTGAACTCCTTGCGGCACAGGTTGCAGCGGAACGGCAGCGCCTTCTCGTGCTCCTGCGTCACGTGCTGCCGCAGCTGCTCCATCGTGCGGAACGTCGCGCCGCAGTCGACGCAGCGCCGCCCTGCGGCCGCGGGTCCCGAGGCCGCCGGCGGGGGCGACCCCGCCGCCGGGGGAGGAGGCGCGGCGGCGGCCGGCGGCTTGGGCGGATGCACCTTCATGTGCATGATGAGCTGCTTGGGCTGCGCGAAGCTTTTCCCGCACTGTGCGCATCTGCGGTGAAACAAGGCAAACACGGTGGTGTTGAAGCAGGATATTTGAGGCCGGAATCGCACTCACGCTGTGTCGACCAGAGGACACAAAGCGCGGCGGATCGTGATTGGAGCTGGTGCGACAGGTGTGTGTGCTTGCGCGCGTGTGTGTGACTCACTCACTCTATCTCTCTCTCTCTCTGCGTGTGTGTGTGTGTGTGTGTGTGTGTGCATGAATACTTGAGTGGTGTGTGGTGGCATGTGTGAAGGTGTGCGTGTGTGTGTCAGTGCGTGTGTGTCTAGTGTGTGACAGGGAGACTTCAGCCGTGTGTGCGAAGAGGAACAACATTCCAGCCGTGCCTGTGCTGTTTCGTTCGGGCAGAATTTGCGGCAACTCACTTGTAGGGACTCGTGTCGGTGGCGGCGCCGCGGTCCTCTCCGGCGGCGGCGGGCGGCGTCGACGGCACCGGCGTCAGCTCCGGGCCCGACCCGGACAGGCGGCGGGAGGAGCGGCGCGGCGGCGGGCGCTCGGGCGGCGTCACCGGCGGAGACCTGGCGCCGCCGCCCGCGCCGCCCTCCCGGTGCGACTTGGTGTGCTGGTGCAGCTGCACTTTGGTGGGGAATCCCTCCTCGCAGACGTCACACGTGAAGGGCAGTTTGCCTGCAAAACATATCACATTGCTCAGACAATCATGTTCTGACTTGTCTTCTTGTCTGACTGCAAAACCCTCAGCCCCCGCCAAAACTACAATCGTTCCCACCGTCACTGACTCACTTCCTCACCTTACTCCTCAAACACACCACACCCTGAACACTCCCCCACCCACCCCACACATACCGGTATACCTGACCTGCCACCCCTCACACTCAACTCCACCCCACCACACACACACACACACACACACACACACACACACACACACACACACGTGCATGTCACACGCACACACACACATACACACACGCACTCACCCTCGTGCTGCAGCAGCATGTGTCTCTTCTTGTCGCCGCTCTGAGTGAAGTTCTTGCCGCAGATCTCGCACTTGTGCGGCTTCTCACCCGTGTGCGAGCGCACGTGTCGGTTCAGGTCGCCCTTCATCGAGAACACCTGCAAACGTAAACAAAAACACGTGGTACTCGTGCGCACAAACCGGAAACAGTGGACACGTGTGGAGTTCTTTGCGGAACAGGAGACTTGCTGGATTGATGCCAGAGAGCAAATTTACTGCACACACACACACACACACGCACACACGTACACGAGCGGAGTTTATGGAACAGTTGCTTTGTATTTTGGATCCACGTTGGAGAGCAAATGTACTGCATACATATACACACGCACACACACATACTCACACACATACTCACACACATACACATACACACACACACACACGTCATACCTTGCCGCAGAAGGAGCACTTGTGCGGCGCCTCTCCGGTGTGGATCAGGATGTGCCCCTTCATGTACGCCTCCGTGCCGAACTTCTTCCCGCACACCGGACACTTGGGCGGCTTCTTGCCTGCAGCACCCACACAAGACACATGTGTGCAGAATCTCGTTTAAGACTCACTACATGGGCATTTTGACCACTGCCTGTGGCGACAAGTGGGTTTTGTTCTTTTCTTAGCGCGCAGTGCACCTTCCAACCCTCCCTTTCTGGAAGCCAGAGTCACACAGAATGTGTCATGCGCTGGGTCCCTGCGCGAGACGTTCTCGCTCACTTTGACTTGCACTGAAATGCAGCGCTGTGCATGGCGCGGTCTCCGTTTCTCCAGGGCCCTGGTGGAATGAAATGAGGAGACCCGGTATTTTCAAGACCTGGGGCCCAATAACCCTGGGTCTAGCTATTTCCAGTCAGGTTGAAATGTCCAGACCCCAGGTTACATCTCCAAGTGCAATCAGTCAAGGCTTTGAGTGACAGGTGCCAAATGATTGCAATGTGCACACACTGACCAGACACCGGGGTCTCCCGGTTTCTGGGGTCTGGCCATTTCACTACGCCGGGAGGGGGCGCTCACCACCGTGCAGGAGCATGTGCGCCTTGAGGATGATGGCGCTGTTGAAGCTCTTGCCGCAGACGAGGCACTGATGCGCCCCGGCCAACTCCGCTTCTCCTGCAATGAGCAACCTCTATTATCGCTCAGTCAGTTTCCAGGGGCCGAAAAGTGGAAGTTGGGCGGAGGCCAAGGCAACGTGCGCGTCAGGCGCGTCCACGCGTTCGGCGTTCTCCGCAGAAGGGCGCGGGTCACTTTCACGGTGAGGAACCAAGGAACCATCAACGGAAATTTTTCCATTTTGTCAGAAAAAGGAAAGTCAGAGACCAGACCTGACAAGCGATCACAGAAAGGACACGTAGAACTGCAAATGCTGGAAAAAGAGGAAAATGCGAGAAAGGAGCGGGTACCTGCGACATTGTGAACGGTCGTGTCCATGTCTTCCTCCTCGTCCTCGGCGCCCTGCGGCGCCTGCTCCGGGGCGGCGTTGCCGTCCCTGCCGCCGCCCGCGCCCGGCGTCCCGCCTCCCCCGCCCGGGGCGGCCGCATTGCCCCGCTCGCGCCGCCGTGCCTCCACGTGCTTCTTCTCACAGCGCTCCTGCAACGCAACGTCATTATGAACACAATGCTGCGACGTTTAAACCGGATGCGTCACGAGGTCACTTTACAGAGGCTGCGAGCGCTGCATTATCGCTCGTCCAAAACTTGCACAACCACAACACGCAAAACGCGTAGGGACTGAACCAGGCGTCTTATGAATTGTGGGTGCAGAAAACATAGTTTTTGTCATTTTCCTATTGAAAATTGTGAAACAATAAAATTCCTGCGGAATCCCAGTCCATTTGAGATGCTCAAGTTTTTACTGCCCCACAAAAATCGTCAAAAATCGTGTGTGACCTGGTGCGAACTTTCGGCAAACGCGTGACAACGTTCCTGTATTCAAACCGTCCCTTCTTGTGAAACAGTTGCACAGAAATATTCCCGACACCCACGCTGTGTTCGATTTGGCTCAGAAGGCGCCGTTCTCATCGTGCCTGTGTCAAATCGAACACAGCCTACGTTGCAGCCGGCTGCCAATGTCCAAACCAAAACTATTTTTGGTAAAATGGCCCCTTTCCAAGCGTCCACGTGTGTGACGACCATTCAATGTGTGATGGAAAAATTTTCACCGACATGCGACACCGAAGAACCACATCTCCACCCAACACGGTCACGACGGCAGAAGAAAAGCGTCCCAGTTTTGACAAGAACAGCTAAACGAGAGCGGAGCAAATCGAACGACACCACGAGACAAGGCTCCTCACCTGCCCCGCGCTCTGCAAATCGAACCGACCCGTCAGTTGGTGCGAATACTCTGAGGGAGGAGGGAGCTCGGGGGATGTTGGTGCGACTTTCTATGGGGACTTCAAGGTCAAGGAATTCTTCTGACAGGGCGTTGCTTGGCAACGGTGATGTCATCAGTCTCGTGATTGAACGTTTGCTGAGGTTCCTCCAGCGTTCACACACACACACACACACACACACACACACACACACACACACACACACACATGTGCGCCACCAAACAGACACTTGCTCTTGCTGTGCGACGGGCGTGTATTGATTGCATTCGGTGAGTCCAGTGAGACACGGGCAGGAATGTTCAATTTTCAACTTTTTTGGGGATCAAGACTGGGCAGATCTGGCCAAAATCTCAGTTGTATGGAACACGCCACTTGTCCCAGTTGTGCGTTCCACTGAGCGATAAACGGGGCTGCGGACTCAACGTGAACGGCGTGGGGGGGGGGGCGGAAGCAGGGGAGTGCAGGACAGCCGGGCTGCCGCCGGCAGCTCCACCTACCTGCACGTACGCCCGCTCGCACACTGCGACGCTGCATGGACGGTGCTGCCCCCTACAGTCATCGGCGGCGTCGTCGTGCACGGCTAGGTGGCGCTGCAGCGCGCCCAGCGTCGTGAACTGGTCCCCGCACGTCTTGCACAGGAAGGCGTGCACGTTACGCTTCGAGGCGGGCGCCAGGGGGAGCTTCGTGTCCTTCCGGGGCGGGTTTCTAGGTCGCATAGCGTAGCCCTTTACCGGCGTTGCAGCCTGCTGTATCTTGAGCCGCAGTCTCGTGCTGCGGGTTCCCGGGCCTCGCGATGGCGGCGGCGGCGCCGACGGGGTCCTGAGTATCTCCGTCGCGTGGATGGCGTCGTTCTCCGCGGAGCCGGCGGCGTCTGACGTCGCTGCGACGCCGCCCTCCGACGCTGTTATCGCTGCTGGTTTCTGGTCCTCTGTCTTGACTACTTCCATTGGTTCAATCTTCACTGCTGGAAAAAGCGAATGGGAAACACGTGTTAAAGACGCTGGATTCATATCACGTGATGTCACGTTACAGCAACACGAGAATGGGCGGTGTTCGATTTGGTTCATGACCGAAGACAACATCGGAAATATTTCAGCTTGTCCAACTGGAAAATCTGACCCAACGTTTCGCTCTGGACATGCTTACAGTTTGTTTCAGGCGTTGGGTGAGTGGGGCCCGTCGAAATATATTTTCCTCACAAATTTGTCTTTCCCAATCTCGTGCACTGAAAACGTCCCGACCACGTGACACGCACCTGTTGCCAGGGCGACGCCGTCAACGCCGTCCGCGACGCCGTCCTGCGGAGCGTCGTGCAACGCCAGCATCAGCTCCTCCAGCATCGACACTGAAAACGGCGTCACGGTAAGTGAGCTTCAAGTGGTTCACATCGCGACCCTGACTGGTTTGTCGCCGGTGAAGTAGATACAAAATACATTGTTTTGAAGTGACCGCACGCGTCATCCTCAGCATTAAACAGCCTTCCTCGTAGTCATCTTGAACAACGGACACTGCCAAAACACAGCGAGAAAGCATGGTGGTGAACACACCTTGTTTCTGGTTGTCCTTCTCGGCCTGGTCTCCGGCCGGCAGCTGCTGCAGCCCCGCCGGCGCCCCGCCCTGCGCCGCCGGCTGCAGCACGACGCCGCCCGCCAGGGACGCCGGCTGCTGCTGCTGCGCCGCCACGTTCCCGCCGCCCTCCTCCTTCACCGGCGCCAGAACCACCTGCGCTGTGCCTTGTGCGGGAGCGTTGGGGTCGACCTGAAAGGTTGAGTCACATTTTTGAATATTTTCCTGCGTCAAGATGGGTACGGCGCAGACGGATTTCCGTGAGCCAGTGTCGCACGAAGCGTGCGTAACTCTCAGAACATGTGCTGCGAATGAGAAGCTGAATTCAGTCCCTTCGTCTCCTCCCCGACAAACTTCTATCACATTCTCCCATCACCCCCCCCCCGTACCCTTGTGGAATGCCCCAGTTGTGTAACTCTGTCCCACTGTTACGCTCTTCCCTCGCCCAGCTCGACCTTCACTTTCTCCCGGTCCCTTCTTCCCAGTCGGTCATTCCACCCAGCTCCACGCCGACACTCCGTCCTCCCCTCTCTCCACGACCCTTCCCTGTCTGACCAACCCCAATCACCCTTCCCTCCCACGCCCATGCCTGGCGTTGCCCATCCACCAATGCCCTCCCGCTGCCCCTCCTGCCCACACCCTCGCGCCACCCTCCCTCCCACACCCTCGCGCCGCCCCTGCCGCCCACACCCACGCACCGCCTTCCCGCCCACGTCCCCCTCACCTGCTGCGGGATGCTGTAGTTGAGCGGCTCCGCGATGGGCGCCGGCAGCGCCACCGACCCGAACTGCCGGCTGATCTCCTCGGGCGTCACCGGCACGTAGTTCTTGTTGATGCTGTCCGCCGACACAACCGGCAGGAAGATGGAGCCGGTTGCGTCCGCAGCCGGCAGCGTCATGCACGGCGCCGTCGCGTCGCCGGCGCCGCTCGACACGGCGGTGACGGCGGCGGGCGTCGCTCCCGGCGCCGCCAGCGCGCTCACCTCGGGAACCGAGTGCTTGTCAATCGGCATATCCCATTCGAACTTGAATCCCGTCTTCTCCTGGCTCTGGCTGATCGGGATATAGGCGGCGTGGTTCTCCGCTGTGCTGGCGGTGGCAGTGGTTGTGGCGGGGACGCCAGCGGTGCCCTTGCCGTCGGTGGTTGGCGGCGCCGTCCCCGGAACGCCGTTGTGGAAATCTCCGAGTTTGACGGCGGTGAGCTCCATGAGGTCGCCCTGCTGCGCGGCGGGTACGTCTTCGCTCACCTCGCTCTTGACCACGTTCGCCTCGTAGTACCCATTCGCAGAGACCAGATTCAACATCGTGCCGTCAGAAACCTGGATGTATTCTTCACCATTGACGCGGGCGTACGTTGCGCCCTCGACGGTGGTGTAGGAATGAGTGATGGCGGTGGCAGGCGCGGTTTGCTCCCCACCAACGACTGAAGGAATCAGATCCATGACGACCGTTTTCCCGTCCAGAGACGTGATGTATTCCACCGTGTTCCCCTTGGCGTTCGCGTCTCCCCCTGGTGGCGCCGTCGCCAGCTGCACAAGCGGCGCCGCCTCCACGAACTGCGGAGCCACCGACGAGCTGACGGGCTGCGGCAGGACGCTCGGGTCGCCCTGCGCCACCTGCGCCGTCCCGTCACGGTCCACCGCCGTCACCACCACCTGCGTGGCGCCCGTCGGCGGCGGCGTCGAGTACGAGTAGTCGTCGTGACCCGAAATGCGGATGAAGGGCTTGAGCTCCGCCATCTCCTGCGGCGTCAGCGGGTTGGGCGCGTCCGTCCACTCGATGGTCGGCGTCGGCTCCGTGCTGTACGTGACGCCGTCGCTGCCCACGATGACGGTCGACAGCCCGGCGTCCGTTGTGCCCGGGTCCGGAGCGTACGTCTTCCACTCCCCGTCAACCAGCATGGCCGTCTCCGTGTACTCCACCTGTGAGCGATAATGGAGCACCCTGAGTCAGTGTTTCCCACCCCAAAAGCCACATACAAAACTGATTCCGAACTAAGGTGACTGTGCGTTTGACCAAGGAGTCACACCATTGTCATTTCAAACCCTCCAAACAGCACATCACTTGCTCTTGACGCCAACATCCACCCCCCCCCCCCCCCACACTATTCTCTCCAAAGCTTGGCCCAGGTGGTTCTTGCCCCTCCAGGCGTCACGCCCCTCCCGCCTCACCTTGGCGCCGCCGCGGCCGCCCCCGCCTCCCACGGGCCGCGACTCCGGGCTTATCTGCGGCGACCCGCTCGCTCCGTCGCTACCGCCGCCGTTGTCGTGGGCGAAGCTGATGTGCGACTGCAGCTGCCGCGCGTGGAAGAACTCCGCCTTACACACGCTGCATTTGTGCGGCTTCGTCTTCTTGCGCGCAGGCTTCTCGGGCAACGTTCCGTCCTGCGAACAAACCCAGCAAATGCGTATTCCAGTACAAATGACGTTGCGTCAAGAATTCCTTGATCGAGCTTGGTCCATCTATTATCGCTCACCCGCAGCTGCTCCTGGTACTTCTCGTGCGTCACAAGATGTCGCTTCAGCTGCCCGGCCTGTACGAAGCGGGATTCGCAGTACGGACATTTGTGCGGCTTCTCCCCTGCAAAACACGCGCACGTTTTCACCATCACAAACGCTCAATCCTTCTCTCCATGCACACAGCCTTCCCACACATCTCTAAATGTTTCCACTGCGCATCCTTCTGCGCATCTCTGCGTTCGCGTCACGAAGCTCATTCTCAAAGGCGCCACCTACCGGTGTGGATCCGCACGTGGCGCGTCACGTCCGCTTTCGTCGTGAACCGCTTGCCGCAGTACTCGCACTCGTGCGCACGCTCGCCTGGAAACACAACCTCACGTGTCTCAGGCCGGACTCACAGTGCACGCTCGGCGCGTCGCAAGCGTCGACATTGCGCCAATTGGGACTTTCAGCAGAATCAAAACGCAAACGCAAATGCAACCCCTGGTTACATGCCGCCATGACACAATTTTGGTGCAAATTGCATTGCCTTTCTCTGCAGCTAAATCACAAACTAACAACCTCTGATTGACAACTTTCAAGAACTGGAAAGGAAACTTGATGTCCTTGTTTGTCACTTTGTAAAATATGGAGTCCCAATGTGGTGTAGGAGTGCTACAATTTGCTGCCAAATGCAATATATGCTTTCTTCAACATTTTCTGGTTGGGCCATTGGACTCTTCCAAAATAGGGGAGACATGTAAAAAGTTGCGTTTGCATTTGCACAAACAGGCTTGCGGAGCTGTTACTGAAAGTCGCAACTGACTTGTGGAGGGACGCAATGTGACCCATGTGAAACGAGGACCCTCATCTCCACTGCGTCGAGTGGAAAACGGTCCCAAGGAAACCCACTTCCCAAATAGCAATATCCCCCAAAGACAATCCTTACGTCCAAGAAAAGGCAAAGTGTTCTGTTCCCAAGCCTTTTCCGCACTGGGCCGAACACAAAGTGATTCCATAACAAAGAGACTGATCGATTCTTGTCCACTCGCAACAAAGTTGTGCAATTTTTGTTGTAACAAAGAACGTACACAGGTGCCAACAAAGAGGTGCACATCGCTCAGTGGACAAGCACAACGAACTGGGCCCTCACCTGAGTGGGTGAGCACAACGAACTGGGCCCTCACCTGAGTGGGGGAGCACAACGAACTGGGCCCTCACCTGAGTGGGTGAGCACAACGAACTGGGCCCTCACCT
>JAAUXT010053731.1_pt1 | contig 14920 bp, 15 predicted proteins | sample 7278171 | NCBI WGS metagenome assembly JAAUXT01 (sample SAMN14350112, study PRJNA611818) | marine sediment metagenome | isolation source: surface marine sediment (1.8m) | place: French Polynesia: Moorea | collected 2018-08 | reverse complement strand
GACAAATTTCAACTTTGGTTCCGATTCTTCTTGGAGGGTATGAATAATGCAATATTTGAGAGATGTATCGGAGATGTCATATGGAACAATGGCTATTATGTAAATGAGGCTGCAGCAGGATAGTTCGAATAGCAGCAGCAGGATAGTTCGAATCACCGCGGACGTCGTTAGGCGCCATTTTTTTTACACTTCATTCCCTGGGCTGACGCCGAAAAAATGACGCATTCCACTTCAGATTTGGCTTCGAGCGCCCTAAATTCAGTCAGACTTCACCTCCACCACTGTTTTGCATCTTGCTGTGCACACGGACATCGCGCCTCACCGTTAGATTTCTCCCTTGCCAATTACAATCTCAGGTGACCAATAGAATCCAAAATCCAGGAAGCTGAGTCCCACACAGAGGTAATGGCTCATGTCTTGACCACAGAAAATTCCTCGCACAACAGATATGATCACACGCGTACTCACGCATAAAACATTGAGATGAACATGAAGGTGATGACAAGTCCATAGCAGATGACTGGAAGCACCGCAAGCGTGAAGACCACGTACGACCAGGTCACTTCGTCCATGCTGATCAGATACATTTTCTGCAAAGAGAAAGGGATACCATTGATTGATTGAATTTTTAGCAGTTCACCGGCGTCTTCGCTTGGTTGCGTTGAACTGACGCGACGCGACGCCTTTTCGCCGCAACTAATCACCTTGTTTCACAAACGTACAGGGTACGAAAAACGTGAGCCAGTTTTGGAGCTCCCCGATGCCACAGATTTTGCCCATTTCATCGTGTTCTTCCCGTGACAAATGGAGAGAGACTGTACGAACGAGACTTTCGCCTTGACAGGACTGCACCAGTGCATCCCAAAATATGCACCGCGATAACCACACAAGTAATCCTCTGTGAAGGAGCCCTGTAAATTTTATTTTCAGATTCGCATGGGTGGCACAGGTCCACAACGAGTGAAGAGCAAAGAGTCAAGTTCACAAACTACGTGACTGAACTCTGTGACTAAGTGCAACAGCACTCAACGGTAGATCTGCATCACATATTTCAATGTCAGATAAGTCTAGTACAAGCACTACACGCAACAAGAAGCTCATAAAAATCCACGAACGCACGAAAAAGGACTGATCAGTCAATGCTGGCTTGTTTCCTTGAATGTGTCGCAAGCCAAATCTGGAAACTGATTCACCCTGTTTCAGAATTCTGCGCGCAAGGCAACCGTACGTGAAGAGTCTTCTCTGCACTTGCCACAAAACATTGATCTGCGACATCGCGTTTCCCTCGGTAGGTGTTGGCTGCGAGATCAATGGCGATCAATGGCACACAATCGCCATATGAACAGCAGACGCTCATTGAGTAAACTTTCGCCCTTTTTTTTTTTGAAGTAATTTGCGTGGCTCGAGAACATAAAACTCGAGTACACCTGGGTGATCTCGTGAGAAACTCTCGCAAACGAGTGAAACAATCAAATTCAGTTTGTCCCACACAGTTGCACAATCCTGGCCTTTGCTTACCATTTGTCACTGGTGTAAATGCTTCACACAAACATAATTATTCCGAAATTATCAACTGATTATGGGAAAATAGCAGCGATGTGTTGTCCACCTCGGAATTGAATGATTGTCATACGGTTTTGTTACAGGCTTGCCTGGCAGGAAACCTGAATCAGCAATGTGAACCTACACTTCCACGTTGTGCTGTTGGCTGAAGCCGATGAATAATACGGCTGAGTCAGTGCGTGGCTTGCTCAGTGTCAGCACCATCTCACATGACGAGGCCGCTGAGCACGCGGAACAATTGTGCCGGGGAAGTATCCAAAACCGAAGACACCCATTCAAAACCTCGGAATTCCACTTCTGGTCAGTTTAGCCATTCATTTCTGCATAACATGAAATGTCCCTGTGGCATTCTCGTCTTGCACGACTGAAGCCTGAGAAAAACACAAGTGAAATGTCCAATGTCTGCTCAAGGAACAAAAATTCTCTCAAAGTTACTCACCTCACCAAGGCCTTTTTCGTCAACGTCAAAATTTCCAATCGTGCAAACTGGCACAGCCGAGAAGCTCGCTGACCTAGATTTGCTGAAAGCTGCACCACTTTGAACAGCTTCGGTCCGTCAGCAATCCACAGGCAGACGCGCAGACCAGCGTCTGGGTCACCACAGGTGCAGACGCGAGGCCTTCGTTTGCAACTCGAAGCATATGCCCCTTGTGGTATTTCAGACCACATCGTGGGTAAATTTAGCCAACATCTGAGCAGGCGTTTACACTCTCTCTTGAGTGGATACTCACATAAAAACCCATTTTCACGCGATAAGGCAATTAAACACTCGTGTTGGCCCCAATGTTTCCACGGACACCATGCAATTCCATACCCGTGCAAACGCAACACGATTCGGTACACCACAGGCTGAAATGCAACCACATTTTGATCAGAAAGAATTGTCCGGACAGACCATCAAAATTGCTGTCACATCTTTTCAAGCTTCGACCAAACTCTTGAACGATCAATGATTGACTAAGTTTGAGGGGTTCGTCCGCACCCCCCCTGCCCCACGTGCATGGTTTTCTTCTGCATGCTTGAGTTTCTCGTTTCCAAAGAAGCTCAGATGGGCGGTTGACGTGTTTCCCCCTCTGTACTTTGGTATTTGGATGGAGATGTTGGTTCACAGAACTGCCAACACAACGTCTCACACAAGATTGAAACTGGAGTCAGCTTGACAGCTTTCACCAGAACACCTTTGCTTTCACAGCTATAGCTCTTTGCAGGCATAATTCTTCTTTTCTTCCCTTTGGAGGTGAACATGTGCCAACAAGAACACGAATTGGCGTCCACGTGCGCCGTGCTAACGGCCCAGGCAAGTACGTATGTTACAACAGTGGATGATTGTCGCCACACCTCCAGAAATTTTTGTCAGGGGTCATCCACATTTTCTGAAGTGTTTATTTTTTTTCCACCAGCACCAGAATACTGAGACACGTTCTGATCAGAGATGCAAGGCCAGGGGTGGGGGGAAAGGGTGATTCGTCTTTCATTAAAATCCGTGAAGAATCTTGCTCACTTGGGAGGGGGGGGGGGCAGCGAGCGATCCTACTTTTTTGGTAGATGACACTGACCCTTCGCACTCCCTGGAAAATCTTTGGCACGCATGTCCTGAAAAGGGTATTTTCCTCTGAAACGTTTCCCAAAAAGAAAGCAGTGCTCACCCCTGATCACTGCGTAACTGCGGTTGGCGGATAATCACAAATTTCAGCAGTCATTTGGGTCTTACCCCCACCCTCCAAAAGAATGACACAACTGCCTCTTCCTGTTGCCAGTGCATAACAAAGAACGAGTCCCCAAAGATTTCCAAGGGACCGTGATCATGCAGGGTTTTTTTCCCTGTGGGTGATGAACCACCCTTGCTGCGCACGAGGAACATCGCACGTTTCAATTCGTTGTTTCGAGTGTGACGGTCACTCTCAGAAGAGAATTGTTCAGAATGAAGCCAAACTCTGGAGTGCACTTGCCGCTGCCCCACAGTACGTACACAGTGATTTGCAGTTCTTCGAGAAGTACTCCTGATTTTCTCCTGCTAAATTCTTTCTCTTTGTCAACGCTTTCCAGTCCGCAGTCCCTCGCGGAATCAGAACCTTGACAAATTTTACATTTCGCTGCAGACTCGTCGTTTAAAATTTTGCATTCCAATTCGTCGTCTTCGAAAAAGGATTGTCCCATACTTGCCTGCCACATTCCATGCCCAAAAATCTTTGTGTCCGACACAATTATGCAACAGATTGTTGCGACCGGTGCATGTTCACTCAATCGCACGTTGGTTCACTCCAGCACGAGTCAGGCAACAGATGGATTCTGGTGTGTCCGGTCACAGGACGCAGCTACAGAATCCAAATTGTCAGAGGACGAGCCACACGTACTCTTATCTGTTTCCCTCAAATTCAAAAGCTTTGTGCTCGTCAGAAATTAATGTTTTGCCTGGCCGTTTGCCCACGTGGTTTCTTCCGCATATCCTTGCTTTCAGAATTTCGTTGCCTTCAGAGCAGAACACGGAAGCGTTCGAACAGAAACTTCCACGCACTGCCAGTTGTACAAACATGCGGGATCACAAGCTGCAGCGGTATGTGCTGCAGCGCAGCTTCTTTGTCAAAGGAAAGCTGGCTGTACGGTCCCAGCAAACCGCCAGCACCATGGCTGTTGTGTTCTCCAGCACACATGTGCACGAACACAGCACACACTTATCTTTCACTGTCTGCACGTCGCTGCTTTTTTTTTCCACAGGAAAAGTTCACACGAGAGCGGGACAATCACTGGAGCCTCCATTCCACGTGCTTCAAAATTTCCAGTTGTCTTCTGTGTTTTCGAGCGGCTCAGGCGGCATGTCCCCCGAAAAGTTGGGACTTGCCCCCCCCCCCCCCGAGGGTCGGACCCCAACCAGGGCTGGACTCAAATTCTGGGTTCGTTAGGGCGCCATCGCGCGAACCTTCACATCGTGCAGTGTCTCTCACTTGGTCGTGGTTCCGATGGGGAAACAATCCAGTCTACTCTGTCTGTGTGTATCATCTGACACCACCTCAACAAGCAAAAGCACAAACACAAAATTTAAACCAAATAGTGTCAGCAACACAAACAACCCAAAATTGGAAGGGAGGTACGAGCAAGTTACCCAACCTCAGCACTGTTCATCGGTGAGGTTGACTTGTGTGACCCAGGGGGGAGGGTTACCCAACATCAACTTCACTAGAGGGTCACCTGACCTTCATACGATTTCTTCCATTGCATTTGCCACCTATCTACAGTTCCATTCAACGTCCAGCAGAAACGTGCAATACAGACGACGGAACCAGCTGCATTCACAAAATTCATCACATGCCAGCACAGCTGTGTCCAAAAATAGATCCACAGTTCTGTTCGCCGAAAATGACTATTTGCGTGAAAAGTAAAAACCAACCATACTAAAAGTAGAAAATCAGCCGCGCGCCATCCAAATCTCCTGCCTACAACAATCATCGGTTTGGTGAAATCACTATTTTTTCCCTCAGTTTGTTCACCCGGCAAAGCAACTTCACTGATTTCATTTTCATGTGCAACGGTGTGTGTGTGTAAAGTAGTGAAGTTATGCTTGTTCTGTGAAATGAACACAACTTGGTTGGTTTATCACCACCCCCACCCATGTGCACACACACATGAAAATGAAATCAGCAATCAGCAAAGTTGCTTTGCCAGGTGAAGAAATCGTGAAGAAAATGGTCAAATTTACCAGCTGCTTTTCAAATGAACACAGAGGTTGGAATCAAGTGATATTGGTGCCAAATGAGCAGTCCATGTGTATTTCACTGTTAGCTGTGTGAAAGTTTTGTCAGTTTGTTTGTTATACAATGTCCTGTTGGGGAAGAGCACTTGGTGGCTCACCGAAATTTTTTTTCCAGTATTCATGCCACCTCGGTGCAAATGCCCCCTCGGTGCAAATGTCCCATCTCATCCAGTCCTGCCCCATTCCCCCAAGGAGAGGTAAACATGACTGAAAGGACATTTGGGCTGGGGTCATGCATGTGGTGCTGAGTACAGTGTCTCAAATCTGCTGTGGCCAATATAATGTGTTAAGGCATCTCAGGCAAGATGTCCCATCCTATCCCATCCCCCATGGACAGGACTGAAATGGTCATATCTCAGCACCAAATAGAGCTTTGATGTTGGTTCATGCAAAATGTCTTTCAAATCCCTTTCATGATTTTATAATTTGGTTGCTTTGGTAACTTTTCCCTTGCAACCACAAGTGCTAAAAGGTCAAGAAATTAAGAAATTGTTGTTTTGAGCATTGTTATTCAAGTCAAAACAAGAACCAGTACTCATGGCAAAAATTGTGTCCAAAATCCAAATTGGTCTCCATAGCAACCACCTTGGCAACCAGATGAAAATTGCTGCTGGCAAAGAAACTTCGATTTCTTTCTCGTAGGGTGGGTGTGGTATCAAGCAACCAACTTGAGTTGCTTTCGGAGACAAAAATAACGACGAAAACAATATCAGCGAACATCTGTGAGGTTCCTTTGGACCTGTACACCCAGTGTCTACCTGAGGCCCTACGGAAAAGCCACTCAGAGTAGGGCAGGACAGTGGTGGGGGTTTCAGTTGTGTGCTTGTCTGGTGGGGGAGAGGGCAGTCAGGGGGGAGGGGCAGGTCATCTTTGAAAACAGACTTCAAAACAACGGTCTGTTGTTCACAAGAAGCCCACCTTGCTTCCTCGTCGTCTGAGCAACCAAGTGACGTGTCAATGTAAAACCAATGCCACTGAATTCGTCTTTGAATGCAGACTTCGGACACGATGTGGAGCTTTGAACACGGGTGCGTCGCCAGCGCGATTGGTGATCATCATCTCCGATCACTTCGGCAATCATGCAGGGATACTGCCTCAACCTCTTGCCTGAAAACACAGGCTCACGACCAAGCGCGCCGGGGGAAAGCAGTCCTCTTCTGTGTCTCAGCAACAAAGCAACATTCAATGAAAGCACAACAAAATTGAACTCGTCTTGGAATGGGAGTTGATACCGACAGTTACCCAAAGCAAAGCTTCCTCACTGGAAAACCACATCAAATTCAACACACTATGTGTTGTCAAACAGGAGCCCGACATCAGGAAGATGTTCGGCTCAGCTCTCATGTCTCAGTGACTCTTTCCAACCAGCAGTACTCCCGACCCGCTTCTGATCAATGCAGAGTTGATTGGGCCGCGCATCGCTCGAAAAAAAAACTTAATTTTCACAGACACAACGAGTCGTGCCACGTTTGTTGCATCTGCATGCACCGCGCAGACTGCAACTCACACATCCCGCTCACGTTTTGATTCGTCAACTGCGCGACCACCTTCATGCAGTTGGACACTGATGCTGTTGTGTCCTCTTGGAGTGTTATCGATTCGGATGCAATGGTGCAGACGAGTTCACCCCACGTTCTGTATGACTGGATAATCTCTCACGGTTCGGATCGATCTGAACGCCACACCAATGAACTTCTTTCCTTGTCAAACATGTTGGGTGGGGTGAGGGGGGATTTTGCGCCAACGCACGCTCGCATTTCGACATCAAATTCCTGTCAAATTACCGAATCTGTTTCGCCACGAGAGAATGTTGATATCTGAAATGTCTCATCCGCCCCTGTCCCTGAAAGGACTTTTTGAAGACCATGTGTTCCAGTTGTTGCAACCATTTTCAAACCGGACTTCAAACAATCTTGTCGTTGGGATTCTGGTGAGTGCAAAGCTTGACATCCAAAATTTGTCTGCGTCCGGACTCGGGTACCCAGCATCCCGTGTCGTGTAGAACATTGTTCACACATTTTGGACGAACTTTCGAGGCTTCGAAAAGCAAACCAGCTTGTCTTAAAACACGTTCTGTTGTTGCGAAGTTTGCCTCCCAGTGTACTCACAACTCAAGACGACACCTCAGATGCAGATGCACCAAAGAACATGACAGTATGGCAGAATGGTCAGATAATTGTAACGAATCCACAGGTACTTCTTGACGTCTTGAGCTTTGAAACTTGTCAGCAAAACACCAAAAGCGCCGCTGCACCTCAACAGTCGTGCTTGGGACAGTCATTGTGCGATCGAACAGGCCAAGGGTGGTTTTCCTTCCCAAAGCAAATTCAACAGTCAACAGTTCATTTGGATTTGAAGGGGCAGGGGAAAAACCAACTGTTCACTTCATTGCTTCAGCAAATCCAACCCCACTCCATTCTCCATTGTGGATCAAAAAGAACTAAACTGTTGAATTTCCTGTTAACCAAGAGGAAATTCTGCAGTTCAGTTCATCTTGATAAATTTGTGGGAGTGGGTTGGGGTAGGGTGAACCAAGGTGAACCAGCAATTCACTTTCTCCAATAGCAAATCCAACTGTTTGTATCATTTCCACCTCAGGTCACTTTTCACCCCCCCCCCCAAAAAAACCCACCTGTCCACACACATACTCACCAGGCCGAACAAAACTCCCTGAGTTTCCCCTGATTTCAAAACAGTTTTTCCTGATCTTTTGCACAAAGAAACCAACTTTTGCATGCAGGACAAATTCACATGGTCAAGAAAAACACTTTTCTGGCAAAATAAAATGAGCAATAGAGACTTCAAACAAATTATAAACAAAGATAAAACAATGTCAAGAAATTAAAACACCAACTTTGATCGATCAATCAAAATCAAACAACAAAACCAAGTGAAAAACTAAATTTTTTTCCCTGCACATCCCCCAAACCTGGAATTGAAACATTTCCCCCTGATCGAGGCCAACACCCTTTGTTTCACTCTGATTTCCCTGACTCGAAAAAGTCAAGATTCTCCTGATCAGGGGGAACCCTGCACACTGCACAACTCTTACGAACTCTTGTGATTCCACCGTACTCTCGATGCCAAATGTCGCGGGCATAAAGTGTATACGAGGAATCTCCAAGTTCTGGGTGTCTTTTGCATGTTGTATCACCTTGTATTTGACAATTACGAACTTGACATTTGACTACCAATGTCGACCGATCTGGCAACATGGGTCAATGGTCGTGTGAGTGGCACTACTCTGTGCAAAATATTGTGCAACAAGAAAGTCTTCTTGGACTCCCTTTTCTGCACAAGTTCCTCAGGCTTGCAGATATGAAGCGACTGATGGAGCTGTCCTGGAAATTTGTGCAAAGAGTCAACATTTCCTTTTGTGTCAAATTAGGATGGACACAATCTCACACTGTGCTCATCATCCAGGAGCTCTATGGAGCAGATGCACTTTGCAGGACAAGCATAAGGAAATGGTTCAATGCCTTCAAATCAGGCAGGACACAGCTGGTGGACTTACAGCGCACTCCATGCCAACATTCTGGTCAATCCCAAGGCAACATAGACACCATCAAAGCTCTGGTCCAAGGTGACAGAAGGCTTACAGTGGAGTCTCTGTCAGCTCAAACAGGAGTACCACACAGCAGAGTGCACACCATCCTGCGCAAGGACTTGAAGTTGAGGAAAAAGTGTGCATGCTTCATTCCCAAGCAGCTGACCCCAAGACACATCTGGCTCCGGTTTGACATCTCATCAATGATGCTCAGGATTGTCAGGGAAAGGCCAGGAACATTGAAGAAAATCATAACCATGGATGAATCTTGGATTTACACATATGACCCCTTGAGCAGGGCACAGTCATCTGAGTGGTTGGCACCTGGGGAACCACGCCCTCAAATTCTATGCAGAACTTTGGCTGTGAGTAAAGTCCTGTTGGTCAGTTTCTTTGACTGGAGAGGCATGGTGTACTACAAAATGTTGCGCAACTGTGAATACTCAACTGTGAATACTCAACATTTTCTGGCTATTCTGGGGAGACTGCAAGCTGCTCTTGATGTCAGGAGGCCCCACAGGAGGCATCAAATACACATGGATAATGCTACTCCACACAATGCCCCTGACACCAAAATGCAAATGCTGCTGACTGGAGTGAGAAGAGTACCCCACCCACCCTGTTCGCCAGACTTGGCTCCAAACGATTACTGGTTCTACCCAAGACTTAAGAGAAATCTCAAAGGAAAGACTTTTGCCAACCTTGACCAGCTAGAAGCAGCTGTGCACCAGGAGATTGGACTCATACCAGCTGAGGAATACCAGAAATGCATGCTTGAAACATGGCCCATGCACTGGGCGCAGTGTGTCTTCTGTGATGGTGGATACTTTGAGGGATTAAATTGATGTGCACAAGAGCCTGCTGTGCTCGGACTTGTCTTCAGAGTGTGTTCATTGTTATTGTTTTGATGGCCTTGTTGTGCAACCCAGACACCTTGTCTGCCATCAATGTACCCAGAAAATGAGGTTAATAGCAAGCAAAACAATGTGCCTGTACAGGGTGATACAACATGCAAAAGACACCCAGAACTTGGAGATTCCTCGTACTTCTTCCCAAGGGCGTCTTGCAGCATCCGACTGCCAGGGCCATTGGTCCGTACGGTACACAGTGAATATGACGTCTTTTTACGTTCCATTCCACCACCCCGCACACAAGACGTCGACTTACCTGCAGTTCCTGAGTGTGGTCTATGCTGTGAGTGGACAGTTGGACTGTATTCACCAAGAGATCGGATCTGTTGAAAAAAGCTGCTGCCATGTTTGGGTTTAAACGGGTCACAAGCGGTGGCTTCTCCATGCCATCGTGTACATAGTAATCAACCGGCTGCGTGTAGCAGTAATGTGAACTGGCTTTCTGAAGGATATCCAATGCCATGTCACTCCTGTAGGCCTCAATGTTCACCACTGAAGAACTTTGGACTGCATTCCCAGAGATATTCATCGCCATCAACACGGAACATCGTACAAGGATGCCACTGTATCTTCGTGCACACCTTTGAACTTTACGTCATTCACGTCGGTGATTTCGAATTCCGATATGACTACGCGCGTTGTCGGATGTCGAAGACTCACTTCCAACAACCTCAACGTACGACGCATGAATCACCTACGTATTTGCCTGTCACAAGGTTCACAAGCCTGATATCTATTGATCTATAATCACTTGAACAAGCCATGTGCGCCAAAAATAGCCATCTTATTGTCTACCGGCTTCCTAATTTTTGAAATGTTCCAACTGTCACACAGCATTTCCCTGTTCCAATCTGGAGTGAAACTGGTTCAAATCCAATCCACACACCACGCTAACCGGCAGATATGCTCCACACGTGACTGCGGGTAAGCACTGTAAGGAAAATGGCTGAAGCCGATAAAGAATGTATGTCACTGCGCCTGTCGAGCATAAAATTCCTTTTATGGTCTTCAGCTGTGGCGCTCTTGATACCCTCAGTTGGCGGTTGCAATGCTCGAGCTAAATCCACCGCACTTCCAAGTCTGCAGAGAGTAGAAACATCTGCATCCCCATCAATGCAGCCCCGGTTCGCTCCACCTTGTGAGGCAACACTGTCTGCTGCTCCTTAGCTACCTGCACGACAACGCTGACGTGCATTTTGTCAATATGTGCTGGAGATGTCCCAGATAACGTTATTGCCGGGTAAATCCCACTTGTGGCTCCCATGCCCTTCTTCGGTCAATGTCAAACACGAACATCTTGCAATATCCCGCGTTGTGACTTCCAAGCTTCACAAGTGAAATCTGCTGTTGCTGCATTGCAAGAGTGTGAAATGTGCAAATATGACATTATCGATTACTTCAGGCGGTTTGGCTGTTGGGTTTGGAACCAAGATTCGATTGGTACGCGCAGGGATGAAATGAAGCTGTTTTGGCCATGAAACGTTTATCCTCTGAGGAAAATTGAAAGCCACCTCTTGCAGATGCCTGATTGAAGTGAACTGATCAATTTGAATTGGGACACAGCAGACGGATTGAGCTTCGCTCGCACAGCTGGTGTCTGCAGACAGACTGGTCTCGCGCCTGTCGTGCGCATAGAATGGACGGTCGGTTTCAAAAGGCAAGTTTGAATCTTGCCCATCACCAAAAACACCTGTATCTTGAGGTGTGATTTTTTTCACTGTGACGGACTGGACTGGACGAGTCTGTCTGTCTGTCTGTCTCTCTCTCTCACACACACACACACGCACGCGCTCACACACACGCACGCGCTCGCACACACACACACACACACACACGTCCAAAGAGCGCGAGGTATCTTGCTCGTAGTTTGTGACGAATTGGAGTCGCAGACTTTGCTTGATTTTCGCAAACTACAAACTCTGAGAGGGACCTAAGGATTCCAGAGATGGTGGATTGGTGACTCTGGTGGATTGGTGACTCTGTGGCTCAAACTGTGCTGGCTCTGCAGTTCATTCGCAGGGGGGTCAGGGGTGGGTGGTGGGGTAACTCCGTGGGCTCAGCACACTTGGTAGAAAAACATGCAGAACCCAATGGGCAAGTTGACGCCCACCCACCACCACTACCACGGATGACCCGAGGATACGTGGGCAAACCAAAAAAAAAAAAAAAATCGAACATCAACAATTCGAATCCTGACCAACAAGAGGGGTGCTCGTCTGGTTATCGAGATGGATCTATTGTTCTGGGTCCAGGCTCATTTCTGAGGCCAGAACAGGACCAACGAGTTCGTGACAATCTGGTCACCTGCCCTCAGTTGTGAGTCGGCTCTGACCATGGTCCTAACCGTTATTGTTCCAGCGTGGTCACTGCATGGCATGTGTTCTGACACCAGTTCCAACTTTGGCTCTGACCTCAGTTCTGATCCTGACCTGTTCGGGTTCTGACCCACATTCTGATTACGAGTTCTGACCACGAGTTCCGGCGTAGATTCCGTGGCATGTTTTCATCTGCTTTTGTCCATCCGGCGAGATATCAGAGCTGCCGATGTCACAGACTCCTTTCACCAACTTGTTTCGGAGCCACAACATGCCCCAACTCCACACCAGGACTCTGGCACAACGACTTTGCTCCGACACATTCGAGATGATTGGTTCCTGGCCAGAACCTATGCAAGATTATGTCGTACGAAAAGCACACGAGTTCGTGTTCAGTTCAGTTCTCTGCTTCGTGCACCACTGAGTGAGAAGTGTTTTTCGTCGTGTGGGCTGCGCAAGGGCCAAGACTGACACGGGAAAAGAAAACTCGAATATTCTGAGACAGCTGTGAACACCAGCAAAAACCAAAAGCAATGACCAAAACGTGTTGAACCAGGCCTCATGAGATGAGTTGCCCTGGGTGCAATTCCGGATTGCCTTGAAAGTAACAATAGCCTTTTGTGGACGTTTTCTGAACGGGAGCAAGTCCGTCCACCTCTGATTCTTGCAAGAACTGTGCGCGTCCACGAACCCAAAACCAGTGCGCACTTCAAATATTGAAGCAATCTGACCGGATCAAATGATCCTGTTGGATCATTCGTACCAACCTGCCTCGGGTCATGTTATTCCACGAAATTGTGAGTAACGAAAGCAATGGTGTCTTCTACCTGTTACCATTGTCGAAGTTGCCAAGATCATAGGTGTTCGACCAAGTTGTCAAAGATTAAAAACCGCCAGTGTTTACTTTTGATAAGAATCATTCGAAAAACAATGTTCGATCTGAATTGATGAAAGCTCGCTGAGAACCGCTGGGGATTATTGGTTGGAAAGACAACCACACTTTGGAATCATTTTCGAGCCACCTGACCTTTCCTGTGACTTGCAGATTTGTAGCTGTGACACAATGAATGTTCCCACTCTCTCCTTGTCAACTTTGCATGGTTGTGCACTCTCACCATTTTGTGTTTGAAGTGCTGAGTGAGCCGAAAGATATTTTTCCAGAAAAGGATGTTACCCCCCCCCCTTCCAAAGAGGAAATTTTCTGTCGAAAACAACAAAGCACTGTCTGATTCGCTTTCGCCCGCCAGCTAAATCCATACGAAAACCCAGATCCGTCCAGGTTTTTAGGTGATTTGAGGTGGGTTGCGCAATTTGGGCTCTAGCGAGCCAAATGGGTGCAAGCCAAATCAAAACACCTACAGGCAGAGTCTTCCAAAAGTATGTGTACAGTACTTTCATGGTCAAAATGTGGATTGATTTGGGATCTTTTGTGCTCTTTTGGCTCATTTTGGGTTGGGGATAATGCGTGAGGAAGGAATTAGTCAAGTTGGAATTTTTGGCTTCAAGAGGTCAAAAAGTTGAAATTTGGAAGTGCAGAAAATATGGGGTATGGATGTAGAAATGGCTCCATATCTGAGAAAGTACAAATATTTGATGAAAGAAGTATATTAGTGAAATGTAGTCTGTTGTATAGGGGTTTGAGTAGTACTATTCAATTTTTTATTTTTGAAAATTTTTACATGTTTTTTAGGTAGAGCTAAAGTTTGGGTTAAAAAGTTGGTTTTGATAGAAAATTTAAAAATGGATATAAGGCAATTCTTTTGGTTAATATCTAGATATTGTTATGAAACAATGTGTAAAATTTGCATTTGGTCACATTGATTCTGTTTGGGTGTGTGCTAAATGAGTTCCCAAGTTATGAATATTGAGTAAAAAATGCAAGAATTTTGATAAAAAAAGTGAGCCAAATCAGAGTGAGCCAAATCAGAGCAAGCCAAATCAGAGTTAGCCAAATCAGAGCAAGCCAAAGTTCCTCAAATCACCACAAGCTCCATGGAGCTATTTGTGTGATGTCCCTTTAGCGAAGAGCACTTAGCAGTGTGCCGAAATTTTGTTTTGTACACATGCCACTTTGGGGAAGATGTCCCATCATGTCACGTCACATCCCCCCGTGGGGGGCTATTGGTGGCTATTAATGCTGGCCTGGGACAAATGGTCTGCTCAAATGGTCCACCAATGTACAAAAGTATATGGCATCTGGGCCAAGATGTCCTGTCATGTCATGTCCCCCCTATCTCAGCAACTACTGAATTTACAGACTTGAGCTGGGGCTCGTTGGACAGGTCTTCGAATCCACATTTCAAATTTTGAAAAATGGAATCTCCATGGCAACCTCCCCAGTAACCAGATGCAAAACTCCTTAGCAACCAGATACAAATGGTCAAATCTCAGGTTCTTTTCATGATAGAGACATAATATATGGCTCATATGAAAGGTATTTGAAAGTAGTTTCCAGTCAAGTTTCAAAACAATGTCAATGGCAACTTCCCTAGCAACCAGATGCAAAACTCCCTAGCAACAAGGTGCAAATGGCTAAATCTTGGGTTCTTTTTGTGATAGAGACATGATCTATGGCTCATATGAAAGGTATTTGAAAGTAGTTTGCAGTTGAGTTTCAACTAGACTTTCAAGTGGAGAATCAGCCGTGCACAGCATACATCAGCAGGACAGCACTTGTCTGTGTCGAAGAATGTGTGCATAGTGTTATGTTTCTCAAAAAACAATTGCAAGCATAAAAATGTAAAAAAAATTTGGGGTAGGGGGGGTATCCCGGACAATGTCTGAGTTACCCCTAACCCAAACAATGTCCAAGTTGGAATTGAAAATTTTCTTTGGG